>Ga0208794_1000022_pt1 | contig 315607 bp, 302 predicted proteins | sample 32_taG_FD_184106 | JGI IMG/M metagenome (GOLD analysis project Ga0208794, IMG submission 184106) | Marine viral communities from the Gulf of Mexico - 32_GoM_OMZ_CsCl metaG (SPAdes) (version 2) | ecosystem: Environmental > Aquatic > Marine > Oceanic | place: Atlantic Ocean: Gulf of Mexico... | reverse complement strand
AAGCCCAGGTGCGCCGCGAGAGCACCAGCGACGGTGTGCGCATTGCGCTGCTGGCGTTTGGCAGCGTCAATAGCGCCGCCGCCGAAGTGGCGGAAAAGCTCAACGCCACTCATATCAACATGCGCTCAGTGAAACCGCTGGATCGCGACGCCGTGCTCCACGCCGCAGACGAACATGAACTGCTGGTCACCCTGGAAGAGAACGTGATCGCGGGCGGTGCGGGTAGCGCGGTGAACGAGCTGCTCAACGCCGAAGGCGTTCAGGTGGAAGTGCTGAACTTAGGCTTGCCGGACGCCTTTGTGGAACACGGCACCCCCGCCGAGCTATTGCGCGACTGCGGCCTGGACGCTGAAGGCATCGAGCGCGCCATTCGCGCCCGGCTGCCGTAACCTTTGCGTGTGGCCCACGCGTTTTTAACCTATTGGGACGTTTATGTTATTTCTAATTATTGTGTTTGGTTTGATTGGCCTTGCCGTCGGTGGCCCCATTGGTTTACTCGTAGGTGGCGGCCTTGGCTGGTGGCTGGGTCGGCGCATCAGCCGTCGCTTGAACGCTGCCCGCGTTCAAATTCAAGAAGGCTTTTTGGAGTCGATCTTCTCGGTCATGGGCTGCCTCTGCCAGGCCGACGGCAAGGTCACCGAGGGAGAGCTTGGCGTTGCCGAAAAGCTCTTCGATCAAATGCGCCTGCAGGGCGAGCACCGCGCCAAGGCGCGCGCTGCCTTCGAGCGTGGCCGCGCCGATGACTTCGACCTGGAAGCCGAACTGGCCAAGGTCAACCGCCTCACCCAGCGCCAGCCGGTACTGCGCCAAGTCTTTTTACAGGTTCAATTGAGTGCGATTGCCGCCGATGGCGTGCTGCACCCTGCCGAGCACGAGATGATTCTGCGCGTTGCCCGCGGCGTTGGCTGCAGCGATGCCGAAGTGCAGCAAATCGAAGCGATGCTCCACGGCGCTGCCGCGAACTCTCAAGGGGCCAGCGAAGAGGCGTTGAAAGACGCTTACCGCGTGCTAGGGGTATCGGAAGATGCCAGCGATGCTGAGATCAAAAAAGCCTACCGCCGCCTGATGAGCCAAAACCACCCGGACAAACTGGCCGGTAAAGGGCTACCTGAGAGCATGCGAGAGGTGGCCCAAGCCCGTACCAGCGAAATTGGTAATGCCTACGAGCGTATTCGCGCGGCACGCGGCCAGTAGCCCGTGACAGGCTTCCAGGGAGTGCTACAGTGAAAGCTTCACGGTACTGCCTGGAGTCGCCGAATGATCACGCTATACAGCTTTCCCAATTCCCGCTCGCTACGCGCTGCTTGGACGCTTGAAGAGCTGGGCCTAGAGTACCAGTGCCACCACGTGGCGCTGGATAAAGGCGAGGGGCAAAGTACCGAGCATCTTGCTCGCCACCCGGATGGCAAAGTGCCGGTGCTGGAAGATGGCGAACTCATGCTGTTCGAGTCTGCGCCTATCTGCCGCTATCTCGCCGAGCAGTATGGCGATGGCAGCCTGCTGCCACAAAGCGTGGCCGAGCGCGCCCAGGTCGACCAGTGGCTCAGCTTCATCGTCACCGAGATCGAGCAGCCGCTGTGGCTGCAGGCCAAGCACAAATTTGCCCTGCCTCAAGACAAACGCGTGCCGTCGGTACTCCCCACCGCCGCTTGGGAATTCCAGCGGGCGCTGCTCGCACTGGAGCGCCGCTATCGCGGCCAGGAAACGCTGGTCGGCGACACCTTCACCCTGGCAGATCTTTTCCTCACCCATACGCTGACCTGGGCGGCCAGCATGAAGCACCGCCTGCCGGAGCCCCTGGTGGCTTACCGCGCCCGTCACGCGAACCGCCCAGCGCTTGCCCGTGCCGCCGAAAAAGAGCAGGCGGCGGCGCAAGCCACCTGATTACACCGTGGTAGGCGAAGGGCGTTGGGGCGGCCCTGAAGCGTTGCTACCTTCGGTACGAGCGGCTCCCCAGGCACTTTCCAGCCCGTTAGGGAAGCCGCTGCGCTGGCGGTAATCGGGCGTGGCGCCGCCCTGGTAGGCATGGCGCTGACTCAACGCTTTGGCGCAGCTAACATCCACTACCGCCAGCACACCCACCGCGGTGAGCGCTAAATAGAGGTTCTCTTTATGCGATGGGTAGCGCTTTAACGCAAAGGTAAGCGCGGCAAAATCCAGCACATCTCCGCCAACTCGACTCCAAATTGCATTGGTCGGGTTATCCGACAGCGCGCCGATACCGCTGGCAATCTCCCGTGCCCCGCAAGCGCGAATGCTGTTGGCACGGTGGGGCATCCCCAGCGCTCGGCCCAGACGACGCGGGGCCACTAGCTGATACAACCCCATCCCCAAGCTTAGCCAACCCAAGCCTCTGGCTAACTTATCCGCTGGTGACATCGAGCGTTTTGACGCGTGAGAATGGTGCTTCATCGATGTTGTCATACTCTCCTCCCTGTGCAGTATCACGGCTTCAGTATGACTTTGACGCAGCCATCCTGTTTATCCCGAAAGGTTTGATACATCTCGGGCCCATGAGCTAAATCCACCGAGTGGGTAATCACAAACGAAGGGTCGATCTGGCCTTCGTCGATGCGCCGCAGCAGATCATCCGTCCAGTGGTTGACGTGGGTTTGCCCGGTGCGCACGGTGAGCCCTTTGTTCATCAGCGCTCCCATCGGAATTTTATCGACCAGCCCGCCATACACCCCAGGAATCGACAAAATACCCGCCGGGCGGCAGACATAGATCATTTCTCGCAGCACGTGGGCACGATCGGTTTCCAGCCACATGGCCTGTTTTACCCGGTCATACACCGAGTCCAGCGAGCGCGTGGCGTGGGCTTCGAGCCCCACTGCATCGATACACTTCTCCGGCCCTTTACCGTGGGTTAGCTCCTGCAGCCTGCCCAACACGCTTTCGTGGGCAAAGTTAATGGTGATCGCGCCACCTGCTGCGGCCATCGAGAGCCGTTCGGGTACGTTATCGATCACCACGACCTGTTTGGCGCCCAGCAGCACCGCGCTACGCACGCAGAACTGGCCAACCGGACCTGCGCCCCAGATCACGACGGTATCGGTAGGTTGAATGTCACACTGCACGGCGGCCTGCCAGCCAGTGGGGAAAATATCCCCCAGAAACAGCACCTGCTCATCGGTGAGCGTATCGGGCACTTTAATATGCGTGGTGTCGGCAAAAGGCACGCGCACAAACTCGGCCTGGCCCCCCGCATAGCCGCCCGTCAGTTGGGAGTAGCCAAACAGCCCGGCGCCGCCATGGCCAAAGACTTTATCTGCCAGCGATTTATTACGGTTGGAGCGCTCGCAAACCGAGTAGTTGCCACGCTGACACTGCTCGCATTCGCCGCAAAAAATGGTGAAGGGCACCACTACCCGGTCGCCTACCTTGAGGTTGGGCGTCTCGCTGCCCACCTCCATCACTTCGCCCATAAACTCATGGCCAAGGACATCGCCACAGGTCATACCGGGCATATAGTGGTCGTAAAGGTGCAGATCAGAGCCGCAAATAGCGCAGCTACTGACATTGATAATGGCGTCGCGGGGGTGTTCGATCGTGGGGTCGGGCACGGTGTCGTAACGGACATCGTTCTTGCCGTGCCAGCAAAGTGCTTTCATGGCTGCTTCTCCTTACATCGGTGCGCATAGCGTCCTGCCATGTATCACCATAGCTCAGACATACGGCAACCAAAGTTAAGAAAAAGCTTTTTTACAGGCGTTCGGCGACGTTAACGTCCTTATCGAGAAATTTAAGTTAAAAATGGTTCTTCGACGTAACCCACCTACCCCTTACGCTCGATATCCACATCACTGGCCTGGGTGAAGTCATCCAGCGCCATCATGTGGCCGAGCTTGCCTGCCTTGGTGGAGAGGTACTGCTCGTTATGAGGGTTTAAACCGGTGGTGATCGGCAGCCGCTCGACGACGTTCACGCCGTCGCGGGTCAGCGCATCGACCTTGCGAGGGTTATTGGTCATCAGTTTGAGCGCCGTGATGCCCAGCTGGTTGAGCATCGGCACGCAGAGGTCGTAGCGGCGCATGTCGGCACCGAAGCCGAGCTGCTCGTTGGCTTCGACGGTATCGGCCCCCTGGTCTTGCAGATGATAGGCGCGGATTTTGTTGAGCAGGCCAATGCCCCGCCCTTCCTGGCGTAAGTAGAGCAGCACGCCGCGCCCCTCTTCCGCAATGCGCTTCAGCGCTTCTTGCAGCTGGTAGCCGCAGTCGCAGCGCATCGAGAATAGCGCATCGCCGGTTAAACACTCAGAGTGCACGCGCCCTAACACCGGCTCGCCGCCGCTCACATCGCCCAACGTTAGGGCGATATGGTCTTTACCCGTGGCGTCGTCTTCGAAGCCATGCATGGTGAATGTGGCCCAGGGAGTGGGCAGCCGAGAGGCAGCAATGAAGCGAATGGTCACAGGTTTCCTCGCTGATTAACCAAACCAGTTAACCACACCAGTGTTGGCGAAGTGGGCGGACAGTTTACCAGGAAGCCACGCTGGCCTCACGGTCTTAGCGGGGTGCGACGATTTTTGCCACGGCTTGCGCCGCCACCCCCGGCGATCTTCACGTACAATTCCTATCTTCAGGTACGATGACTCCCTTACAATGCGGGCAAATTTCTCAAGAGCAAGTGTTTATGACCACCACACCTTTGCAAAACGACCGTTTTCTTCGCGCGCTGGCTCGCCAGCCCGTTGACCGCACTCCGGTGTGGATGATGCGCCAAGCAGGCCGCTACCTGCCGGAGTACCGCGCTAGCCGCGCCGACGCAGGCAGTTTTATGGATCTGTGCCGCAATCATGACCTGGCTTGTGAAGTGACCCTGCAGCCGCTAGAGCGCTACCCGCTCGACGCCGCGATTCTGTTTTCGGATATTTTGACCATCCCCGATGCCATGGGGCTGGGCCTCTACTTCGAAACCGGCGAAGGCCCCAAATTCAGAAAAACCGTCCGCACGCCGGAAGAAGTCGCCGCGCTGACGGTGCCAAACGCCGAGCGCGACCTGGACTACGTGATGCGGGCGGTCTCGACCATCCGCCGCGAGCTGAACGGCCGCATGCCGCTGATCGGCTTCTCCGGCAGCCCCTGGACGCTGGCGACGTACATGGTCGAAGGCGGTTCCAGCAAGGATTTCCGCCACCTAAAAACCATGCTGTACGACACGCCGGACACCATGCACCAGCTGCTGGATACCCTCGCGCAGTCGGTCACTGACTACCTGAACGCGCAGATTCGTGCCGGTGCTCAGGCGGTACAGATTTTCGATACTTGGGGCGGCGCGCTCTCCACGCCTGCTTACCTAGAGTTCTCGCTGCGCTATATGGAGCAGATCGTTTCCGGGCTGATCCGCGAACACGACGGCCGCCGCGTGCCGGTGATTCTGTTCACCAAAAACGGCGGCCAGTGGCTTGAGCATATCGCCTGCGCCGGTGCCGACGCGCTGGGTATCGATTGGTCAACCGAGCTTTCCGACGCCCGCGCCCGCGTAGGCCATAAAGTTGCCCTGCAGGGTAATTTAGACCCCAACGTGCTGTTTGCTCGCCCTTCGGCCATTCGCGCCGAAGTGGCCCGCGTGCTGGAGAGCTACGGCCACGGCCCGGGCCACGTGTTCAACTTGGGCCACGGCATCAGCCAGTTCACCAATCCCGACCACGTCACCGCCTTCATGGAGGCGCTGCACGACTTAAGCCCGCAGTACCATCAGGGCATTCCGACCCAAACGAACGACCAGTGCCCAGGAGCCAAGCAATGAGCGACTTACGCGACGACCAGTGGTTTACCGAAGTCTTTGATAGCCACGGCAGCGCTTTCTCGCTGAAAATCACCGAAAAACTGCTGGATGTGCAAAGCCCTTACCAGCACCTGGAAGTGTACGCCACCGAAACCTACGGCAACCTGATGGTGCTGGATGGCTGCGTAATGCTGACCGATCGCGACAACTTCCTCTACCACGAGATGATTGCCCACCCGGCGCTGTTCACCCACGCAGACCCCAAGCGGGTGGTGATCATTGGCGGCGGCGACTGCGGCACGCTGAAAGAAGTGCTGCGCCATCCGGGCGTTGAAAAAGTCACTCAGATCGACATCGATGAAGAAGTGACCAAAGCCTCCGAGCGCTTTTTCCCGTCGCTGGTGGAAGCCAACGGCGACCCCCGCGCCGAGCTGCTGTTTGCTGACGGCGTGAAATGGGTCGATGACGCCGCCGACGAAAGCATCGATGTGCTGATCATCGACTCCACCGACCCGGTAGGCCCTGCCGAAGGCCTGTTCAAAACCGACTTTTTGAAGCGCTGCCACCGCATTCTGAAAAGCGGCGGCGTCATGGTTCAGCAGAGTGAGTCACCGCTGTATCACAGCGGCTCGATTATCCGCGAGCTGCGTAACGACATGCGCGAAGCTGGCTTTGATAGCGTCGCCACCCTGCCCTTCCCCCAGCCGGTGTACCCCTCGGGTTGGTGGAGCGTGACACTGGCAGGCAAAGGCACCAACGTTGAAAGCTTCCGTGAAGAGGCTGCCGCCAGCCACGAAATGCCGCTACAGTACTACACAGTAGATGCCCACCGCGGTGCCCTGGCGCTGCCGCCCTTTATGCGTAAAGCGTTCGCATAAGTTTGCGGTGACGTTATGCATCAGGCCGGGCTCTGCCCGGCCTTTTTTATGCGCAAGTGTTGCTGCGCTCGACGTTAAGGAATAACAAATGAACACCACGCGTTGGTTAGGATTGGGAATCACTCTATTAGCCCCGGCCCTCTGGGTACCTGCCACGGCCATGGCCGATACCCTTGAGGCCATTCAAGAGCGCGACAGCGTGCGCTGTGGCGTTAACGCGGCCCAGCCCGGCTTCTCATCGTTAGACGACAACGACCAGTACCGCGGCCTGGATACCGATGTGTGCCGTGCAGTGGCAGCCGCTGCGCTGGGCGATGCCAGCAAGGTCAATTTTGTGCCGTTAGATTCAGTGGAACGCTTTGCCGCGCTGCAGTCGGGTGAGGTGGACGTGCTCTCCCGCACCACCACTTGGACCTCTAGCCGCGATACCACGCTAGGGATGAACTTCACTGGCGTCAGCTATTACGACGGCCAAGCGTTTATGGTGGCCAGCGACCTCGGCGTGCAGAGCGCCAAAGAGCTGGATGGAGCGGCTGTTTGCACCCAGTCAGGCACCACCAGCGAGCTGAATCTTTCCGACTACTTCCGCATTAACAACATGACCTACGATGCGGTGGTGTTCGATTCACCCGAGCAGTCGATTGCGGGCTTCGAAGCCGGCCGCTGCGATGTATTGAGCTCGGATGCCTCGCAGCTCTACGCCCAGCGCATCCAGCTGGCCGACCCCAACATGGCCGTGGTACTACCGGAGATCATCTCCAAAGAGCCGCTTGGCCCCGCCGTGCGCCAAGGCGATGACCAGTGGTTCAACATCGTGAAGTGGTCGCTGTTTGCCATGCTGAACGCTGAAGAGCTGGGCGTCAGCCAAGCCAATGTGGATGAACAGTTAAGCTCAGAAAATCCCGATGTGATGCGCCTGCTGGGGCAAGACGGCGACTTTGGCGAAGCCATGGGCCTACAATCAGATTGGGCTTACCAAATCGTCAAACAGGTCGGTAACTACGCGGACATCTATGACCGCAACGTGGGCGCGGACTCTGATTTCAACATTGCCCGTGGTCTGAATGCCCTGTGGAAGGATGGTGGGATTCAGTACGCGCCGCCCATTCGCTAGCGCGCTCGGTCACTCGCCAGCGGCTGCGCACCAAAAAGGCGCAATGCGTAGCCGCTGGCGCACTTTTTTGCACCAAGACCTTCGTTAAATTCGCTGATTTTACGTTGAAAAGCGCTGAATTTGCCGACATATCTTTTTTGGCACCTTCCTTGCTAGCTTTTAGTGATGCATCACCATGCATAACGACACTAAAATCGAGGAAGGGGAACACAACATGATCAATAAGAAACACCTGGTACTTCTGGCCTCTGCAGGCGCGATCACTCTTGCGGGCGTTGCCACCGCCCAAGCCGATACGCTGGAAGATACCCGCGAGCGTGGTGCCGTTCAGTGTGGCGTGAGCGACGGCTTACCAGGTTTTTCCGCCCCGGACGATAACGGCAACTGGCAGGGCCTGGACGTTGACGTCTGTCGCGCCGTCGCCGCTGCAGTACTGGGCGACGCGGATGCCGTCAACTACATCTCGTTGAACGCCGTCGAGCGTTTCACCGCGCTGCAGTCTGGCGAAGTGGATATTCTTTCTCGTAACACCACCTGGACCACCACCCGTGACACTACCCTGGGCCTGAACTTCACCGGCGTTAACTTCTACGACGGCCAGGGCTTCATGGTGTCTCGCGACCTCGGTATTACCAGCGCGGCCGAGCTGGATGGCGCAGCGATCTGTATCCAATCCGGTACCACCACCGAGCTGAACCTAGCGGACTACTTCCGTGCCAACGGCATGGAGTTCGACCCGATCGTTTTCGATACCTCTGAGCAAACCGTCGGTGGCTTCCAGGCTGGCCGCTGTGACGTTCTGACGTCTGACACTTCTCAGTTGGCCGCACTGCGCATTCAGCTCGACGACCCGGCTGGCGCCATGATTCTGCCGGATGTCATCTCGAAAGAGCCGCTGGGTCCGGTCGTGCGTCAGGGTGACGATCTGTGGTTCAACATCGTGAAGTGGTCGCTATTCGCCATGATCAACGGTGAAGAGTACGGCGTCACCAGCGAAAACGCTGAAGAGATGCTCAGCTCCGAGAACCCGGACGTGGCGCGTCTGCTCGGCCAGGACGGTAACTACGGTGAAGGCATGGGTCTCGAAGCCGACTGGGCTTACAACATCCTGAGCCAAGTGGGTAACTACGGTGAAAGCTTCGAGCGCAACGTAGGTATGGGTTCACCGCTGGAAATCGAACGCGGTGTCAACGCCCTGTGGAACCAAGGCGGCTTCCAGTACGCACCGCCGATTCGCTAAGCGTCTCGCTTGACCCCGGCCCGCCACCCCTTTGGGTCCTGGCGGGCCATTTGATTGACCTTCCGTATCGCGGAGACGCCACCCATGTCCGTAAGACCTAACGCTCGCCCCGTTGGCCAAAAGCCACCGTTCTGGCGAGACCGCGCCAAACGTGCGCTCATCTTCCAATGTCTGCTGATTGCCGCTGTCATCGCCTTTTTGTTCTATATCGTCGGCAACGTGCAAGACAACCTCTCCTCTCGGGGTATCACCACAGGCTTTGGCTTCCTGAGTAATACCGCCGGCTTTGGGATCGTACAGAGTCTGATCGACTACTCCTCCCAAAGCACCTATGGCCGCACCTTTTTCGTTGGCCTATTGAATACGCTGCTGGTGGGCGGGCTAGGCGTGATTGCCGCCACCCTCATTGGCTTCATTGTCGGTATCGCCCGTTTATCGCCCAACTGGCTGATCGCCAAACTGGCGGCGGCGTATATCGAAACGTTTCGTAATATCCCGCTGCTGCTGCAGATCTTCTTTTGGTACTTTGCCGTGCTGCGGGCGCTCCCCAGCGCGAGGGAAAGCCTGGCATTTGGCGAAGCCGTGTTCCTTAACGTGCGCGGGCTTTACCTGCCTGAGCCGCTGTTCGAATCAGGCTTTGGGCTGATTCCTGTCACCTTCGTGGTCGCCATCTCAGCCAGTATCGCGCTGGTGATTTGGGCGAAGCGCCGTCAGGAGGCCACGGGGCAGCGCATTCCCGCGTACTGGATCTCCTTTGCGCTGATCTTTGGCCTGCCGCTGCTGGTCATGCTCGTCACTGGCGTGCCTATCACCTGGGAAATGCCCGAGCTGCGCGGCTTTAACTTCCGCGGCGGCATCACGGTGATTCCCGAGTTCCTGGCGCTATGGTTTGCGCTATCGATCTATACGGCGTCGTTCATTGCCGAGATCGTGCGCTCCGGCATTCAGGCCATTTCTCATGGCCAAACCGAAGCGGCTCAAGCCCTGAGCCTGCCGCGTAACCTAGTGCTGCGCCTGGTGGTCATTCCTCAGGCGCTACGAGTCATCATTCCCCCGCTCACCAGCCAATATTTGAACCTGATCAAAAACTCGTCGCTGGCTACGGCCATTGGCTATCCGGACCTCGTATCGGTGTTTGCAGGGACCACGCTGAACCAGACAGGCCAAGCCATCGAGGTCATTGCCATGACCATGGCGGTCTACCTGACGATCAGCCTGCTGGTGTCCATGTTCATGAACTGGTTCAACGCCCGTGTGGCGCTGGTTGAACGCTAGGCTGAGGCGAGGAGCCACACATGATTCATAATCAAACCATGATCGAGCAGCGACCGGCGCCCAGCAGCTCCGTAGGCGCCATTGCTTGGCTGCGCACCAACTTGTTCAACGGCCCGATCAATACGATCTTCACGTTGATTGGCCTCTACATTCTCTATCTGCTGGTGGTACCCACCGTGCAGTGGGCGTTCATCAACGCCGACTGGGTCGGCACCACCCGCGACGACTGCTCACGGGAAGGGGCCTGCTGGGTCTTTATCAACGCCCGTTTGACCCAGTTCATCTATGGCCTCTACCCCAGCGAAGAGATCTGGCGCGCCAATATCGTGTTCGCCATGTTCTTTACCCTAATCGGCTGGCTGGCGATTCCCAAACTGCCTTTCAAACGCTGGGTGGCCATTTTTGCGCTGGTCGTTTTCCCGGTGTTGTCGTTCATACTGCTCTACGGCGGCTACTTCGACCTTCCCCAGGTGCCGACGCACCGCTGGGGTGGCCTGATGCTGACACTGCTGCTGGCCACGGTGGGCATGGTGGGCGCGCTGCCGATCGGTATTGTGCTGGCCTTGGGGCGACGCTCCAACATGCCGATCGTCAAAAGTTTCTGCGTGGTGTTTATCGAGTTCTGGCGAGGAGTGCCGCTGATCACCGTGCTGTTCATGGCCTCGGTAATGCTGCCGCTGTTCCTGCCTTCCGAGATGAACGTAGACCGCCTGGTGCGGGCGCTGATCGGTTTGACGCTGTTCCAAAGCGCCTACATGGCCGAGGTCATCCGCGGTGGGTTGCAAGCCATTCCCAAGGGCCAAGAGGAGGCGGCGGCTGCCCTCGGCATGACCTACTGGAAGCGCATGGGGCTGATCATTCTTCCCCAGGCGCTGAAGATGATGATCCCAGGTATCGTGAACACCTTCATTTCGCTGTTCAAAGACACCACTCTGGTCATGATCATCGGGCTTTTCGACCTTTTGGGGATCGTGCAAGCGGCCCTGGCCGACTCACGCTGGCTCGGCTTCTCGTTGGAAGGTTACGTGTTCGCTGCCTTCATGTTCTGGATTTTCTGTTTCAGCATGTCGCGCTACAGCCAGTACCTAGAACGCAAGCTGCATACCGGCCACAAGCGCTAACGCCGCTTTCATCAACGATTTTTAGCAGGATAGTGACATGACTCAAGCAGCGACCAACACCCCTGGCACCAGCCCCTCCGATCTGATGGTAGAAATGCGCGGCGTGAACAAGTGGTACGGCGATTTCCACGTGCTGCGCGACATTTATCTGGAAGTGAAACGCGGCGAGCGGATCGTCATTTGCGGGCCTTCAGGCTCCGGTAAATCCACCATGATTCGCTGCATCAACCATCTGGAAGAGCACCAAAAAGGCGAGATCGTGGTAGGCGGCGTACCGCTCACTCAGGACGTCAAACGCATCGAGCAGATTCGCCGCAGCGTCGGCATGGTGTTCCAGCACTTCAACCTGTTCCCTCACCTCACGGTGCTGGAGAACTGCTGTATCGCACCGATGTGGGTGCAGAAGAAGCCCCGCAAAGAGGCCGAAGCCATGGCCATGCAGTACCTGGAGCGCGTGCGCATCGCCGAGCAGGCCAAGAAATATCCTGGCCAACTCTCCGGCGGTCAGCAGCAGCGGGTCGCCATTGCCCGCTCGCTGTGCATGCACCCGGACGTCATGCTGTTTGACGAACCGACCTCGGCCCTCGACCCGGAAATGATCAAGGAAGTACTGGACGTCATGATCGAGCTGGCCGAAGAGGGCATGACCATGCTGTGCGTTACCCACGAGATGGGCTTCGCCAAGACTGTGGCCGACCGCGTCATCTTCATGGACCAAGGGCAAATCATCGAAGAGAACGCGCCGGAGCCGTTCTTCAATAACCCGCAATCCGAGCGCACCCAGCTCTTCTTGAGCCAGATTCTGGGGCACTAATCCTGTCTCCAGTGCCACGATGTACTGAACGTGGGCCTCCAGTGAGGCCCATTTTCATGGACCCTCTACGCCACAACATCACAACAAGTGAGTCATCATGGAAAAGCTCTTCATTGACCGCGCGCCGCAGCCCATCGCCCCGTTCTCACACGCCTGCCGGGTGGGCGACCTGGTCTTCATCACCGGCCAAATGCCCACGGTGCCGGAAACCAACGAGATGCTGCTGGGCACGTTTACCGAGCAAACCCACCGGGTGATGCAGAATCTGGCCATCGTGCTGGAAGAGGTCGGCAGTAGCTTCGAGTACGTGGTGCAGTCGCGGGTCTTCATCACCAATATGGGCCATTTCGATGAAGTGAATCAGGTCTACGCCAGCTACTTCCAACAACCGCTGCCCACCCGCACCTGCATTGGCGTGACCGGGCTTGCGGGCGGCGCGGATGTCGAAGTCGATATGATCGCCTGGATTCCTCCCAAAGCGGGCGCTTAACCACCCACGAGCGTAATGCTGGCAGGCAGTAGCGCAGGCTGCTCCCGATGCTGCGTCAGCGGCTTGCCCGCCAGCGCCGTAAGCAGAATTTGCAGGGGGTCGCCGTGGCTGACCACCAGCACCGTTTCACCCTCAAAGCGTTGCTCCAACGCTTCCAGCGCAGCAACCATGCGCGCCGCGACACACTTGACCGGCTCCACCTGCCACTGGGTGTGGTCGGCGTTCTGAGCATCGAAGGCCCACACCTCCGGGTAGTGGCTATCCGCCTTGCCCTCCAATTCACCAAAGTGGCGCTCCCTCAAGCGCTCCTCTTTTTGCATCTCCAACCCAAACGCGGCGGCCACTCGGGCGGCGGTGTGCGTAGTGCGTAAAAAGTCCGAATGCACGACCTGTGTGGGTACCGGCCAGTGCCACCGTGCGACGGTATCTGCCAGCTGCTGCTCGCCCTGCGGCGACAGCCCATACGCCAACAGCCCTCGCTCAGGGGAGCTGATGATGGTGCCTTGTGCGTTAGCCTGGCTATGGCCATGGCGCATCAGCAGATAGCGGTTTCGCCAATGATGACGTGAGTCGTCTATATCCATGCTCTTTTCTCTATGAAAACCGTGTTTGACCAAACACGGAACGGTTGCCATGGTTAAAGGGTAATCAATGACATGGAGGACGTATGACAATGACCACCTATATCGTGGTAGCCGACGCCGCTCGGGCACGTATCTTCACCCGTGATGCACTTCACCTCGCCGAGCAGGAGAGCTTGGTACACGCCGCAGGCAGGCTGCATGAAGGCGACTTGATCACGGACCGCCGCGGTGCCGATGTTCATGAGTCTACGTCAACGTCATCGCGCTCATCCGGCGAGGAGGGCGCGGCCTCCCAACATGAAAACGAGCTGTTTGCCAAAGAAGTCGCCCAGCGACTCTACACTGCGCGGGTGGACAACAGCATGGACAAGCTGATCATGGTCGCGCCTCCCAAGTTCTTGGGGCTGCTCAAAGAGAAGCTCGACAACCCCACGCAGAAGCTGGTCACCCACACGCTCTCGAAAGACCTCAGCAAAGCGTCCATGGCTGATATTCAGAACGCGGTCAGCGATCTTCGTTAACACTACAGTTAGCGCTTACTAACTTTTTTCCTGCTTTTTACTAAAGGCGTAGCCGCTCTCGCCGATACCCATCATGAACCCTGATGATCCCGAGAGCGACTATGTTTTCTTCCCTACGTTTACGTATTCTTCTAGCGGCACTCACGGCTATTACGCTGGCCCTGATCATAAATGGCATCGCCAGTTACCTAACGGTAAAACAGCACAACGCTCAACAGATCACCCGTAACTTGGATGCCGTCGTGCGCGGCAATAGCAGCGCGTTAAGCGAGTGGATCGCTTCGCGCAGTACGATGCTGTCTGGTATGGATGAAGCCATTGCTAGCGATGACCCTCGCGCTGCTTTGCGGCAGTTGACGACCTCCGGCAACTTCATGGCGACCTATATTGGCGTTGCGGCCAGCGGCGAAACCATCTTTTTTAATGGCTGGGAGCCACCGGCTGATTTCGACCCTAGGGAGCGTCCTTGGTACCAAGCAGCGGTGGAGGCACGTGACACCATTGTGACGGCCCCTTACATCGACGCTCAAAGCGGCGACTTGGTCGTAACGTTTGCACGCCCTTTTTACAGAAACGACCAACTACAGGCGGTCGTGGGAGCCGATGTCAATATTCGTGACATGGTCGCCATCGTGCAGGAAATTTCGCCGACTCCCTCTAGCTTTGGCTTTCTTGCCACCGGCGACGGCACCCTCATTGCCCACCCAGACAGTGAGCTGGCACTGTAACCAACGACCACACTCAACAGCAAATTGAATGCCGAGTATCTCAATACGTTATCCAACGCTCAGCAGCCGCACCCCTTGGCGCTACAAGGCAGCAGCAAGCTACTGATGGGACGCACCATCGACGGCAACAGCGGTTGGCAGTTGGTCGTCGCGTTAGACGAAGCAGAGGCCACCGCAGGCCTGCGCGCCATTGCCACCACGTCCATCGTTACCCTGCTGATCGTCGCGGCCATTACCGCCGTGGTCTTTGGCATATTGCTGTCGCTGCTGCTGCGTCGCCTGCTGGGCGTCCGCAATGCGATGGATAACATCGCCTCGGGCGAAGGCGACTTGACCCAGCGCCTTCCCGAGGAGGGCACCGACGAAGTGGCTCAAATTGCCAGCGCCTTCAATCGCTTCGTAGGCAAAATGGAAGACGTCTTGATCGACGTGCGCACCAGCAGCGAATCGGTGCACCACGCCGCTAACGAGATTGCCATGGGTGGCCAGGATCTCTCGCGCCGTACGGATAACGCCGCCTCGAGCCTGCAACAAACCTCGGCCTCGGTCGAAGAGATCACCAGCACCGTACAGCACACGGCGGCCTCAGCCCAGGAAGCCAACAAGCTCTCCCACGCGGCTACCGAAGTCGCGAAAGAGGGCGGTCAGGTGGTATCGAACGTGGTCACCACCATGGAAGACATCTCCGACGCTTCCAACAAGATTGGCGATATCGTCACGTTGATGAACAGCATCGCTTTTCAAACCAATCTGCTGGCACTGAACGCCTCGGTCGAGGCTGCCCGCGCGGGTGAACACGGCCGTGGCTTTGCCGTCGTGGCAGAGGAAGTACGCAAACTGGCTGGCCGTAGCAGCGACGCGGCTAACGATATCCAGAAACTGATCGAGGACTCGCAAGCCAAGGTGAATAACGGCACCTCGTTGGTGCGTAACGCGGGGAGTACCATGCAGGATATCGTCGAGCACATCACCCGCGTGACCGATGTTCTAGAAGAGATCAACGCCGCGACGAGCGAACAGAGCGACGGTATCAAGCAGGTCAATATTGCGGTGGCAGAACTGGACCGGATGACCCAAGAAAACGCTGCGATGGTCGAAGAGTCCACCACCGCCGCCGAGCAGTTGAAAGAGCAGGCGGATCACCTGACCGGGACGATCAGCAGCTTCAAACTCTCTCACACGGCATCGCCCGCGCTACAGGCGCCACAGGACCGTTTACCGCGCACGTCGGAGAGTTTCTAACCGGCAGCGCCTCCCTGGCCGCCTCCGCCCTCTTGCCTGCGGTGGTGGCCATGTCACGCGTTAGCCATGAATCTTTGTTCTACTGGTTCAAGGATGGCACTCGATACGCTCTTTCGCCTCTTGCTGAAACAGGACCGCTCCTCTATGCACTTTCGTTCCCTTCGCTCTCTCGTTTTGGCGTTGGCAGGCCCTTGCCTGCTTGCCGTCGTTGCCGCGCTAGTGGTGTATAACCTGATCGCGGCCGCCCGCACCCAACAAACCGTTGAAGAGCATACCCAGACGCTCATGCAAAGCGCACTGGACGCGCGGCTCGATGCCATTGCCGAAGCAGAGGGTGAACGGATTCAACGCGAGCTGGACAAGGCCATGACCCTGGCCAGCCAGCTCGCCACCACCAACGCCCTCATGGGCGTGGAAGATGCCGAAGGTCAGCGTGCGCTCTACCTGAGCCGCCGTCAGCTTTCCAACTTGGTACGGCAGACGGTTGCCGACAACCCGGCGCTGCTGGATGCGTTCATCGGCTGGGAGCCCAACGCCTTTGGAGACGACGCCCGCTTTGCTGGCGACGAGCGCTACGGCCACGATGGCAGTGGCCGCTTCATGCCCTGGTGGTACCGCACTGGGGATGGCTCGCTCGAGGTCTTACCACTAGGCGACACTATGGAGAGCGAAACCCGCCTCGCCAGCGGCGTGCGTGAGGGGGAGTACTACCTCTGCCCACGCGAAACGCTCGCCCCCTGTGTGATCGACCCCGCCGCCTACGATTACGACGGCGAAACGCAGCTGGTCACCTCGTTCAACGCACCGATTTTGGTGAACGGCGAATTTCGCGGTGTGGCCGGGGTCGACCTCTCGCTGAACTTCATTCAAACGCTGCTGCGCGACGCCAACGCCGCGCTGTATGACGGCGCAGGCCGTATGGCGCTGGTCGCCGGGCGCGGCGGCTTGGTGGCGGACACCAACGGCGAAGAGGCCCTGGGCCTGCCTGCCAGCAACGCGCTGAGCGACACGGCGCTTGACGGCATTGCCGAAGCCACATCACAAGGCAGCCTCTACAGCAGCATGGCCAACGGCATGTTTCAGCGCTATCAGCCACTGACCATTGGCGATACGGAGCAGCCGTGGGTACTAGTGCTACAGCTGCCCGAGTCCGTCGTGCTCGCCGAACTCAACGCGCTGCAGAACGTTTTGAGCGATCAGCGCCAGCAAAACACCCTAGGGATGACGCTGGTGGGGCTGCTGCTGGCGGCCATCGGCATCGCTGCCCTGTGGTGGATTGGTGGGCGTATTGCGAGTCCGCTCAAACGCTTAGCGAACAGAATGGAAGAGATCGCCTCTGGAAACGGCGATCTCACTCAGCGCCTGCCCGTGCATGGCCGCGATGAGAGCGCCGCCGTGGCCGAGCAGTTCAACGCCTTTGCCGAAAAAATTCAGGCCATTTTGCTGGACGTACGGCGCAGTAGCGAGGCCGTGAACCATGCAGCCAACGAGATCACCCAAGGCGGCCATGACCTGTCACGGCGTACCGAGCAAGCCGCTGCCAGCCTGCAAGAAACCTCGGCAGCGATGGAAGAGATCAGCAGCACCGTCAGCCACACCACCCACGCCTCCCAAGAGGCCAGCGGGCTGTCCAACACCGCCTCGCAGCTGGCTTCCCGTACCGACAAGGCGTTTGTGCAGGTGGTCTCGACCATGGATGACATCCGCGCGACCTCGGCAGAGATTCAGAGCATCGTCAGCGTGATCGACGGCATTGCCTTCCAAACCAACCTGCTGGCGCTCAACGCCTCAGTAGAGGCAGCGCGGGCTGGCGAGCACGGGCGCGGCTTTGCCGTGGTGGCCGATGAAGTGCGCAAGCTCGCCTCGCGCAGCAGCGACGCCGCTAAGGATATCCGCCAGCGCATCGATGCGTCTGCCGACAAGGTCGAAAGCGGCACGCAAATGGTACGCGACGCTGAAGCCGCCATGCACGAGCTGGCCGATAGCGTGACGCGCGTCACCCAAATGCTGGGCGATATCAGTACGGCAGCCGGTGAGCAGAACGACGGCATTAACCAAGTCAGCGTCGCGGTGACCGACCTGGATCAGATGACCCAGCAAAACGCCGCCCTGGTGCAAGAGTCCACCACCGCGGCCGAGCAGCTTAAAGACCAAGCGGACAGGCTGGCCGCGCTAGTGGGTGGCTTTACGCTAGAGGCGTCGCAGCATCAGGCTCAGGCGCTGCCAAGCCCTGAAAAGGCCAAGGTGTAACCGCTAGGGAATCGGTGGCAGCGGAATATCGTCACTGCGCTTGGCCCCGGCGGTCATTTCGCGGCAGAGCCTTAAAAACTCCCTCACGCCGGTGGTCAGGTACTTGTGGCGATGCCAGATAAAGGTGAACTGGCGCTTTAGATCCAACTCCGGCGTGGGCAGCGGCACCAAGCTGCCGCGCCGGAAGGCATCACGCAGTGCCAGCCGCGACACGCAGCCAATCCCTAATCCCGACTCCACCGCGCGTTTAATGCCCTCGGTATGCTCCAGCTCCAACAGCGTATTGAACCGGCTGCGACGGTGGCGGGCGGCATGCTCTAGCGTCATACGCGTACCGGAGCCCTCCTCGCGCATAATCCAATCCTCCCGCAGCAGTTGATCCAGCTCCAGATGCTCCCGCCCTGCCAGCGGGTGGCGCGGCGAGCAGAACACGCACAGCTCATCCTCGACCCAGGGCTGGCTGATAATCATATCGTCATCGCACTGCCCCTCAATCAGCCCCAAATCCAGCGAGTGCTGGCGCACGCCCTCGATAATATGCCGCGTATTGCGCACCGCCAGCCGCACCCGGCTGCCGGGATAGCGCTGCATGAAATCGCTGATCAGCAGCGTGGCCAGATAGTTACCGATGGTGAGCGTTGCCCCCACGTCCAATGCGCCCACGCCCTGCTGACCCCGCAGCAGCTCTTCGACCTCCTCGGCGCGGTCGAGCAGGGCCACCGCCTTGGGCAGTAGCTGGAAGCCGAGCGCGTTGAGTTTCAGCCGTTTCCCGATGCGATCGAGCAGCTGGCAGTCGAACTGGCGCTCCAGCTCGGCCAGCGCCGTGCTGGTAGCCGATTGCGACATGGCCAGCGCGCGCGCCGCGTGGGAAACGCTCTCGTGCTGGGCAACGGCTACGAAGACTTCTAGCTGGCGCAGGGTGTAGTGCATGACCAAAACCTATCTGTCGAGTGATCGGCGAAGGGCTATATCGATTTTAAAGATAAGCGTTATCAAGATAATTTGCTTAACAGATATACCACCCTTATTTAGAATTGAGAGAAACCTATAGAGCTATTTTTTATTCTTTTTTGGAATATGGCGAGCAAGGCTTAGGCTGCGCCGCCTCTGGAGGAGTGAGCATGAGCAAGTTTGCCCTAGAAGAAGTGCTAAGCGTTCACCACTGGAACGATACCCTGTTCAGCTTCCGCACCACCCGCGAGCGCAGCCTGCGTTTCAAAAACGGCCAATTCGTCATGATCGGTCTCGAAGTGGACGGCAAGCCCCTGATGCGCGCGTACTCCATCGCCAGCCCCAACTACGAAGACCACCTGGAATTCTTCAGCATCAAAGTGCCCGATGGCCCGCTCACCTCGCGCCTACAGCACCTGAAAGTAGGCGACCAAATCATGGTCAGCCGCAAGCCGACTGGCACGCTGGTGTGCGACGACCTGCTGCCGGGACGCAACCTGTATATGCTCTCGACCGGTACCGGCTTGGCGCCGTTCATGAGCCTGATTCAAGACCCGGAAGTTTACGAGCGCTTCGAAAAAGTCGTGCTGGTACACGGCGTGCGTGAAGTCTCCGAGCTGGCCTACGCCGACTTCATCACCAAAGAGCTGCCCGCCCACGAGTACCTGGGCGAAGAGATCGCCGAAAAGCTCGTGTACTACCCCACGGTCACCCGTGAAGAGTTTCACACTATGGGCCGCCTGACCGACCACATCCGCAGCGGCAAGCTTTTTGAAGACACCGGCCTACCGCCGATTGACCCGCGCCAAGACCGCGCCATGATCTGCGGCAGCCCGGCGATGCTGGACGACACCAGCGCGCTGCTCGACGAACTGGGCCTGAACATCTCCCCGCGCATGGGCGAGCCGGGCGACTACGTCATTGAGCGTGCGTTCGTCGAGAAGTAAGTGCTGCTTGGATGGTGAATGGTGAAGGGTGAATAGAAAATCGTAGCCCGTATCACCATCGCCTTATGCACAAAGCCCCTGTGGATGATATCCACAGGGGCTTTGTCTATTCAGCGCAACTCACTGTTCACGCCTTACCCTTCACTACTGACGCTTCACCGTTAAACCGCGTCTTTACCGGTTTCACCAGTACGGATACGGATGACCTGCTCAAGGGGCATCACAAAGATTTTACCGTCACCGATCTTACCGGTATTGGCGACCTGGGTAATCGCGTCGATCACCTGCTCGGCCATATCGTCGTCAACGGCGACTTCCAGCTTCACCTTGGGCAGGAAATCCACCACGTACTCCGCACCACGGTAGAGTTCCGTGTGGCCTTTCTGACGGCCAAAGCCTTTCACTTCCGTTACCGTAATGCCCTGCACGCCGATATCAGAGAGCGATTCGCGTACGTCATCAAGCTTGAACGGCTTGATAATGGCTGAGATCAATTTCATTGCGACATCCTCTAGCTTGGTGGCCCACTGTATCAAAACAGCGTTATTGAACGGTTGTCATAACCCATCAAGGTTGGCGGGGCGCTCGCATAGCCAAGCCCGTTACCCAGTCGGTTAAGCATACACCGCCCAGGGCGGAGAATAAAAAACCCGTACGTACCTAGCTCATAACCAGCGACGTGCCGCCGATGCGTAAACGACAAAAAGGCCTCCCACTCGGGGAGGCCACAAGGAGCACGCCAGCTCACATGATTAGCGCAAGCTTATTTCTTAACGCTAAACTCGGGGTAGGCTTCCAGACCGCACTCAGCGATATCGACGCCTTCATACTCTTCTTCTTCGCTAACGCGGATACCCATGACCGCTTTCAGCACCAGCCATACCACTAAGCTTGCGATGAAGACCCAGCCAAAGATGCCCACGATACCGATTAACTGTGCACCGAAAGAGGCGTCGCCGTTGGTGAGCGGCACTGCCAGCACACCCCAGATACCAACCACACCGTGTACGGAGATCGCGCCGACCGGGTCATCCAGCTTCAGCTTGTCGAGGGTCACGATGGCACCCACCACAATCAGACCACCTACCGCACCAATCATGGCAGCGCCCAGTGCTGACGGAGAGAGCGGGTCAGCGGTAATCGCGACCAGGCCGGCCAGCGCACCGTTCAGTGCCATGGTGAGGTCCGCTTTACGGAACCACAGTTTGGCTAGCACCAGCGCAGCAATCACGCCACCGGCAGCCGCTGCGTTGGTGTTCACGAACACTTGTGCAACGTTGTTGGCTGAACCGATATCGGACATTTTCAGCTCGGAGCCGCCGTTGAAACCGAACCAGCCCATCCACAGGATGAAGGTACCCAGCGTTGCCAGTGGCATGTTGGCACCGGGAATCGCATGGATAGAGCCATCTTTACCGTACTTGCCTTTACGCGGGCCCAGTACCAGCACACCGGCGAGCGCTGCAGCCGCACCGGCCAAGTGCACGATGCCGGAACCGGCGTAGTCGGAGTAGCCGACTTCAGACAGCCAGCCGCCGCCCCAGGTCCAGTAGCCAGACACCGGGTAGATGAATGCCGTCATCACCACGGCAAAGGCCAGAAATGCCCACAGCTTCATACGCTCAGCAACCGCACCCGAGACAATCGACATGGCGGTGGCCACAAACACCACCTGGAAGAAGAAGTCAGAGCGCATGGAGTAGTAAGGCGCATCGTCGCCACCGGCCAGCACCGCATCGGCGCTGTTTTCAGTGCCGATCAAGAAGCCCAGGTTCGGCAGGAAGCCGCCTGCGCTGCTGGAGTACATGATGTAGTAGCCCACCAGCAGGTACATGGTGCAGGCAATCGCGAACAGCGCGATGTTTTTCGTCAGGATTTCGGCGGTATTCTTGGAGCGAACCAAGCCCGCTTCCAGCATGGCGAAGCCAGCGGCCATCCACATGACCAGCACGCCGCAGATCAAGAAGTAAAACGTATCGAGCGCATAGCTCAAATCAGCTAACTCATTCATGAGGTGTTCCCCGTTATACTAAGCGAAGTTATACGTCATCAGCAGATCGATGGGCGACGCTTAAACGGCGTCGGCACCGCGCTCACCGGTACGAATACGGATCACATCTTCCAACGGCGTGACGAACACTTTGCCATCGCCGATCTTGCCGCTATTCGCTGCGTTGCAGATGGCGTCCAGCACGCTTTCCAGGCGCGCATCGTCCACGGCGACTTCCACTTTCACCTTGGGCAGAAAATCGACCACGTATTCCGCGCCGCGGTAGAGTTCGGTATGCCCTTTCTGGCGGCCAAAGCCCTTTACTTCAGTGACCGTAATCCCCTGAACGCCGTTGTCGGCGAGTGCTTCACGAACGTCGTCAAGCTTGAATGGCTTGATGATAGCGGTGATGAGTTTCATCCCGGATCTCCCCTGCTGGATCAGTCCCACTCGGTGGAAAGCGGCATGGCCGCCCGAATTTAGTGCTTGCCCTGCTAATGCGCATACCGTGCCATCCACTTTTTTATTTTTATATTTCAGATACTTAATCTATTCATATAAGCAACTGACGGTAGCTTTATGGCCTTGCTCACTCTCCTCCCCTCGGGCCCTGCACCATTAATGAGCATTCAAAAAAGCTAGCCGCTCCATTTCGATGCATTTGTCCGCTCCCCATCTGCTCACTATCCATTGCGCTTAATTAACAAACGGCACATGCGAATCCACGGCGGGTTGCGTATCCTTACTCACAAGCAGTTCACATTTATGCGTGATCGTTTAAGGAGAGAGCCATGGCGCCCCAAGACCGCATTAGCCGCTTAGCCCAGCAGATCGGCGACCGTTTGCAGAATGCGTCACAAGCCCCGGAAGATATTCAGAAAGGTGTCCAGCAGGTGGTACGCGGCGCGTTTGACCGCCTGGAGCTGGTATCACGGGAAGACTTTGATATTTTGATGGATGTGCTGCAGCGCACCCGCTCGCGGGTAGAAGCCCTAGAGCGCCAAGTGGCCAGTTTGGAAGCAGCGGTAGAGGCCTCTAGCACCACCGCCGCCACGCCTGTAGAAGCTGAAGTACCGCCCGCCCCTGTGCAACCTTCCAGCACAACTAAGCCAACCGCTGACGGCGCTGAGTAAGTACGCCGTTTTGCACGGCATGGGGCAGGTTCGGCTGCCCCACTTCTTGCCCCTACCTCTCTCCCACACTCTCGCCCGTCCTCTCTCTTGCTCTTAATTCAACACCTTATACCAGTGAACAAGAATCACTATCATTGACAACCCTAGTGATAGTGCTATCGTGCGCTTATCTGTAGCCTCCCGCGTGCCGTTAAGCACCAATACGGCGCAGGCACTATGCTCCACCCACGATAGCGACTGCCCCAATGCCTCAGCAGGAACGCTTAGCAACGCCTGAAATCACCCCCTTTTCGTTGGCCCAGCTTGGCCAGCGCTTCGGCATTCACTACCGCATTGAAGGCCCTACTTCTCCGCGCCAACCAGTCGCCACCGGTCATGTTCATGACGTTAGCCTGCGCCACGGGATTCACTTAACGCTTTCTGATTTGCAGGTAGAACGTGGCTATACCTCCACGTCTTACCAAAGCGTGCCATGGTTCTTGAGCGTTATCTTGGAAGGCACTATTCATCTCCAAATGGGCAAGCAGCAGATACAGCTCTCTGCAGGAGATGGCGTATGCAGCCACTTTGATGCCCGGCACCCACTCACGGTGCATCAACCTGTTCAGACACGCCTTCGTACTGTGAATATTGCGGTTCTGACCACTGCACCCTTAGGCCTACCCACCCCGCCTGATGCTTCATGTTTGCATTGCTGGAAGCTCCCCAAGGCCCTCTGCGAAACGCTTTGCACCATTAGTGAGCAACCGCCCACGCTCTGGCGACAAGCGCTGGTATGGCAGGGGTTAGCATTGCAGTTGATTGGGTTAGGCTTGCCAGAGCGTCTGACAGCGCTACCCGAGCAAAAACGCCTTTCTACCCGTGATCGTCATTGCCTCACGGCACTGCACTCGCGCATTGCTCAGCATCCCGCCGAGCCTTATAGCCTCACCGCATTAGCCAAAGAAGCCGCTATGAGCCCTAGCAGCCTGCGCCAGAAGTTTCGCGCCTGCTACGGCTGCACGCTGTTCGACTATATTCGCCAAGTGCGATTACAGCAGGGGTACGAGGCACTGCAACGAGGTGAGAGCGTGCAACAAGCGGCCCATCACTGTGGGTATCGGCATGCCAGCAACTTCTCCAGCGCCTTCAAGCGCCACTTCGGTTTTTCCCCTCACGAGAGGAATCGCTCCAGCTTATAGCCCGCGCTTGAGTTCCTTCCGCGTGTACAAACATGTCAGCGCGCATAGCAGGCTTGGCACGGCGCATACCTTTATGGCGTCATAAAAAGCAATAATTCTCATTGCTTAATAACACTGATTCCACTTCCTCCCAGGATCACTTATGGCCTCCACCCATCGTCTGTTTCTACTGGCCCCCTTGAGCAGTGCGCTGTTCATCGCGCTGGCAACGCCTGCTGCGGCACAGCCGAGCACTGCCTTAGCCACCGTCACTGTGACTGCCCAACAGGCGGCGACCAAAGTTGCTACGCCCTTTATCGAAACCCCACAGAGCGTTTCGACCATCACCGAAACGCAGATGACGCAACGCGGCGTCAGTACCGTACAGCGCGCCACCGACTACACTCCCGGCGTGTACAGCAACCAAGTAGGGGCTTCTAACCGTTTTGATTACCTGGTGTTAAGAGGCTTCTCCGATGGCAGCTTGAGCAACACCTTTTTAGATGGTTTGAAGGTGATGGGCGACGCCAACTCCCATAGCAGCATGCGCATCGACCCCTGGTTTTTAGACAGCATCGAAGTGGTGCGCGGCCCTGCATCCGTGCTGTATGGCCGCGCCTCACCGGGCGGCGTGGTGGCCCTCAACAGCAAACGTCCTGAATTCGAGCCGGGCGGCGAGCTGCGCGTTAGGGTCGGTAATAATGATCAGCGCAGCGCTGCGTTTGATCTCACTGGCCCGCTGGGGGAAGAGCAGCGCGTTGCGTTTCGCCTCACCGGCATCGCCAGCGCCGCCGATACCCAGTTTGGCCCAGCCGAAGAGGAGCGCTACGCTATTGCGCCACGGCTGACCTGGGACATGACCGACGCCACCAGCCTGACCGTCGAAGCGTATCTTCAGGATGAGCCAGAAGGCGGCTACCACTCCGGCGTGCCTTATGAAGGCGCGGTGATCGCTCGCAATGGCCGCCAAATAAGCAATAACTTCTTCGATGGCGAAGCCGATTACGACGCCTATAAGCGCACCCAGCGCATGCTCGGCTATACCCTTGAGCACCGCTTTAACGACCGCGTATCCGCCCGCCAACTGCTGCGCTATCTCAATTCAGACGTGACGCTAAATCAGGTGTATGGGTTTGGCTGGGCATCGCCGACCTCAAACGCACTGGCCCGCTACTACTCCGGCAGCGAGGAATCGCTTCAAGCCTTAACGGTGGATAATCAGTTAGAAGCCCGCCTGACCAACGGCTTCATGGAGCACACCCTGCTGTTGGGAGCGGATTACCAGCAGCGCAAGAACGAGGTTGCCTGGCCTTCCGGCGCGTTCCCCTCGTTGGATGCCTTCAACCCGGTTTACGGCAGCGAGCCGCTGGCGTTCTACGCGCCCATCCGGGAGAACCACGAGTTGGAGCAAACCGGCATCTACCTTCAGGATCAGATCACCGTCAATAACTGGCGCGTGACGCTAGGCGGGCGCTTTGACTGGGTAAATATCGACAACACCAATCGCGACAGCGGCGCTACCAGCGCGTTGAGTGACACCCAATTTAGCGGCCGCGCTGGGGTGGTGTACCTGTTCGATAACGGCATCGCCCCCTACGTCAGCTACTCGACGGCCTTTACCCCCACCAGCTTCGTCGATGCCAACGGCGACCTGCTCGCTCCCATGGAGGGCGCACAGTGGGAAACCGGCTTGAAATACCAGCCCAACGACCGGCAGCAGTACAGCGCAGCGCTGTTCCACATTAGCCAGGAGAACGTGGCTACCAAAGAGCAGCCTACCGACCCCTACCGTGCCGTAGGCGAGATTGAGTCGCAAGGCATTGAGCTGGAAGCCCAAACGCAGCTCACCGAGGCGCTCTCGCTCCAGGCAGGCTACAGCTTTACCGACATTACTTACGCCAAGAGCGACGACGGCAACCAGGGCAATAACGCCATTTACTCACCCCGCTATCAAGTACAGCTGTGGGGCCACTATGCCGTGCAGAAGGGTTGGCTAAGCGGTGTGGATATCGGCGTGGGCGTGCGCCACTACGCTGACATTGCCGCTGACCGCGCCAACACCGCCACCGTGCCGGACTACACCCTCGTTGACGCCACGCTGGGCTACGACTGGAGCCAAGCAGGCCTCAATGGCGTCGAAACCCGCCTGAATGTGCACAACGCGCTGGATAAAGAGTACGTGGCGTCGTGTAACTCGCTGGAGTACTGCTATTTCGGTGCCGAACGCGGCGTCACCGCCAGCGTTCATTACCGATTCTAAGCAGCGACCACACCCAGGCGCCCGCGCCCTGTGCATGCCTGGGTGTTTCTATTTGCAATTGATAAACAGACTCGTTTAAATAAGGCGCTTATTGCTAGGTACTAACCTCATGCGCTGTTTCCCCCGACTGCTTATCCTGGCTCGCCGCAGCCTGCTTGCGGCTGGCCTGCTGTTGTCTACCGCCAGCCACGCCCAATGGGCCACCATCGACTGGACCATTGCCGAGACGTTGCTGGCCATCAAGGCCCCCGTGAGCGGCATTGCGCAGCAGCCCGCCTACCACGACTGGGTGGGCGAGCCGCGCATTCCCGAGCATGTGATGGATATTGGCCTGCGCACCCAGCCCAACTTCGAGCTGCTGGCCCAATCGCCTCCCGAGCAAACGCTGCTCTCGCCTATGTTTACCGGGCTAATTCCCCGGTTGGAGAAAATCGCCCCGGTAGGCACCTTCGCCCTCTACTCACCGGGCGCGGAGACATGGCAAGAGATGCAGAGCCTCACCCGTCAACTGGGCGAGCTCACCGACCGCAACGCCGAAGCCGAGGAGCTGATCGAGAGCACCCAACAGCTGATGGCCGAGCTGCGCCGCCAGCACAGCGACTCGCCACCGCTGCTGATGGTGCAGTTTATGGATGCCCGCCATGTGCGGGTGTTTGGCGAGAACAGCCTCTACAACGCCGTGCTAGAACAACTTGAGCTACCCAACGCCTGGGACCAACCCACCAACGCCTGGGGGTTTTCACTGGCCGGTATTGAAGCGCTGGCACGCTACCCCGATGCCACGCTGGTCATCGTCGACCCACTCCCCGCAGGCGTGGAAGAGCAGTTGGAAGGGAGCGGCCTCTGGCAGCACTTACCCAACGTGCAAAACGGCCGCCTGCTTCGCCTACCACCAGTGTGGAGCTTTGGTGCACTGCCCTCCGCTCAGCGCTTTGCCCGCGAACTCACCAGCGCGTTGAATGCCCATCACGCTGACTAGCCCGCCATCAGCCTGCCCACCTGAGTAGCGCACAAGGCCTGACATAAAGTAGGCTTAGCCAACGAGATAGCTCATTAAACTGAGTGAGCCGATTGGTAGACGTTGCGAGGGAGCGCCATGACACTAGCGATTGTGGCCACGCGGGCAGGCGTGGGGTTGGAAGCACCGGCGGTACATGTAGAGGTTCACTTAGCCAACGGTTTGCCGGGTTTAACCCTAGTGGGGTTGCCGGAAACCGCCGTGAAGGAGAGCCGCGAGCGGGTGCGCAGCGCCTTGATCAACGCGGGTTTTGATTTCCCCAACACCAAGCGCATTACCCTCAACCTCGCCCCGGCGGATCTGCCTAAAGAGGGTGGCCGCTTTGATTTACCCATTGCGCTGGGCATTCTCGCGGCCTCGGGTCAAATCCCGGTGGATGCGCTGGAAGGTATGGAGTGCGCGGGCGAACTGGCCCTGGATGGCAAACTGCGCGCTGTACCCGGCGTGCTGCCGTTTGCGCTGGCCACCCGGCGCGCCAACAAAGCGCTGATTGTGCCCCGCGCCTGTGCCGATGAAGCGGCTCTGGCAGGCGATTTACCGGTGCTGCCCGCCGACTCTCTCTGGCAAGTGGTGGCTCACTTGCTGGGCCAGGAGAAAATTCCGCCCCACCAGCTCTCAGCCTCCGTCAAATCCACCGCCCCCATGGCGGACTTAGCCGACGTGCGCGGCCAGCATCAGGCCCGCCGGGCGTTAGAGGTCGCTGCTGCAGGAGGCCATAACCTATTGCTCGCAGGCCCACCCGGCACCGGCAAAACCATGCTCGCCAGCCGCTTACCCGGCATTCTGCCGCCGCTGTCAGAGGATGATGCACTACAGGTGGCCGCAGTGCGCTCGGTATGTGGCTTGGCGCTGGAAGCCGACTGGGGCCAGCGACCTTTTCGCCAACCCCACCACAGCGCGAGCGCTGCTGCACTGGTCGGCGGCGGCTCAAAACCCAAACCGGGTGAAATTTCATTAGCGCACCACGGCGTGCTGTTTTTGGATGAGCTGCCGGAGTTTTCCCGCAACGTTTTGGAAGTATTACGTCAACCGCTGGAAACAGGGGAGATACATCTGTCTCGCGCCAGCCATGAACGGCGGTACCCTGCTCAATTTCAGCTCGTTGCCGCGATGAACCCTTGCCCCTGCGGGCACCTGGGCGACCCACGCCAACGCTGCCAGTGCAGCGCCAGCCAAATTCAGCGCTATCAGGCACGGCTCTCTGGCCCGCTGTTGGATCGTATTGACCTGCAAGTGGAAGTGCCCGCGCTGCCACCAGAGCAGCTCACCGCACAAACTCAGGGCGAACCCTCCAGCGCGGTGCGCGAGCGGGTGATGGCGGCTCGGGAGCGGCAAATGACCCGGGGCGCGCTCAACAGCCAGCTCAGCGGTAAAGCGCTGGAAGCCGCCTGCGCCCTCAATGATGAAGAGCGCGCCTGGCTGGCAGGCGTGCTGGAAAAGCTCAAGCTCTCCGCCCGCGCCTACCACCGCGTGCTACGCGTTGCCCTCACGCTGGCCGACCTGCAGGGTGAGCCCAAACCCTCCCAGCCGCACTTTATCGAAGCCATCGGCTACCGGCAGTTGGACCGACTGTTGAAGGGGGCATAAGCCCCCTTCGTCATTTGGCATGTGTCGCCGCGAGAGAGTCGACTAAGCGTTGGCACAGCGCATCCAGCTTTTGGCCTGTGGCCTCGTCGTTCAGCGCGCCGCTGTCGTTAAAAGCGCTGCCTGCTTTGGGGAGCGACAGCGGCTGGGGCAGCACGGTGAGGCTCAAGTTAGCCAGTAACTGCTGGCCTAGCGGTAGCGCGCGAATGCCGCCCAAGCCACCGGGGGAAGCGGCTACGAGCGCCGCCCACTTACCGGCAAAGAGCCCCAAGCCCGGCGTGTCCCCGTAGGGGCGTGAAAGCCAGTCCAGGGTATTTTTCAGCAGCGGCGTGATAAAGCCGTTGTACTCCGGCGAAGCGATCATTAGCGCCTGGTGGTCCGCCAAGATCTCACGCAGTTTCAGCACGTTCTCCGGCATCCCCTGCGCTTCGATATCTTCATCGAACAGCGGACAGGGATACTCTTTTAAATCGATAAACGTGGCCTTGCCGCCTAACGCCTCGATGCGCTGGGCGGCGTATTTTGCGAGGCGTTTATTGAGCGAACCTTCCCGGGCGCTACCCGCAAACACCAGGACTTTTGGGGATGTGGGGGTGGTCATGGTTTCTCCTTTGATGGGGTTTCATGCACGTTGTCGACAAAGTGGTCGAGCGCTTCGAACAGCACTTGACGAATCGGCTCGGCTTCGTTCACCAAGTGGTGGCGCGCTTCCGGGTGGCGGTGAATCTCCGCGTTGGGGAATTTTTCCGCCAGAATGGCAAGGTTCCACTCCCAGTCCACGGTCAGGTCCTGCTCGCCTTGCAGAATGAGCGTGGGCAGCGGGTTGGGCGCAAGCGCCAATAGGCGCGGCATCCAGCGGCGCATGGCGGTGATCCAGGCCACGCTTAAGCGTTCTGGCTGTAGCGGGTCCTGGTCGCGTAGAAAGGCGGTGAACTGCTCATCGGTGGAGTTGGGGCGATACTTGCGCGGCAGCTCTTTTACAAAGGGGCTGGCAATTAAATGCAGCCAGCTGGCCTGGCTCCAGCGCCAGGGGCGCACCAGCGGTGCCAACAGCACAATGCCTGCCCAGCCGGCCGTGTCGCGGCGGGTGAGCGCATCGGTGGCGAGAATCGCCGCGCCAGTGCTTTGGCCCACGCCTAGCCACGGTGTTGGCGCCATGTCTAAGGTTTGCAGCGTCTCCTGGAGGTGTGCCAGGCAGTGCTGGTAATCGTCGAAATCTTCGATTTCCGCCCGAGGGCCGCTGGAGAGCCCGTGACCCGGCAAATCCCAGAGCACCACGCGCCAGCCTTTCGCCAGCAGGCAGCTGAGTAGGTGGCGATACAGGCCTAAATGGTCAAAGTAGCCGTGAATCACAAACGCGGTGCCGGTGGGCGCAGGCGGGCTCCACACTTGGCACCACAGCGCGAACCGCCCGGTATCAATAAACCCGGCGTGCACTTCGCTGGTGTCGTTGAGCAGCGTCTCTAAGCCGTAGTGGCGAAAGTAGTCATGCACAGCTTCCGTGAGCGCATCGCCCGGGGTCAAACGGGAGAGCGATGTCTCACCTTGCGCCTGCCGAAACAGACCTTCCAAGTGTTGGAAATTATGCATCAACGTCTCTCCGTGAACACCACACTTCCATGGGCTGAGTAACAGCACAAAATAACAGCGGCGGTGGCGCCCGCTCTTATCATTTGGTCGAGCATTTTACCGCTTTAGGGTCTACGCTGTTTACATGCCCGCGCAGGTGTGGAAGTATTTTCCATAAATCACCATTTACCCTGACCGTGGCACTCTAATCAACCACGGGCACCTTCACAGGAGAACCCCATGAACGAGCGTATCACGCGTCACCGTTTACAGGTGGCAGCCGACCTAGATCGTTTCATCAACGAGCAGGCTCTGCCAGGCACCGGCGTCGACGAAAGCGCCTTCTGGGCCGGTGTCGATGCTCTGTTTCACGATTTGACCCCGAAAAACCGCCAGCTGCTCGAAGAGCGCGACACGCTGCAAGAGAAGCTGGACGCTTGGCACCGTGAGAACCCCGGCCCGGTCAGCGACATGCCCGCCTACCGCAGCTTCCTGAAAGAAGCGGGCTATTTGGTAGACGCGCCGAATAGCGTGAAAGCCACCACGGCCAATGTTGACCGCGAAGTCGCCACGCAAGCAGGCCCGCAGTTGGTGGTACCGGTGAGCAACGCCCGCTACGCCCTGAACGCGGCCAACGCCCGCTGGGGCAGCCTGTACGACGCGCTGTATGGCACCGACGCCATCTCCGAAGAGGACGGCGCGGAAAAAGGCACCAGCTTCAACCCGAAACGCGGCGAAAAAGTCATCGCTTACGCCCGTGGCGTGCTGGACCGTGCCGCCCCGCTGGCCACTGGCTCTCACCGGGATGCCGTGAAGTACGCCATCCGCGACGGCCACTTGGTCGTCAGCCTGGAAGGCGGTCGTGAAACCGGCCTGAAAGACGCTGGCAAACTGATTGGCTTTAACGGCGACGCCTCCGCTCCCGAATCGATTCTGCTGGCCAACAACGGTCTGCACCTGGAGATCCAGGTCGATGCCAACCACCCCATCGGCAAAACCGATCCGGCGCACGTCAAAGACGTCGTGGTTGAAGCCGCGCTGACCGCCATCATGGACTGCGAAGACTCCGTCGCGGCGGTGGATTCTGAAGACAAAGTCGGTGTGTACAGCAACTGGCTCGGCCTGATGAAGGGCGACCTGGAAGAGACCATCGAAAAAGGCGGCAAAACCTTCACCCGTAAGCTGCACGCCGACCGCACTTGGCAAACCACTGACGGCAACACCGTCACACTGCCGGGCCGCTCGCTGATGTTCGTGCGCAACGTGGGCCACCTGATGACCACGCCTGCGGTGCTGGACGAGAACGGCAACGAGCTGCCGGAAGGCATTCTGGACGCGGTGGTCACCTCGCTGCTGGCCCTACACGACCTGAAGAAAGACGCCGACCAGCCGCGCAACTCCCGCGCAGGCTCGGTGTATATCGTCAAGCCGAAGATGCACGGCCCGAAAGAAGTCGCCTTCGCCAACGAACTGTTTGGCCGCGTCGAAGACATCCTGGGCATGAGCCGTGACACCCTGAAAATGGGCATCATGGACGAAGAGCGTCGCACCACGGTGAACCTCAAAGCGTGTATTGCCGAAGCGACCTCTCGCGTGGTCTTCATCAACACCGGCTTCCTGGACCGCACCGGCGATGAGATGCACACCGCCATGGAAGCAGGCCCGATGGTTCGCAAAGGCGATATGAAGAGTGCTGCGTGGATCACCGCCTACGAGAAAAACAACGTGCAGGTCGGTTTGGCCTGTGGCCTGCGCGGCCGCGCCCAGATTGGTAAAGGCATGTGGGCCATGCCAGACCTAATGCACAACATGCTGGAGCAGAAGATTGGTCACCCGAAAGCCGGTGCCAACACTGCGTGGGTACCTTCCCCCACCGCTGCTGCCCTGCACGCCCTGCACTACCATCAGGTGAACGTGGCCGACGTTCAGCGCGAGCTGGAGGCCCAAGGCGAGCCGGACTTCCTGGACGACCTGCTGAGCGTGCCGGTGGCGGAAAACGCCAACTGGTCAGAGGAAGAGATTCAGCAAGAGCTGGATAACAACTGCCAGGGCATTCTGGGTTACGTGGTGCGCTGGGTGGAACACGGTGTAGGCTGCTCCAAGGTGCCGGATATTCACAACGTTGGCCTAATGGAAGACCGCGCCACGCTGCGTATCTCCAGCCAGCACATTGCCAACTGGCTGCATCATGGCATCGTCGATGCGCCCCGCGTTGAGGAAACCCTCAAGCGCATGGCGAAAGTGGTTGATGAGCAGAACGCCGGCGACCCCACGTACACCGCCATGAGCGCCGACTTTGAAAGCTCTACCGCGTTCAAAGCCGCCTCTGACCTGGTGTTCAAGGGCCGCGTACAGCCGTCTGGCTACACCGAGCCGCTCCTGCACGCATGGCGTCAGGTACACAAGGCTAAGTAAGCCCTATCGCTTAATAGCCCCCAGCCCCAAGGCTCGCGCCTTGGGGCTTTTTTATTTATGCTGACTTACGTTAACGTAAAAGAAACACAGCAAGCTACGCGACAATTTGATGCGCTGGCAGTAGGTTGCCGAGAGGGTCTTATGCCAGGGCCGTGAAATGCTTCCTTGCAATCACGGCATTCCCGCCATCCATGGCGGTCAGTGGCATAAGTAGCGCCCAGGGACGGGTTCACAGCACCCTCTCGGCGGCCTACTGGCAGCAGATTCCCAGCCTGTCAGAGTGAATAACAACAATGACCGTGATGACCGCCGAGCAGATTGAGCACTTCCTGGATGAGGTCTTTCCCCAGCGAATGGGCAAGATAGTGAGCGTTGGAGAGAGGTGCGCCACCATGCGGCTAAGCATTGGCCATGAGCATCTGCGCCCTGGCCCTCGCGTTTCCGGCCCCACCATGATGGGCTTTGCCGATGTAGCGCTGTACGTGGCGATACTGGCCCAAATAGGCCCCGAAGCGATGGCCGTGACCAGCGATTTAAACTGCCACTTTCTACGCGCAGCCTCCGGCGACCACGACATTATTGCCCACGCCAAGCTGATCAAGCTGGGCCGACGCTTGGCGGTGGGCGAAGTGCAAATCTTTTCCGCCAGCGATGACACGCGCCCCGTGGTGCATGTCACCGCTAGCTATGCGCTGCCGGATAAACCCTAGGCTGCCAAACAGCGCGGTCGTTCACGCCTTAACGCGCTCAACTCACTTTGGGGAGCTGGTCGATCAGTCGATCCAGCGTCATCGGGTAGTCTCGTACGCGGATGCCAGTGGCGTTATAGATCGCATTCGCCACGGCCGCCGCCACGCCACAGATGCCCAGCTCCCCCACGCCCTTGGCTTTGAGCGGCGTCGAGGCGGCGTCGGTGGTGTCCAAAAAAATCACCTCCTGCTCCGGAATGTCCGCATGCACCGCCACCTCGTAACTGGCGAGGTCGTGGTTGACGAAAAAGCCGCGCTCCACATCGGGGGTGAGTCCCTCCATCAAGGCACTGCCCACGCCCATAGTCATCCCCCCAATCACCTGGCTGCGCGCCGTGACCGGGTTGAGAATGCGCCCTGCGTCGCACACCGCCAGCATACGGCGCACACGGGTTTCGCCGGTATGGGCGTGTACGGCCACTTCAACAAAGTGCGCGGCGAAGGTGCCGATTTGCAGCGTGTCTTTGAAGTCGCCAAAGTGGATGGTGTCTTCTGCGACCAGCTCTTCGCCATCAGCCACCTCCGCAAGCGCTACCTCCGTGGTGCCTGCGATCACCCGGCCCTGTTCAAACCGCGGCGAGTTCATACCAAGGCGCTGGGCAATCTCCTCTTGTATCTTCAGGCAGGCCGCGTAAACACCGGCGGTGGCGCTGGCGGCACCAAACTGCCCGCCGGAACCCGACGAGACCGGGTAGTCGCTGTTGCCCAGCCGTACCTCCACGTCCTCTAGCGTCAACCCCATGGCTTCCGCGGCGGTTTGAGCAATAATCGTGTACGAACCGGTGCCGATATCGGTCATATCGGTCTCGACCACCAAGCGCCCAGCCTGCAAACGCACCCGGGCGCCGGAATCCATGGTGGGCGCGCCGCGATAAGCCCCTGCCATGCCGTGGCCGATCAGCCACTGCCCTTCCCGCTGGCCGCCTGGGGTGCGGTTGCGCGCCTTCCAGCCAAACGCCTCGGCCCCTTTTTGCAGGCACTCTACGTAGTGGCGGTCGCTAAACGGTTTGCTGGGGTCTTCCGGATCGACTTGGGTGTCGTTGAGGATGCGAAATTCTACCGGATCCATGCCCAGCTTCTCGGCCATTTCGTCCATGGCGATTTCCAACGCGGCAAGGCCGGAGGCTTCGCCGGGGGCGCGCATATCCGCCGACTCGGGAAGGTCCATCTCGATAGCCGTATGAGCCACGCGGCGGCTTGCACCGGCGTAAAAGGCGCGGGTTTGGTTGACCGGGTTCTCACCGCTGCCGCCGGGCAGCGTATGGGAAAACGCCGAGTGGTCGAAGGCGGTAATCCTGCCCTCGGCATCGGCGGCGATACGCAGGCGCTGAACAGTGCCGGAGCGGTGGGTGGCGTTGTTGAACACCAGAGGGCGCGGTAGCGCGAGCTTAACCGGCCGCCCAGCCGCCCTAGAGCCGAGCGCGGCCAGCACGGTATCTGCCCGCAGCCAGAGCTTGCCGCCAAAGCCGCCGCCCACATAGGGGCTCTCTAGACGAATGGTCTCGAGGTCAATCGCAAAGGTGGTGGCCAGCGCTTTGCGGGTCCAGGCAATCATCTGGTTGGAGGTCCAGACCGTCATTTGTCCGCCATCCGACCAATCCACGATGGAGGCGTGAGGCTCCATCATCGCGTGGCTTTGGGAGGCCGTGCGGTAGACTTCATCCAGCGTTACCGCTGCGTTTTTAAAGGCCGCATCCACATCGCCCACATCAGAGAGTGGCTCGTCGGGTGTTTGCTGCTCCCAGGCGGCGTCTAAATCAAATACGCCTTGCTCTTCTTGGTAGCGCACGTCAATCAGAGAGGCAGCACTTCGCGCCTGCTCTAAAGTGTCGGCCACCACCACGGCAATGGCCTGATGGTAGTGGGCAACCGTATCGCCACCAAACAGGCGCGCCACGTTGCTTTTGGCTTGCGCCAGCGGTTCTATATCTAGGGTGGTGACCACCGCGGCCACCCCAGACGCGGCGCGGGCAGCCGTGGCATCCATATGGGTAATGCGCCCTTTGGCGATGGTGGCACATAGCGGGTAGCCCACTAGCTGGTGGGCCGCTACGTCATGGCGCTCGTAGGCATAGGGGGCTTGGCCGGTCACTTTGAGCGCACCATCGATGCGCGCATGGGGCTTGCCGACAATACGGGCGCGGTCAAACAGGTTATCGTCGGTCGATTGATTGAAATCCATCGGTTACTCCTCGGCCAGCAGCGCGGCGAGCGTTCGCTCTGCCAGGGTCAGCTTGTAGGCGTTCTCTTCAGTCGGGCGGGCACCATCCAGCAGCTCAGCCATCACTGCGGCTGCGCCTTGGGGCAGCGCGGCATCCGCCGCATCGCGCCGCCAGGGCCGTGGGGCCACGCCGCCCAGCGCCACACGCCCCGTGCCGTCCGGTGCGTGAATCAGCGCCACTGAGACCAGCGCAAAGGCGTACGAAGAGCGGTCGCGCACCTTGAGGTAGGCATGGCGCCCTTCCATCGGCGCGGGCAGCACCACCCCGGTAATCATCTCGCCCTTGGCCAGGACATTTTCTACCTCGGGGGTATCGCCGGGCAGCTGATAGAACGCATCCAGTGTTAGACTGCGGGTCTCGCCCTCGGGGGTAATGGTTTCCACGCGGGCATCCAGCGCTTGTAGCGCCACCGCCATATCGGAGGGGTGCGTGGCAATGCACGCATCAGAGGTACCAATCACGCCGAGCTGCCGAGTGGTCGCGCCTTTTCCCAGCGCCGCGCAGCCAGCGCCCGGTGAGCGCTTATTGCAGGGCATGGCGGTGTCGTAAAAATAGGGACAGCGCGTGCGCTGCAGCAGGTTACCGCCGGTGGTGGCTTTGTTGCGCAGCTGGCCAGATGCCCCCGCCACCAGCGCCCGGCTCAACACGCCATAGGCTTCACGCACGCGTGGGTCGGCCGCCAGGGTGCTATTGCTGACCATCGCCCCCACGCGCAGGCCGCCTTCTTCCGTAGCCGTAATGGCGTTCAACCCCGTGCCGCGCACATCGATCAGGTGCAGCGGGGTTTCGATCTCGTGCTTCATTAAATCCAGCAGGTTGGTGCCGCCAGCAATGAATTTAGCGCCCGGCACCTCGGCCGCGCGGGCCGCTGCTTCGGCGGGGCTAGCCGCCCGCTCGTAGGAAAAGGCTCTCATGCGCGCTCCTTGGCAACCTGGGTAATGGCCTTGAGGATGTTGGCGTAAGCGCCGCAGCGGCAGAGGTTGCCCGACATCCGCTCGCGAATCTCGGCATCGGTGATCTCGATAGGCGCGGTGAGATCCGCCGTGACATGGCTGGGAATATTGGCGGCGATCTCCTGCAGTACGGCGTTGGCCGAACAGATCTGCCCCGGCGTGCAGTAGCCGCATTGAAAGGCATCGTTATCCACGAACGCCTGCTGCATGGGGTCTAGCTGCTCTACCGTGCCCACGCCTTCGATGGTGGTGATCTCGTCACCTTCGTGCATCACTGCCAGGGTGAGACACGCGTTGATGCGTTCGCCATTCACCGACACGGTGCAGGCGCCACACTGGCCGTGGTCGCAGCCTTTTTTGGAGCCGGTGAGCGCTAGATGTTCCCGCAGGGTATCCAGCAGCGTGGTGCGGTTATCAAGTGTCAGGGTGTGCTGGGTGCCATTCACCACCAGCGTCACGGTTGAGCGCGGCACTTCTTGCGGTGCCTGATCGCGGCGCTGTTCAGCGCTATTTGAAGCGTTCATAAATCGGTGCCTTCCCTGCTCATTGCTGTTGCTTATCGACGGTCTCGCCCCTTCAGCATAGACATAAATCGGCGGCAGCGACCTGACGCGTGCCAAGCGGCTGCGCTACGCTTAGCGCAACGACCCGCGCTAAGCGGGCAGGGTGACTCACGAAAGGACGCGACATTGATGCAACACTTGGATCGACAGGTGATTGAAAACGCCCTGGCGTGGTGCCAGCAGGGCCGCCCTTTTTGGCTCTGCACGGTGCTGGCGACCTTTGGCTCCTCTCCTCGCGAGCCGGGTTCCTGGATGGTGGTGAACAAAGCGGGAGAGGCCATTGGTTCGCTGTCCGGGGGCTGTGTGGAGGAGGACTTTCTCCAGCGCGTCAAAGAGGGGGCGTTTGAGCGCCCGGTGACGGTCATCCGCTATGGCGACCCGGACGACGTTCAAGGGGCTAACGTAACGCTGCCCTGCGGCGGTATCCTAGAAGTGCTGATTGAGCGCCTGCCCGCCACCCAAGCCACCGAAGCGCATCTCACTACGCTGCTGGCGACGCTAGACGGCCAGCAGCCACTGGTGCGCCATGTCGACCTCCCCAGCGGGCGCGTTGGCTTTCACGAGGATGCCTCGCTTGGCCCGCGAGTTTACCGTGAGCAGGTGCAGGGGGAATCCGAGCGCATCTACCTGCGCGTTGCCCCCGCCAGGCGGTTAATTATTGCGGGCATCTCCGCCATTACCGCCCCTTGCGCGGCCTTTGCCGTCACGCTCGGGTTCGAGGTGATCGTATGCGACCCAGACGCCACCGCCTGCGCGCAGTTCTCCGTGCCCGGCGCGTTGGTCAAGGCACAGCTGCCGTCCCAATACATCGCCTCCGGCGCTTGCCATGGGGCGACGGCAGTGGTGGCGCTCACTCATGACCCGCGCATCGATGACTTAGCCATGATGGAAGCCGTACGCACCCCCGCGTTCTACATTGGCGTAATGGGCTCTCAACGCACCTCCACCGCCCGAGCAGAGCGGCTGATACGCTCCGGCGGGCTCACCCAAGCGCAGGTGAAGCGCCTGCATATGCCCATTGGCCTGGCGCTGGGCAGTAAAACCCCGGCGGAAATCGCCCTAGCAGTGATGGCGGATATCGTACGGGTGCAGCACGGTAAGGCCGTGGATGAGCTTTAATCGCCATGAGCGCTAACCACGTCGTCGCCCTGATAATGGCGGCAGGCTACTCGCGGCGCTATGGCGAGGCCGATAAGCGCCAGGAGCGTCTTGCCGATGGCCGAACGCTGTTGGCCACCACCGTTGCGCGCACCGAGCAGGCGTTTAGCCAGGTACGGGTCGCGATTCGTGAGGAGGACGACGCGTTTCAGCTTGGCTTGGCTGCCAGCACGCCGCTGATTCGGCTGCGCCAAGCGCACCTGGGGCTGGGCGTCAGTTTGGCCGAAGCGGTGGCGGCGCTAGGCGGTGATTGCCGCCTGAACGACAGCAAGGCGGTGGCGGTACTGCTAGGCGATATGCCGCGTATTCACCCCGCGACGCTGCGAGCACTGCAGCAGCAGGCCACCCGCGATACCATCTGGCGACCGCGCTACGGCGGGCAGCCCGGCCACCCGGTGCTGTTTGGCCGGGCTTTTTGGCCGGAACTAGCGCATTTACGAGGCGAAACGGGCGCTAAGTCGCTGATTCAGCGCCACCCATCCCACTACCATACGCATGACGTCGACGACGCGGGCACTCTGTTCGATATCGATACGCCAGACGCGCTTGCCTGCTTTTAGCGTTTAAGCGCTCATTCGATTATCAAAGAAACCATTTAATAAACATTATAGAGTAGTGTGTGCATGCCACTGCCACACAGCGATCGATGAATGTTACTGCCCAACCTATTACTGGATCCGCAGGCGCTGAGTGCTTTGCAAGGAAAGCACGATGTTCTCCTGGTGATACTCTCCTGGCTAGTTGCTCTGGCGGCATCTTATGCCAGCTTGGAAATTATTCGTCTCGTCGGGAGCACCTCGTCGTCGCTCTGGCGCAGCACTTGGCTCGCCGCGGGGGCCAGCGTAATGGGCGCGGGCGTCTGGAGCATGCATTTCGTCGGCATGCACGCCTACCGGCTGGCGTTTCACGTTAGCCACGGCCATCTATTAACACTGCTTTCCGTTGTGCCCGCCATCGTCGGTAGCTTGGTGGCCATGACGCTGCTCTGTCGCGAGAAGCTCTCGCACCGCACGCTGATTCTCGCGGGCACGAGCCTGGGGCTGGGGATTGGCGTGATGCACTATAGCGGCATGGCCGCCATGCGTATGCCCGCCACGCTCTACTATGCGCTGGATCTATTTTTAGCCTCGTTGGTCGTTGCCGTTGGGCTGGGCATTTTGAGTGCCTATGCTTACCGCTTATGCCGTCTTGAAAACGGCAAAGCGCGCTATCAGCGGTACGCGTTCATATCTGCGCTGTGTATTTCGCTCGCCGTCAGTGGCATGCACTACGTGGCCATGCAGGCTGCCTGGTTCGTGCCCATGAGCGATGCCGCCGAGCACGCCCACATAGAGGGCTCCCAGTGGCTTATTTTTGTGATCAGCGGGGCAGCCGTTTTTGCCGCGCTGCTGACGGTGCTGACGGTGCTGGCGATTAAAATCCAGCGCCGCCTGGAAGACAGCGAGCGCCACGGCCATATGACGCAACGGCGTCTACTGGAAGTGATTGCCGCTCTTCAGGATGGCGTGGTGCTGTTCGATGATAGCGCCCGCATTCGGCTGTGTAACGGCGCCTTTGAGAAACTGACGGGCATGACCCACGCGCAGCTCGTCGATGCCGATATCACCCAAGTGCCCTACGCCAAAGATAGCCAGACGCTCACCCCCACCATTCACCACGCACTGGTGGCAGAAGGGGAGTGGAGCGGCATGATCACGGCGCTGCGCACGAATGGCGATGAGTACCCGGCATGGCTCAGCATCAGCCGCGTGAACTATGCCCACAGTAAAGATCGGGATTACGTGGCCCTGATCAGCGACCGCACCGACGAGCAAAACGCGCAGCAGCGGATTCGCTATCTGGCTTACCATGACATGCTCACCGGCTTGCCAAACCGCTTGGCACTTCAGGAGTATTTGACGACACACCTGCAGGATAGCCGTCATCAGGGCCACTACTCGGTGCTAGCGCTGTTGGACGTCAACCGTTTCAAAGTGCTGAACGACAGTATGGGCCAGGATATCGGCGACGAGCTGTTACGACAGCTCGGCAGCCGCTTGCAGCAGCAGGCCGGACAGGAGGTGATGGCAGCCCGCTTGGACGGTAATGAATTTGCGCTGTTGTCCACGTTCACTGCCACGGATCAAGCCACCGCCGAACGGCGGGCGTACCAGCATATCGAGCAGGTACTGGCGACGCTGGTGGCCGATTATCAGCTTCACGGGCACACCTACCCTTGCAACATCAACGTGGGCATGCTGATTTTTTGCCCTCGTGAGATTGAGAGCGTCGGGCAGCTGTTCAAACGCGCCGGGCTGGCACTGTTGGAAGCCAAGCGCCAGCGAGACGGTGTGCCCAAGCGCTTCTGTTCGGAGCTGGAGCAGAAACTCGAAGAAGATATTACGCTGGAGCGTGAGCTGCGCCTGGCGATCAATAGCGGTGCGCTTAGCCTGCATCTTCAAGCCCAGGTAGATACGCACCACGACGTCATCGGTGCCGAAGCCCTGGTGCGCTGGCACCACCCACAGCAGGGGATGATCTCACCGGGGCGCTTTATTCCCATCGCCGAGCAAACCGGACTCATTTTGCCCCTGGGCGCTTGGGTGTTAAAAGAGGGCTGCCGTCTGCTCGGCGAGTGGCAGCACGACCCACGCCTGCGCCATTTAAAGCTCTCGCTCAACGTGAGCGTGCGTCAGTTCCAGCAGCCCGATTTTGTCGAGCAGGTCACCACCACGCTGCGCGCGACCGGCGCCCCGCCTGAGCGTTTGACGCTGGAGCTTACCGAATCGCTGCTGATGAGCGACCCGGAAGGCACCATCGACAAGATGCGCCGACTGCGGCAACTGGGCATTCGCTTTGCGCTGGATGATTTTGGCACCGGCTATTCGTCGCTGGCGTATCTCAAATCGCTGCCGCTGGACACGCTCAAAATCGACATTGCCTTCGTCAAAGATTTGACCCTGGACATGCAGGCGACGCCGATAGCCGCCACCATCATCGCCCTGGCAGAGAGCCTGGGGCTAGACGTGATTGCCGAGGGCGTGGAAACCAACGATCAGTGTACGGTGCTGGCGCGCTTAGGGTGCCATGTGTATCAGGGCTACTACTTTGGCAAGCCAGCACCCGCAGCAGCGTTTACGCGACGCAATGGTGCCTCTTCTCCTACAGCGTCATGAACGGCTGGGCGTCTTGATTGCTGAACATATACACGTGATAAGGCTCGCTCTGGGGCCCAGGCATGCCCGGTGTGCCAATCGGCATACCGGCTAAGCCGATGCCATCGACCTCAGGCTGCTGGTCAAACAGTGCCTCAACCGCCTCCATCGGCACGTGCCCTTCGATCCAGTAGTTGCCTATCTCGATGGTGTGGCAGGAGCCCATGCCGTAAGGCACGCCCGCCTGCTGCTTAATATCACCCAGCTCGACGTCATCGATGATGGTGACGTCTACGCCAAGTTCTTCAAGATGACGCGCATACTCATCGCAGCAGCCACATTGAGGGTTCTTATACAGAGTCGCCTCATCCGGCAGCGCCGCTTGGGCTGTTGCGGCACCAAACATCAGTGCACCGGATACCAAGAGCGCCGTGGCGTTACGTTTCATATGTATCTCCTGTTAAATGGTCTCTGTTGTAAAGCTTACAACCTAGGGGTTACCCATAGGTCAAGCCCGCTGCAGCATCATCAGCCCGGTTATTTGACCTATGGGCGGCACTGGGTTCTACGCTAAAGGGTGGACGTTGATCGCAAGACGACAAGGAGGCTAACCATGGCAGCAACGACCCACCACACCGCACAGGTGTATCGGATGAAAACCGCCGAGCACATGTGCCCGTTCGGCTTGAAGACCGTCGACTTGCTCAAACGCAAAGGCTACGCGGTGGATGACCATACTCTCACCAGCCGTGACGACGTCGACGCATTCAAGGCACAGGAAGATGTCGATACCACGCCGCAGGTATATATCGATGGCGAGCGGATTGGCGGCTACGAAGACGTGCGCGAACACTTGGGTATGAGCGTTCCCAATGCCAAAGAGACTACCTACCGCCCGGTGCTGGCCATTTTTGCCGTCGCGCTATTGATAGGCCTGGCGATGAGCTGGGCAACCGAGGGCACGCTGCTCACGGCGCGCATGCCAGAGTTTGCCGTGGCAACCGCGATGGTGCTGCTGGGCCTGCAGAAGCTGCAGGACATCGAAAGCTTCAGCACCATGTTTCTCAACTACGACCTGCTCGCCCAGCGCTACGTGCCCTATAGCTACGTTTATCCCTACGCCGAAACCGCCGCCGGGCTGTTGATGCTGGCGGGCACGCTGATTTGGGTAGCCGCACCGCTGGCACTGTTCGTCGGCACCGTGGGCGCGGTATCGGTGTTCAAAGCGGTTTACATCGACAAGCGCGAACTCAAGTGCGCCTGCGTGGGTGGCAATAGCAACGTACCGCTCGGCTTTGTGTCGCTCACCGAAAACCTGGTGATGATCGGCATGGGCCTGTGGATGCCGCTGCGCCTACTGCTGGGCTAGCGTCGATTAAGAGCGGCTTAGCAGCGCCGTGACGCCCAGGGCCAGCCAGCCGGCCATCAGCAGCAGCCCGCCAATCGGCGTCACGATACCTACGCTCAACCCGGCCAGCGCCATCAGGTAGAGCGAACCGGCAAAGGCCAGTACGCCTAACGTCCATAGCGCCAGTACGACCTGCTGACCGGGGAGCGGACGGTGGCTACGCCAAGCCAGCACCGCCAGCATAGCCAGCGTGTGCCACGCTTGGTAGCGCACGCCGGTTTCCACGATATCCACCATCGCAGCGCTGGTGCGTGCCGCTAACCCGTGGGCGGCGTAAGCCCCCAGCATCACCATGGTTGCCCCTAAAAGCGCCACCACACACCACCATAGCTTGTCGATTCGCTGCACGCCTGACTCCTTTTCACCTATGTTGGCGGCGCATCGCCACCCCGTTAATCATTGAGATATTCACCCCGCTGCATACCTTGCACGGGTCGAAACCGCTACAATAGAGGCCGTTTTGCCTCATCCACCAGGGTGCTTACTGTTTATGTCTACCCCCAATGAGTCGATACAGCTTACGCTCAACGGCGAACCCTACGCCATGACCTCTGGCCTCACCGCTGCCGACTTGGTCGAGCAACTTGGCCTGGGCGGGCGTCGTATCGCTGTCGAAATCAACGAACAGATTGTGCCCAAGAGCCAACTGGCCGCGACCCCGCTGGCCGCAGGCGACCAGATCGAAGTGGTCCACGCCATTGGCGGCGGCTAGCTGCCGGTGCTTTTTCAAGGAATCGCTATGACGCAACTGACTGATACACCGTTCACCATTGCCGGACGTGATTTTAGCTCCCGCCTGTTAGTGGGTACCGGCAAGTACAAAGACTTTACCGAAACCGGTGCGGCCATTGCCCAGAGCGGTGCCGAAATCGTCACCTTTGCCGTACGCCGCACCAACCTTGGCCAAGATGCCGATGCGCCGAACCTGCTCGACGTCATCTCGCCCAAGCAGTACACCCTGCTGCCCAATACCGCTGGCTGCTACAACGCCAAAGATGCCGTGCGCACCTGCCGCTTGGCCCGCGAACTGCTGGATGGCCACAACCTCGTCAAGCTGGAAGTGCTCGGCGATGACCATACGCTCTATCCCAACGTGGTCGAGACGCTCAAAGCGGCCGAGACCCTGCTGGCCGACGGTTTCGACGTGATGGTGTACACCAGCGATGACCCGATTGTGGCACGCGAACTGGAAGCCATGGGCTGCTGCGCCATCATGCCGCTGGGCTCATTGATTGGCTCGGGCCACGGCATTCAAAACCCGCATAACGTTCGCCTCATCGTGGAACAGAGCAGCGTGCCGGTTCTGGTGGATGCAGGCATTGGCACGGCCTCCGATGCCGCCATGGCCATGGAGCTTGGCTGCGACGGCGTGCTGCTCAACAGCGCCATTGCCCACGCCCGCGACCCGCTGCGCATGGCCAACGCCATGAAGCTCGCCGTCGAGGCTGGCCGCGATGCGTTCTTGGCAGGCCGCATGCCGCGCCGCCAAAGCGCCGACCCCTCTTCGCCTTTTGCAGGCCGAATCAACGGCTGATACAGAGACACCATGACCGATACGAACGACACCGCGCCCGAGAGCAACACCACTGGCCCCGAAAGTGCCGATGCGCCGCTGCACCGCCGCGGCATTAAAAGCTATGTGATTCGCGCCGGGCGCATGACCCAAGCCCAACAACGCGGCCTGGAAGACGTATGGCCGCGCCTGGGGCTGACCATTGCCGATGGTCGCCAGGATTTAGACGCCCTGTTTGGCCGCCACGCCCCCCGCGTGGTGGAAATTGGCTTTGGCATGGGTAACTCGCTGATCGAGCAGGCCGAAACCCACCCGGATACCGACTTTATCGGCATCGAAGTGCACGCCCCCGGCGTTGGTAAACTGCTCGATGAGGTGGATAAACGCGGCCTGACCAACCTGCGCGTTTACCGTGAAGACGCCCTGGCGGTACTGGAGCAGTGCCTGCCCGAAGGCTCGCTGACCACGCTGCAGCTGTTCTTCCCCGACCCGTGGCCGAAGAAGAAGCACCATAAGCGGCGCATCGTGCAGCCTGCGTTCGTGGAGCTGATTCGCACACGCCTCAAGCCCGGCGGCACGTTCCACATGGCCACCGACTGGGAAGCCTACGCCGAGTGGATGGCGGAAGTGATGGAAGCCGCCCCCGGCTACGCCAACACCGCCACCGCCGAGACCGCGCCTTACGTGCCCCGCCCGGCCTTCCGCCCGCTCACCAAGTTTGAGGCCCGCGGCGAAAAGCTTGGCCACGGCGTGTGGGATCTGATTTACCGGCGGGAAGCGTAACGCTTACTCAAACGCCGTGAGTGCAAAGCTGTCGCACTCGGCCACCTTGGCAAACCACGCCTGCAGCCGTGGAAAGCGGTTCGGCCACTCAAAGGCCGGTAAGCGAAAGCTGAGGTACGCCAAGGCGACAGCGACCACAATTGCCCCTAGCGTGCGCTGGGTATGACCGGCCAGCACGCTAGGGTGCGCTTCCAGCGTCACCAGCGTGCGCTCAATCGCTTTTAACCGTCGGCTTCCTAACAGCGTCTCATCCACGTCTGGCCCGCCATGCTTGCGGCCAATCACCACGTTGAACGCCGCCTCCATCAAGCCCTGCCCTAACCCCGCCAGCGCCAGGTTTTCCGCTAAACCATCCGTTGGTAGCAGCTTCGCGCCTTCGCCCACGGCATCCAGATAGTGGGCAATCAGCAGCGATTCGGTCAGCACCTCGCCGCCTTCCGTCACCAGCGTCGGAATACGACTCAGCGGGGTAATCTTTAAAAGCTCGCTATCCGCCGCCCAGGGGTCGCACCAGCAAAGCTCAGTGTGTGCCATCAGCCCTTTTTCATACAGGCAGATCCGTACCACACGAGCGTAGGGGGAAGAAGTATTGAGGTAGAGCTGCATAGTGGTCTCCCATCGAGGTCATGAATCCGTATCGTAAATCACGGGAAGACACTACAGGAGCCCCAAAAAAAGAAAGCCGCTCCATGGGGGAGCGGCAAAAGACCGTGACTAGCAATGAGAGGGAGAAACCATGACAGGAAACTGGCGGTTTCTGTCGTGGTTGCCAGCGTCTCATCAAACGCTGACCATCACAATATAATCATTCTCATTTACCCCGTCAACACAAATGCGAATACTTTTTATTTATTTTTTAGATCAACTGATGAGCTGGAGCCACAACGGCAGCGTCAGCATGGCGAGCAGCGTTTGTCCGGTAATGATGGCTGCCATTAATTCCGCATCGCCTCCCAACTGGCGGGCAAGAATGTAGGCCGAGGTCGCCGTGGGCAGCGCGGCAAACAGCAGCGCGACGTCTCGGCTCACGGGGTCGAGCCTCAGTAGCCACGCCAACAGCAGGACCAAGGCGGGCATCAGCAGCAGCTTGATCGCGTTTGTGGCGATCACGCCACGGTCAAGACGCAGCAGCGCCATGGGCCTGAGCGCCACGCCCACAGCCACTAGGCCCAGCGGCAGGGCTGCGCGCCCCAGCAGCGAGACGGTCGCCTCGCTCCATCCAGGCAGGCCAATACCGCTAAGATTCAGCCCAATACCGGCCAGACACGCCAAAATGAGCGGATTTTTCGCCAATGCCAACGCGCTCTTACCCAGACTTGCGCTACCCAACGTGCCCGCCGCCACGAAACTGGCCACGCACATGACGTTCACCACAGGCACCATGAGCGCCACGGCCACCGCTGCCGTGGTGGCCCCCAACGAGCCATGCAGCGCCGCCGCCCCTGCCACGCCCACGTACGTGTTGAAACGCACGGCCCCTTGAAACACCGAGGTGAACGCCGGCGCGTCGAGTGCCAACCAGGCGCGAAAATGCCACAGCAGCAGGCCAAACAGCACCATCGCTCCCAGCAGCGCCAGCGCTAATCGACCGACGGGCACTTGGCTCACGTCGGCCGTTGCCAGCGTGCCGATCAGCATGGCCGGGAACAGCACGAAATAGATCAGCCGCTCCATCTGCGCCCAAAATTCGACGCTCGGCCAGCGGCCCGCTCCCAAGGCGGCGCCCAATAAAATCAATAAAAACAGCGGCCCTAACGCTCCGGTAATGCTCTCCATTGTTATTCCTTATCAAGTGCGACATCCCAGCACAGCGACATCTGCGGGATAGCTGTTACCATGAATTGCATACCATGAAACAAATTTCCCGCCTTATGGCCTGCGTAGCGACTATTCTGCCATGAAGAATTTGCTTAAACCTGTCGAGGTGACGGGTTTTCCAGCGCTCAAAGTGCTTATCCTGGTGACTGGCCTCGCGCTGGCCGCATGCACGTGGTACGTCTTTGCTAACTGGCTGCGCGACGATAGCGATATCGTGTGGTTCTCCCCCAGCGGTGAATGCAATTTGCATCAAACGCCCTGTTCGGTAACGCTGGGCGACAAAGGCCATCTCACGCTAGCTATCGATACCGACGGCCGCATCGAGGCACTGGAAGTGCTGCCGCTGGATGTCGAGGTAGAGGGCGTAGCCCCTAACCAAGTGACGGTCGATTTTGTGGGTCGCGGCATGGACATGGGGCTCAACCGGTTCGCGCTCACCGCCACGGCGCCGGGCCACTTTCACGGTCAGGGGCAAGTCGGCGTGTGTACGCAAGCCGTCATGCCTTGGCGGGCGCGGGTCATTCTGGAAACGCCGGACGGTAAGCTGGGTAGCTGGTTCGATTTCGACGTGACAAGGAGTTAAGCACATGGCAATACGCAAGCCACTGTGGCTAGGCATCGCCCTACTTGCCCTTCTACTGGTCGTGGCAAGCGTTGGCATGTACCAACTCCGCGCGGGTGAGGATCCCGACGAACCGACAGGCGGCCCCATCGCCATGCCGTCGACACAAGGCGACTTCTCCCTGGCTCAGCTCGGCGACGACGAGATTGCCATCGTCTCCTTCGGTTACACCTACTGCCCTGATGTCTGCCCCATGAACCAGGCGGTCAAACGCCAGGCCCTGGCGCAATTGAGCGATACCCAGCGTGAACGGGTGGTGCCTGTCATGATTACGGTAGATCCAGAACGCGATACGCTCGACCGGATGAGCGAGTATATGCAGTTCTTCGGCGAAGAGTTCATTGGCTTGGTGGGTAGCCAAGCACAGCTGACCGATGTCGCTGAGCGCTACGGGGTGATTTGGCGGCGGGTCGACGCACCAGAGTCGGCCATGGCGTATACCATCGACCACAGTGCGTCGCTGTTTTTGGTCAACCGCGATGGGGAGATCCTGCAGCGGGTGCTCTACTCCCCAACGCCACACGGGTTAGTTTCGGCGTTGGAGAGCGAGCTTAGCGGCTCATCGTGACGAAACCGTCCTTCAAACGACCGTGGCGCCGTGGCTGGATACCTTAGCGGTCTGAGGACGTTTCGCTCGTCTGATCGGCCTGCAGGCGGTCCAACATGGCCATCAGCGCCTGCGCCTGGGTGCCATCGCGGGTATCGTGTAGCGGATTGATCTGCCACGTACTCTCCGCGAACCCCCACCAGTCCCAGCACGCTTGCGGATTGGCCATACTGCTCTCCGCCTGTGGATACAGCACCACCTGGGCATGTTCCGCCGCCCAGCGGTTCAAACCGCTGTAACGCACGAACGTATCCCCAATAGTCTCTGCGTTCATCTGGCAACCGTGCAGCGCCACGGTAACCGGGCAGCCGCCCGCTTCACACGCCTCGGGCACGAACAGATAGCCCGTATCGGCAAAGCCCTTCACTGCGAAGTCAGACTGGTCAAAGGCCAACAGCTCACCTTCGCTGGCGTTCGCCTCGCGCTCGGGATAAAGCCACGCCTGCATCTCCCCCGCCACGTCGTCGCCGCAGGCCAGCAGGTGGCTAGCGCCGCCGTTATGGCAGTCGCCCAGCGACTGCGGGTCGAGGGACGCGTCGTTGGGCATTGCCACTGGCCAGCCGTGTCCGGTGTTGTCCCGCTGAACGAAACGTAGCTGCTGCTCCGGGTCCGCTAGCCAGCGCTGCCACTGCTGTGCGAGCAGATCGCCCAGCGCAGGCGAGATCGTTTCGTCTGACGCGCCATGCCACACGAAGGCGCGAAGCTGGCGAAGCGCCTCTTGGCTGCCTACCTGCTCCATCTCTGCGTAGCGCTCGCGGCGCTGCGCCAGCTCGTCCAAAGACGGCAAGCCACGTCGGGTCATCATGCACTGATTGAGGGCCGTACTTAATGCCCCCTGCGCACAGCCCCACGGTCCAGCCGCCAGGACACCCAACCCGCTAAAACGCTCGGGCCACGCTACCGCGAGCTGAGTGGCCATGTAGCCCCCTGAGGAGACGCCCACCACGCTCGCCTGATCGCTCGCTGCCGCCAGCGCAGGTAAGCCAGGCGTCTCTTCTTGGGCATGGGCAGCGCTGCTACCCAAGACGATAAGCGCCGCCATCCAGCGGCGCTGACGAACGGCCATGCCCATGGCTTATTCGATGCCTAGTAGTTCGACGCGGAAGGTCAGCATTTCGTTCGGGCCGATCGGACCCTGACCGCGTTCGCCGTAGGCGAGATCCGCCGGAATGTAGAGCATCCAGCTATCACCCACGCTCATGAGCTGCAGCGCTTCTTGCCAGCCTTCGATCACCTGGTTGACCTGGAAGCTCACCGACTCGCCACGCTCGAAGGAGCTATCGAACACGGTGCCATCCAGCAGCATGCCTTCGTAGTTCACTTCGACGGTGTCTTCGGGCCCTGGTGTGGCGCCGTCACCGGATTCGATCACTTCGTACTGCAGGCCCGACTCGGTCACTTCGACCTCGTCACGCTCGGCATTGTCGGCCAGGAAGTCTTGTCCCTCTTCCAGGTTCGACTGGGCCAGCTCGGCGGCCTCCTGCTCGCGTGCTTCCATCGAACGCTCTTGGAAGGCCATCAGCGCTTCCATCATCTCTTCTTCGTTCATCGCTAGCTCGTTGCCATCAAAGACATCGCGCATACCATCGGTGAACGCATCCAGATCGAGATCGTCGATGTCTGCCTGCATGCTTTCGCCCAGGGTCACGCCCAGGCTATACGCCAAGCGCTGCTCGTCGGTTTCCGGAGCGGCGGCGGCAAACGGCGCCACCAGCAGCAGGCCAGTGAGCGCGGTAGAAGAGAGTAATGCTTTCATGGAAAAAACCTTATCCAGCGGCGCAGCGCGCCAAATGTTTTTGGGTGCCTCAAAGACTAACACCCGCCGCCTCAGGCTGCATTACCTGAAACGACGGGTGCTCTTCGGACCACGCGGTTGCGTAGAGGTTTAGCCTGATGGCCTCACATTAGACCACTAACGTCGGGCAATGCGCGGCCCCGGCCACGCGTTGGGAAACGCTGCCCAGCAGCAAATTCTTTTCCCCGTTGGTTCCCTGTGCGCCAATCACGATCAGATCGCACTCCCGCTTACGAGCAAAGCGCACGATGGTGCGGGAGGGACGTCCGCCTTTGACAAAAGCCCGCACGCGAACGCTGTCGGCGCCCAGCTCGATGGCATGAGACTTGGCGTGCACGGCAATCTCGGTGGCGTACTCTTTGAGCGCGTCATCAGGAATATCCAGACGGTTGGGACGCACCATGGAGAGCGACGCTTCCAACAGGCTGTGGTGTTTGAACACGCACAGCAGGTAGAGCTCGGCCCCGGTAAGCATGTGCAGACCAACGGCTTTTTCGAGCGCTTTGATGGCCCCCTTGGAGCCATCGACGGGAATCAGAATGCGATTGAACATCCGCGTTCTCCTTGTGACTGCTTAACGGAAGGCAACATCACGCAGGAACAGCGCAATTTGCGGGAACATGATCAGCAGGGCCGCCGCCAGAATCAGCATAAAGATGAACGGTGGCGTCCCTTTGATCACCTCCCAGTAGGGGCGCTTGAAGATCGCAATGGCGGTAAAGATATCGCAGCCAAAGGGTGGCGTGGCCGAGCCTATCGCGACCTGCAGGGTAATCAGAATACCCACCAGGACCGGGTCGAGCCCGGTGGCCGCAATCGCCGGTGCAAAAATCGGTGTTAGCACCAGAATGACCACGATGGGGTCGACGAACATACACGCCACGAAGAACGAAATACAGATGGCGATCAGTACGCCCGTGGGCCCGGCCTCGTTGACCCCGACGGCCTCGAGAATCGCCTGAGGAATCTGCGCGAACGAGATGATCCACGAGAAGCCGTTGCCGACGGCCACCAGAATGAACACCACGGCGGTAATCAGGCCAGTGGATTTAGCAATGGCGTAGATGTCGCGCATTTTCAGCGAGCGGAAAACGACGAACTCCAACAGCACGGCATACAGCACGCAGGCGGCCGCCGCTTCGGTGGGGCTGAAGATACCGCCATAGATCCCACCGACGATGATCACTGGAAAGCCCAGCGGCCAGAGCGCTTTTTGCACGGCCGTGGCGCGCTCTTTCCAGCTCGCGCGCTCTTCGGTGGGCACGTCCTTCACGATGGCGTAAATGATGCAGTAAGTGGAGAACATGAACAAAATCAGAAGCCCCGGCCCGATACCGGCGATGAACAGCTCGCCGATCGACGTACCGGAAATGACCCCATAAATAATCATGCCGATGCTGGGCGGGATCAAAAAGGCAATGTCGCTGGCATTGATAATCAGCGCCAGCGTAAAGGGGTCCGAGTAGCCCGCTTTGAGCATCTTCGGGCGCAGCGGTGAGCCCACCGCGACCACAGTGGCCTGGGTCGACCCCGACACGGCACCAAACAGCGTACAGGAGGCCGCGGTGCTGACCGCCAAGCCGCCTTTGATATGGCCAATGAAGGACATCACCATATCGATGAGGCGGTTAGCCGACTGCCCTCGGGTCATGATGTCGGCAGCGAGAATGAACATCGGCACGGCAATCAGCGACGCCGGACGTATGCCCGCCATCATCTGCTGAATCAGCGTATCCATCTGGCCAAAGCCGTTGAACATCATATAGAAGCCGATCACCGCAGCGGTGATCAGCGGGATCATCATTGGAAAGCCCAGCAGCAGCAGGGCAATCATGGTGACTACCATTATCGTCGTCATAGCGTTCCCCTAGGGTGCAATCCCTGCGTTACACTTCTGTTTCGGTATCTTTGTAGCCGTCCACGACCCCGGTGGAGAGGTAAACGTCCCGAGTGGAAAGGTTTTTAATGGCGGTCAGCAGGTATTGAATCCCGGTAATCAAAAAGCCCATGGGTACCCAGACGTAAATGATCCACACCGGCAAGCCCAGAGACGGAAGTACGCGCCCTTTGCTATACAAGTCGAGGATGTACACCACGGAGTAATAAAGCAGGAAGAACATCACCAGCGAGGTAAAGAACGCAATGCCGATCATCAACACTTTGCGCCCACCCACCGGCAGCGCATCGTAAATCGCCGACATGCGAATATGGCGACCGTGACGGGCGGCATAACCAATACCCGCAAAGGTGATCATGATGATCAGGATACGGTTTAGCTCACCTGAAAACATGATGCTATTGCCGAATACGAAGCGGGCAATGACGTTGGTGACCGTGTTCAGCGCCATTAGCAAAACCCCCATCGCCAGTATGACTGACTCGATTTTGCTAATTGCAGTGTCGATCACTCCCAATACACCGGGCAAACCCGACCGGTAATTCTTTTCGGACTCTTCTTCGGACATGGCCGTTCTCCTTTAAACGCAGCGTGGTCGCTTGCTCGATCCGCGACGCGACATTCCCATCACTGACACCGAACGGAGTAGGTTCGGCCTTGCTCATTTTGTAGCGTAACGGGTAATGACTCTTTTCGCTTCAACGCTGGATGGACGTAGATTTTTCTGTGTTCCACCGCGAAAGCACGTGTTTTTTCGCTGCCTGAGCGAACAATAAAAAAGGGGCAGCGCTGGCTGCCCCTTCGTGATGTCATCTGATCAACGCGAACGCGCTAACCCATTAGGACTCACTGTTGACGGCTTCGAGATCGGCCTTGAACTGCTCCAGCAGCTCAGCGCCACGCTCACCCGTCATTTCGAGGAAGGCATCTTCGACCTGCGGTGCGCGCTCACGGAACGCTTGAATCTGCTCTTCGTTCAAGCGCGTGACGGTCACTTCGTCGGACGCTTCCTGAATCTTGGCGAGTGCTTCGTCAGCCAGCCCCTTGATGTGCTCGATCGTGTGGTCGTAGGCCGCGTCAGAGGCTTCCTGCACCAGCTCTTTATCCTCATCGGACAGGCCTTCGTAGAAATCTTGGTTCGCCATCATGGCGGTGGTGAACCAGCCGTGACCGGTGAAGGTCAGGTGCGGAGACACTTCATACAAGCCGCCAGACTCGATCCAGAAGATCGGGTTTTCCTGGCCATCGATGATGCCGGTCTGCAGGCCGCCGTATACTTCGCCCCAGGGCAGCGGTGTCGGCGTCGCGCCAAAGGCGTCGTAGGTTTCCGACAGCAGCGGGTTGGTCATGGTGCGGATTTTCTTATTATCCATGTCTTCCGGCGAGCTGATTGGCTCGTCGGTGGTGACCACCATTTCACCCTCTGGGTACATCTTCAGAAGTTCGAGACCCTGCTCTGCGTAGAGCTCCGGGAACATTTCGTTGATCGCTTTACTCTCGTCGAAGAACGTCAGTACGGTCTCTTCGTCGGTCGGCAGCAGATACGGAATAAAGAAGATTTGCGCTTCCGGGATCAGTGCGCCAGTGAAGCCAGGCGACTGGTTCACGAACTGGAGAATGCCGTTTTGGGTTTGCTCCATGATGTCATCGGACTCACCCAGCTCGCCAAAACGGTACACTTGTACGGAGTGGTCAGAGTTCTCTTCGATGTACTCTTTGAACGCGTAAGCGAATACATCCTGCACGTCGCCTTCGTACTCTTCGTGAGCGTAACGCCAGTTATCCGCCTGGGCTGTCGCGCTCAGGCCCAGCAGCAGAGCCCCTACGCTCGCCGTGGTGAGTAACTTGGTGGAAACGGAACGAGTCGAAACTAATTTGCTTGCCTTCATGCAGAGTTCCCCTAGCAGTGGTAAGCGCGCCGTACGAGAGCGCTAGAATCTAATTTTTGTCTATCCCATGCCGCTGCACGTTTTCTCAGCCGCTAACACGCAGTAACGTCGTTCATTGCTGTGGGTTAGCGGGCGATATCAGCGCGGCCAGCGCGGGTTATTCAAAAACAGCTTAATTTCAGGCTAGCGTGGTGGCTCACAGCGGTCAAGCTGGCTTGCCAGGGTGAAAAGCGCCGTTGTCGTGCTTTCGCGCACGCGTTGCGCTTGTGGAAAATGTTTGTCAAGCGGTGCCGAAAACAGCGTATCTTGCAGCCACTGTGCAACATTGTGCTGGCTTATGTCGCTTTTTGTTAAACGAACGTCATTTGTCGACGATGCGAGCGCCCACTGCTGCCAACGTTGAAGGTTTTCACGCTCAGCCTGCAGCTCGGCACGCTGTAAGGTCGCACGCAGCGCTTCAATGGCCTCGTTCTGGGCGGCCTCGGGCTTCAATCGACGGCGCAGTGCCCGCAGCGGGGCCGTCACCTGCTGCTGCCAAGCCAAACGCTCAGCGCGTATCGCGTCGAGCGGCGCCGGTTTGGCCGCCAGGCCATGCTGGTAGAGCCAACAGTGAAAGAGCAGTTCACACACATCCACGCCCGCCTCGTCTTGTAAGGTGAGACAGGCCTGCTCGACGCCGGGCTTGGCATACAACGCCAAGGCAAAATCCCATAGCGGCCTCTGCTGCAAGCCCTGCAATCGGTTAGAATCGCGCATTGGTTTACCCACTTTTTTCGGGAGAAAACATGATCGCACTGCGCCAAGTCGCCCTGCAACGGGGCACGCAAACGCTCCTAGAAAACGCCGACCTTACGCTTCACAACGGCGTGAAGGCCGGCATCATTGGGGCCAACGGTGCCGGTAAGTCGAGCCTGTTCAAACTCCTGCTGGGCGAGCTGGGCCCTGATCAAGGCGATGTCGAGATGAGCGGCGGTCAGCGAATCGCCCACATGGCTCAGGAAGTGGAGGCCCTGGATCGCCCCATCGTCGAGTACGTGTTGGATGGCGACCATGCGCTACGGAAGGCGCAAGCCGACCTGCTTGCCGCCCGAGAGGCGAGCGATGCGCACCGCGAAGCAGAACTACACGGGCTGATAGAGACACTGGATGGCTACACCGCCGAATCCCGTGCTGCCCAGCTTCTGGTGGGATTGGGTTTTGTACAAGCAGACATGACCCGCCCCCTGTCCGACTTTTCCGGCGGCTGGCGGATGCGCGTCAACCTCGCCCGCACGCTGTTCATGCCGTCCGACTTACTGCTGCTCGATGAGCCGACCAACCACCTGGACCTGGATGCGCTGCTGTGGCTAGAGCAGTGGCTCACCCGCTACCCCGGCACGCTGCTGCTGATCTCCCACGACCGGGACTTTCTCGATGCCGTCTGCGATCACATCGTGCACATGCATCACCAAACGCTGGAGCTTTATCGGGGCAACTACTCTCGCTTCGAGCGCACGCGGGCGGAGAAACTCGCGCTGCAGCAGGCGGAAGCGGCCAAACAGCAGGCGCGCCGCGAAGAGATCGAGCGCTTTATCGCCCGCTTCAAGGCCAAAGCCACCAAAGCGCGTCAAGCGCAGAGCCGCGTCAAGATGTTGGAGCGCATGGAAGATATTGCCATGGCCCACGTGGATTCACCGTTCCACTTCACCCTGCCGGCCGCCGATAAAACCTCCCATCCACTGCTGGTGCTGGACCAGGCCACGTTAGGCTACCGCAGCCAGGCGGGCGATATCGCTCAGCTCGACAAGGTAAACATTACGCTGCTCCCCGGTAGCCGCATTGGCCTGCTGGGCCCCAATGGGGCGGGTAAATCCACGCTCATCAAGTCGCTCACCGGCGAGCTAGCGCTATTGAACGGCAAACGTGTGCCCGGCGAGCACTTGGCGATTGGCTACTTTGCCCAGCACCAGTTGGAAGGGCTAGACGTGACCACGACGCCGTTCGTCCACGTGCAGCGGCTCTCTCCCACTGCCAGCGATCAAGAGATTCGCAACTTTCTTGGCGGCTTCGGTTTCAAGGGCGACGATGCCTTCGGGGAGGTCGCCACCTTCTCAGGCGGTGAGAAAGCGCGGCTGGCCCTGGCACTGGTCGCTTGGCAAAAGCCCAACCTACTGCTGCTGGACGAGCCGACCAACCACCTGGATTTGGAGATGCGCGAGGCGCTCACCGAAGCGCTGGCAGGCTTCGAGGGCACGGTCATTCTGGTCTCCCACGACCGTCACCTGCTGCGTGCCACGGTGGATGAGTTTTGGCGAGTCGCCGACCACCGGGTCGAACCCTTCGACGGCGACTTGGAGGATTATCGGGCCTGGCTCAAAGCGCGTCTGGAAGAGAACCGCCGCGACGCGCGGAGCGAAAAGAACGAACGCCAGAGCCAACAGCCCAGCAGCGACCGTAAAGCCGCCCGCAAAGCGGCGGCCGAGCTGCGCGAAAAGCTGCGCCCATTGAAAAAAGAGCGCGACAAGGCAGAAAAGGCCATGGAAGCAGCGCAGCATTCCCTGGAAGCGGTCGAAGCCATACTCGCCGATCCTGAGCTCTACACCGACAGCGCCCGCAAAGCAGAGCTGACCGATGCGCTGGCCAAGCAGGCAACGATCAAAGCGCAGCTAGACGACGCCGAGCAGACGTGGCTGGCCGCCGAAGAGGCGCTGGAAGCCATGGAGGCCGAACTGCTCGCCAGCGAAAGTGCCTGAGGAACGCTAGCTTTCCAGCAGGAACGTGACCGGACCATCGTTCGTGAGCGTCACCTGCATGTCCGCGCCAAACTGGCCGGTGGCTACCTGGGGCCACGCAGCGCGCGCTTGATCGGCGAGGTAATGGAACAGACGTTGCCCCTCCTCGGGCGGCGCAGCGCTGGAAAAGCTGGGGCGCAGCCCCTTGCGCGTATCGGCCGCGAGCGTGAATTGCGACACCAGCAGCAATCCTCCCCCGGCCTGCTGCAGGTTGTGGTTCATCTTGCCCGAGTCATCGCTGAACACGCGATAGTGCAGTAGCTTGTGCAGCAGTTTATCGGCATCCGCTTCACGATCGCCTTTCTCGACGCCCACCAGCGCCAGCAGCCCGTGGTCGATCGCACCGATGGTGCTGCCCTCCACCGTGACGCTGGCGTGCTTGACCCGCTGAATCAGTGCTTTCACGCTGCCCCCTTCGTCCCTTCACTTGGCCTATCGAAGGGGGCGAGTGTAAACCGAGGCGAGGGCTGGCCCAAGCGTGATGGCGCGAGGTCTGCGTCTATCCGTTCACGCCCAGTAGCGCATCGCGAAACTCGTCACCTAGCGGGCGCTCGCCCAGCCAAATACCGAACATCGCGCTGGCAAACTCGGCGCTGCTGTCCTCGTAGAGCGTCTCACCGTTGAGAGCGAGGCGTAACTGCTCGCCATCCCAGCTCAACAGATAGCGGTCGCCGGGTGCCACGTCGCGATACTGCCGCTTTAGCTGCTCCAGATTCTCTTTCACCTGATTGAATTCGTAGAGCGTGAGCGAGTCGCTGAGGGTCTTTTCGGTCGCGTCTGCGAAATCCTCGGCGGCGATGTCATGGAAATAGGCGAGTTCTAGCCGCCGGGGCACATCGCTGAGCGGTTGAGGGTCGCGTTCGCCCTCCAACTGATAGTAAGCGCCTGCGTAAGCGGTCCAGATCATGTAACGGAATACGCCGCTCCCCAGCAGGGTATAGCGCTGGCCATTCTCTTCGACCACGCGCTCAAAGCGCTCCCCCCGCTCGGTCACGCTCTCGGCGGCGGCACTGCTGGATAATAGCGCCGCTCCCATCCATAGCGCGGCCGATAGCAGCGCTGGCATATGACGTCGTTGCACGGTGTCGTCCTCCCTTATTGGCTTGGCTGGCATAACGCACAGCTATACATACACACCTTATCCATAAAGGTTCCGTACAACCAACCGTACGACGAGTTTTTCAGTTACCAGGGTCGACACACCATGACGTCACAATGGGGTTCGCTCAGCAGCATGTCGGTGAGTGGGTTGGGATGATGCGGTCGGCTGCGGCTACCCAACATGACCAGCTCTGGCGAGTGCCGTTTGATGTAGTCGTGGAGCACGTCGCAGGGCTGGCCCGGCTCCAGCACCAGCTCGATGTCGGGGACACCGTCCAGATCGCGCATGAGGCTTTCGACCTCGTTGTCCAACGCCTCCCGTAGGCGAGCGACCTCATGATCGCGCCACTGTGCATAAAACGCTTGGTTACCCAACTCCCGTTCACCCGGCAGGTTCCACGCATGTAGTAGGGTCAGCTGGGCTTCAGGAAAGCGGATCAGCGCCTCTTTCAGAGTTTGTCGTGCGGTAAGCGAGAAGTCGATGGGCACCACGATATGCTGCCACGGCTGCGTCGGTAGATAGGACGCCACCACCACGGGGCAAGGCGCGCTGCGCAGAATGCGCATCAAGGTCGTGCCATAGAGCAGATCTTTCTGACCGCGCTTGCGGTGCATGCCCAGAACGATCAACGAAGCGTGACGCTCATGGGCCTCCCGAACGATCTCCACGTGTGCGTCGCCCACCACCGTTTGGATCATTAGCGCAGGAAGTTCGAGCGCGTAATCCTCCCGAAGATCGGTGAGCGTGGCGCTGATGTCATCGCTCACCGCTCGCTCAAGATCATGCAGCATTCGGTGAGGAAGGTAGGGGTCGAGCACGTGGAGCACATCCAGCTGCGCTCTCTGTTGATGGGCGAGGCGCAATGCTCGGGCAAAGGCCGCGCGATTTTCCTGGGAGAGGTCGGTGGCAAATAGCAGCGTGCGGGACATGAGCAGCTCCTTGGCCGAATGGCTCAGCCTCATAGGCAAACAAACGGGCACCCTTCAGCATGGTGCCCGTTGCCCTATCCCGCAAGGAGACTCTGCCCCGGCGGCTTACCACCACGCATGGAAGTGGTGTACCGGACCGCGCCCTTTGCCGACCGCCAAGCGGTGGCTGGCCGCCAGTGCGCTATGCAGCCACTGCTTCGCGTCGGTAATGGCCTGCTCTGGCGCGTCTGCCTCAGCCGCTTCCGGCAGCTTTGCCAGACAGGCGGCAATCGCAGACGAGAGCGCGCAGCCCGTGCCATGCAGGTTCTCGGTGGCAATGCGAGAAGCCGGTAACCACTGGTGACCGTTGGGGGTGGCCAACAGATCCGGACAAGTATCACCGCGTAAATGGCCGCCTTTCAGCACCACAAAGGGGGCGCCCAACGCCACCAGCTTGGGCAGCAGCGCTTCCATCTCATCCAAACTCGCAGGGGCGGGAGCATCCAGCAGCACGGCCGCTTCCGGCAGGTTGGGGGTAATCACGTCGGCCAGCGGTACCAGCACCTCCCGCACGGCACGAATGCCCGCGTTATCGACCAGGATATCGCCGCTCTTCGCCACCATCACCGGGTCGAGTACGATCCAGCGAGGGCGCTGTTGGCGCAATACGTCGGCGATGACCTCCGCCACGTCGCGACTGGCCACCATGCCGATTTTCACCGCATCGATGGTCACATCGCTCAACAAATGCTCGAGCTGCTCACGAATGGCTTGGGGAGACACGGGGTACACCGAGGCCACGCCGCAGGTATTCTGGGCAATCACCGCCGTGATCACGTTCGTGCCATACACACCGAGCGCGGAAAATGTCTTGAGGTCGCCCTGCAGCCCCGCGCCACCGGAGGGGTCGGACCCTGCAATGGTCAGCACATTACGCAGGCGAGGTTCGGTCGGCATCGAGTTAGCGGGGGTAGACATAGAGCTCCTTACACGGCAGAACAGTATCAGCCATAGGATACCCAAGCCGCGCCACTTACGCTGCTTTAATCGACGGATACGAAAAGGCCGCCCGAAGGCGGCCTGGAAAGAGCTGACGTTACTGAGTGGTATCGCCTTCCGGATTGCGGGCGTTGTAGTACGCCTGCTCGGAAATCGCGTGGTAATCCTCGACTTTATCCTGGAACTCCCGATAGGAGTCGTAGATACGGGTCGCCAGCTCGCTGGACGCAGCCAGCTCACCCACGACGTCGGCCGAATGTTCGCGGGCTTGGGCCAGTACGTCGTCAGGAATGCGGCGCAGTTCCACCTCGTGCTCGTTGACTAGGGTCTCCAGCGCATCGTTGTTACGAGCGGTGTACTCATCTAAAACGCTTTGGTTGATGTCGCTGATGGCCGTGCGCAGAATCGCTTGAAGATCAGCGGGCAGTTCGGCCCACGCCTCTTCGTTCACGATGGCTTCGAACATCACCGTCGGCTCGTGCCAGCCGGGGTAGTAGTAGTAATCGGCCGCTTGGTGCAGGCCGAAGGCGAGATCGTTGTAAGGGCCGATCCATTCGGTGGCGTCGATGGCACCGGACTGCAGCGACGTGAAGATTTCACCGCCAGGCATGTTGACGATCGCCACGCCCATGCGACTCATCACCTCGCCCCCCAGACCCGGCATGCGCATTTTCAAGCCTTCCAGGTCGTCCACCGAGTTGATCTCTTTGTTGTACCAGCCACCCATCTGGACACCGGAGGCACCGGCAACCAATACGTCGACACCGAACTCATCGTAAAGCTCGTTCCACAGCTCCATGCCACCGCCGTAGCTGAGCCAGGCGTTCATTTCCTGAGCGTTCATGCCAAACGGTACGGCGGCGAAAAACTGTGCCGCTGGCGCTTTGCCTTTCCAGTAGTAGGAAGCGGAGTGGCCCAACTCGGCGGTGCCATCCGACACGGCGTCGAACACTTCGAACCCTGGTACGAGCTGCCCCGCTCCGAAGACTTCGATGGTCAAGCGGCCATCGGACATCTCCTCGACGAGTTGGGAGAGCCGCTCAGGGCCTTGGCCTACACCGGGGAAGTTTTTCGGCCAGGACGTGACCATTTTCCAGCGGAAGGTCTCTTCTTGTGCCTGGGCCTGGTTATCGAAGCTGGAAACGACCAGCAGGCTGGCAGAAAGAGCGGTCGTCATGGCAATGGCGACAGGCAGTGCTTTGGCTTTCATGCGTTAACCCTCTTGCTTATTTTATTGCTGTTATGGGTAGGGAATACCCCGCCTGACGTTTGCCGCCAGGCGGGTTGTTACAAGCCATTGTGTGTCTGCAGCTTGGCTGCTTTTGATTAAGGTTGCCACGCCCTTGCGTTGATAGCAGGGTTATTTTTCAACTGAGCTCCTCTTAGAACTGCGTTGGTAGCCAGGTCGCCAATTGCGGGAAGAAGGTCAGCAACAGCAGCATGCCCAACTGCATCAAGATAAACGGCACCACGCCACGATAAATGGCCGATGTGGGCACCGAAGGCGGCGCCACGCCGCGCAGATAAAACAGCGCGAAACCGAACGGCGGCGTCAGGAACGAGGTCTGCAGGTTGATAGCGATCATGATCCCTAGCCAGATCGGGTCTAGCCCCATGGCCAGTAGAATCGGCCCGACGATCGGCACCACCACGAAAGTGATTTCGATGAAGTCGAGAATGAAGCCGAGGAGGAAGATCACCAGCATGACGATGATCGTCGCGCCAATCACGCCGCCCGGCATACCCTCGAACAGCTCGGTGACCATGTGCTCACCGCCGTAAGCACGGAAGACCAGCGAGAACAGCGCCGCGCCGATCAAGATCAGAAACACCATGGTGGTGACGTGGGTCGTCGAGCGCAGCACCTCTTTCAGGGTGGCCCAGTCCAACTGGCGATAGGCCAACGCCAGCACCAGCGCGCCAAAAGCCCCGACGGCCGAGGCTTCGGTGGGTGTGGCAAAGCCGCTCAAAATCGAGCCCAACACCGCTACGATCAGCACCACCGGGGGCACCAAGCCTTTGAGCAGCAAAATCCCCAGGCCCGAGGTGTGGCCAAGCTCGGCCATCAGCTCTTCGCGGTCGGCCGCGGGCGCCATACTGGGCCGGAAGAACGCTACCAAGCCCACGTAGATCATGTACATGACGACGAGGATCAACCCCGGCACCAGTGCGCCCATGAACAGATCGCCCACAGAGACCGTTTTCGGGCTAAAGATGCCCATATCGAGCTGCGCCTGCTGGTAGGCCGACGAAAGAACGTCGCCCAGCAGCACCAGGGCGATGGAGGGGGGAATAATCTGTCCCAGCGTGCCGGTGGCACAGATGGTACCGGTGGCCAGCGACGTGCTGTAGCCCCGCTTGAGCATGGTGGGCAGTGACATCAGTCCCATAGTGACCACGGTTGCCCCGACGATGCCCGTGGACGCGGCCATCAGCATGCCCACCAGCGTGACCGAAATCCCCAAGCCACCGCGCATGGAGCCAAACAGCAGCGCCATGGCATCCAGCAGCGTTTCAGCGACTTTGGATTTCTCCAGCAGCACGCCCATCAAGACGAACAGGGGCACCGCCAAGAGCGTCTGGTTGGTCATGATGCCGTACAGGCGATTGGGCAGCGCGGCTAGATAGCCACTGTCGAAGTTGGCATCGATGCCCACGGCTTCCAGGCCCAAGCCCATGCCGGCAAACAGCAGCGCGGTGCCCGCTAGCGATAGCGCCACGGGAAAGCCGAACATCAGCACGATACAGATGGCGGCAAACAGAATAAGCGGCATAAATTCGAGCATCAAACGCGCTCCTCAAGGTGATGGTCATCGGCGGCTGGCGGCGTGATCCGCCCGGTGAAGACATAGCCATTGCGCACGACTTCGATCAGCCCCTGAAGGATCATCAGGACGGCAAACACCGGAATCAGCGTTTTCAGTGCGAAAACAGCCGGTATGCCACCGTAATCCGAGGAGGTTTCCAAAATGCGCCAGGAGTTCGCCACATAGCCATAGCTGGATGCGATGATGAACAGCATCACCGGAATCAGCAGCAGCAAAATGCCGAGAATGTTCACCAACGCTTGACGACGAGGCGTCATACCGCGGTAAAAAATATCGACGCGGACATGGCCATCGTGGCGAAAGGTGTAGGCAGCCGCGAGCATGAAGACGCTGGCGTGCATGTACATCACCAGCTCTTGCATGAAGATGCTGTTGATACTGAACATATAGCGAAGCAGTACAATCGCGAACTGAATCAACATCATGATGATGATCAGCCACGCAAGGGTACGCCCGAACCACTCCGAAGCGCGGTCCAGCGCACCGATAAACGCAGGTAGTTGTGTTGTGTCCGACATGGAAGTGTCTCGCGTAAAACGGCTAAGGGGAGTCAGCGCCCCAGACAATAGCGCATATACGCGGACAATGCAGCGCCCGACAGCCGCTCGTGCGGCTTATTGTTTAACGCTTGCGCGAATTGTCGCGAGACACGGCGCTGGCAGCGGTAAATCCACCGCGATCGGCAGATGATCGGAGAAGAGATGATCCAGCACGCGCACCTCTGCGGCCTCCAGGGTTTGCGAGAGCAGAATATGATCCAACGCGCGGCGCGGCTGCCAAGAGGGGTAGCTCAGCAGCGGCTTCACGGGGTGCAGCGGCAGCGACGTGCTAAACCGCTCGTGGGCGTGAAGCTGCTCAGGCGTGCAGTTCAAGTCGCCCATCACCACCACGTGCCGCAGCGGCTCGATGATGTCGCTCAGGTAGTCGAGCTGACGCACGCGACCACGGTGGCTGAGCGCCAAATGCGCCACGAAGATATGCAGCGCGTCGGGACCGTCACCGTAGCGAACGTGAATCGCACCGCGCCCAGGCAGCATGCCCGGTAACCGATGCTCTTCGATATGGCTAGGCGTCAAGCGGGAGAGCAGGCCGTTGCTGTGCTGGGCGAATTGGCCTAAGTTGCGGTTAAGCTGCTGGAAATAATGAGGAAATTTGGCTTGTGCCGCCAAATACTCCACTTGGTTGACCCGGCTGGAGCGAAAGCTGCCGCCATCGACCTCTTGCAACCCCACCACGTCGAACTGCTCTAACACGCTACCCACCAGCGCTAATCGCTTGAGGCGCTGCGGGTTGGGCAACACGTGCTGCCAGCTCCGCGTGAGGTAGTGGTGATAGGCAGACGTTTGAATGCCCACCTGCAGGTTGAAGGTCAGCAGCCGAAGTTGGCCGCGCTCCAGCAACGCAGAGGTGGGCAGCGCCCCGGGCGAGCGGGTTGGCCCGCTCGTGTGGCCGTGCTCAAGCACCGTTATTGCGCACGCTCGCTGCGAACTTTCTCGATCAGCGCATCGGCGATTTGCGGCATGTTTTCCAGGCTGCCGGCCGACTGAGGCGATACCACGTAACGGCCATCCACGATCAGCGCGGGCACGCCCATCAGGCGCATGTCACGCATACGGCTGTTAGCCTTGTTGACCTCGCTGCGCACGCTGAACGCCGTCAGCGCTTTTTCGGCCTCTTCTTCGCTCACGCCGTAATCAGAGAAGAACTCGGCAATGTCGTCTGCCTCGGTCAGCGAGCGGCCATCCTGGTGAATGGCGTCGAAGAAGTCCTGATGCAGCTCTTCTTCGATACCCAACGACTGAGCGGCATAGAAGGCCGTCGCATGGGTATTCCAGTCGCCGCCCATGGTGGCCGGCATTTTCACGATGCTCACGTCATCGTCCAGCGTCTCGTACCACTCGTTCACGGACGTTTGCAGCCGGTAGCAGTGCGGGCAGCCAAACCAGAACGCTTCGGTCACTTCGATCTGGTCATCGTCTACCTGGGTCGCCACCGGCGACTCCAGCAGCGTGTAGTGCTGGCCTTCGACCAGCTCCTGAGCGCTTACCGCTGCAGACAGGCCAAGACCGGCCAGTGCGACCATCAACGTTTTCAACATAGCGAGAACTCTCCAAAAAAGCGGGCCAACAAAAGTGAGGCTATGACCCCTAGCAGGGCAGGCAGGTTCCCCATCCTGCGGATAATGCACAAAACGGGGAGGCCTGCGGCAGGGAAATTAGTTCAAGCCCAGCACGTAGTTGGCGACGGCTTCCATATCTTGGTCGCTCATTTTGGACGCGATATCGCCCATCACGTTGTTCGGGCTGTTGGCGCGCTCACCGGACGCAAAGGCTTGCAGCGTAGAGACGGTGTACTCCGCATGCTGACCCGACAGCGCCGGATACACCGCGCTGCCGATGCCTACGCCCGTGGGCGAGTGGCAAGCGCTACAAGCGGGAATGCCTTTGGACATATCACCCGCACGGTACAGCTCTTCACCGCGAGCGAGCAGCTCAGCGTCTTCATCGCTGGTTTGGCCAAGGTTCGCGTCTTGGCCTGCAAAGTGCGCCGCCACGTCCCAGGCGTCTTGGTCAGAGAAGTTATCGACCAAACCGGCCATCTGGGCAACGACGCGGTTGCCGTCACGGATATCCATGATCTGCTTGGCGAGGTAGGACATCTGCTGCCCTGCCAGGTTAGGGAAAGTGCCCACTGCGCTGATCCCTTGCTGGCCATGACAGGCGGCACAAGTTTGCGCGAGTTCACGACCTGCCGCTGCGTCAGCGTCGGCTTGAAGGTCCGCTTGGGCGTGGACGGTGCCAACGGCACCCATGGTAATTGCCAGGCTTGCCAGTAACTTTCTCATTGCTTTTCCACTATGCCGTTTGATTATTGACTGGTACGCACCCTGGGCGCTGCCCAGGTTCAGCACATTACCAGGGTCAGCTCCGCCAAAACGAACAACGTGTCGTGTTGGTCGCTGCTGGCCAGAGCGCGATGGTACACTAGCGCCCCAGGTCGCAGTTATAAGACGCTTGCATTATAACGAATCACCCTAGCGGCGGGAATGCAAGTCCAGATCTGCTTTTGGGGTAATTCGTCGCGGCACCGCACGCTTCCACGTCACAGGACGCTTGCAGGCCGTGTTATACGTTTGTTTTTCAGGATGAACTCCATGTCTACCCCTCATGATAGCCCAGTCCCTCGGCTGAACTACCCCACCGCGCGTTTTATGATCAGCGCGCCGACGCTGGCCCTGTGTCCGGACGACACGGGCGCAGAAGTGGCCTTTGCCGGACGCTCCAATGCCGGTAAATCCAGCGCCATCAACGCCCTGACCCAGCAAAACGCCCTGGCGCGCACCTCGCGTACGCCGGGCCGCACCCAGCTCATCAACTTCTTCACCGTGATGAACGATGAGTCACGCCGCCTGGTGGACCTACCCGGCTATGGCTACGCCAAGGTGCCGGAAGCGGTCAAGATCGAGTGGCAAAAGCACCTGTCGGACTACCTGCGCGGCCGTTTCAGCCTGCGGGGTCTGGTGCTACTCATGGACGTGCGCCACCCACTGACCGAGTTCGACCAAATGATGCTCGATTATGCCGACCAGCGCGGCATGCCGGTGCATATCCTGCTGACCAAGGCCGACAAACTGAAACGCGGCCCAGCCAGCGCCGCCCTCCAGAAGGTACGCTCTCGCCTGCGGGAGTGGGAAGATCTGGTATCGGTTCAGCTCTTCTCATCGCTCAAGCGCGACGGCGTCGACACTCTCTCCCAAAAGCTCGACCAGTGGCTCTACACCCCTGAAGACACCCACGATTAAGCGGGGCTAAGCCCGCCGTTCCAGCCACGCAATCAGCTCGGGTAGCTCTTTGACGTGGGCAATGCGATGAACGCGCTCGGGCAGTGCGTGATCGCCGCGATCGGCCACCCAGGCGGCGTGCATACCGAGCTGCTGGGCGGGAAGCACGTCTTCTGCCCAGGAGTCGCCCACGTGCATGGCGCGCTGCGGTACGGTCTTCAGCCGCTCCAACGCGGTGAGAAAAGGCTTGGGGTCAGGTTTGGGAGCCAGCAGCTCTCCGGCGGCAATCGCTACCGGAAAGTGGGACGCCAATGGCTGACGCTTGAGATGAATGTTGCCGTTGGTGATCGCCGCGAGCCGATAGCGCTCGGCCAGCGCCGACAGCAGCCCGGCCGCTTCCGGGTGCGGAGTGACCTGCACGCGCAGGCGGTGGAACTCGTTCATGGCGGCGGCAGCCCATAAGAGCGCGGCGCTGCGCGGCAGGCCGCTCGCTTCGAGCTGGTCCTCCAGCGCCCGCAGCCGAAGCCAGGTAAAGTCGCCACGCCGCTCCGGTACTTGGCTGGCCCACTGTTGGCGACGCTGCAAGTAGTCCGCCACCCCCGCCTCGTAGGTAAGCGGCAGCGGTGCCTCCTGACGCGCCGACCGCCATGCCGTGAGCGCGTCCAGCAACCAGCGGTAGTGCCCCTCTTCGGTTTTCAGCATCACCCCCTGGTTGTCCCACAGGGTGTCGTCCAGATCAAAGGTGATGGCGTCTAACGTGATCATGATTCACTCTCACTCGGGCGGCGCTTGGCGCGCGGGTGGGCGGCATCGTAGCTTTCGGCGAGATGCTGCCAATCCAGACGCGTGTACACCTGGGTCGTGGATAAATTGGCGTGGCCCAGCAGCTCCTGCACGGCGCGCAGATCCTGACTGGATTCCAGCAAATGGCTGGCGAAGGAGTGGCGCAGGCGGTGGGGATGAAGGTGCTCCGGTAGGCCGCGCACCACCGAGAGCTGCGCTAGGCGCTTCTGGATTGCTCGATGCCCCAACCGCTGCCCCCGTTGACCGACGAAGAGCGCCGTTTCAGCGCTGGCCGCCAAACTGGCCCGGCAGGTGAGCCACGCGGTGAGTGCCTGCTGGGCGCGTCGCCCTACGGGCACCTGGCGAGGTTTGCTGCCTTTCCCCATCACCCGCACATGGTTGGCCGCCAACTGGCTCACGTCCAACGCCGCCAGCTCGGCCAAACGCAGACCGCTGGAGTAGAACAGCTCCAGCATGGCCTGGTCACGAAGCGAGAGCGGCGAGCCGTCGTGGGGCATATCGAGAAAGCGTGCCAGCGCATCCACATCCAACGGTTTTGGCAGATGGCTGGGCTGTTTGGGGGTGCGCAGCAAACGGATCGGGTTATCCATCAACACCTGATCCCGTACCAGCGCGTCGGCAAAGCGCGATAGCGCTGCGCGACGGCGGGCCAAGCTGCGCGGCGACAGCCCCCGGCTACGCTCGGCACCAAGGAAAGCCCTTGCCAGCGCCGTGTCCAGCGCGCTGGCCTGGATCACACCTCGCTGTTCGGCAAACTGACAGAACGCGGATAAATCCTGACGATAGGCCGCAACCGTCGCGGGGCTCGCGTGGCTGGCCAGTGTCGCTAAATAGCCCGCCACGGCGTCTACCAGGGTCTCTGGGCTACCCATGGTGCTCCGCACCATGCGGCCCTAACCGCAGCAGCAGTCGGGCGACGATATCGCCCAGGTACTCGGTAAACAGCGTGTCCATACTGGCGCGATAGCACTCGGGGGCGGGGCTGGCGAGCAGTAAATAGCCCAGTTGCTCGCCAGCCGAGAGCCGTGTGATCGCACAGGAGCCTGCCTTGCGGGGCGCCTTGGTGTGGGGCAGCAGGCACTTCCAGTCGCTGACGCTCAGCTTGGCGCAGCGGCTGGTACGGCCATCCAGCAGCGCCGCTAGGCGGGCGCTGGCGTGCTGATCGAGAATATGGCGCGGCGGCTGAGGCGGCGTCGGCTCGGCATCGCTCAACGCAGCGGGGCACCATAAGGCCATTGCCGGGGTTTGGAAACGCTCGCTCAACTGCGTCGCCAGCGCCTGGGCCAGCGCATCGCGATCTTCCGCTTCGACCAGGCTGAGCAGCGTTTCCCGCAGGCGACGGTACTGAGCTTCGTTATGGCGTGCGGTTTCCAACAGATGCTCAAGCCGCCCTTCTGCTGTTTCGGCTCGCTGACGCAGGTCGATCACCAGCCGCTCCAGCAGCGATACCGCGCCATCGATATGGGGATGCGGGACTTTGAGCTGCTGCAGCAGCCCTTCACGGCCAATAAAAAAGTCGGGGTGACGGGCCAGCCAAAACGCCACTTGATCCGGATCGAGCGTTTTGCGCGGCTCAGGAGCTTGAGACATCGCCGTTCTCCTCGAATTAGTTGAGTGATACCCGACCGTCAAATACCCGCGTCGCGGGGCCTACCATGACCAGCGACGCCTCGGGATCCGGCCACTCGATGCTTAACTCGCCGCCGGGCAAATGGACTTTCACCGGACTTTTTAACAGCCCTTGGCGAATACCGCTGGCCACCGCCGCACAGGCGCCCGTGCCACAGGCCAGAGTTTCACCGCTGCCACGCTCGAACACCCGCAGACGAATCTCGCTGGGCGAGACCACCTGCATGAAGCCGACGTTGACCCGCTTGGGAAACCGAGGATGCGACTCCAACAGCGGCCCTAAGCGTTCCACCGGCGCGCTCTCCACGCTTTCGACCTGGAGAACAGCATGCGGATTGCCCATAGAGACCACGCCAAGCTGTAGCGTGTCGCCTTCGACCTCTACCTCGTGCAGCGGCTGGTCCCCCGGCGCGTCGAAGGGCAGCGTGGCCGGGTTGAAGCGCGGCCTGCCCATGTCCACCCGCACCATGCCGTCGTGCTGCACGTTGAGCACCAACGGGCCACCGGCGGTTTCCACATGGATTTCATGCTTGTGGGTCAGGCGCTGGTCACGCACGAAGCGGGCAAAGCAGCGCGCGCCGTTACCGCAGTTTTCTACTTCGCTGCCGTCGGCGTTATAGATGCGGTAGCGAAAGTCCATGTCCGGATCGCGGGGCGGCTCGACGATCAGCAGTTGGTCAAAGCCAATGCCAAAGCGCCGGTCCGCCAGCTGGCGGATCTGCTCGTCCCGCAGGCGCGCCCGCTGGGTGACCAGGTCCACCACCATGAAGTCGTTGCCCAGGCCGTGCATTTTGGTGAAGTGCAGCAGCATCAGCGTGCCCCTTCCGGCAGCAGCGCCTCGCCGGCCCACAGGCTTTCCAGCGTTTCCCGAGCGCGCACCACGTGGTAGGTGTCACCATCCACCATCACCTCCGGCGGGCGCGGGCGGCTATTGTAGTTCGAGGCCATGACGAAGCCATACGCCCCGGCCGAGCGCACCGCCAACAGGTCGCCTTCGGCGATAGCAAGCTCGCGCTCTTTGCCCAGGAAGTCGCCGGTTTCACACACAGGGCCGACCACGTCGTAGGTGGCGGTATTCCGTACTTGGCGGGTATCCACCGGCACGATGGCCTGCCACGCTTGATAAAGTGCCGGACGAATCAGGTCGTTCATGGCCGCATCGACGATGGCGAAGTTCTTGGTCTCGCCGGGTTTCAAGAACTCTACCCGGGTGAGCATCAATCCGGCGTTGGCCGCAATGGAGCGGCCCGGCTCGAACAGCAGCGTGAGCTGTTCACCGCCTTCCCAGCGGGAGAGGCGCGCCAATAGTTGGCTGGCGTAATCGAAGGGCTGGGGTGGCTTCTCGTCCCGGTAGGGGACGCCTAAGCCGCCACCCAAATCCAGATGGTCGATCTCGATGCCGCGCTCACGTAGGCGCTCCATCAGCACCAGCAGGCGCTCCAGGGCATCCAGGAACGGCGCGGTTTCGGTGAGCTGCGAGCCGATGTGGCAGTCAAGTCCGGTCACCCGCAGGTTGGGCAGGCTAGCGGCCAGCTGGTACACCTCCAGCGCCTCGTCCACCGGAATACCGAACTTGTTGTCCTTCAAACCGGTGGAAATGTACGGGTGGGTCCCCGCATCCACGTCGGGATTGACGCGCAGCGAGACCGGAGCGACTTTCCCCAGCTCGCCCGCCACGGCGTTCAAGCGCTCGAGTTCCGGGCGCGACTCGACGTTGAAGCATTTGATGCCGACCTCCAGCGCACGCGCCATCTCCTGGGGCTGCTTGGCGACGCCAGAAAACACCACTTTGGCGGGGTCACCACCGGCTTTGAGCACTCGCTCCAGCTCGCCCACGGAGACGATGTCGAACCCGGCCCCTAGGCGCGCCAACAGGCCCAGCACGGCCAGGTTCGAGTTGGCTTTCACCGCGTAGCAAATCAGGTGCGGGTGGCCGCCAAGCGCTTCGGTGTAGGCACGAAAGTGGCGCTCCAGGGTCGCTTTGGAGTAGACGTAGCAGGGTGTCCCCAGCTTATCCGCCAGCTGCGTTAACGGTACGTCCTCGGCGTAGAGCACGCCGTCGCGGTAGTTAAAGTGATCCATTACCCCTCCTGCTCGGCGGCCGAATCGGATGTGTCATCAGGCAAATAGAGTGGCCCTTTCTGGCCACAGCCGACGAGTAGCAGCGCGGCCAGCAGCAGCGCGCTAAGTGTGATCGCGTGACGCATCATGACGTACCCTTGAGCGCCGCCAGCGCTTCACGGGCACGGCTGGCCGCCGCGCGCACTTGGTCAGGCGCGGTGCCGCCAATATGGTTACGGGCGGCCACCGAGCCCTCCAGGGTCAGTACGTCAAAGACGTCCTGCGCGATGATATCGGAGAACTGCTGAAGCTCTTCCAGCGTCATTTCAGAGAGGTCTTTCTTGGTTTTCAGGCCGTAGGCGACTGACAAACCAACGATTTCATGGGCATCGCGGAAGGCCACGCCTTTACGCACCAGGTAATCCGCCAGATCGGTCGCGGTGGAGAAGCCGCGACGCGCCGCTTCGTACATGCTCTCTTTCTTCGGCTCGATGGCAGGCACCATGTCCGCAAAGGCTTTCAGACAGTCGCGCACGGTGTCGACGGCGTCGAACAGCGGCTCTTTGTCTTCCTGGTTGTCCTTGTTGTAGGCCAGCGGCTGCGACTTCATCAGCGTCAGCAGCGCCATGAGATGGCCATACACGCGGCCGGTTTTACCACGCACCAACTCGGGCACGTCGGGGTTCTTCTTCTGCGGCATGATGGAGGAGCCGGTGCAGAAGCGGTCGGGCAGGTCGATGAAATCGAACTGGGCGCTGGTCCACAGCACCAGCTCTTCGCTCATGCGCGACAGGTGCATGAGCAGAATGCTGGCAAAGCTGGTGAATTCGATGGCGAAGTCGCGATCCGACACCGCATCCAGCGAGTTTTCCGCCGGGCGGTCGAAGCCGAGCAACTCGGCGGTTACGTGGCGGTCGATGGGGTACGTCGTGCCCGCCAGGGCGGCGGCACCCAGCGGCATCACGTTCACACGCTTGCGGCAATCCAGCAGGCGCTCGTGGTCACGGGCCAGCATCTCTTGCCACGCCAGCAGATGATGGCCAAAAGTGACCGGCTGGGCGGTTTGCAGATGGGTGAAGCCCGGCATGATGGTGTCGGCTTCGCGTTCGGCAAGTTCGATCATGCCGTCGCGCAGGCGTGTCAGCTCCGCTTCGATCACGTCGATCTCATCGCGCATGAACAGGCGAATGTCGGTCGCGACTTGGTCGTTGCGCGAGCGACCGGTGTGCAGCTTCTTGCCGGTAATGCCGATTTTGTCGGTCAGGCGTGCTTCGATGTTCATGTGCACGTCTTCCAGCGGCACCGACCAGTTGAACTCGCCCCGCTCGATTTCGCCCTGGATCTCGGTCAAGCCGTTGATGATGGCATCACGCTCGTCGTCGGTCAGCACGCCCACTCGCGCCAGCATGGTGGCGTGGGCGATCGAGCCCTGAATATCCTGGCGCGCCAGGCGCTGGTCGAAGGTCACAGACGCGGTAAAGCGCGCAACAAAGGCATCGGTGGGCTCGCTGAAGCGACCGCCCCAAGACTGGTTCGTAGCTTGGCTCATCGGTGAGATATCCTGCTGACAAATCTAATGGAGTCGTTAAGAGAAAGTGTACCAGAGTCACTGCGTGGAGCGGCATGCCATTTGCGATCGCGCCCCTTACGAGGTCGGGGCGGCGGGGCTGGTGGTGTCCACCGGCGACTCCAAAAAGTGCCGAAGCGCGCTCAGCGACATCGGGCGGGCGAAGTAGTAGCCCTGGAAGTGGTCACACTGCAGAGTGCGCAGGTGATGAAACTGTTCGGCGGTTTCGATGCCTTCGACGAGCACCTCCAGCCCCAGCTTGTCGGCCATGGTGACCACGCCCTCGACAATGGCCGCGTCGCGGGAGTCCGTGGCCACGTCGCGCACGAACGAACGGTCGACTTTCAGCTTGTTGATCGGCAGTCGTTTCAGGTAACTCAGGCTGGAGAAGCCGGTGCCGAAGTCGTCGAGCGCGATGTGAACGCCCAGCTGGCGCAGCGCTTGCAGGGCTTGAATGGTGTGCTCGGCACTATCCATCAACACGCCTTCGGTCAGCTCCAACTCCAACAAGGCCGGCGGTAAACCGCTGCGCGCCAGCACCTGCTGTACGGAATCCAAAAAGCCCGGACGCTGAAACTGCATGGGCGACACGTTGATCGCCATGGTCATGGGTGCCGCGCTTTGTGCGTTGAGCGCGACCGCGTCACGACAGGCCGTTTCCAGCACCCACTCACTGATCGGGATGATTTGACCGGTATCCTCGGCCAGAGCAATGAACTGACCCGGCGGAATGTTGCCACGCTCGGGGTGGTGCCACCGAATGAGCGCTTCGACCCCGGCGACGCGACCGCTGTGATGTATCTGCGGCTGGTAATGAAGCTCGAACTGCTGCTGTTCGATGGCCTGCTGCAGCGCGTGGCGCAGATTGACCCGTTCGGTCACCTTGCGGTTCAGCTCGTCGGTGTACCACTGGAAGGTGTTACGCCCCCGCCGCTTGGCTTTATACATGGCAAGATCGGCTTGTTGAATCAGTTGGCGGGGCGCTTGAATCGTCCCATCGTCGGTGGCGATGCCGATACTGGCGGTAATGCGTAGCTCGCTACCACGATACCAATAGGGGGCCGACACTCTCGCCAGCAGCCGCTCGACCACCTGCAGCACGTCATCTTCGTGGGCCAAGTCCGGCAGCAGCACGATGAATTCGTCGCCTCCAAAGCGCGCTACGGTATCCCAAGGGCGCAGCTCTTCCTCCAGGCGCTTGGCGACGTCGCGCAGGATATAGTCGCCCACTTCATGGCCCAGGGTGTCGTTGATCGGTTTGAAGTCATCCAGATCGATGAACAGTACGGCCAAGTACCGGTGATAGCGCCGGGCCAGCAAGCAGCCTTGATCGAGACGCTGGTCGAGCATGAGCCGGTTGGGCAGCCCGGTCAGCGCGTCGTGGTTGGCGTTATGACTCAGCTGAGCCTGGTACTCTCGCTGGGCGGTAATGTCGTTTTGCGCGCCGATGAAGTGCGTCACGACGCCCCCCTCATCGCGCACTGGTGAAATATAGAGGTCGTTCCAGAAAGGAGCGCCGCTGCGGCGATAGTTACGAATCACCACGTGGACATCGCGCTGCGCTTTGATGCCCTCACGCAGCTGCGCCAGGGTAGCGGGGTCGGTATCGGTGCCCTGTAAAAAGCGGCAGTTGCGACCCAGAGCATCCTCGCGGGAGTACCCGGTAATGCGCTCGAACGCGGCATTGACGTAGACCATGGGCAAATCGGGGCGCTGGGCATCCACGATCACCACCCCGTTGGTGCTGGACTCCACGCTGCGCTCCAACAGCGTCAGCTGCCGCTCGGTGTCTTTGCGTTCAGTGATGTCTTGGGTCGACCCCTGCACCTGAATAATCTGCCCCAGCTCATCGCGCACGGCACGGCCAATCACCCGCACCCAGCGCCGCCGTCCTCGCTGGGTAATGATTTCGAACTCTTCATCGAAGCTTACCCCCTGCTCGCAGCAGGCGGAGAAGACGGCTTGCAGACGCGGCCGCGCGCTGGGAGTGTAAAACCCAATGGCTTCTTCCAAAGTAGGCTGATGCCCCACCGGCATATCGTGCAGACGGCACACCTCCTCGGACCAGATGGGCAGCCCCACCGCCATGTCCAGATACCAACCGCCGATATGCGCCGTTTCACCGGCAATGCGAAACAGGCGCTGGTTGCGCCTAAGCTGCTTTTCCACCGCTTTGCGCCGGGTAATGTCCCGCGCGATGACGTAGATCACCCGATCACCGGCGGAGGCCGACACTTCCAACCAAACCCGCTTACCGTCTAACGTCAGCGCGCACACGTCGAAAGCACTGACCTTCTCCCCGCGGCACAAGCTTGCCAGCGCCGCTTCGATCACGGGATGATCACGCGTCTCGATCACGACACCGCACGGCTTTCCCAGGAGGGCGTCCGCTGAGTAGCCGAGCAGCGTCTCGAAGGTGGGGTTGACGCTGAGCAGCGTACCCGCAAAGTCAATGCAACAGAACAAATCCTGCGAGAGCAGGAAGAACTGGTCGAGCTTGCCTTGCGGTTCAGCGAGGGGCATGGCGTTTCCTAAATAGGCGTTCAACGCATTCAATGCTGGCCTTAAATATGGCCGGTTATTTTTACTGTGTGGCTGGGTGCTTTATGATGAGAATTATCACAGTTCGACGCGCCGTGTCAGCGGCAAAGGGAGAATCAGGTGTCATCCATCACTAAATTGCGCATCGCCACGCGTAAAAGTCAGTTGGCCATGTGGCAGGCCGAGTACGTCCGCGACCGCTTGATGGCGGCACATAGCGGTCTGGAAGTTGAGCTTGTCCCCCTCTCCACCAAAGGTGACAAAATTCTCGATACGCCTCTCTCCAAAATTGGCGGGAAAGGGCTATTCGTCAAGGAGCTCGAAGACGCCATGCTGGATGGGCGCGCCGACATTGCCGTGCATTCGATGAAAGACGTGCCGATGCACTTTCCAGAAGGCTTGGGGCTCTCGGTGATTTTGGAAGGGGCAGATCCCACCGATGCGTTTGTGTCCAATCACTATAACAGTATCGACGAGCTGCCCGAAGGTGCACGTATCGGCACCGCCAGCCTGCGCCGTGGCCTGCAAATGCGCGAAGCACGCCCGGATCTCCAGATTCTCAACCTACGCGGTAACGTACAAACCCGTCTTGGCAAGCTCGACGACGGCGAATTCGATGCCATTATCCTGGCGACCTCCGGCCTGCAGCGTTTGGGTCTCGACGCACGGATCGCGCAAGCGCTGCCTCCCGAAATCTGCCTGCCTGCCTGTGGCCAAGGCGCGCTGGGCATCGAGTGCCGCCTGCACGACCCCGAGCTGATTGCGCTGCTGGCACCCTTGGACGACCAGGACACCGCCACCCGCGTGCGCGCCGAGCGCGCCATGAATACCCGCCTGGAAGGCGGCTGCCAAGTGCCCATTGCCGGGCATGCCATTCTGGATAAAGCCAACGACACCCTGTGGCTACGCGGGCTTGTCGGTAACCCCGAAGGCACGGAAGTGCTGCGCGCCGAAGGCCGTGGCTCTATCCACGAGCCGGAAGCGCTCGGTATTCGGATTGCCGAAGAGCTGCTGGATCAAGGCGCTGGCGATATCCTGGCCGAGGTGTACGGCCGCCACGTATGAACCAACCGGTACTGATTTGCCGCCCCGGAGAGCGGGGGCAAGCCCTGGCGGATGCCTTACGCGAACGCCATGGCTGGGTGGAGCCGCTTGACATGATGCGCCTGGAGGCGCTGCCTGAAGAGGCCGCCCAGCGCCAAGTCTGGTTGGATATTGATCAGTACCATAAGATAGTGGTGGTCAGCCCCTTCGCTGCGCACTGTTTGAGCGAGGCGCTGGATCGCTACTGGCCCCAGCTCCCCGTCGGGATTGATTACTATAGCGTTGGACGGGGCACTGCCAGCATACTGTCCGATCAGCTTGGGGTGCGGGTGCGTATTCCTCCGCCCCAACAGGGGGAGGACACCAGTGAAGCGCTGCTCTCGCTGGCATCGCTTCGCCAGTTGACGCACCAGCGCGTACTGCTGGTGGCAGGCGAAGGGGGTCGTACGCTAATCGCCGACACCCTGGCGGCACGCGGCGCCCAGGTGACTCGTTTGGCGGTCTACCGGCGAACGTATCAGCCGCCGCCCCCCGCCCTGCGCGAGCGCCTACACAGTGGCGACTACCGGGCGCTGATCGTCACCAGCGGCGAACTGCTTGAATATCTGGCAAAATGGTGTGGTCCAGCAGCGTTGAACCAACCGCTAATCGTTTCCAGTCACCGTTTAGCTACACTGGCCGGTAAACTGGGTTTTTGTGACCTCAAGGTGGCGTCGGGAGCAACGCCGGCTGCGCTGGTGGCCGCGTTGGATCGGTCCTGCAACCCATAGGGTGCCGATGTCGATCAAGGAACTTAATAAGGGCTAGCGACAGATGAGCAAACAACCAAACGAGCAGGAAGGCGTCAACAACACGTCTGCCGATGCATCCCAAGCGAGCACGCCGTCGAGCGATACTGCGGCCTCCTCGGCGAAAAGCGAGTCGACTGCTGGCAGCGCCTCCTCGTCTTACGCGGCCAAAAATAGCCGCTCGCGCCGCCGTAACAAAGGTGGCCCGACTAATTCCCACACGAGCGCATCCAGCGCCAGTGCAACCACGTCCAGCCCCGCTCAGGAAAGCGCCTCTAAACAGACAAGCGCCCCTAACGATACCAAAGCGACGGCAGCAGATACCAAACCGACTGCCACAGCTACGCCTGCAGCGTCCACATCTGCTAAAAGTGGCAACACATCCGCTACGGGCAGCACAGGCAAACCGACGCCGCCCACTTCTACCGGTGGTGGTGGCAGCAAAGGTGGCGGCGTAGCCCTTGCCCTGGTGATTATCCTGGCACTCGCCCTGGGGCTGGTCGCTTGGCAAGGATGGCAGCGCCTGGATAGTCAGCAGCAGCGCTTGGATGAGCTGGCACAGCAAGCGCAAAACAGCGCCTCCCAGCAAGCCGTCAGCGAGCTTGAAACACGTATCGATGAAGGCGAAGCCGAACGTAGCCAGGCACTAGACAGCACCATGAGCGAGCTGCGTAGCGAGCTGGATAGCTACCGCAGCGAAGTGAACGGCACGCTGGACGACGTACTGGCACAGCTTTCTCAAGAGCAGGACACCGACGAGCGCGACTGGCTCCACGCCGAAGCCGCCTACCTGCTGCGCTTGGCGAATCAGCGCCTACAGCTGGAAGGTGACGTAGAGGGTGCTGCCGCCCTACTGCGCACTGCCGATGCCCGGTTGGCCGATGCGGATAACCCGGCACTGACGCCCGTGCGTCGCGAGATTGCCAACGAGCTCGCCGCGCTGGATGCCGTGCCTCAAGTGGACCGCACCGGTATTTACTTGGCCCTGAATGCCCAGCAAGAGCGCGTGGCAGGCCTACGTCTGTCTCAAGAAATCGAAGAGCGCGCCGTGACGTCGAGCATCGAACAGCCGCCTACCGGCACGTTCCAGCGCCAGCTTGCCCGGTTCGGTGAAGAGCTCAAAGACCTCGTCGTCATTCGTCAGCACGATGAAGCACTGGAAGCGCTGATCACTCCTGAACAAGAGTCCTACCTGCGCCAGAGCCTGCGCCTGATTCTTGAGCAGTCTCAGCTAGCGCTGCTCAAAGAGGAGCCGGAGCTGTACGAAGCGAGCATCGACAAAGCTCTGGAACTGCTGAACGGCTACTACGACACCGAGCGTGAAGAGACCCAGAGCGTGATTGCCCGTCTGCAAGAGTTGAAGCAGGTTCAGGTACAGCCTGAGCTGCCGGACATCAGCGCCTCTCAACAAGCGCTGGCCAGCTTCATCGACAATCGCTTCGAGTCGCGCCGTCAGGATGGAGGTGATGCATGAGAAAACTCATCCTGCTAATTGTTGCGGGCCTTGCGGTTGGCGCACTCTTCGGGCACCTGATGATGTCGGTGCCCGGCTACTGGCTGATTCGGGTCGGTGACACGTCGGTTCAAACCTCGTTCTGGTTTGGTCTGGTGCTGCTGCTGGGTGCCTTTATTGTGCTGCACTTCGCGCTGCGCCTGCTCACCGGCATTATTCGCCCAGTGGGTCGCTTTCGCACCTGGAACAGCCGTGCCCGTAACCGTCGCGCCATGAAACGCACCGTGCGCGGCTTGGTGGCACTCACCGAAGGCCGCTGGAAGAAAGCGGAGAAAACCTTGGTGCGCGCCGCCGACGACTCCAGCACGCCGCTGGTGAACTACCTATCGGCCGCGTTGGCCGCTCACTACCAGGGCCACCACGAGAAGTCTCAAGAGCATCTGAACCAGGCCCAGCTGACCACCGACGGTGCGGATACCGCCATTGGCTTGATGCAGGCGCAGCTGATGATCGACCGTCAGCAGCCGGAAGAGGCCCTGGCGATTCTCAATCGCCTGGATAAGCAGCTCACCAATCATCCTCAGGTACTGAAGCTTCTGAAGCAGGTACACCTGAGCGTCAACGATTGGGAAGGCCTGCGTCGCCTGATTCCACGCTTGGCCGCGCAGAAGCTCATTACGCAGCAGGAGCGCGAACAGCTGGAGTTCAAAGCGTATCGCGAGCTGATCATCTTCGAAGCGAAGAACCCTACCAATATCGAACGGGTTCGCGGGCTGTGGGCGGATATGCCCGACTACCTGCGCGGCAATACCGAGCTGATCGTGCTCTATACCGAGGCACTGCTACACGCCAACGAAGAGCCGATTGCCGAGCGTTTGCTGAACCACTCGCTGGATAACCACTGGGACGCCCGCTTGGTCAAGCGCTACGGTCTGCTCAACGTGGATGCCGCTCGCCAGCTGGCCAAGGCCGAAAAGTGGCTGCAAGAGCGCCCCAACGACCCCGAACTGCTGCTCGCCTGTGGCCGCCTGTCGCTGCGCGTAGGGCAGTGGGAAAAAGCGCTGGAGTACTTTGAAGCCAGCCAGCGCCAGCGCCCCAATGGCGAAGTGTGTGCCGAGCTTGCCCGCCTCTACGCAAGCCTAGGCGAGCACAACAAGAGCCAGCTCTACTATCGTCACAGTGTGGATATGCTCGCCAAATCTCTGCCATCGCTGCCCCAACCCAGCGATGCCAGTGACAGCACGCAAAGCGATAAGAAAGCAGCGAAAAAGACGGCGTAACCGCCTTCTGTAACGCAAAAAGGGTGCCCACGGGCACCCTTTTTTTATGACGCTTCGCTACACGCTCTCGGCAGGCTTCTCTGGGGCCGCTGTCTGCAGCTCAGACGTACAGTGACCACAGCGGACGGCCTTGATCGGCACCACCATAAAACAGTACGGGCAGGGCTTTTCGGTTGGGTCTGCCGGTGCCACCGCCTCTTCACGCTTTAAGCGGTTGATGGTACGCACCAGCAAAAACACCACGAACGCGACGATGGAGAAGCTCACTACCGCGTTGATAAACAGCCCCACGTTCAGCGTCACCGCCCCCGCCGCTTGAGCTTCCGCCAAGGTGGCATAGGGCGCTCCCGCCACGCCTTCCCGCAATACAACAAACAGATTCGAAAAATCGATCCCACCCACCAACAGGCCAATCAGCGGGTTCATCACGTCTTTGACGAGGCTTTGCACGATCAGCGTAAACGCTCCGCCAATGATGATACCCACCGCCATATCAATGACGTTGCCCTTAACAGCAAACTCGCGGAATTCCCGAAAAAATTTAGCCATACGCCGTTTAACCTCACCAAGCCAATGAAACGCCAAGGGCTAAGTTGCCCTGAGAGAAGAATGGGCCACGGTTAAAAGTGCGGCAAGGGCTAAAGGAATGAAGATCGGATTAACTGCGAGAGATCATCACCAACATTCATATGAATAGTTATCTTTTGTATTTATCTAAAGTAGTAGACGATCCTTTTAGAAAAACTGATAACCTATACTTTTAAGGTATGCAAAGTAGATCCAGTCTAATTTTAAATAACATCTATGTATTCATACTCTTATAAAAATAGCTTCAATATCATAAAAAAGATAAGTATACCCTGGAGGTATCATGGAACTACGGCACCTCAGATACTTCTGCGTTGTTGCTGAAGAGCTAAACTTCACGTGCGCTGCCGAACGCCTACACATGTCTCAGCCTCCACTTTCTCGTCAGATCAAGCAGTTGGAGCAAGAAGTAGGTACTGATCTTTTTGAGCGCAGCTCGCGAGGACTGCAACTTACCCCTTCAGGCATTTTCTTCCAACAACACGCCATACAAATATTAGAAAAAGTCGATGTAACGGTTGAGGCTACTCGCCATATGGCGCGCCATAAACGTCAGCTATTTGGAATTGGCTTTGTGCCTTCGGTTTTCTATGGGCAGCTGCCCACGCTCGTGCGTGATTTAAGACAAATGGACAATGTCGAGCTATCGCTAGCTGAGCTGACGACGGTACAGCAAATTCAAGCTTTGAAAGCCGGGCGTATCGATATGGGGTTTGGCCGTATAAGGATCGACGATCCCGATGTGGAACAGGATATCCTTTTTGATGAACCCATCATTGCGGCTTTGCCCAGCGGGCACCCACTCGAAGGAACAACCCCCAGCTGTGAAGAGCTTGCATGCTACCCCCTCATTCTCTTTCCCGCCAAACCGCGCCCGAGCTTAGCGGACATGGTACTTGGCATATTTCGTAGACGGGGATTAAAAGTTCAGGTTTTTCAAGAAGCAAATGAGGTGCAAACTGCGCTCAGCCTCGTCGCTTCTGGCATTGGCATTACGCTCGTACCAGAGCAGGTCAAACGCGTGCAGAGAGACGGCATCACCTATGTATATTTGGCGGACAGCAGCATCACATCGCCCGTTATTTGCAGCCGTCGTCGTGGCGAAAAACCGTCTCCACTCATGCAAAAAGCCAATGCCATCTTAGATGTGCTTGTTGAAAACCGGCGCACAGGCCGATATCCGTAGCCTCGGGATCGCTAACAGCTCTATGGACGAAGCACAGCAACCGGGCATGGCGCTTCATGAACGACTTCATGGCTTACGCTTCCCGCAACCACTTGAGAAAGACCACTTCGGCCATGGGTTGTCATGGCCAGCATGGTGTTGTGACTATCTGCTAAGTAATTGACGATAGAATCTGCTGGGTCGCCATGGAGAACTTCCCAGTCAACCTCAAGCGCTTGCTCGCTTTCAACACGGCGTGCCAACCCAGATAAATAAGCCGACTCTGAGACGTCGGTGCGGTCTAACGACGTTGGTTTTCTAACAGTTGAAGTATTGATAACTTGTAAAAGCTGTAAGCGCGCACTTAATCGCTTTGCCAGCACGGCGGCATAGGGCAACATTTTTTCAGAGAGCGCAGATCCATCAACACAAACAGCTAATACGTCAACTTGCTGGTGAGCACGGCCATTATAACGAGGCCCACACAAAAAAATTGGCCGTCGAGAACGCCGAACCACACCGGCGGTGACGCTACCGATCAGCATCTCCGGTACGGGGCGGCGCCCATACGCCATCATGCATACCCCAATATCCTCGCGATTTGCTAGCTCCCCCAAGTAGTCTTTGACGCTGTGATTAGCGACCACCTCAAGCGCAATATTATCGAAACGGTGTGCCTCAAGGCGTGCTTTCAGCATCGCCGAACATGAGGTGACAGCCTCTTGCTCGGGCACCACTGAGATTGCCTTCACCTCTACGCCAAGCTGCGACGCGAGGCGCCTACCAAACTCCACCGACTTGAAAGAGTCTGTACTATCATCAATAGCCACTACAATCGTATCCATCGTTATTCTCCAGTGACTGCTTAAGCCATCCTTATTGCTATTGCGTGTTTTTGTTTAATGACGAAAAGCGCCGATGCAGTATGTTATACGCCAGCCCTCCTACAACAACGCCCCAGAAGGCCGAGCCAAGCCCCAAAAAGCTAACGCCGGATGCCGTGGCAACGAACGTCATCACAGAAGCTTCCAAGTGGCTCTTTTCGGCGGCGAAGGCACTTATATTGCTGCTGATAGCGCCAATCAACGCGAGGCCCGCCAGTACTGCAACAAACTCATTCGGCAATGAAGTAAACAGCGCCACAATAGTGCCTGCAAAAATACCGCCCACCAGATAAAATACACCGTTCGCGACGCCAGCAACGTAACGCTTATCAGGGTCTTCATGCGCCTCTTTACTGGTGCATATTGCGGCGGTAATTGCAGCGATAACCGTGGTAATACCGCCAAAAAAAGCCGTTAACAGCGAAGTGATACTGGTCAAGGTGACAATTGGCTTGGCGGGCGTTGAGTAGCCCGAGGTACGCAATATCGCCATGCCCGGTAGGAACTGCCCCGTTAGGCTGACAAGCACCAGCGGTATCGCTAGGCTAAGGGTCGCATGCCATGTCCAGTCCGGTTGAATAAATTGCGGCTGCGCTAACTGGAACCCCACGCCCTTCAGGCTCGCCCCCTCCAGAAAAACCGCTAGAACGACACCTACAATCAATAGGCATACCAAGCTGTAGCGGGGCGTCAGACGTTTAAAAACCAGATAAGCGATAATCATCCCAATCGCCAATGCGGGCACATTGTTTAATGACACGAAAATACCGATACCAAATTGAAACAAGATGCCCGCCATCATGGCACTGGCAATTCCAGGAGGAATCAGCTGGATAATTCGATCAAACGAGCCTGTTACGCCGATCACGAATATGATGATGGCTGCCGTTAGATAAGCGCCTATCGCCTCATTGAGCGACAGACCCGGAAACAGTGTCACCAACAATGCAGTTCCCGGAGCAGACCACGCAGTGACGACGGGCACTTTCAACCAAAAACTCAGCAAGATACCCGAGATGGCAGCTCCAATCGAAATGGCCCAAACCCAAGAGGTCATCATAGTGTTCGAAATGTCAGCACTCTGAGCGGCTTGAAAAAAAATAGCCAGTGGGCCGGAGTACGAGACCAGAACGGCCACGAAGCCTGCGGTGACCGCGGGAACCGACCAGTCCTTGTGTAATTGCATACTAGAAGTATCCCAAAGCGATTAAGTGTTACTACCCAATGTTAATGGCCTGGCAAGTACAGACTTGCCAGGCTTTTCATTACGCAACGCCTAGGTGCGTTTCCAAAAGCTCTGGGTTATCTCTTAGTCCCTGTGAATCACCGCTGTACTTCACTTCGCCTTTTACTAGCAGCAAGTGCTTTTCAGCCACTTCCAGCAAGTTATCGATATTTTTGTCAACGATGATTGTCGAGATCCCCGTAGTCTTGATGGCGCGAATAATCTTCCAGATTTCATCACGTATCAGTGGTGCCAAGCCTTCGGTGGCTTCATCAAGGATCATCAGATCGGGGTTTGTCGTCAGCGCACGACCAATCGAGAGCATCTGCTGTTCTCCACCAGACAACAGCGCTCCATCATGATTAATCCGTTGCCCTAGGCGCGGAAACGTGTCCAAAACCCGCTCCATAGTCCAGAGCGTCTCTCCCCGCTCATTAGGGCGCGCCGCCATGATGAGGTGCTCACGCACGCTGATACCGGGGAATATCCCACGCCCTTCCGGCACGTATCCAATCCCTTGACGCATTAGCTGCCAGGGACGACGCTTCGCAGTTGAGACCCCCTTGATAAAGACTTCCCCACGGCGTGGTGGTACAAAGCCGAGAATCGATTTCAGCGTGGTGGTCTTGCCCATGCCGTTACGCCCAAGAAGGCTAAGTGTTTCACCTGGCATTAAGACCAAATCCACACCATGCAAAACATGACTTTCACCGTAATAGGTATGCAGCCCTCGGGCATCAATTAAGGGCGTCTCTGTGGCGTTTGTGGTCATGCGGTTGCCCCCTCATCATGGCGTCCCAGGTAGACATCACGAACTTTCTCACTTGTACGTATCTGTTCCGTTGGGCCGCTCTCCAGTACACAGCCATCGACCATTACAGTGATGCGATCGGCCAAACGGAACACTGAGTCCATATCGTGCTCAATCAACACCAAGGTATAGCGATCCTTTAAACTGGCGAGCAGCTCCGTGACCTGGGCAGTCTCTTCACGCCCCATGCCTGCCATCGGCTCATCCAGCAGCATCAAAGACGGTGCTGTCGCTAGCACCATGGCAATTTGGAGCTGGCGTTGCTCACCGTAGCTCATGTCCGAGGCAATCGTGTGTGCCCGATGGTTCAATTGACAGGTTTCCAGCACCTCTTGGGCGCGCTCGCTCACCTGCTGCGCCGTATGACGAGAACGCCAACTGCCAAACACACCGCCCAGATGAATACGCGCTGCTAGCTCACAGTTTTGCAGGCACGTAAGGCGGGGGAAGATATTGGTCTTCTGATGGCTGCGACCAATGCCCAGGCGCGCAATTTGGCGAGCACTTTTGCCTTGTATTTGTTTCTGCCGATAGAGCACTTGGCCTTCCGACGGAGGTATCTCGCCGGAGAGCAAATTGATCAAAGTGCTTTTTCCGGCGCCGTTAGGACCCAAAATGGCATGTATTTCGTGGGCTTTCACATCAAAGTCAACGTCGTTGACAGCGACTAGACCGCCAAAACGACGCGTCAGCCCCTGGGTGGCTAATACGATGTCATTACTCATGGCTAGTCCACCTTACTCTGCGTCACGGGCTGAGCGGAGGCTACCGCTTTCTCCGTCGTGTCATGGGGCGTTTTGCTGCTCTTGCTTCCCCAGGGAGGCGCAATAATCAGGCCGGCTACACCACGCGGTAGCACCAGCACTGCCGCGATGATGGTCAACCCCATCAAGATGGGCCAATGTGTCGTGGCGTGCTCATAGACGAACAGCAGTATTTCATACGCGAAAGCGCCTAAAATGGGGCCAAATATGGTGCCCATGCCGCCTAAAATCAGCATCATTAACACTTCACCGGAAGTGTGCCAGCCAAGCTGAGCTGGGTTGGCAAACCCGTACTGCATCGCCGCCAACATTCCGGCAATCGAGGCCATGACCCCAGCAATCACAAAGGCGATCAGCTTATAACCACTGGTTGAATAACCCAGGGCCTGCATGCGGTGCTCGTTATCATGAATACCGTCTAGCACCTGACCGAAGTAGGAGCGGGTCAGCCAGCGTAAAAAGAGATACCCGACCAGAAGCATTCCCAGGCAGAAGTAAAAGAAGCTATAAGGGTTATCCAGGTCCACCAGCGTGGTATCGCCTATTGCGAGGCTGGGTCGGAACATAATAAAGACGCCGTCGGTTCCACCCGCAAACTGGGAAGTACTAATGAAGTAGTAAAGCATCTGGCCGAACGCCAAAGTAGTCATGATGAAGAAGATGCCTTTGGTGCGAATAACCAAAAGGCCGACGATGAGCCCAACGCATGCAGAAACGCCGATGACCAGGGGCAGCATCCACCACATGGAGGCTGGGCTAAAGTCAGGACTGGCGAGGGCAAGTGTGTAAGCGCCTAATCCGAAAAAGAGTGCGTGTCCCAAACTCACTAGGCCCACGATGCCTACGAGCAGATCGAGACTCATGGCAAACAGCGCAAGGATTAGCATCAAGGTCAGCTTCTCTAGCATGAAATTGGCCTGATTGCCGAAGACCGTCTCGCCCCAAAGAGGAAAAGTAGCCACTAACGCCGTCAGTATTAGCATGATGTAGGCAACGCGCTTGGGGTATCTATGTAACATTGCTTTTTCTCCTCACGCGAAAAGACCGCGCGGTTTCACCAATAGAACCGCTGCCATAATTAGATAAATCACCATGCTGGCGAGACTAGGGATAAGCACTGCGCCAAAGGTGGTGGCCATGCCAATAATGATGGCACCCCAGAAGGCGCCTTTGATGGAACCAATCCCACCGATGACCACGACCACGAAGCAGGTGATCAATATGCTGTCACCCATGCCGGGCGCAATTGAGGTGAGAGGGGCGGCAATCATGCCAGCAAAGGCGGTCAGCGCCACACCCACACTAAAGATAAGCGTGAACAGCGTGCGCACATTGATGCCGAGCCCTTCTACCATGTCGCGGTTAACAGCACCGGCCCGAATAATGATGCCTAAGCGGGTATGGCGAATAACACCGTAAATGATCCCTGCCAACGCCAGGCAAACCCCCATGACAAAAAGCCGATAAACCGAATACTGCAGGCTGTCGGTCAATTGAATACTCACGTCGAACGGCGCAGGTACCGGTACACGATGTACATCGCCTCCCCAGATGATTCTCTGGGCCTCGTTGAGCACTAAAATCAAGCCAAAGGTCAGCAGTACCTGGTACAAATGGTCACGTTTATAAAGCGTGTCGAGGAACAGCCTCTCAATGACTAAACCTAATGCAATGGCAATGGGGATAGCCACTAAGATGGCCAACCAGAAATTGCCGAAGCGCATGGTCAGGTCATACACCAAATAGGCACCGATCATATACATGGCACCATGGGCCAAATTGATAATGCCCATGATTCCAAAAATCAGCGTTAACCCACTGGCAATTAAAAACAGCAGCAACCCATACTGGAGTCCATTCAGCAGTTGGACACCAAAGAATGCGAGATCCATGAGACCCCTCCGAGCATAAAAGGGGAAGCGGGATTGCCCCGCTCCCATGCATTACGAAATGCCGTTACATCTGACAGGCGTCGTCAGGCACTTCTAGATTCTCGGCAGCGATGCTGACGACCTCATGTTTGCCGTCACGAATCTCACGGAGATAAACATTCTGGATAGGATGGTGAGAGTCCGAAAAGCTCAACGGACCTCGCGGACTGGCTAACTGTACATCCGCCAAGACCTCGATTAATCGCTCACGGTCTGAAATGTCACCGCCCAGCACATTAAGCGCCTGGGCTAACATCATGCCGGTATCGTAGCCTTGCACTGCATAAGTATCCGGCGCTTCACCGTAAGCTTCTTCGTAGGCGGCCAAAAACGAGCGGTTCGCATCATTTTCTAGAGTTTCTGCGTAGTGAAGCGTGGTCATAACCCCTTCACCCGCATCGCCAAGAGCTTCTAGATTGCCCTCGGTAAGAAAGCCGGACCCTAGTAGAGGAATGCTTTCATTCAGTCCCGCCGCCGCGTAATCCCTTACGAAGCTGACACCACCGCCTCCCGCAAAGAAGGTGTATACTGCATCCGGCTGAAGGCTGGCAATCTGCGTCAAGTAACTCTGGAATTCGGTGCTGGGGAATGGCACTAAAATTTGCTCAACGATTTCACCACCTTCAGCGGTAAATGCCTCTTCAAAGCCTGCCAGATCCTCCTTGCCTCCAGCGTAATCCCAGGTAATAGTTACAATCTTGCGATGCCCTTGATCGTAAGCCACTTTGCCCATAGGGTAGCTGTCTTGCCACATGCTGAACGAGGTACGGAACACGTTTGGCATGCATAGCTCATTAGTAGCAGCTCCCAACCCCGCATTAGGAATGATGGTGATGGCACCGGTCTGTTTGGCCACTCGAAGCATGCCCATGGCAACACCCGAGTGAACGGGCCCAATAACGAAATCCACATCGTCACCATTGACCAAACGACTCATGTTTTGAGGCGCTTTAGAGGGATCAGCTTCAGAATCTAGCTCAATGTATTCCACATCGCGGCCGCCCAACTGACCGCCTTCTTCCTCAATGGCCAATTTCAACCCATTAGTGATGGCCTCTCCGAGGGCGGTGTAGGTACCTGAATAAGGAAGCATCAAGCCAAGTTTCACCGGATCTTCATTGGCGAAGGCACCGCCTGCTGAAAGCATTGCAGTGGCACTAAGGAGCGTAGCTAGGGAGGTCTTTTTAAATGTTTTCATTATATTTTCACCAGGATTCAGTTGTTATGAAGTTGTTTTGGCTGCATTTACAGCAGTAAGCGACATCCCTGTCTCATCAGATCTAAATCACACGTGATACACGTCGATAACCTGATGGATGTAGTCGTTATTCAGCTGCACGACTTTTCTTGTGATCAGCGGGCTCTCGCCCGACACGTCCAGGGTGTAGAAGCATGTGCCGAAGAAGCTGTCGGTCTTCTTATAGCGGTGGTTGAGCGTGTGCCAGTTAAAGCGCAGTTCCACCGTGTCACCGTCTTGCGAGAGGATCTCCAGGTTGCTTATCTGGTGGGTGGTGCGCGGTTCCGGCGTGCTCGCCCCGCTGCGCTCGGTCTTGATCCGGTAGACGCGATCTTCCAGCCCTTCGCGGTTGGGGTAGTAGATCAACGAGATCTCGCTGTGCGGGTCTCGGGTAAGCTGGTCGTCGTCGTCCCAGGCCGGCATCCAGAACTCGGCGTCCTGACGATATAAAGTGAGCCACTCGTCCCACTCCCGGTCATCGAGTAGTCGTGCTTCGCGGTACAAAAAAGCTTGGATGTCGTGATAGCTAATGCTCATGGCACTTCTCTCCTCTCTTCTGGCGCTGGGCGTTTAGGCGGACGCGGTGGCGATAAATTGGCTGCGCTCTTTGTCGATGGCGCGCAGCATTTCGCTGACCCAGTGCTTGTGGTGCAGCACGTAGAGCCCTTCGTCTTCCGGGGAGGCGCCGCTGAGCAGGGGCTTCATGTCGATCGCCTGGGCCGTTTCGTCGGCGCCTTCGATCCATTGTTGGGCGCCACGGGAGAGGTCGTTCCATTCGGCCAACGCGCCGTTGTAACCTTCTTGGCAGGCGCGGAACTCTTCTAAGTCGTCGGGCGTGCCCATGCCGGAGACGTTGAAGAAGTCTTCGTATTGGCGGATACGCACGCGCCGGTCTTCGGCGGCTTCGCCTTTGGGCGCGAAGCAGTAAATCGTGACTTCGGTTTTGTCAACGGCGACCGGACGGATCACGCGGATTTGCGTGGAGAACTGGTCCATCAGGTAGACGTTGGGGTAGAGGCAGAGGTTGCGCGTCTGGTTGACGATGGAGTCGGCGCGGGCGTCGCCTAGCTGCTCCTGGATCCAGTCCTTATGTTGGTAGACCGGACGCACTTCTGGGTTAAGCAGCCGGGTCCACAGCATCATGTGGCCGTTTTCATAGGAGTAGAAGCCGCCTTTGCTTTTCGACCACCCGTCGGCGTCGACTGCTTTGGTGCCGCCCGCATCGTAGTTGCGACGCTCCATGGTGGAGGCGTAGTTCCAGTGCACGGAGCTGACGTGGTAACCGTCGGCGCCGTTTTCGGCCTGGAGCTTCCAGTTGCCGGTGTAGGTGTACGACGAGGTACCGCGCAGGATTTCCAGGCCTTCAGGGGCTTGGTCGACGATGTTGTCGATGACCTTGGTGGTTTCACCTAGGTGCTGTTCGAGGGGCTGCACGTCGTCGCTCAGGCTACCGAACAGGAAGCCTTTGTAGTTTTCAAAGCGCGGCAGGCGTTTGAGGTTGTGAGAGCCGTCCTGTTTGAACTGGTCAGGGTAGGCACCGTTCTTTTCGTTTTTGGCTTTGAGCAGTTGGCCGTCGTTTTTGAACGTCCAGCCGTGGAATGGGCAGGTGAAGGTGCCTTTGTTACCACGCTTGCGGCGGCAAAGGGTGGCGCCGCGGTGGGCGCAGGCGTTAATCAGGCCGTGCAGTTCACCCTGCTTGTCGCGGGTGATGATCACCGGCTGGCGGCCCATGGTGACGGTCATGTAGTCACCCGGCTCACTGATCTGGCTCTCGTGAGCCAGGAACAGCCAGTTGCCTTCGAAGATGTGCTTCATCTCCAGTTCGAAGAAGGCGGGGTCGGTGAACATGCTGCGGTGGCAGCGGAAGATACCCTGGGCGGGGTCGTCTTGGACGGCGTCGCGCACGCGGGCTTCGAGCTGATCAAGCTGTGTGGTCATGAGCTCTCTCCTCGTATTTATTATGTCTTGCTAAAGCGAGCCCAGGGGAAGGCTCGCCTTGATCAAGATCGGGCCTTAAACCTTGGCGGTTCCGGCAAGCTGGCTGGCAAGGTCCTGCTCATCTTCTTTGGCCCGTGGGCGGGCATGGCGGACTTGCAGCTCGGCGGCGTCGGTTTGTGCCAGCTCCACGTCGAACACCACGTGAGAGAACGGGCCGTCCAAGTCGCGTTTGGCGATCTCGGCGGGGTCTTCAATCCGCTCGGCGGGCACGACCAGCTCTTCGCGGGTGGCAAAGGCGAAGTCGTCATAGGTGTAGGGATCGCCTGCCAGATTGATCTGGGTGGTCAGGTGCTGATGGCCCGGGGCCGAGACAAAGTAGTGGATATGCGCCGGGCGTTCGCCATGGCGGCCGAGTGACTTGAGCACCACATCGGTAGGGGCCCCTTCGGGCACGCCGTAGCCGGAGGGGATAATACTGCGCGCGGTGTAGCGGCCGTCGCTGTCGGTATAAATCGTGCGGCGCAGGTTGTACTCGGATTGCGAGGGGTCGAAGAAGGAGTAGCCGCCCAGGGAGTTGGCGTGCCAGATCTCGACCTTGGCACCGGCAATCGGGGTGCCGTCGACGTCACGTACTTGGCCGGTCAACCACATGGTCTCGCCATCGGTATCGTCGTCGTCCAGGCGGGCAAAGCCGTCGGCTTCCGGAGCGCCGGCTACGTACAGCGGGCCTTCGATGGTCCGCGGCGTACCGCCGGTACGCTGGGCTTCGGCGTCGATGGCATCTTGGCGCATATCGAGGAAGTGGTCAAAACCGAGCCCAGGCGAGAGCAGGCCGAACTGGGTCTGGCTGCCCAGAGCATTGAGCAGGTTAACCGCCGCCCAGTACTCTTCTTCGGTGACGTCGAAATCGTCGATCAATTTGAACAGGTCGCCGACCAAACGATGAACGATTTGCTTGGCGCGGTCGTTGCCGCCGGCCTGGTCGAAGCCAGCGACGGTTTTAACAAAGGCTTGGACTTCGGGCGTGTCGAAAATCTTCACGGTCATGAGGAAACCCTATCGTTGGTTTTTTTGTTGTCTTGGGGCCCGGCGATAGCAGCAACATTCGAGGTGAGATTGGGGTACGTCTATCATAGGCTTAAAGACTACAGTTGTTGTCGGTTCGTCAGTAATATCGACTAGCCCCCACTTAACAGACCAATATCGTTTGAGTTCCTTGCCATACTTCATAGGTATCTCGATGCGGCACCATCACCTACAAGCATCAATGCTATCTAGTGCTTTGTTAAAAAATAACCAGTTGTTTTACATGTAAAAAAATAAATAAAAACATGCAAGAATTCTTAATGCTCTGCGAAAAGGATACTCGGCTTATTTATTTTTTTTGTTATGTAGGGTTTAGTTAACCTTGCACAGAGCATTTCACACCTAAGAGGGTATCCAACAGATTTTGGGGTTACGACAAAAGAATAACAAGCCAGTGCAAGGCAAGCTCTAATGACCAATTTAATATTTTCTTATGTAGTAGATCCTTGGCAACGCATCCGAATTTGAAGCCTACATAGAACAATATTGCAGTGAAAAGGGATAAGAAATGAATACACAACTGACGCCCTTACAAAGGCTGAGTGAGGCTAGAAAGGCTTTCTTCCAAGATGGGAATATTCCTAATGGAATCATAGACGAAGCGATCCTGAACTCATGGAAACGCTGTATCGCCGAGCACAAGAGTGTGACTGAGCGGGTCATATACGAAACGGTACCGTGCAGTAGATTTAACGAAATTAAACAAAAAAATCAAAATCTTACTAATGCAGCCACTATCCCAATTGAACAGCTTCATCGCACCATTAGTGGTGCGGGCTACGCACTGCTACTCACTGACCACCAAGGCCATGCTCTATGCACCTATCAAGCTAACGCTCACTCCGGCAGGGTGCTCAAGCAGGCCTTCCGTCCTGGAGTCAATCTCTCGGAGCAATGCATTGGGACATCGGCGATGAGCTGCGCGCTTACGGCTGGCAGACCTGTTGCAGTTTCAGGACCGGAGCACTACTACACCACTAATCAATCGCTGAATTGTGCGGCCGCTCCCATTATCTCCCCCTATGGTCAAGTGATTGGTTCGATTGATATCACTCGGGAGCATAGTTTGGCCCCAGGAAGTGCACTTTCACTCGTCACCCAGTGCGCGCGGGCGATCGAACATCGCTTGATCATGCAACTACGGCCCTACTTGACCCTGCAACTAAGCTGGCAGAAAGTACCCACGACTAATGATATGTTGATCGCCCTCGGCCCGGAGGGTGAAATCCTGGGTATGACGCCGAAGGTGCGCGAAGTGATCGGCCTCACCGCTGGCCATGCCCCGAAAAACTTCCAGGAACTATTTGATCTTCGCTTTGGCGAACTGGCCGATGCCGCCCGGGGTCAGCGCCCCCCATTGTTAGGCCGGACATCTTCCGGACTTTCCTTCGTACTAAATCCCACGGTGCAGCATCAGACAAGCCTGATTGAGGGAACGGCGACCTGCAAAGATAGCAAGCGTCATTTGTCAACGGTTGCCTCGGTACCCGACTTTGGCGACGCGACTCTTAACAAACAGATTCCACTTGCCCTGAGAGCTGTTAACAAGCGTCTTCCCGTATTGATTCTGGGAGAAACCGGTGTAGGCAAGGAAGTCATGGCCAAGACTCTTCACGAACAGAGTGGCAACAAAACAGGAGAGTTCATCGCTATTAACTGCGCCGCTATTCCTGAGACATTGATTGAAAGCGAGCTTTTTGGATATACCGAGGGGGCCTACACAGGCGCTCGCCGTGGCGGCGCGCCGGGTAAGATCGAGCAGGCCAACGGCGGCACCTTATTTCTCGATGAAATTGGGGATATGCCCCTTACTCTTCAATCCAGGCTGCTGAGAGTGCTGGAAACAAACGAAGTGAGCCGCCTGGGGGCGGGTAAGACGAAAAGCGTAAACTTCCAGTTAATCTGTGCAACTCACCATGATCTGGCATCAGCCGTAGCTCAAGGTGCTTTCCGTGATGATCTGCTTTACCGCATACAAGGGATGCCGCTAAGAATTCCACCTTTAAGAGAGCGCTCGCGGTTACAGGCATTTTTAGTAGAACAGTGTTCACAAGTTACCCAGGGTACGCGTCAGCTCTCATTTGATGCCCTCAAACGAATGGAGAACTACCCCTGGCCAGGAAATGTACGCGAACTGCGCCACGCCCTAAAACACGCTGATGTAATGGCTGATGATAGCGATCATCTGATCGATCTTTGCCACCTACCCACAGAGATCGTTGACAGCCCTCCTCAACATTCAAGGAAGCGCTACTCATCAACACTAAAGGCCCAAGAGCAGCATATGATTGAGGCAGCTTTAGAAAAGACCGATGGCAATGTCAGCAAAGCTGCCAAACATCTAGGGATAGGCCGCGCCACGCTGTATCGCAAAATCAAAGAAATCCAGAGCATAAAATAGCCGTCCAAGCTGGGCCTCATGGCATAGGAGCAAAAGAAGAGCGACGCATACACCCTAAGCTAAAGCTGTATCAAAATGAGAATGTTAAGACATTTCTCTCACTTTGAGACGCCTACGCACTATATCAAGGCCCTGAAGGAGCGCTTAGGGATCATAAAATTCAACAACTTAAAATAAATATTCACGACCGTCTCAGTTGGCATGCTTCTCGCTAAAGATTGCAGGCACCATACAAGATTAATAAGCATGATGGAGATACATAACATGCGGCCGTATAGCCTGCCCATGCACTGCAGCCCACTGAGCAAAAAGATTCGACATGTTCTCGCGATGGCTGGAGCATTAACGCTTAGCACCACCGCCACTTTAACCGCCAATGCCGCCGAAATTGCCACAGACCCGGGGGACTACGTACCACTACCCGAAGGCAGTACGCTAGGGCTGCTTTATTTACAGCATGCTAGCCGGGATTCAGTTTACGCGAACGGTGATTTGCTTCGCGGTGATACGGAGCTCGATACCCGTATAGGTTTAGCCCGATTTATTCACTATATGGATATCGGTGGGTATACCGTCAATCCTCAGATAATACTGCCTTTCGGTAGGGTTGAATTGAAAGCACCTTTCGGCCCTATGGGGCCAACCTCCTCTAGTGGCATGGGCGATCCCATGATCGGCGCCACTACGTGGTTAGTGAACAACCCGGATCAACAAAAGTGGTTTGGTTTCTCCGCCTTTGCCTCAATCCCTGCGGGAAAGTACGACGCCTCTAATGGCCCCATTAATGTCGGTGAAAACCGCTGGAAAGGCATTTTCCAAGCAGGTTACGTCACCGGTCTTGGTGAAGATTTTATGCTGGATGTCATCGCCGAATACGCGACTTACGGCGATAACGATGACTTTATAGGTACGCATCGTGAGCAAAATGATAGCCAAAGCCTACAGACACATTTCAAGTACTTACTCAGCCCTCAAAGCCACCTTGCCCTCTCCTACTATCACTCCTTCGGCGGCGAAACGACCGTTGGCGGTGTTCGGCAAGACGACGTACTTGATAACAGTCGTTGGCAGGCAACGTTCGCGACCTTTGTTCAGCCCACTCTTCAACTCCAGATGCAGTACGGCCAGGACATTAATGTTGAAAATGGCTTCAAGGAAGACCAGCGCATTAATGTTCGTGTAGCCAAAGTATTCTGAACACGCAACTACTGGCAACGACAACACAATGGCATATGCCCCCTGGGCCTTTGGCTAAGGCAATGGGGTAACTTAGAGAAAGGCGTAGCACCGATTATTGGAGCACGCGGGAGACGATTGAAAAGGAGAAACATCATGTCCGATGCACTATTACTGAAACCTACCATATGGCAAGAGCACGTGTTTACAGGTCAGTGGGTAGCCGGTTCAGGCAATGTATTGCCGGTCACGGCACCTGCTAGTAGCGAAACTCTCGGCCATATTGGCAGCACGACAAGCGAGCAGTTAGATGCCGTCGCCGACAAAAGCCATGAAGCCGCCATTGCTTGGGGCGACACTTCATACGATGAGCGTGCGGCTATCATGCGCCAAGCCGCCCGTACCGCTGAGGAACACCAAGATGAATTGATCCATTGGCTTATAGACGAGAGCGGCTCAACGCCTGCCAAGGCCGCGTTTGAAGTGGCTATATCAATAAAAGTACTGCATGAAGCCGCCTCGTTACCTTCACGTGCGGCGGGAGAGCTGATGCCCTCAACACCTGGCCGTCTCAATATTGCACGCCGTCGTCCTGTGGGTGTTGTCGGCGTCATATCACCTTTTAACTTTCCCCTGTACCTCGCTATACGCGCGGTCGCCCCTGCGCTTGCATTGGGTAACGCGGTCATACTCAAACCCGACCCACGCACCAGTGTATGTGGCGGTGTCAGTATTGCGCGTCTATTTGAGATAGCGGGCTTACCTAAAGGTGTGCTTGCCATGCTGCCTGGAGGCGGTGAAGCAGGGGCGGCACTGGTCGAGAACCGTAACGTTGCCATGATTCAGTTTACGGGCTCGACAGCCGCAGGACGAAAAATTGGCGAAACCGCGGGCCGTTTGCTTAAGAAAGTATCGCTGGAGCTAGGCGGCAAAAACTCGCTGATCATACTTGATGATGCCGACCTAGATTTGGCCATTAGTAATGCCACTTGGGGGGCCTATCTGCATCAGGGTCAAATCTGTATGTCGAGCGGCCGCATTCTGGTCCAGCGGGACATCTATGATCGTTTCCTCGAACGCCTGACAGAGAAAGCACGCAGCTTAAGCGTTGGTGACCCGCGCAGTGGAAAATTCGCTCTCGGTCCATTGATTGACAAGGGCCAACTGGATCACGCATGTGACCTGCTGTCTCGCGCAAAAGCGTCCGGGGGCAACATACTCGTGGGTGGTGAAACCGACGGGCTTTTCTTTAAGCCGGCGGTCGTCAGCGATGTCACCACCGATAACCCTATTTTTCACGAGGAGGCGTTTGCCCCTATTGCCGTGGTTATCCCTTTTGACACAGACGCAGAGGCAGTAGCACTTGCCAATAATACAGAGTATGGGCTATCGGCCGGGGTGATTTCGCGCGATGTGGGCCGTGCTTTACGCTTAGGCGAGCAGCTAAGAACAGGGTTGTTGCACATTAATGATCAAACAGTGAATGACGAAGTCATCAACCCCTTCGGCGGGGTTGGCGCCTCAGGCAATGGAAACAGCGTGGGGGGGAGCAGCAATATGGATGAATTCACGCAGTGGCAGTGGCTAACGCTCAAGGGGGAGGCGCCCGCCTACCCTCTTTAAATGCGGCCTTTAACCAGAAATTTCTTATTGCAACGCAATACCGAGGTGAACCATGACAAACAATACACACACAGACATCACAGTTGCAGTCACCCGAGAGAAAGGAGCTGAATTTACAATAGAAAAAGCGAGCATTCGCCCACCCCAGGGAGACGAAGTGCTGGTCAGGGTGGTGGCGACCGGTATGTGCCATACAGACCTGATCGTACGTGATCAGTATTATCCGGTGCCGTTACCTGCCGTATTGGGGCATGAGGGCGCAGGTGTTGTGGAAGCCGTAGGCCCTGGAGTCACCTCACTTGAAATTGGCGACCACGTCGTCCTGAGTTATGCATACTGCGGTGCTTGCAACCCTTGTGATGCCGGACATGCATCGTACTGTAAAGACTTTTTTGGACGCAATTTCAGCGGTGGTGACCCCTACGGCAACCAAGCCATTCGTGATGGTAACAACCAGCCTCTGCACGATCATTTTTTTGGCCAGTCCTCCTTCGCTACCTACTCCCTGAGCCGGGAAAACAATGCAGTCAAAGTGCCAAAAGACGCGCCTCTTGAATTACTTGGCCCACTAGGTTGCGGCATACAGACAGGCGCCGGTGCCGTTATCAATGCTCTCAAAGTCACGCCTGGAAGCCGTTTTGCCGCCTTTGGTGCAGGGGCCGTGGGGCTTGCGTCCATCATGGCAGCAAAAATTGCCGGTGCCACTACCATTATTGCCATTGACATCATCCCTTCACGCCTGGAGCTAGCCAAAGAGCTGGGGGCGACAGATACCATCAACTCTAAAGAGGAATCTGTAGTAGAGCGTATTCAGCAAATAAGCGGAGGCGGTGTTGATTTCGCGTTGGAATCTACAGGGCGTCCCGAGGTACTTCGTCAAGGGGTTGACGCCCTTGGTGGGCTAGGCATGCTAGGGGTGGTGGGGGCTCCTGCTTTGGGCACCGAGGCCGCTTTTGATGTGAACGATCTCCTTTTAGGAGGAAAAAGTATTCGCGGTATCGTCGAAGGAGACAGCGTGGCAAGAAAGTTTATCCCTCAGTTGGTAGAACTATACCAACAGGGTCGCTTCCCCTTTGATAAGCTGGTGAAGTACTACTCCTTTGAGGACATCAACCAAGCAGCCGCCGATAGTTCTGAGGGAATGACGCTTAAGCCTATTATCCGGATGAATGGCTGAGCATGTAGCGTCCATTAATGCTGGCTAGCTTATAGTGGACGCAGCATCAGCGCACCGCCTTAAGTGCATTGAAAACAAGCCTTTGCCGGTGGGAATTCTCCATCGGCCTTTTTATCCAATGCTATGGATAAAAATGCCCGAGCAGCGATAGCAGACACGGGCAAAGGAGGATGATTATCGAGTGACAGAGGTAATAAAAGGTCAGCCGCTTTTGGTGACCACCTCACTGGTGAAAATAAACTCGAAGTCCTTGGTTTCGAAAATTGCTGAAACGACCACGCCCAATACCAACGCCCAAAACGTTGCACCGATGCCTAGAATCTGAATACCGGATGCAGCAATCAGAAAAGCGAACAACGCGCCTATTTCATGCTTTCTACCAGAAAAGGCGATCGCCATTGATGAGGTAATCACGCGCATGAGTGCCAATCCCGCAATAATGGCAATGAAGTAACGCGGCGTTGCCTCCAGCAAGCTAACGACATAGCCGTAAAATGGCGCGGCTACTACGAAGATAGCCCCAGCAATCACCGCTGCGACCCAACGTTTGTCGTGAGTCCCCGCTTCTGGCGAAGCGCACACGCCGGTCATCGGTGCCGCGATGCACGTACTGTGTAGATTAAAGAATGACGACACCATGGTACCCAAACCACCCACAGCAGTAATCGCGTTAGCCGGGGCGTCTTTGTAGCCCATTCCCTTCACTAAGCCAACGCCTGCTGGTGTTTCCATGCCGACCAGAATAATAGCGAGTGGTAAGCCATAGGTGAGAAAAGCACCAAAGGTAAACTCGGGGATGATGAACTCAGGAAAACGTATGGTTGCTTCAATACCTGATAGGTCAACGCCCGTTGCCATCAGATAAAGAATGCCTGCCAGCATCGCGACGACCAACGGTGGAACTTTACGAAACAGCCGTGCGGAAATGAAGAAGGCCAAAATCATGATGGAGGCTGGCACAATGGCACTTTCCAATGGTTTCACCATATTGAGACCAAAGCTAAGCAACATACCGCCCACCATACCCATCACAATCGGCATCGGTATCAAGCGCATCACAATACCCATCACGCCAGTCACACCTGCGATTAAGGTAATGACGCCAGCAGTCAAGCTAGCGCCTAATGCGGCCTCCAGCCCTATCACAGGAATGACTGCTGCAAACATTAAGGCGCCGGGAATAGAGTTGGCCATTGGCAGCGGCAAGCGATAATAGGCGGGCATGAAAAGCCCAAACAAGCCATTGATCATCAAGTAACTGATGACCCATATCATGATGAAGGAGGAATCGAGACCGGCAGAGGTGCCGGCGCTAATGTGAACCACCCCAACACTGAGCCCTAAAATTCCCGCCACTAGTCCAGTACTGGCGTTGTCGGCATTGAGGTCGCGCAGAAAATCGCGGGGCGCATGCCTTAGGCTGACGCCTTTCTCAATATGTTTCACGGTTTGCTCCAGGGGATTATTGTGCTTAAAGTTATCTTTAACACTTTTTTAGAATTGACTTATTTAACCTACTAATAGCCCTGGTCGCCCCCACCCACTGGCAGCACGCTGCCGGTGATGTAACTCGCCTCATCGGAAGCCAGGAACAGAATAGGCGCGGCCATCTCGTCGAGCGTGCCGTAGCGTTTCATCAGACAGCTCTGCTTGGTCTGATCGATATGCGCCTGGAACCATGCCCGTTCGGTCTCGTTGCTAGGCTCGGGCGTGCCGCGGGAAATCCGGCGCGGCGGTGCTTCGGTGCCACCGATAGCAGCGGCAGCCACGCGAATGCCAGCATCAGCGTATTCGAAAGCCAGCGACTCGGTCAGCGCATTGACCCCCCCTTTGGCCGCCGAGTAGGGGATCCGGTGGATGCCCCGCGCCGCCACGGAAGAAACATTGACGATCACGCCGCTACCCTGCGCTACCATGGTGGGCAGTACCGCGCGGCAGCACCAAAGCGTGGGCATTAAAGAGCGGTTAATCTCTGCGACAACTTGTGCTTCAGTGAACTCGGTAAACGGCTTAAAGTTAATTGCACCACCTACGTTGTTCACTAGAATATCGATACGGCCAAAGTGAGAAAGCGTCTCCTGAATCACTTTCTCAGCACCTTCATAGGTCTCTAGATCCGCTTGTACCGCGATCACTTCACATCCCTGCTGGCGGATTCCAGCCACCACTTCATGGATGTAATCATTGCGATCTACCAGTACTAAACGCGCCTCTTCGGCGGCTGCGCGCTCAGCAACTCGACGCCCAATTCCCTGAGCTGCACCGGTAATCACCATCACTTTGCCTTGAAAGCGGTGTGTCATGATGTACTCCCTGCTTCATTGGGGGTGAACTTCTCGTAGTGAAAGCTCTGTGGCTCAATGCCTTCTGCGTCAAAGTATTTCAGCACGGCATCGACCATTGGAGGCGGGCCACACAGGTAAACGTCCACATCACCGTCATGCATGACAGCAGCGTCCATGTGGTGGGTCACATACCCTTTACGCGGATGCTCACTGGCTTCATCAACCACCACCGTGGCGTAGCTGAAGCTTGGCAGTTTCTCAGCGAAGGCGTCTAAGGCGTCGGTTTTGACCAAGTGATCGTCTTTATTGACGCCATAAATCATGTGAATCGGCGCATTGCACCCCTTTTCGACCAACTGCGCTAACATGGAAAGAAAAGGAGCTAACCCCGTCCCCCCCGCCAGCATTAGCACCGGACGTTTCACTTCTCGCAGGTAGAAGCTGCCCAGCGGGCCGGTCAGCGTAAGCTTTTCGCCCACCGCCGCTCGCTCAGTTAGGTAGCCGCTCATTACCCCATTGGGAATATTGCGGATCAAAAAGGTGGCGCGCTTATCACTTGGCAGTGAGCTGAAGGAGTAGGAACGGTGTACCTCTGTACCGGGCACATCAATATGGATGTATTGACCTGGTAAAAAGGCAAGGCCTTCCTCATCATCCAGTTCAACCGCTAGCTCAATGCTATCTTCAGAGAGTTGCTCAACCGCGGTGACAGTGGCTTCAACCTTGCCCACCTGTGTTTTACACAGCGTGGAGGCCACGGGCACTTGGATAACGCAGTCCGAAGAAGGCACCATTTGACACGTGAGCACTTGGCCTTCTGCAGCTTCTTCGTCAGAAAGCGCGTCTTCCAGGTATTCGTCACCCATGTCGAATTCGCCCTGCTCGCAGTGGCCTTTACAGGTACCACATACGCCGTCAGAGCAGTCCATCGGCAGGTTAACTTTTTGCCGGTAAGCGGCGTCGAGAACGGTTTCTCCCTCTTTACAGCCAATGAAGCGGGTGACGCCATCTTCGAAGTTGAGGGCTATGGTATAGCTCATGGTTAACTCTCCTCTCCTCTCCTCTCAGGTCACACGTGATACACGTCGATAACCTGATGGATGTAGTCGTTATTCAGCTGCACGACTTTTCTTGTGATCAGCGGGCTCTCGCCCGACACGTCCAGGGTGTAGAAGCATGTGCCGAAGAAGCTGTCGGTCTTCTTATAGCGGTGGTTGAGCGTGTGCCAGTTAAAGCGCAGTTCCACCGTGTCACCGTCTTGCGAGAGGATCTCCAGGTTGCTTATCTGGTGGGTGGTGCGCGGTTCCGGCGTGCTCGCCCCGCTGCGCTCGGTCTTGATCCGGTAGACGCGATCTTCCAGCCCTTCGCGGTTGGGGTAGTAGATCAACGAGATCTCGCTGTGCGGGTCTCGGGTAAGCTGGTCGTCGTCGTCCCAGGCCGGCATCCAGAACTCGGCGTCCTGACGATATAAAGTGAGCCACTCGTCCCACTCCCGGTCATCGAGTAGTCGTGCTTCGCGGTACAAAAAAGCTTGGATGTCGTGATAGCTAATGCTCATGGCACTTCTCTCCTCTCTTCTGGCGCTGGGCGTTTAGGCGGACGCGGTGGCGATAAATTGGCTGCGCTCTTTGTCGATGGCGCGCAGCATTTCGCTGACCCAGTGCTTGTGGTGCAGCACGTAGAGCCCTTCGTCTTCCGGGGAGGCGCCGCTGAGCAGGGGCTTCATGTCGATCGCCTGGGCCGTTTCGTCGGCGCCTTCGATCCATTGTTGGGCGCCACGGGAGAGGTCGTTCCATTCGGCCAACGCGCCGTTGTAACCTTCTTGGCAGGCGCGGAACTCTTCTAAGTCGTCGGGCGTGCCCATGCCGGAGACGTTGAAGAAGTCTTCGTATTGGCGGATACGCACGCGCCGGTCTTCGGCGGCTTCGCCTTTGGGCGCGAAGCAGTAAATCGTGACTTCGGTTTTGTCAACGGCGACCGGACGGATCACGCGGATTTGCGTGGAGAACTGGTCCATCAGGTAGACGTTGGGGTAGAGGCAGAGGTTGCGCGTCTGGTTGACGATGGAGTCGGCGCGGGCGTCGCCTAGCTGCTCCTGGATCCAGTCCTTATGTTGGTAGACCGGACGCACTTCTGGGTTAAGCAGCCGGGTCCACAGCATCATGTGGCCGTTTTCATAGGAGTAGAAGCCGCCTTTGCTTTTCGACCACCCGTCGGCGTCGACTGCTTTGGTGCCGCCCGCATCGTAGTTGCGACGCTCCATGGTGGAGGCGTAGTTCCAGTGCACGGAGCTGACGTGGTAACCGTCGGCGCCGTTTTCGGCCTGGAGCTTCCAGTTGCCGGTGTAGGTGTACGACGAGGTACCGCGCAGGATTTCCAGGCCTTCAGGGGCTTGGTCGACGATGTTGTCGATGACCTTGGTGGTTTCACCTAGGTGCTGTTCGAGGGGCTGCACGTCGTCGCTCAGGCTACCGAACAGGAAGCCTTTGTAGTTTTCAAAGCGCGGCAGGCGTTTGAGGTTGTGAGAGCCGTCCTGTTTGAACTGGTCAGGGTAGGCACCGTTCTTTTCGTTTTTGGCTTTGAGCAGTTGGCCGTCGTTTTTGAACGTCCAGCCGTGGAATGGGCAGGTGAAGGTGCCTTTGTTACCACGCTTGCGGCGGCAAAGGGTGGCGCCGCGGTGGGCGCAGGCGTTAATCAGGCCGTGCAGTTCACCCTGCTTGTCGCGGGTGATGATCACCGGCTGGCGGCCCATGGTGACGGTCATGTAGTCACCCGGCTCACTGATCTGGCTCTCGTGAGCCAGGAACAGCCAGTTGCCTTCGAAGATGTGCTTCATCTCCAGTTCGAAGAAGGCGGGGTCGGTGAACATGCTGCGGTGGCAGCGGAAGATACCCTGGGCGGGGTCGTCTTGGACGGCGTCGCGCACGCGGGCTTCGAGCTGATCAAGCTGTGTGGTCATGAGCTCTCTCCTCGTATTTATTATGTCTTGCTAAAGCGAGCCCAGGGGAAGGCTCGCCTTGATCAAGATCGGGCCTTAAACCTTGGCGGTTCCGGCAAGCTGGCTGGCAAGGTCCTGCTCATCTTCTTTGGCCCGTGGGCGGGCATGGCGGACTTGCAGCTCGGCGGCGTCGGTTTGTGCCAGCTCCACGTCGAACACCACGTGAGAGAACGGGCCGTCCAAGTCGCGTTTGGCGATCTCGGCGGGGTCTTCAATCCGCTCGGCGGGCACGACCAGCTCTTCGCGGGTGGCAAAGGCGAAGTCGTCATAGGTGTAGGGATCGCCTGCCAGATTGATCTGGGTGGTCAGGTGCTGATGGCCCGGGGCCGAGACAAAGTAGTGGATATGCGCCGGGCGTTCGCCATGGCGGCCGAGTGACTTGAGCACCACATCGGTAGGGGCCCCTTCGGGCACGCCGTAGCCGGAGGGGATAATACTGCGCGCGGTGTAGCGGCCGTCGCTGTCGGTATAAATCGTGCGGCGCAGGTTGTACTCGGATTGCGAGGGGTCGAAGAAGGAGTAGCCGCCCAGGGAGTTGGCGTGCCAGATCTCGACCTTGGCACCGGCAATCGGGGTGCCGTCGACGTCACGTACTTGGCCGGTCAACCACATGGTCTCGCCATCGGTATCGTCGTCGTCCAGGCGGGCAAAGCCGTCGGCTTCCGGAGCGCCGGCTACGTACAGCGGGCCTTCGATGGTCCGCGGCGTACCGCCGGTACGCTGGGCTTCGGCGTCGATGGCATCTTGGCGCATATCGAGGAAGTGGTCAAAACCGAGCCCAGGCGAGAGCAGGCCGAACTGGGTCTGGCTGCCCAGAGCATTGAGCAGGTTAACCGCCGCCCAGTACTCTTCTTCGGTGACGTCGAAATCGTCGATCAATTTGAACAGGTCGCCGACCAAACGATGAACGATTTGCTTGGCGCGGTCGTTGCCGCCGGCCTGGTCGAAGCCAGCCACAGTCTTAATGAAGTCTTGAACGTCGGGCGTGTCGAAAATCTTTACGGTCATAGTGAAACCTCTTTTTTATAGACTATTGTTTTATAAAAAACTGGCGTGTTCTGCAGATAATTAACTGTCGTCGTCACGGATCGAAGAAGGGTGGCGACACAGCGGCTTGACGCTAATGTCCATATAAGGAAACAGAGGCAGGTTGCTGACTAACTCTTGCAGCTCAGCATTGTCTTTTACGTCAAAAATACTGACGTTTGAGTAACTGCCCGCCACGCGCCATAAGTGCCGCCACTTACCCTGGTGCTGCAGGTCTTGTGAATACGCTTTTTCAGTGGCTTTAATTTTGGCCGCTTGCTCGGCTGGCATATCTGGCGGCAGCTTAACGGTCATCTCTACTTGAAACAGCATACGTCTCTCCTCTTGTATCGCGGGCTAACACGCAAACGGTTACTTTATTTATATGGGTTCTATTTACGTGCGTTTATTTACGCGAATAGTGAGCCAATTTATCTTCGTCAAGTGTGATGCCTAGACCCACGCCTCGCGGCAGCTCTACACCAAACTCGGTGTAGTTAAGGGGTTCAACAACAATGTCATCTTTGAGCAGCAATGGACCAAACATCTCGGTTCCCCAGGCCATTTCCGGCAACGTTGCCCAAGCATGAAGTGAAGCGGCAGTACCGATGGTGCCTTCAAGCAGGGTGCCGCCATAGAGGCCGACCCCAGCCGCCTGGGCGATGTGCGCTAGTTCCAACGCGCCATGAAGACCGCCGGATTTGGCAATTTTCAGGGCGAACGCGCCACTAAAACCGCTGCATATCAGGTCCAGCCCATCGCGGGCATCCTGAACACCTTCGTCCGCAAGCATGGGCACATTGAAGCGGTTTGCTAACCGCACCAGACCGGCATGTTCACGGGCGTGAATCGGCTGCTCGATGAGGTCAATACCGGCGTCCTGCAGCGCCTGAATCCCACGTACCGCCGTGGATTCATCCCAAGCCTGATTAACGTCCACACGCACGCTGGCACGATCTCCCAATGCCTCTTTGATGGCTGCCACATGCCGCACATCCTGATCTACTGGGTTGGCACCGATTTTCAGTTTGAAATCGCAATGCCGACGCTGTTCTAAACGCAGCATCGCTTCATCAATATCTTTAGCGGTATCACCGCTGGCCAATGTCCAAAGTACAGGTAAGTGTTCTTGGCGAGCGCCCCCTAGCAATTCGGCCACACTCAGCCCCAACCGCTTCCCCTGAGCATCTAATAGCGCAGTCTCAAGCGCCGATTTAGCAATCATATTGCCACGGGCATGGCGATGAAGGCGGGAACGCAACTGGTGGACATTGTTGGAGGGCTGACCTATCAGGAGAGGTGCCAAGTAAGTGTCGATATTACGCTTAATACTCTCCGGGCTTTCGGGTCCATAGGCGAGGCCACCGATGGTGGTGCCTTCACCGAGTCCTTCTATACCGTCGGAGTGGCGCATGCGCACTATGACCATGGTTTGGCAGGCCATGGTAGTCATGGAAAGTTTGTGAGGACGAATGGTCGGTAAATCGACCAACAGCGTCTCAATATGTTGGATGACGGTTGACATGGCAGCTCCGGCGTCTGGCAATCATTTAACTGGAAATTAGTTTGATAGGCGCGAGAAGACGGAACCAATATTGTTTAAGTGCCTAGCCATACCAAGGAGGTATCACCAGTGCATGATTCACCCTGTGCACTAGCGCACTCGCAACGCGCTCCTATCGCGCTGTGTCTATCAATAGACTCTGCATTACGCAACGCTGTGCAGAAATCATATAAAAATCTTTAATTACCAAAAGCATATGATAAAACTATCAAATACTGACGAGCATACTTCCCCCTCTGAATAGGGGCAGAGGGGGTTGCGACAAAAGCATAAGGCGAAAGTGGCTACCAATGGGCGTTCATGCCAAACTATGACTTGCTAAACGCCGCCGTGCGGCGACAACATCGTTGTGCGGATCGTGATTCCAGAGCCAATCGAAGCGGGTTTCCAGGTTTTCGATCAGCTTTGCTTCATCATCGCCAATGCCAACACCGGCATATTCATAGACATCCCCTGCCTCATGCGACGTCCTCTGTACCTTGCAGGTCCGCGCGCGGCGCACCTGCTCAAACGCAGCCAACACATTAGGGACGCTATGACGATGACAGCTTTCATCGGTCAGTAGACTCGCTAGCACGTAGGCATCTTCCAGCGCCTGACCGGCTCCAGCCCCCTGATGCGGCACAAGTGCATGAGCGGCGTCACCAACAATCAGCACGCGGTCACGATGGTAGCGGGCAAGCTCAGGTAACTCATGCAGCGCCCAGCGCGTTGGCTCAGAAATGCATTCAAGAATGGCTTGGCAAGCCGGACTCCAACCCTCAAATACGTCCAGCATTTCTGCTTGAGTCACGACTTTTACCCACTCTTCACCTTCAGGCAACTGAGGGTGCGGTGTTGAACGATCCGTCATAAAAGCCACAACATTAACCAGTTGGGACTGCTTAACCGGGAAGGTCAGAATATGGCGATCTTTGCCAAGATACATCTGAGGCACCAATGCCAAGCGCCTCTCGCTGCCTTTAGCTTTTAGAGCAACCTCTAGGTTCCTGGTGAGAATCATGCCGCGATAAGCGTAAGTGCCACTCCAGAAAGGTATAATTTCGCCGTACTGCTCTGGGGGTAACACATGATGGCGCACTGCCGACTTAATGCCGTCAAACCCGATGATCACATCACCCGTGAAGTGAGTGCCATCGTCAAAAAAGGCTGTGGCGCTATCAGTATCTTGATTCACCTTGACACAGCGCTTGCCGAAGTGAGCGATGCCTTCTGGTAGATTGGCGACAATGGCAGCCAGAAAATCGGCTCGATGTACTGAAGATTGGCCCACACCTGGCGCTAAGCTGGCGGTTAAGTACGCGTCATCACTACCACGCCGCCATTCAAACCAAACATCTTCAAAAGGTGCTGGGGAAGAGTCGGCAATACGCTGGTAAGCGTCTTCCAACCCCAACAGCTGAATGGCTTTTACCGCATTTGGGCCAAAGGAAACGCCAGCACCAATTTCAGAAAACTGGGGAGCAGCTTCGAAAAGCTGAACATCAAGCTGGCTATCACGGGATAATGCAACGGCGAAGGCGACCCCTCCGATGCCACCACCGATGATGCCAATCGAAAAACGTTTTGGCTGTGTATTTGCTACTGTGCTGTTAGCTACCATGATTTAACTCTGCTCAGGGGCTTATCGTTATATGTTGAGCACTATGCTCTCCCCCTAACGCTATTTGGAAGCGTCAACTGCCACCACACAGCTTCCTTCATTCAGACTATAAACGGCACTAATAACAAGATGAATCAAACAGTTAAAAACCTCTCTGACAGCTACATTCGACTATTGTGGAATACGCTGCGAGGCGCAAGGTGATGGAGAAACTTGCCAACATTGACCTGAATCTGCTGGTTTTTTTTGACTTGTTGTACCAAGAACAAAATACACAACGGGTGGCGCTGCGCTTGGGTATCACCCAACCGGCGGTGAGCCACGCACTGAAACGCTTACGCCACTTGCTGGAGGACGAACTTTTCGAGCGCACGTCGCAAGGTTTGCAACCTACGCCCCGTGCCAGTCGACTTCACCCGGGCATTGCGGATGCGTTGTCGCGAATGAACGACACGCTGAACCTATGCGACGATTTCAACCCCGCGCAGAGTGATCGCACTTTCCATATCAACATGACCGATATCGGTGAAATAGTGTTTCTCCCACGCCTGCTACAACATCTCTCACACCACGCACCGGGGGTGTCAATCAACACCGTGCGCAGTCACCATAATGACCTGAAAAATGAGATGGAAGAGGGAGAGATAGATTTGGCAGTTGGCCTGATCCCGCAACTAGGAGCAGGCTTCTACCAGCAGCGACTGTTTGTACAACGCTATGTTTGCCTAATGCGCGAGCATCACCCGCTCGCCGCAAAAGAATTTAGCCTTGAGGCGTTTCGCACAGCGCACCACGCTGTGGTGGTTGCACGAGGCACCGGGCATGGCATTATCGAAGAGCATCTTGCGCACGCTGGGGTTATGCGCCCAGTTCGGCTAACACTGCCGCATTTCGCGGCGGTTCCCTATATCGTCAGCAGTAGCGATCTAGTGGTGACGGTCACCGATAAATTAGCCGAGGCGACGCGAATACGTTTCGGGCTAGCCATTCGTGAGCACCCCCTAACGCTCCCAGAAATCCCGATTAATCTTTTCTGGCACCGTCGCTTTCATCAGGACCCTGGCAACCGCTGGCTGCGTGGGCTGATGTTTTCTCTGTTTTCTGAGTAGGTGCAACCAACGCCCTAGGAGCTTGGCTTCGCCCACGCGGCACGCGTGCTATGGGCGACCGTTTTATTGGTGATTTTCCAGATGCCGTCGAACTTCACCAAGGCAATCACATCGACCCATGAATCCTCAAGGTTTTCGCTGTTATCAAAACCTAACAATACGCTGGCCACTTCTCCGGCTTGGGTCACCGCAATAAAGCGGCTCTTCACCGCTCGCTGGCTGTTCGCCCAACGCTCGAAACGGTCGCTGATCAGATCAGTCGCTAACGCACCATCAGCGTCCACAGCAAAAATCCACGCATCCTTATGAAACGCCTCCTCCAGCTTTTCTCGACCGCCTTGAAAGCCATCGACATATAGCTGCACAACACGCTTAATCTCGTCGATCTCAGGCGCATCACCCACGATAGTGACATCGGTCATAACTTAACTCCTGCTTATTAATTGTCGGTTTTATATTGTTTATAACCCAAGCATCTCACGCGCCTGTTGCCAGGTAGCCACCGAGCGCTCATATCTTTCGCATAGGTCGACGGTGCGCTCTACCAACGCCGCGTTGGAGGGCGCCAGCGTCTTACTATACAGGCGCACGTTATCTTCAAGCCCGGTACGGGTATGACCACCCGCCGCAATCGACCACTCGTTAAGCAGGTATTGATTGGCGCCGATGCCAGCACCACACCACTGCGCATCCGGAGCCAGTCGCTTGAGTGTATCGATATAGAAATCAAACGTTGGCTTGTCCGCTGGCATCGAATTCTTGACGCCCATGACAAACTGTACGTAGAGCGGCGTCTTTAGCTTGCCTTGCTTTGAAAGATTCACCGCTTGGTGGATATGTGACAAATCAAACGCTTCGATTTCAGGTTTTACGCCGTACTTGAGCATCTCATCGGCAAGCCACTCCACTAGCTGGGGCGGGTTCTCGTAAACACGGTTGGGGAAGTTATTGGAACCCACCGAGAGGCTGGCCATATCAGGCTTGAGCGGCAGCATTCCTCCTCGTGCTTCTCCTGCCCCCGAGCGCCCGCCAGTAGAGAGCTGAATAATCATTCCTGGGCAGTGTTTATTGAGCCCTTCCATCAGATGACCGAATTTCTCAGGATCGGATGAGGGGGTTTGATCATCGTTACGCACATGGCAGTGGGCGATGGTAGCCCCCGCCTCAAACGCTGCCTGAGTGCTTTCAATCTGCTCTTCAACCGTGATGGGCACGGCAGGGTTGTTCTCTTTGCGTGGCAGGCTACCGGTAATGGCGACGCAAATTATGCAGGGCTGAGACATGTAAAACTCCTTTTGTTCTTATTGCGAACATTAATTTTTTTTACGAACAAAATAGAGCGGATACTTATCAGCGTCAAATCGAAATCGCTGTCAGTGACCTTTGTAGACCCAATTTAGAAAGAGACAGCAAATACCAGAGGAACAATGGTGTAGAGCGCGACCATTATCACCAACAAACCAATAACGTTGAGCCAGATACCTGCCCGAATCATGTTCTTGATGGGAAGATCTCCGGTTGCGAAAGCCACGGCATTAGAGGGTGTCGCTACGGGCAGCATAAAGGCGCAGCTCACAGCAAAGGTAACCACGATGGTCATCAGAAAAGGTTCTATACCCAGTCCCACGGCAATAGATCCCATAATCGGGAAGAAGGCAGCCGCCGTCGCCGTGTTACTGGTTAGCTCGGTCAATAGGATAATGACGATAGCAGTGATGGCTAGGATCAGGGTTGGAGGTAACCCCGATAATCCCGATACGCTCTCGCCAACCCAGGCGCTTAAACCGGTGGCGGTGAATTGGGCTGAAAGTGTTAGGCCACCACCAAATAGAATCAGTACTCCCCAAGGCACGTCCCGCGTAGCCGACCACGCCAGCAATGCCCCTTTTCCTTTAGAAGCAGGAATTACAAACATTAGAATTGCCGCGAGAATCGCCACGCTGGTGTCGTTGATGTTGGAGAGCCAAGGCAGCGCATTCTGCACAAATGGAAATTGCGCGATTAATGGCAAAAATACCCAGCAGAACACTGCCCCAGCAAAGACCATCAATACACGTGATTCTTCAGGCGATAGTCGGCCCATACCCTTGAGCTCTGTCTCTATCATCGCTCGCCCTCCCTGAATATTCTCAACTTCCGAGCGGAATACCAGCTTGTTCAGGACTAACCAAGCCAGCATCAGCATAGTGAATGAGAAAGGCACACCTACCAGCATCCAGTGACCAAAGCCGATGCTAAGCCCGTGAGTGTCTTCCATGTAGGCGCGCATTAGCGCCATCGGTGGCTGACCGATCAGCGTCGCCATGGAGCCGATGGTGATGGCATAGGCAATGCCCAGTAGCACAGCAGCAGAAAACTTGGGCGTGTCATCACCGTTACCCAGCGACTTCACTAAGGCAATGATCGAGCCACCGATTGGCACCATAATCACTGCGGTTGCTGTGTTGCTCACCCACATGGTGATGAACCAGCTTGCGAACATCAGACCGAAGACAATTTGAGCGGGTTTAGTACCCACGGTGAGCACCGTCAGTAACGCGAAGCGACGATGTAAATCCCAGCGCTGCGTTGCCAAGCCCAGCAGTACACCACCCAATACTAGAAAGACAATGCTGTGAGCATAGGGCGAGGCGGTCGCTCCGACCGAGGCAATATCGAAAAAAGGGAACATTACAAGCGGCAACAGCGACGTGGCCGGAATAGGTATCGCCTCTGTCATCCACCAAGTGGCCATCAACATAGCAATACCCGCCACTAGACGAGCATTGAAGGCCAGCGTTTCAGGTAAAAGGAAGAGAACACCCAAGCCAATAACGATACCCATTACAAGAGAGATTGGCTTGAAAGCAGAGGCTTCAGGGTAGGGCGCTTGTTCAACGGCCCCTGAGGTATGCGACATGATCGTTTTACCTGCATAGCAATAACAGTGCAGATGAGTGTTACGTTTGTAGTGTTGTGCTACCAATACCTCTCAGGTTGATGCACATACCTAACTGAGTAAATTGGCATGAACATAGAGAACTCCATATAGTCAATAAAATCAGTCATTTAAATATAAACAGCTGTTATTTTTGTACTTGACCTATTCGTGACTTTCACAAGGGATAGGTAATAACCTGCTTAATTACGACGTATAGTTTACGACTAATGGATGGGCTACTGCGAAAAGCGTGGCAATTTCACTACCCGCGTGACGTTTAAGCAAAAGCGCTAAGCTGAAGTTTGAATAAAAAGGAGTAGTCCAGGAAAGGGCAGGGCTATTAGATAACCCATAGGGCAAATGTAAGCACTTTGGCCACGACGGCAGTAATTCCAGCGTCCCTCTAGACCTTAAAGCGCGTTTAAGTTATGAAACATCCTACTTAAGCACTGATTGATATACACAATGTCCTGTTTACTGAAATCGGCAAAGGCTTTTTCCACCAGACGGCTAGTAACTTGCCGAGCAATATCCAGCTTTGCCTCACCCGCCTCGGTAAGCTCTACTTCCGTGACGCGACCGTCCTGCGGGCTGGCTTCTGTTTTGAGTAAACCCGCCTCTTGCATTCGATACACAATTTTTGTGATGGTTGACAATTTTGCAACAGCGTGTACTGATATATCAGACATGCTAAGGCGCCCATGTTCATGTAGGATCATGAGAATGCGCCACTTAGACGAACTGAGCCCGTGTGGTTTCAGTAGTGTATCGACATCAGCGCTGTATTTAGCATTCAGCCTCGCGACCCAATAAAAAGGAAAATCACGCGAGCGAAACTCATCGGCAAGAGGAAAAAAGGAAGACGATAATTCATCCTTGTCGACCATAAGAAGTACGCCATCCAAAAAAATAGTGGATTATTCTAGCATATATCCATTCGAGTGTAAGCGCCTGGAGCTTTTAGAGATAGAGCGTGTCATTTAATGGCTCAGCCGATATTGCCTCGGCTTCACAACCCAAAACCATCACCTATTCGGTGCATTGTTGAGGCGAACCATGGGTACAACACCGTTTTTGCTGCAAAAGCACGCTATTTTGCGCACCGACTCACAAGAGGTCATTCGTGAGCATGTCACACACTACCTCTGCCCACATCGCATGCGTTTATTTGACGGCCCGCGACTTGCCTCACGCTTAAGTGCGGTTAGCTTCGACCAATTGGCTATTATCGAACTGCAATATGGTGCTAATGTCGAAATTGATCCTGTCGAAGAGTCAAACGTTTATCTATTTCGGGTCACTCTGGAAGGACAGGGAACTATCGTATACGCTGACCGTCAGGTCAGGATGATTCAGGGAGGAGTTACCGTCACATCACCCTGTCAACGCGCGCTCATTCAAACCTCTCCGAACTGCCATAACATTATCGTTCGAGTACCACGTCACCGGTTGGAACAACGCCTTTCGTGTCGACTTGAACAGCGCATCGATCTTCCAATTATCTTTGACCACTACTTTCCCGAGCATTATCCCGGCACGGCCTTTCTTCTGGATACCATCAAGTATTTTTCCCGTATCACTGACTCGCTTCATCAGCAAAATATTCCGAGCCAGCAGACCAAACTGATGGAAAACTACTTATATGACAGTCTTCTTGGGCTGTTCATGAATAACTACAGTCAGCGCTTGAGTGGCAACCACACTCCTCTTCCACACTATGTAAAAAACGCCAAAACGCTTATTGAACAAAATCTTAAGCAGAGTATCGAGCTCGAAACACTGGCCTCGATGGTGGGGGTATCAAAGCGCACGCTGCAGTACGGCTTCCAGCAATTTGTCGGCCTCTCACCCAAAAGCTATTTTACTCAGCAACGCATGAAGAGTGTGCACCAAGCACTGATTAATGCCCCTCGTGACCACCGTGTCACCGATATCATCATGCAGCATGGCATCAACAGTCCTGGCCACTTTTCTGCACAATACAAGGAGGTCTATGGGGTGACCCCCGTGCAAACACTACATTCAAAACGCGAACATACTATTGGTAACGAATTGACCAACGCCTCGTTCTGAGGCTATGATCGTCTCTGCTCTTTTACTCAGCCTCGGTACGAAACTCCTTAATCAGCTCACTCATTCGTTCTGCAAAGGCGTACGCGGGTAGGCCCTGCTGCTCTGCACCCGACAGGATAGCCTCATTGACCGGCGCGAGCTGATCGTCCCAACGGCTAGCCTCATCATCGTCAAGCGCTATCACTTCAACCGCCTCTTCCTGTTGCGCCCACTCAAGTGAACGCTGTATATGCTCATCGAGATATTGACCGGTGAAGGTTGCCATCTCCGGCGCTAACTCTTCGATAACCGCCTGTATATCATCAGGGAGCGCCTCCCACTTCTCTCTCGACATCAGCGCTGCAAAAATGGTGTTAGTTAAGGGATAATCGGTCACGTACTTAGCCAAACGCGCAAACTGCATATCCATTAGCACTTCCCGGGAAGCCGCATACCCATCGATAATGCCCGACTGAAGTGCCTCGCCAGCATCGGCCTGAGACATGCCTACTGCTGTTACTCCCAGTGCATCCAGCGCCCTGGAGTTATCGCCGGAAATCCTGATTTCCAGTCCATTCAAGTCTTCCAGTTGATGAATCGGTTCAATGGTTTGGAAATAAGCAGGCTCCGATGTAAAGGCCGTGATGACCTTGAACTCTTCGAGTTCGGGCATTTGGTCACCAAACTCTTGAATCAGTTGGTAAGTCACGCGGCTGGCGACTTCTGAATTGACGTCCTGGCCAGTCAAACTCCCGGCCAAGTTGATCAGGGGAAAACGGCCCGGCTCGTAAGAGGTGGCGGAAAGTCCTATATCCGCAACACCGTTCAACACCCCATCGTACATATTGCTGGCCGTCAACAAGGAGCCCCCGGGGTAGAGGTCAACCTCGACACGACCATCGGTACGTTCATTGAGCTCTTTCGCCCAATGCTTCATCTGAATGGCCGGAAAGCTCTGCGCAGGGGCAAAGAAAGCGTAGCTGAGGGTAATCACTTGTGCATCTTCGCTAGTCTCATCGACTACTTCCTCCTGCGCATCGCTACACCCCACCAACGTCATTAAAGCTATTAGTGCTGTTAACGCTCCCACTTGTGTACTCTTTTTCATTATGACTATCCTCGGCGAAGGCCTACAGAAACAACAGCATGGTTTCCAATAGGCGCTTTATAGACTGTGAAGGATTAATAATGGGTAGTGACTGTCGGCATAAGGTCAAGTAGCTCAAGACGCTTTAGAAAAGCGTCGGAGCGCTGTCTTCGGTAGTTCGATAGATCGACCCCTGAGTAGTCGAAGAAGCCCACGCCATCTTGGAAGCCTCGACGCTGCTCTTGCATATTTCGGGTAATAACCTCTGGTGACTTGAAGCGGTTATCCAGCTTGTCGCACAGGTAGTTGGATGCGTAGAAAAGCGTATCGCCACCGCCCCAATCGATGAACTCCAGCACTCCCAGCACCGAGTAGCGCAACCCCAGCCCAACCCGGATGGCCACATCGATATCCTCGGCGCTGGCAACGCCCTCCTCGACCATACGCGCGGCTTCATTCATGAGCAGCACCTGCAGGCGAGGAATGATGTAGCCTGGCGCCGCCTCGCACAGCACCGGTACTTTCCCTATCCCTTTAAGCACCGTGAACAGCTCATCGACATAGCGCTGCTCGGTATCCTTGCCCCGACTTACCTCCACTAAGGGCATCAAATGAGCAGGATTAAGCCAGTGGGCGTTCATAAAACGGGCTGGATGGCTAACCATGCAAGCGAGTTCGGTGACTAGAAAAGTGGACGTCGTAGAAGCGATAACGGCCTCTTTATCTAAATGGCGGCTTGCCCAGGACAGCCCTTGCTGCTTAATTTCGCTAACTTCAGGCAGCGCCTCGAAAACCAGACGGCTTCCTGCCACCATCTGCACCTGCTGGTCATCCACGATACGAAGTTGCTTCACCATTGAAGCGATCTGCTCTTCCTGAATGAGCCGCTTCTCTTGAAGATACTTGAGCTCAGTTACTAGCCGACTGCGAGCCTGCTCATAATAGTGCTGACGCTCTTCAGGGCTGCGAGGCTTGAAGTCGATCAGCACGACCTCCTTCCCAGCCAGAATGAATGAGAGGGCAATACCTTCTCCCATTCTTCCTGCTCCCAAAACGATGATGTTGTCCTGCATGATGCGGTCTCCTCTATCGGTAGGTCAGGCCTGAATGCCATACGTCAATAAGGAGCGCATCTGCGCTTGAGAGAGCGAATCCAGCCCCAGCATTTCCAGCGTTCGGCCTTGAGCATAGAGATCTTGGCCTGTGATCGCCGAAGCAATGCTCAACAGCCCCTCCGCCACTGGCGTTGGCTGCCCCGCCCAGCGGCCAACCGACACGATGAAGGAGAGCCCTATCCGGGTGTCCTCCAGCATGTAACGATGGCTATGAAGGTCAATGTTCTCTCGCCAGTCGCCACTATCGGTCAGTTTGCCGTGGGCTCCACGACCATACATCCACTCCTCGCCTTCAGCGGCATAGTGGTTAGCAAGAGGAAAATGGGAGGGCTGGTAACCCAGCTTTTCGCGCACCGCGATACGTTCATTATCTAGCGCGGTGGTCACTCTGCGGATAGAGGGCTGGGTTCCTTCGTTGTGAATATCCCAGGCATCAAAATGCTCTAGTGGCCCCGCATTCATCATAATTAAAGGCGGATGGATAATAGGGCCAGCGTTCATTAAGGCGCCACTGAGGCCATCTTCGATGGGTTCAACGCTGGGATAGGCCTTTCGCAATACAGAAAAGGCGTGTGCTGACAGTTCGTTGGGGAAGACACCGGTAGGGAGCCGGGTTGCATAAACACTGATGACTACCTTATTCGTACCGTGCTTACGCGCCAAATAGGGGAGCGTTCCCGTTTCACAGAAAGCCACTTGGCTTCTGTTGCCCGCTTTTCGCATCGCTCGGTGGAACAGATAGCTGCCAAAAGTACCCGGCGGTAGAAAGACCACCTGATCACCCCGTAGTAGCGGACCCAACTGGTCGGCTAGAGTGTCATGAGACGTGGCGGGTAACGGCACAATCAGCAGCTCCGCCTGTTGCGTCGCCTCCGCCAGGCTATCTGTTAGCGATAGTTGATCCTTGTGAGTGCCAATCTGAATACGCCGCTCGCCCTGCGCATCCTTGACGTCCAAATAGCCCAATTGACGCAACTCTTTCAGAGCATTGCCATCTCGCCGCCATAATGTCACATCGAAACCTTTCTCCACCATCTCGATGGCTGCAGCGTAGCAACCATGTCCACCGCCAATAACGCTGACTTTCATGCTTATCTCCGTTTCTTGTTAACCGTGTATGGTCATCCAACGGTATAGCCATAAGGTTACTGACGGATATCCACAATGCGCAGTCGATATTCAAAAAACGCAACTAATGCGTTCTTACCATTCAAACCCAACGACTTTGCGCTAAAAATTTACCTTTAAATTAAAACCAAACAGCTCAACCCAAACAATTCAACACTTATTACAACATGCCGGCCGCCATGTATTCATTGATGAGACTTCCCCTAGCTTTTGGAATTAGCATCAAGAGATTGACCACCAGCATTAGACTTAAACTAGAAAAATCACCAGAAGATTTAGCTAATTTTAATATGAATCGAATTTTAGGACTGAACCAAAACGAACCTTACTACAGCAACACTATTAAAAATTAATTTTATCAATAGCTTAAAATTACCTTTTGGCTGCAGAACGACAACTCGAAAACAGTCAATGCATGATCAGCCCTACCGCGCTCATCATTAATGGAGAAATTATTAACGCTGACATCTAACAACCACACCACAAACTGCGGCATTTTATATTACCGATAAAAATTTCATTTTATCCTAAATAAAATTTTAAAAGCGTGCCTTTTAGCAAATAAAGAACAGCCTCAGCGACCAAGATGATCGATCATCTTTTTTTATGGGAAGCCTTAAACCAGCCACCTCAGTTAGAAAAAATAAACTCGATAAAAAATAAAAACATAACAGCACTCTACTGTAGTAAATAGGTGCTGCTAATCAATACTGACTCACGAAATACTAGGATTTCATTAACACCGACTTAGCAGGAAAGTCCGTTGCCCAACCCTCTTTCAAGGGGGTTACAAACACATTTTCCGTCCGTGTACGGGTAATTAACCAGCGTCCGTCATCCTGCTTTCTAAAGGCATTATTAAGCCGTGATGAACGCAGGAGCGAGCTACCATCAGAAAAAATCCACGGCTGGCAGTGCACCCACTGCCCAGTCGCTGTATTGCCCTTGACATGAATTTGTTCAGAGGTCAGGTAGTGCACATTCAGGAGTAATTGAGGATCTTTTTTCTGCCCCCAGAAATTCTCGAAGTGGCGTCGAATAGCTGTAGCTCCCTCTAGACGTCCAAACTGACCGTCGTAATACTCACCGACCCCCTCCCAAACCGCATCCTCAGTATAGAGCGCCATGATTTGATTAATACGCTGCTCGTCATTCTCGATACCGTACTCCGGCATGGGGGTGTCACAAAGAAACATATACCGGGTTTGAATCCGACGAATTTCGGACTCGGCCTCTAGGGTATCGACGCGATTCATGAGTTGTTGAAACGCTGCTGCAGACACTTCCGTCATATTATTTTCCTCCGATGGTAGCGCTATTTTCTACTCTTCGCCGTGACTCGTCAGGGGGTTCCTAGCTGCTCAATAACACGCTCAAGTCCCCCTTTCAGAACGCTCACCTCCTCCTCACCCACACCTTCAAATACCTTCTGCTCATACTCCCGCGCCATTTTCAGCAGCTTACAGGCCAGCTCGCCTCCAGCATCAGTCAGAGCAAAGGTAGCGGCTTTATCATAATGGTCGCTTACCAGTCCCCGGCGTGTCAGACCGCTTAAGGTGTCCTCCAGGTCTTCGATGGGCTGCGCTACTCGTTGGGCAATGGTTTCAAGGGGCAGCGCTCCTCGATCAAGCAGCAGGGTCAGAACTCGCCACTCCTTCTCGTCCACCCCCATGTGCTTGAGGCGAGGATAGAAATCCTTACGATAGGCAGATAGGGACTGGCGCAACAGATAAAGAAAGTGATGCCCCAGAAGCCCCTCTCCCGTCTCGACCTCCTCTTGAGAAATCGTCATCGGATGGGGCTCAGGCAGGGCATAGCGCCCGTTGTGGAAGACTAAAGCCCCTCGACCATCCTGGTAGTCATACTTCAGCACCTCCCCGACGATGATGAAGTGGTCGCCGCCTTCGTATACCTGCCAAGTGCGGCACTCGAAATGGGCCACAGCGCCCACTATTCGTGCGCCGCCCCCAACTCCCTCTTCAAAATCGATCCCCTTGAACTTGTTCTCACCCCGCTGGGCGAATCGGTTAGAGATGGGTACCTGATCACTGCCCAGCACATTGACTACAAAGTGCTCTGCATGACAGTAGGCATCTAGGCTATAGGCGCTTTTATCGATGCTCCATAGAATCAGCGGCGGTGTAATGGAGACGGCATTGAAGCTGCTTGCCGTTACGCCATAGTGCTCACCTTCCGTATCACGGGTGGTTATCACTGTTACGCCAGTAGCGAACTTTCCCAGGGCGTTTCTGAAATCTCGGGTATCAATACTCATAAACTATCTCTCTTGTACTATTTATGCAGAGGAGTATCAGCGGCCTAGTTTTTCACCGGTGACGCCACCTATCCCATACTCACTTTTGGGTACCTCGCTGATAATCACCCGTACATTCTCTTTAGGTGCACTTAACGAAGAGACAACAGCATCGGTCACCTCACTGATCAGTGACTCTTTTTGCTGCGGTGTTCTTCCTGACATCATGTAAACGTGAACGGTAGGCATCGCAATCCTCATTACCCGTCTTAGAGCGGTTGACTCGGAGTGGTTAAAAATCGGTTAGCTCGCGGTATTCGTCATAGCGCTCGCTAAAGTTTTGGTACGAATCAATGACCTCGGTAAAGTCGCTATCACGTTGAGCTGCTTCTTCAAGCACCTCCTCCGTGGCCAATTGCAAGGCCGCCAACACCTCTTCAGGAAAGCGTTCAACGGTTACTCCAGCGCTGCGAAACTCTTCCAAGGCGGCGGATTGAGCCTGCATATCGTGGGCAAACATGCGAATGCTCAAATCACTGCAGGCATTGCGTACGGCCAAGCGCTGGCTTTCCGCCAATCCAGCCCATACGTCAGCATTAATTAGCAGCTCATTGAGGCTACCGGGCTGATGCCAGCCTGGAAAATAGTAGTGCTTGGCAACTTCAAAGAACCCTGCACTGGTATCGATGGTGGGAAAGCTGAGTTCAGCGGCACCAATGCGCCCTGTATCAAGCCCGAGAAACGTCTCGCCAGCAGGAATGGAAACCGGCGACACTCCCAAGCGGCTAATTATCTCTCCCCCCAGACCACTAATGCGCATGCTCATGCCATTGAGGTCTTCAACACTGTTGACTTCCTCAGTGAACCATCCGCCCGCTTCAGAGATCATGCTCCCACAAGGAATCGGCACGACATTATGGGGTGCGTACAGCGCCTCCCACAGCCCGAGACCGCCGCCACCATATAGCCAGGACAGATACTTCGGCACATCGGGGCCGAAGGGGATGCTTTGAAACAGCGCGGCAGCCGGAATCTGACCTGCCCAGTAGCTGGCGGCCGACCAACCTGCATCCAAGCTGCCGTTACCGACGTTCTCCATAATTTCGAAAGGGGGTGAAAAGGACCCAGCATCATAAGGAGTGAAGGTCAGCTCTCCGTTGGTCGCCGTGGCGACATCCTCGACAAAGCGATGTATTGAGGTATCAATAACCTCAAGACTGAAGGGGAAAGCGGATTGTAGCGTCAAATTCTGGGCCATCGCGGTGGAGGCGAGTAGTGACGCTCCTGTACCGATAATGGTGCTCTTCAAAGAAAACTTCATAGTGTTAACTCCTGTTCTATTTGTTTCGTAAGTTTTATTTCTTAAGTTCTATTTATTAAGTTCTATGTCTCAAGCTCTGTGCGGTGATTGTTAATGCAACGACTTACAGCATGAGCAGCCCCGGGAACAGCAGTATCAGTAGTAAGACGAACAGTTGGATGGCGATGAAGGGCAGCACGCCTCGATAAATATCCAAGGTGGCAACGCGATCTCCCACGGCCCCTTTCAAATAGAAGAGCGATACGCCGAACGGGGGAGTGAGAAAGGAAGTCTGCAAATTGATTGCAAACAGAATGGCAAACCACACCAGCAGCGCTCCACCGGTAAGACCATTCGACAATTCCAGCTGGGTAATGATAGGCACAAAGATGGGCATCAGAATCAAGGATATTTCCAGCCAGTCCAGAAAGAATCCCAGCACGAAGACCAGCAATAGGATGAGGACTAACACGCTCCAACTGCCTCCTCCCATCAGCCCCAAACTACTGCGAATTAAGCCATCACCGCCGACCCCTTTAAAAATTAGCGAGAAGCAGGTCGCCGTAATGACCAACATCATGATCATGGCGGTCGAAACAACGGTCTCTCTCGCCGCTGTCATTACCGATTCCATATCGATTTTCTGCATAACACCGGCAAACCCCAACACCGCCAGTACGCCAACACCGCTGGCCTCCGTAGGCGTCGCCACCCCAGAGACGATGGTGCCAAGCACGATGGGGATCAGTACGAGAAAAGGGAACAAAGCCAGCAGGTTGCGCCAAACGCCGCCCCCTTGCTGCTCAACTGAGCGTTTGATCTCCGTTAAAGACGAACGCCGCTGCCCCCATGCAAGGGCAAGCGAATAGAGGGTATAGAGCAGGAGCAACAAAGCACTCGGGATCAAGGCAGCCTTGAATAGATGGCCGACAGGTACCGATACCAGGCTGGATAGAATGATTAGCATAACGGAAGGCGGCATCAGAATGGCTAGCGTGCCCGAGGCTGAAATTAGCCCCGCCGACGCCGATGCTGAGTAGCCAGCATCAAGCATTCGGGGCAGCGCCAGTACCGCAAGCAAGACAACGGAAGCGCCAACAACGCCAGTAGTTGCTGCCATCAACCCTCCGATGAACAGCACCGTCAGCGCGAGATGGCCCGGCAGCCTGCGCAGCAAGCCTTCGCTAACGCGGAAAGCATCACGGGCCAAGCCGGTTCGCTCCAACAGCAACCCCATCATGATGAACATCGGTATGGCGACGTATAGCCAGTTGCTCAGCGCGTTCGCGTACACGCGCGTCAACATGAGATTGGAGAAGGCCAAGGGAAGATCTGAAAACAGCAGAAAAATGGCCGACACTCCACCCAGTACCAGCGCCACCGGATAGCCAGACAAAATACCTGTAAAGAGCAGCAGCACCATAGCGAGAGGCAGCCAATGTTCAAGCATGATTCGAGCTCCCTGACATCAATAACCAAGTTCTTTTCACTAACAGATACACCAGCACCGCCAAAAACAGGGTGATACCGATCGGCAGGGTGGCCTTGATAACGTATATGTCCGTCAACCCCCCATCTGTCGAGCGCTCACTGGTCAGGTAGGCGCGCTCGACAAATCGATAAGCGGGTAGCAGTAGCAGCGCAAAGAAAGGGATACCGAACAGGGCATGCCCAACAATATCGATCCCATGCCGATAGCGTGCCGATAGATGCGAGTGAAATACATCAACCCTAACGTGCCGATCCAACAGCATGACCGGGGCAATAGCCATCATGATGGCCACTGCAAAAAGCAGTACCTGTAACCCCATCAAAGAGTTAAACGTAATTACTCCTCCCACCAGCCAATGGGGCGTTTCAAACGCAATGAGTTGCGACACTCCAAACAGGTGCATCAACACCCCCGCACCGATAACAAAGGCGATCAGTAACAGGCACAGGCCACACAGGTTTAAAATCGGCTCACATAGTCTTGTTTTGATGGCGTGCATACGGTTTCCCTTTACGCTGGCAGATCAAAGGTCGAGGACTAGGCGTGCGCTTTTGGCCCTGGAGCAGCACACGGCCATCTGGTCGTTATCTTCCTTTTCTTCTTCGCTTAGAAAGTGGTCACGGTGATCGGGAGTGCCCTCCAGCACCTCGCAGATACAGGTGCCGCAAACCCCCTCTTCACAGGAAACATTGACCTTGACTCCCGCCGCCTTGAGCGCCTGGGCGATGGACATGCCCTCTTCCACCTGAACGGTGACACCACTGGCAACCGCCTCCACTTCAAAAGCGGCGCCACTGGTATCCACTTCTGCAGAGAAGTACTCTGAGTGCACACGGCTATGCGGCCACTCCGCCTGACCTGCGGCACCTATCACCCAGTCCATGAAACCAGTGGGGCCACAAACATAGAGGTGGGTATCGGCGGGCTGTACCCCCAGCAAAGCCTCTATGTCCAACCGCTGGGAGGCCTCCTCATCATCAAAGTGCATCACTAATGCATCGCCAAAGGCGGCTTCAAGCTCGTCAATAAAAGCTGCCTTGTCACGCCCACGGCAGCAGTAATGCAACTCGAAGGAGCGCCCGGCATCGCGCAGCTCGTACGCCATGGCAATCATGGGCGTAATACCGATACCCCCGCCCACCAACAGGCTATGCAATGCCGATCCATCCAGGGGGAAGAGATTGCGGGGAGTGCTCACCTTCACCTGAACACCTTCGTGCAGGCGCTCGTGTACCGCCTTGGATCCTCCCCTCGAAGCCGGGTCGAGGAGTACTCCGAGCCGATAACGGTGGCGCTCCCCTGGGGGGTTACTCAGCGAGTATTGGCGCACCAGCCCGTCATCGAGGTGGATATCAATGTGAGCGCCTGCTTCAAAGGCAGGCAGATCAGCGCCACTCTCAGCCGCCAGATCGATCACCGCGATCTCATTGGTATGGATATCGCGGCGCACAACGTTCAGGATCATGATGTCATCTTGCATGGTCATCTCCAGATGCTCAGCGCATGTAAATGCCGCCATTGACGTCCCAGCAGGCACCGTTTACAAAAACCGCCTGAGGGCTGGCAAGAAAGCTCACCATTTGCGCGACCAGCTCAGGGGAACCCAGCTGGCCTACGGGTATATTGGCAAGCGCTTTATCCAGATTGTCACCGAGCACCTCACGCACCATCGGGGTATCCAGTGGCCCCGGCGCAATCGCGTTGCAGGTCACCCCGTCCGCCGCCAAGTCGCGGGCAAAAATCTTGGTCAAGGTCAGAATGGCGCCCTTGGAGGCAGCATAATGAGCGCCAGTGGCTGTACCTCCGTTCTGCCCTGCTAGCGACGCCAGATTGACGATGCGCCCATAGCCACGTTCTCGGAAGTGGCGACCAAAGACCTGGCAACCGGCAAAGACACTGCCGGCATTGGTGGTCATCACTTCGTTAAATTGGGCGGGGTCAATATCGAACACCCCTTGCACTGCGGTGCGGGCTGCATTGTTGACCAGTACTTCGCAACTGCCCCAGCGGGCGACAATTTTGTCCAGCACGCACTGGAAATCCTCTGGCTTGGCGACATCGAGGGTCGCGGTCACAGCGGTTTCCCCGGCCAGGTCGAGTTCGGATGCCAGCGCTTCGGCGGGTCCGGTGTCGATATCGGTGATAACGACACGAAACCCCGCCTTATGAAGTGCGCGTACGATGTGAACCCCGAGTCCACGTGCGCCGCCGGTTACCACTGCGGTCTGAATTTTGTCGGGTAGTGGTACGCTCATCAGAACAAATAGCTGAACGAATTCAGCACTCCATCAGAGTTGAGTAGACGAACCACCTTTTCCTGAAGACGAAAGCCGGTATCAGTGGACGTGAGGGTGTAGCGCACATTGGCTGCCCAAATGCGCTGACGCCCAAACTTGTCTTCCACCAGGTGCTCAGCGCATGAAACGACAACCGTATTGCCATCGACAGCATCGATCACAAAACGAGATACGGTGCGTACGGTGACGGCCGGGGGTGCCGAAGAGATCGAGAAACCATCCTGGAAGCGTTTAATACGATCCCGGCGCATCTTGTCATCGTCGTAACAGAGGTTGAGCACTGCCGCGTAATCGTCGGCGTCCTCGATAGGAATGATGTACAAGCCCTCTGTCTGCCACAGGTCTAGCCAAGCGTCGTACTCTTTTGCGTCCAGAATCGCCGCTTCGTGCCAAATAAACTGCGTGACCTGCCAGAGCAGGATTTCATTGTCGATTGTGTTCATTTCGCTCACTCCTGCATCATCCGTTTCCACATCGCATAGGCGGCACGCATACCCGTTTCATCCGATACATGACCACGCGGCCCCGCCTCGCCCGGCACTTCCTTCTCGATGCCTCGATTGACCAGAATCGGCAGTTCAGCACCGCCATCAACCCCCCGCTGGATTCGCTCCCAGACCTCGGCATCGTCGGGAGAACCAAAGCCCATGGGGCCCTGAAAGTGTTCATGCAAGCGCAGGCGTACGCGATTGGCGATGTCGGGACCTCCCTCCATACCAAGGGCAATATGGCGAATATCAGTTTTATCGACAGCAACGGGCGTCAACACCCGGAAGAAGGCCATTGAGCACGCCACGTTGGGGAACAAATTAAGATTGAACCCGGAGCCACCTACCGCTCGCACAATGCGGCGGACTTGATCTTCCGGGTAGCCTTCGTCGCGCAGCGCCTGTGCCAGCTCTTCAAACCGCTCTGGAATTTTGCGATCAAGATCCTCCTCTAGATCAACGAGTTCGGGAATCATGACCATGACGGAGTGACCGTTACCCAGGTCTTCAACGAAGCCTTCGCCATCAAGGAAGGTGAATGTCTTTTCAGCTTCCTCATCAAGGGATTGCAGAAAGGACTTATGCACGATCGGAAAGTGATAGGCGTCAGTGGTGTTCTCTAGCTGAACTTTCCAGTTCATTGGCACCGAAAACTGATGTTCGCCAAGGGTTTTTACGGGGTATCCACCACCCTGTTTCATAAACAGATCGATCCACTTCTTGGCAGCACCAAGGAAGTCTTCCAGTGGCTCAATGTCATCGTTGAAAGTGGCGAAAACCATGCCCTGATAGCTTTCAACGCGTAGCTTGAGCATCCCATGCTGTGACTTATCGAAATCATCGCCATACTGTTCGGGATTCGGCAAAGCACGCAGACTGCCATCGAGCCCATAGCCCCAACCGTGATAAGGGCATTGGAAAGATGAGGTCTTGCCCTTGTGAACCTCGCACACCGTCGCTGCCCTGTGGCGGCAGCGATTAACCATTACATGGATATTGTCTTTACGGTCACGTACCACGATGACCGGTTCACGACCTACTTTGGACAGCTTAAAAGACCCCTTATCGGGGATCTCGCTTGCATGCGCTACCCACACCCAGGTCTTGTGGAAAATCTTCTCCTGCTCTTGCTCAAACAGCTCTGAGCTGGTGTACATCGGGGTCGCAATCTTATCGTTATGGACCAGTTGATCTGGTTCGAGCGCGATGTTTTTGACGTCGATTAATTGGTTCATTCTGTTCTCCTCATGCCTAGCCAGCTAATGCTGTCTTTATTCAGGTACCACCAACTCACGGCCGATACGTGCTTCGACACGAGCGTATTTCCAGAGCTTATAGGTGCCATCACCTACCGGGATGGTGCGGAAGAAGTTGCAGGCAGCGACAACAGATTCGTAATCAGGAACATCGGCCATGATGTAGGCGGTCCAGGGGGCAGTGGCAGAAGGGCCTACCATAATGCGGTCGTCATCCATGATCCCCAGGATAGTGACGCCGGGGAGTTCATCGATGCCTTGCATCATCTGGCTGAAGGCTTGCCAAACTTGCTTGCCTTCCTCGGCCGTAGCATCCATGAAGTTTTGGTTGATACCGATGCAGAAAAGTACGCGATGCATAGTGTTAATCTCCGTTGGTTAAACTACGTAGGGCGGTTATAGGTAACCCGGTAAAGGATCGTGGCCGAAGAATATGGCGCCAGCGTTCTTCCAGGTGATCTCGCCCATAAAGGCATGTTGGGTGCACAACTGCGAATCACGCAGGATTCGCGACAGAGGGTGGCCGTTGTCGGCCCCAGTCATGCCGCTTATTTGATATACGCTGCGAATAGACTCGGCGCACTCGTGGGTCAAATGGGTGGTGGAGAGGCGCAGCAGGTTGACCTGCTCACGGCTTGGCTCGCCCCCGGCCTGAATGCTTGCCCAGGCGGCGTCGGTACTCTCATAGAAGAAGGCGCGGGCAGCGCGAACTTTGGCCTCGGCCTTACCGAGGGCAATCTGGGCATACTCACGCTCGCCCAGGTTGGGGGCGCCGGTGACTGATTTACGCCCATCGGCCATGGCGCGGACGATATCCAGTGCCTCCCGGGCCAAGCCCAGGGTAGTCACTGCCAGCACCTGAGCGGCGAAGGAGAGCGATGGGTAGCGGAAGAAGGGGGTATCGACGTTGGGCTTGCCGCCGCGCACGAAGGTCCAAGCCTCTGGAACATAGGCTTCCTCGACCACGAGGTCGTGGCTGCCAGTAGCCACCATGCCCAACATATCCCAGGTCGGGTCGACCTTCACCTGGTCGCAGGGCAGCACTGCCATGCGCGGCAAAGCACCCTCTTCGGCGGGAAGGATGCCCACCCCACATAGCGATGCCCCCATACAACCGCTGGCAAATTTCCATCGCCCTTTGATACGGAAACCGTTATCAACCCGCTCAGCGGGTTGGGGCGGAAAAATCCCTCCAGCGAAGACGATGTCGGGGGAATCCCCCCACACTTCCTTTAGGGTCTCCTCGGGTAACGCTGCCAAGTAGGCGGGGTTCATGCCAAAACTCGCTACCCAGCCAGAGGAGCCATCCGCCGCCGAGATCGCTTCGACCATTTTCAGGAAGTCGGCGGGCGACTTCTCATCACCGCCGTAGATGGCGGGCACCATGGCCCGATAAATACCGATCGCCTTGAACTCATCAATGATATCCATGGGGATATGGCGCAGTTCCTCAAACTCTTTGCGTCGGGATCGAATTGACTCGAGCAATGCGTCAAAACGCTCCTCGCCTCCCCACTGTGATTTATCAATGTGCTGTTGCATGCTTCGCTCCTGTTTGTTGTTCCTCTCCCGCCGACTTAACCTGACCTATGAGTTGCGAAGCCATCCGGCAGACGCCTGCGTCATCGCCATGACGTCCGATCAATTGCACGGAGACAGGCAATGTTTGCTGAGACTCAAGAGGAATCGATAAGGCGGGATGACCTGAAAGATTGAAGGGCCGCGCAAGGGACGATATTTTCAAATCCTGGTGGCCCGAGAGCGCATCCTGAACAGTCATGGGAAAATGCGGCAACGTCGGCAGCACCAGGACATCATGGTTCTCTAGCAGTGCATCTACTTCGCTGGTAAAGGCACGACGGACCCGCTCCGACTCCTTTATCTCAGCATCGGTTGTCACGGCAGCGGCCTTCAAACGTTGTTCGACATCTGCGCCTACCTTGCCTGTGGCAAGCAATGCCTCGCAGGCACGGAAAGTTTCGCGATTGATAATTACCATGGCAGCCTCAAACGCCTCTGCCATAAGCGGCAAGGCAACATCCCCACGCGCCATTCCAGACCGACTGAGCTGGCCTTCAATACTTGCCCAAATGGCTGAATCGGCATTTACGCCGATGCACCCCATAACAGGCCTAGGAGTGTCCTTTGGCAACTGAAAACCGGGGTCAATCGCCGCCATGAACGCCATCAGCTTCTGAAAATCGCAAGCTAAGGGGCCTACACAGTCAAGACTACTTTCTGCAGGCATAACGCCGCGGCGACTCAAGCGCCCGAAGGTGGGCTTAAGGCCGTAGACACCACAGCAGGCAGCAGGGACGCGAATAGAGCCACCTGTGTCTGTACCAATACCAATATCGGCAAGACCAGCGGCCACCGCGGCGGCCGACCCACTGGAAGAACCGCCAGGGATAAGGTTGGGGTAGCGCGGATTCTCTGGCGTGCCAGCCCAGGCATTAATACCCGTCATACCGAATGCCAGCTCATGCAGATTAGCCTTTCCCACGATGTGGTAGCCCGCTTTGAGCGTCCGCTCGACGACCTCTGCATGAGCCGCGGCAGGCGGTGCATCAGCAAGGGCAGCTGACCCTGCGCAGGTGGGGAAGCCGGCGATATCGATCGTATCTTTGACGACCACTTTGCACGGCCCCTGCCCCAGGCTTAACCTCGATGTCAATATAGTCACCTCAGCCACCCCGCTAGATTTATCACATGAAGTTTCAAGTAAATAGGCATGAATTTTATAACCATTCATCTAATCCGGTGAACGCTAAAGGACGAACAGTACGATTTGAGGAAGCACTAACAGCAAGGCAATGCACAGCAGATAAGGGGGTATGAAGTAACCCACTCCACGGAATGTCTCACCCATTCGTAACTCTGCATCCAGGCTCTTTACAATGAAAGCGTTCACTCCGACCGGCGGTGTAATCGCTCCCATACTAGTAACGATACAGACCACCACGCCAAACCAAATTGGGTCGTAACCCAAGGCAAGCGCTACGGGAAAGAAAATCGGAATTGAGATAATTAAAAATCCCATCGCATCCATTAGCGCTCCGCCGATCACATAGATCAGCAGAATACAGGCCATTACCATTATGGCTGGCAAGGGCAGTGCCGCCGCCCACTCGCCCACCATGTAAGGCAGTCTTGTGATGGTAAGAAAGCGCCCGAAAATGACCGCTCCAGCAACCAACATCAATATCATGGCCGACGACTTGAGTGCATTAGCGATGGCCTCATTTAAGACGGCCCAGGAGAGCTTGCCTTGTATCAAGGTAATGACCATTGCACCAATGCAGCCCACCGCAGCAGCCTCTGTCGAGGTGAACCAGCCCGCAAACAACCCACCTAGCACCAGTGTAAAGAGGGCACCAATTTCGATAACGCCTTTCAGCGAACGCCACCTTGTAGACCAGCTCGAACGCACACCTGCGGGCCCCATATCTGGGCGACGCCGACAGAGTAGCCCAATCGTAGCGATGAACAGCACAACCAGAATAAGCCCAGGGACAATACTGGCTAAAAACAGGTCGCGAATGGCCAGCTCGGCTTGCAGCGCAATAACAATCAGCACAGAGCTTGGTGGGATGATGACCCCCAGAGTCCCCCCCGCTGCAACGCTGCCGGCACTGAGCGCACGGTTATAGCCAAATTTCTTCATTTCGGGGAGCGCAATAGTGCCGACAGTGGCTGCTGTGGCGGTGTTCGAGCCGCTCACCGCTGCAAAACCTGCGCTGCTAAGGATCGTCGTTGTGGCCATGGAGCCACGAAAATGGCCTATCCAGGCATAGGCAGCTGCAAATATCTTTTCCGTTATCCCCGAGCGAAACAGCAATTCCCCCATAAAAATAAATAGGGGTATAACACTAAGGGAGTAACCCGATAACTGTTCCCAGATGCCTGAGCTAATCACGTTATACGCGGCAATAGGGCTCGTCATGTAAAGCATGCCAAAAAAGCCCACCATAAACATAGCGAAGCTAATCGGCATTTTTAATAAAATAAGAAGAAACAAACAGAGCACGCCTAACAAAGCTACCAGCGTCATACTCATTGTGTGACCACCTTTTTTAAACTACTCAAAAAGTCTGCTAAAAGAACCAAGCAAAAAGCTGAAAACCCTAATGCCACTAAGTAAACAACGGGATAAAACGCAATACGCAGTGTTTGCGATAAGGAGCCCCTTTGCATAGCGCTAAAGCCATACTCCCAGAGCTTCCAAGCCACCATTGAGAAGAATAAAAAACTTGCGCCTGAGACCAGGACGTAGAGAACACTTTGCAAACGGACAGGGAAATGTTCGACCAGCAAGTCCAGCTCAATATGGGCTTTGGTGACTTGGGAGTAAGCGAGCGACAGCGCCACGACTACCGCTGTTAGCCAGCCGACCATTTCGGTGGCACCACCAAATGAAGAGCTAACTTGGCGCATTATGATGTTACCGACCACCAGAAACACCATCATCAGTAATGCCGAGCCGGCTACATAGAGTAAGAGACGGCTAATTACCCAATTAAATTTATTCATGGTAACTACCTAGGTCTATCAACATGGCGCTTACTGGGCGCAAAGATATGCGCCCAGACAAAAGCATAGGCACTATTGGTTTTGTTCGATCAGCTCAATAAACCGGTCACGCAACTCAAAAGCAGGAAGCCCTTGAGCAGCCACCTCTTCTAACCGTTGCTCATTGATCGGCTCCAGCAAGGACGACCAGCGCTCAGCCTCCTCCTCGGACAAGGCGAGCTGCTCAAGATCATGATTCTCAGCAGCCCAAGCCAAGGATTCCTGGATGTGTTCATCTAGGTACTTACCTGCATAAGAGGCCATTTCGGCACCCAATGCATCAATCTCCTGCTGAACATTTTCGGGCAAGGAGTCCCATCGCTGCTGATTCATCACCGCAACGAAGACAACGTTGGTCAAAGGATAGTCAGTGATATAGCTCACATTGCGGGCATACTGCAGATCCATCAGCGTCTCACGGGAACCTACATAGCCACTAACGATACCAGCCTGCAGGGCTTCTCCCGTTTCCGACTGGGTGAGACCCACCGGCACGCCACCAAGGGCTTGAACAACGGCTGTACTGTCGCCTGGTACCCTGATCTCTTGGCCCTCAAGATCCTCCAGTGAAGCCACTGCTGCTTGAGTATGTAAGTAGCCTGGCTCTGAGGTGAACGCGGTAATGACTTTAAACTCTTCCAAGCCCAGCGTCTCTGCGGGGAACTCTTTGATCAGTTCGTACACTGCCTGACTGGCTGTCTGCGAATTCACTTCGATGCCTGTTAGATTTCCGACCAAATTGAGTAACGGAAAACGTCCCGGCTCGTATGAGGTGGCAGAGAGACCTATATCGGCAACACCGTTTAAGACGCCATCGAACATGTTGGCCGCCGTCAGCAACGTTCCACCTGGGAAAGTGTTGACGTTTACCTGGCCATCGGTTCTTGCGTTAAGCTCTTTCACCCATTGCTCCATCTGCACGGCGGGGAAGGTTTGGGAAGGCGCAAAGAAGGCATAGCTGAGGTTGATGTTATCCGCTAACGCACTGGTGCTGAGCAACACCCCAGCGCATACGCCGCTTAGGCGTGTCAAACGGCGAGAGGTTTCGTGCCACAGCTGTTTTTGGCTGGTCATTGGTCATTAGCCCTATTTATTTTTGTGTTGAATGTCATATAAGCCTAGTAGAAACATTCAACATCACATGAAAAGTAAAGTAAATACCCACGCACGGATCTATTTTTTTCCTGCAAAAAACTTGCCGTTTGATATTAAAATATATGTTTATCAAATAGATAAACATATATTTTAAAAATAATTAGTATTTTTCTGAACTATCAAATGCCTCTATCGGTATTACTAAGCACCGATACTGTGCACACTAAAGAGCATCTGCTCGTTTTTAATTCGACATGCTCAAGCGAAAGCCTCAACCACCACTTCTCATTGAGCCCCTCGATAGTTCCTCGAAAACGCTGTTTAAACTGAATCAGAAGACACGCAAAAAGCCCAAGCAAAAGCTTGGGCAATGGAAAAACGGGAAATGGCGAAGCGCTTATTCAAGCGACTCATAGGGCAGGCCAACATAGTTTTCCGCAATGGTAGTTAGCCCTGCCTCGGAGCTAGTGACGTAATCCAATTCTGCCAGTTGCATGCGGCTATTAAAGTCTTCCCCATCGGAAAAATTATGCAGCATGGAGGTCATCCACCAGGAAAACCGCTCCGCCTTCCAGATGCGTTTCAGGCACGTTTGCGAGTAACGTTCGATCAGGTCGGTGCGGCCTTCTTGGTAAACCTTCACCATTAATCGATAGAGGGTATTCACATCGCTAGCGGCTAGGTTAAGTCCCTTGGCACCGGTGGGTGGCACGATATGGGCGGCATCACCCACCAAGAACAGTCGCCCGTGTTGCATCGGCTCAACGACATAGCTGCGCAGAGGCGCGATACTTTTCTCAATTGATGGCCCCGTTACCAGCTTTTGGGCCACCTCTTCGGGCAAGCGACGTTTAAGCTCTTCCCAAAATCGCTCATCAGACCAGTTTTCTACCTTTTCATCTGACGGTACCTGGAGATAGTAGCGGCTGCGAGTGGCGGAACGCATGCTGCAGAGGCTAAAGCCACGCTCGTGCCGGGCGTAGATCAGCTCATCGGAGACCGGCGGAGTATCCGAAAGCACACCAAGCCAGCCAAACGGATACACCTTTTCAAACTCTTTGATGCGGTCTTGAGGAATCGCTTGGCGGGATACACCGTGGTAGCCGTCACAACCGGCAATATAATCACAATCAAGCCTGACCGTTTCGCCATTGTGTTCAAAGGTCAGGTAGGGATGATCACTTTCAAGATCATGAGGTTGAACGTTTTCTGCTTCGTAGAGCGTCGTGGCTCCAGCTGCTTCACGGGCCTGCATCAAATCCCGTGTCACCTCTGTTTGGCCGTACACCATTACCTTGCTTCCACCGGTCAACTCATCCAGCGCAATACGCACACGACGATTATCAAAGGCAAGTTCGAAGCCATCGTGGGGCAAGCCCTCTTGCTTCATGCGCTGATCAACACCCGCTTCGCTCAGTAGATCGACCATGCCTTGTTCTAGCACGCCCGCACGAATACGGCTCAAGACGTACTCACCACTACGCCGCTCCACAATCACGTTATCAATACCTTTGCGATGCAGTAGTTGGCCCAACAATAAGCCAGAAGGCCCTGCACCAATAATGGCGACCTGCGTTTTCATAGGAATGCCTCATCCTTGTCATTATCTAAAACAGATAACTTGTATTTTTCAATGAAACACACCGCATAATAAGGCATGATTTAGGTCAATTATTGGACATTTAGCGCTTAATTACCCAACCTTAGTCGTAGAGGAGAAAAAACAAATGACCCCCTCATCGGCAACGTCTGTTCCGGTATTCAAACTCTATGGTGAAACGCAGCACTGGCCTACGCCGGATTTGCTTCACTGCGAATCTATTCCCGAACGCAGCCGCCTACATGACTGGCGTATTCGCCCCCATCGCCATGCCGACTTAGTGCACATTTTATTGATTAGTCAGGGCAGCGTGACATTGGAGTTGGAAGGCACTCGTCATGACCTACAGAGTGCTACCACGATTATTGTGCCCGCTATGGCAATTCATGGTTTCCATTTTTCACCCGATGTACAAGGGCACATCATTACGTTGGCCAAGCCGCTGGCAGACCATCTGCATACCCTGCTGGGTGAGAGCAGCGCCCTTAGAAAGGCGGACTTCTTTCGCCTATCGCACGCTCATGAGCAAACGCGCATTACAACGCTTGTGGCGCAGATTGACCGGGAATATCGTCAACCCGCCCCTGGACGCAGCATGCTTCTTGAAGCGCTTATCCAAGCACTCGTCGTTGAGCTTTCGCGACTTGGTCACTATGCCGGTAGCCTTAAAAAGCGCTATACCCCTCGCCAAAATGACAAGGGGCAGCAACACATAGAACACTTTCAAGCGCTGATTGAGGCACGCTATCGTGAGCAACCCAGTATTGAGTGGCTCGCCGGGCAGGTAGGAATTAGTAGCGCACACTTGAACATGCTTTGCCGCGAACTTGCCGGACGCAGTGCCCTGCAAATGCTTCACGAACGCTTGCTGCTTGAAGCCAAGCGTCAGCTCACCTACACCAACATGACCATTGGACAAGTCTCTGACAACTTAGGCTTCTCCGAGCCCGCCTACTTCACGCGCTTTTTTAAGCGCAATACAGCGCTTTCTCCTCGCGAGTTTCGACTGCGCCAAACGGCGGTTAACACCATTGCTAAATAGGATAATGCCGCGGCCCGAGCTGCATCGTCATCCAGCGCAGCTCGGTGAATTCTTCGATGCCTGCTTTACCACCAAAGCGTCCGTAACCACTGGATTTGACGCCACCGAACGGCATCTGTGGCTCATCATGCACCGTGGGTGCATTGATATGGCAGATTCCCGTTTGTAAGCGCCCTGCCACTTTCATAGCTCGTGCACTATCGCGGCTAAACACCGCTGATGAGAGGCCATACTCGCTATCGTTAGCGATGCGAATTGCTTCTTCCTCACCCTCCACGCGAATCACCGCCACGATCGGGCCAAACGACTCTTCGCTATAGAGCCGCATGTCGCTGGTCACGCCATCGATGACCGTGGCCTGCATCACGACCCCTTCTGCTTTACCGCCAGCAGCGAGATGGGCGCCCTTATCCACGGCATCCTCAATGAGGCTATTTAGTTTTTCTCCTGACGCCGCGTTGATTAACGTGCCCAGCGCATGACTCTTATCACGCGGGTCACCCGCCTTTAGCGCCTTGGCTCGAGCGGCAAACTTATCAACGAACGCATCCGCAATGCGCTGATCGACAATCACACGCTCGGTGGACATGCAGATCTGGCCTTGGTTGAAGAATGCGCCAAAGATGGCTGCATCCACCGCTGCGTCAATATCCGCGTCATCCAACACCAGAAACGGTGCTTTACCGCCCAGTTCAAGCAACACAGGCTTCAACTGCTTAGCGGCTTGCTCGGCAATGATTTTTCCCACGCCTGTAGAGCCGGTAAAGTTAATCCGCCGTACCGCCGGGTGGGCAATCAAGGCACTCACCACATCCGCAGCGTTATCCGGTGCATTGGTAATCACGTTGACAATACCGCCGCCAAACCCTGCTTCTTGAAGCACTTCACCAATAAGATGGTGAGTCGCGGGGCACTGCTCAGAAGCTTTCAGAATAACGGTGTTGCCACAGGCCAAAGGGGTGGCGATGGCTCGCGTACCTAGAATAATGGGCGCATTCCAGGGGGCGATGCCCACGACCACACCACAAGGTACACGCACTCCCATGGCCATACTGTCGGGTACGTTCGAGGGAATAATATCGCCATGAATTTGCGTAGTGAGCGCCGCTGCCTCACGCAGCACATCTGCCGCCACTTTGACGTTAAACCCCGCCCATCCAGGCGTAGCACCAGTCTCATCGATCATTCGGTCAATAAAGTCGCCCTGATGCGCTTCCATCAGCTCAGCTGCTTTTAGCAATTTGGCGCGCCGTTCACCTGGGCCTGTTTGCGACCATGCATCAAACGCCCGGCCAGCCGCGTCGGCAGCCGCATTTGCATCACCCACACTTGCCGCCGCCGCCGTAGTGACAACATCGCCACTCAGCGGATTCGCTCGAGTAAAAGTGGCTCCGTGCTCAGCTGCTTTTGATTCACCTGCGGACAATAGCTGAAGAGTGACCATGGCATTAACTCCTTGTAATAAAACAGCCTAAAGCAGAAACAGCGTGCTCAAAATTGGGAAGGCGATAAGCAGTGCCAAGCGTATTAAGTCAGAAACGACAAAGGGCGCGACCCCTTTAAAAATCTCACCTAGCCCGACGTGGGGCGCCATGGCTTTAATCACGAACACGTTCATCCCCACTGGCGGCGTCATTAGTCCCAGCTCAACGGTCAGCACGGTAAGAATACCGAACCATACCGGGTCGATCCCCATCGCTTGAATGATCGGGTACACCACCGGAACGGTGATCACCAGCATCGCGATAGAGTCCATAAACATGCCTAGCACAAAGTAGAGCGCCAGTATGCATAGCACGACGACGATGGGCGTGAGATCCATACCGTATAGCACGTCCGTAATGGAGAACGAGATACGCGATACCGAAATGAAGTAACCCAGTGTCTCTGCCCCTACCAGCATGAAGAACACCACGGCAGACAGCGCCAATGTCTCTTGGACGCTGGCCCATAACTGCGCACTGCGCATACCTTTGACAAGGGCATAAATCAGCGTGGCAAATGCACCCACGCTGGCCCCTTCTGTAGGCGTAAAGGCCCCAAAGTAGATGCCTAAAATCATCACCAGAAACACGCCAAAGAAAGGCACCAAGCCGGTCAGTGACCGCAGCTTTTCTTTCCAAGGCGTAGGCTCACCAGCCACCGCCAACGAGGGGCGCAAATACATCACCACCGTGACGGTGAGTGAGTACATCACCAAGCCCAGCAGGCCGGGGATTAAACCAGCCATAAACATATCGCCTACGGACTGCTCGGTGAGAATCGCATAGATCAGCAGGGCGATACTGGGTGGAATCATGATGCCTAGGGTGCCACCCGCAGCCAAAGCTCCGGTGGCCAAGCCACGGTTATAGCCGTAGCGCTCCATTTCAGGAAGTGCCACCCGCGTCATGGTGCTGGCTGTGGCTAGCGAAGAGCCAGAAATAGCAGAAAAAATGCCGCATGAACCCACTGCAGCAATGGCAAGGCCGCCTTTCCAGCCTCCACAAATGATACGGGTCGAATCAAATAACTTGCCTGCCATTCCCGAGTGAGCCGCTAGTACGCCCATTAAAATAAACATGGGCACGGCGCTGAAGCTGTAGTTGGAGAGTACTTCGACGGGCACTGTTTTTAACTGAGCCACTGCCGCATCCCAACTAATAATCTGAGCAAACCCCACGACTCCCACAATCAGCATGGTAAGAGCCACCGGCACGCGCAGGATCATTAATACCAATAAGAGCCCTAAGCCAATGGCACCAATCGCTTCACTCCCCATGGGTGGCCTCCTCGCCTTGAGCATAAATAATGCCTAATAAGGCATGGATAAAGCTGCGTAATCCAAGGAGTAAGCTGAGCACAGCAGCCAGTTGGAAAATAGGTCCCATGGGAAGGCGCAAGTCTTGGGTGACCTCCCCATGCCGAGTTGCCGCCGCCGCCGAATCCAGCAGCCCCACGAACAACACCAGCCCCAGCGCCATGAAACCAAGCAAGAACACGCCCTGCAGGCGATTTTTTATGGATTGCGGCAAACGGTGAGAAAACGCTTCCACGACGACTTGGCTCTTTTCGACATTTGCGGCCATCGCCGCCAATAGCGCAAACAACATCAAGTAGCTGACCAGTTCGACGCTACCGGAAACACTCAGCGCAATCGCACCGTCCGTTATCCTGGAAAGGTAGCGAGTGCTGACATCGGCAATCGTCACCGCCAGGAGACCCGTGAGGGCAACCCCAGCAACTAAGCGACAAATAAGGGCCAGCCAATGGCTGGCCCGGTAGAGAGTAGACTGCATAAAACATTACCCCTATTGGGCGCTGCAAGACTCGCTGGCCGCCAACGCAGCCTGATAGACATCACGTGCCTGATCCAGGCCTCGTTCTTCCAACTGAGTCAGGTAGTTTTCAATGCCTGCTTGAAGCGGTTCCTGCCAGTCGGGATGCTCTAGCGGATTTTCGATTTCGCGAATGGTATGGCCAGCATCGGTAGCTTCTTGTTTACCTTCCACATCCAGTCGATCAAACACCGCCCCGGCGTTGTTAGCCCACTTCATACCCGAGTTATTATCAATGACCGCCTGCTGCTCTGGCGTGAGGTTGTCGTAGCTGCGCTGATTCATGGTGGCAACGAAAATCAACGTGTAAAAAGGTACTTCAGTGTGGTAGTTCACCAACTCATTAACACGGAAGCCTTTCAGGCCCTCCCACGGGAAGCTCAAACCATCGATCACGCCACGCTGCATGGAGGTATAGATATCCGGTGCAGGCATACCCACTGGGGTAGCTCCCATATTTTCAAGCATTTCGCCTGCAACCGCGGTTGGGCGACGAATACGCAGCCCTTCAAGGTCGGCAGGTGTTTGTATGTCAGTGTCGATGGTATGAATACCGCCCGGCCCAGTGGTAAACATGAACAGCGGTCGAGTATCTTCGTACTCGCTATCTAAATGGCCATCGTCGTAAAGCGTCTGCAGTACGCAGGCACCCTGGGTTGCTGTCGAGGCAATCCCTGGCAGCTCAACAATCTGTGATAACGGGAAACGGCCAGCGGTATAACCCTGCGCTGTGGCACCGATGTCAGCGATGCCATTAGCGGCGGCCTCATAAATGGAGTCTGGCTTGGCCAGGGTGCCGGATGGGAACATCTGCACCGTCAGTTCACCATTCGACTCTTCCGCAATTGTATCCGCCCATGCCTGCAGCACATCTTCGTTAACACCAGAAGCGCCTGGCCAAAAATGGGCCATTCGTAGTGTGGTTTCTGCTTGAGCAACACTAATGGAAAGTCCAGCAACGGCTGCAGCCAGTACACACCGAGCAAATGTCTTCTTCATGGGGACTCCAGGCTTATTTGGATTATTATAAGTTCGCAAAGCGAATAGTAGTTCGCCATAGAGCCTACATTAGTTCACTATTCTGCCTAGAGCTAATCGACCTTCGTCTATGGTTAAACGCCAGCAAAGGGGTATTTTTGCTTTTTAATGAGCACAATGCGTGCTGCTGAAAAAATATGACTCTTAAAAGATACAATGCCAGGTAAAAGTTGGACTTTTAGAAGATTACCTATCGACTAAGGTCGGGACAAAATAAAAAGCGTTGCTCATGAATAAGCAACGCTTTTTTGTAGGTAGAGGGTATTTAATTGCCGACAGGGTTAAAAATCAAAAAACACCGTCTCGCCTTCACCCTGCAGTCGAATATTCAAACGATAGCGCACCTGGCCATCCTGCTCTTCACGTTTGGCAATCAAGGTTTGCCGACGCGCCGGAGATTCGATGCGGGATAGCACCGGGCACTGGGCGTTCGCCTCAGCTTCATCATCAAAGTAGAGCCGTGTTTGTAGGTGGATGTTCACGCCCCGGGCAAACAGTGTGAGGTTGATGTGCGGCGCCATTAACTGACCGCTGGGATGTTTCACCGAACCGGGCTTGATGGTGGTCAGCGACCACTCGCTGCCATGATCGAAAGTGGTCGCGGTGCGGCCAAAGCTATTGAACGGCTTGGTCAGGTCGTAATCGGCTTGGTAGTGACCGTTCGCATCCGCTTGCCATGCCTCCAAGAAGGCATCGCGCACCAGGTCGCCGTTGCCGTCGATAACGGTACCTACCACCTGGATGTGTTCACCCTCTGCATCGGGCTTGGCCATCTCGCTCCAGATCTCTTCATCCCGCACGGGATTACCGGCAGCGGCGAGGGCAAGACCGATGTGCACGTAGGGGCCAGCGGTTTGCGAGGCGGTTTCACGCAGCATCAGGTCGCTGGTCGGCTGGCTGTTAGGCTGATTCATGAGATATCCCCGCCCTTATTGGTTTTCAAAGTAGGTCTGCAGCTCACCGCGTACCACCACATCAAATCGGTAGGCTAGGCAGTCCATCGGCTTGCTATGCGCCATATCCAGTCGCCCAATCATGGTCTCGACCGCGAGCGGGTCTTTCAGCGTGTGCACGATGGGACAGAGAGGAATCAGCGGGTCACCCTCAAAATACATTTGAGTGATCAGTCGGGTAGAGATCGAAGGCCCAGTGACTGAGACGTGAATATGCGCGGGCCGCCAACTGTTCATATCGTTGGGCCACGGGTAGGGGCCAGGCTTGACGGTGCGAAAACGGTAGAAGCCCTGCTCATCGGTCAGACAGCGCCCTACACCACCGAAATTAGGGTCGAGTGGAGCCAAGTACTTATCATTCTTATGCCGGTAGCGCCCTCCCGCGTTGGCTTGCCACATTTCTACCAGCGTATGCGGAATGGGCTTGCCGAACTGATCCACCACCCGGCCAAACATGATAATGCGCTCGCCCTGGGGAAGGCCCTGGCCTTGGCTAAAGTTCATTAACAAGTCGTTATCATGCGGCCCCATACGCAGATGGCTAAAATCAGGGCCTGTCAGCTCAGATGCAGTGGGCTGTTGCATACTGACCAATGCCTGCTGGGGCGAGCGCGCTACTGAGGTTTTATAACCAGGCGCATAAGCAGGCGGATGCCAGTTACGGTCACGGGCCACAAAGCGTTTGTTATCGTGGGTCATCGCCCTTACCTCTTATCCATTATTTTGATTCGCTACTCGCCCCAGCCCAGCTCTTTCGCAAGGGCAAAGGCGTGATTGGCTGCCGGAACGCCGCCATAAATCGCTACATGCATGAGCACTTGGCGCAACTCGGCTTCAGTCAGGCCAACCCGCTTGGCGGTTTTCAAGTGCAGGGTTAGCTCTTCACGCCCTAGCGCGGCGAGAATTCCCGTGGTGATCATGCTGCGCTCACGGCGGGTCAAGTCATTGTTGCTCCACAGCTCGCCCCAGGCCAGGCGAGTAATCATCTGCTGGAAGGGGGCATCGAGGGTATTGGCGTTGGCGGTAGAACGTGCCACGTGCTCATCTCCCAATACCTGCTTGCGGGTTTCCAGGCCGGTCGAGTAGGCCACGCCTTGGTTGGCCACATCGCCTAGATCCGTTGCCAGCACGGCGAGCAGCTTTTGTGAGAACAGTGCCGGGGCTTCTACTGAGGGCACATGGCCGACGCCGTCAAAAACCTCCAGCGGGACGCCACCGAGCTCCGCAGAGAGCGCGTCCAGTACCGCAGGCGGTGTGGCCACATCTTCACTACCGCCAAACAGCTGCACTTTGGCGCGCTTGCCGGAAAGCTTGCCGGTAAAGGTGTCGCGGCCGAGCATTTCGCATAGCTGAGCGTAGGACTCATCATCGCCACGACCCATTTGCACGCACCAGCCCGCTTTCAGTGCGGGGCTTGCCTCGAACGTCGCAGGGGCAAACCAGCGCGGTACGATTTCCTCAGCCATCGCCGCCAAGCCTTCCTGACGCACGCGCCCAGCGCGAGTGTTCCACAAATCGGGGTTGCCGATTACCGCCCCTGTATTGGTCAGCGTCGCGGAAAGCAGCCGGTCAGGATGTGCGGCAATCAGCTGCTGGCCGACCACACCACCAATGGAGGTACCGGCAAAGTGAAACCGTTGCACGCCCGCCAGTTCTACCAACGCTAGCACCTCTTCGGCTAGATCGGCAGGCGTTATCTGTGTGCCGCTGACCGCCTGGCTGGCACCGTGGCCGGGCAGGTCCCAGGTAAGCACTCGATAGCGGGGCAGCAGCGCGGGGATCACGTCATCCCATACTGCCTGGCTCATGCCCAGCGGGTGCGCCAGCACGATCAGTGGGTTCACTTCTGAGCCGAGCAGTCGGTAGGCGACGCTGCGGCCGTTGGTGGTATGAAAAGCCATGCCTACCTCCGTTAAACGCGTTCGATTAGCGTGGCGATACCCTGGCCGACACCTACGCACATGGTGCACAGGGCATAGCGCTTGCCGCTGTTTTGCAGCTCATGGGCAGCGGTCAGCAATAGGCGGGCACCGGACATGCCCAGCGGATGTCCAAGGGCAATCGCACCGCCGTTTGGGTTAACACGCGGGTCATCGTCAGCCAAGCCTAGGTCGCGCATACAAGCTAACGCCTGGGCGGCAAATGCCTCGTTAAACTCAAACACATCGATATCGTCCATGGCGATACCGGTACGTTTGAGTAGTTTTTGTACCGCGGGTACCGGACCATAGCCCATGATGCGCGGCTCAACGCCAGCCGTGGCCATGCCGATAATTTTCGCCATCGGCTTAAGGCCGTGCTGTTTAACCGCCGCTTCGCTGGCCACCAGCATGGCGGCTGCGCCGTCGTTGACACCAGAAGCGTTGCCCGCCGTCACGCTACCGCCTTCACGAAAAGGCGTAGGCAGTGCCGCCAGCTTCTCAAGCGTGGTTTCCCGCAGATGCTCGTCCTGATCAAAGATCAGTGGGTCCTGCTTGCGGCGGGGGATCTCAATAGGAGTGATTTCTTGAACAAAACGCCCGGCTTTTTGGGCAGCCGCCGCTTTCTGCTGTGAGCGCAGGGCAAAGGCATCTTGGTCTGCTCGGGAGATGTTGAACTGTTCGGCCACGTTCTCCGCCGTTTCCGGCATTGAATCCACTCCGTACGCTTTCTTCATGACGGGGTTTATAAAACGCCAGCCGATAGTGGTGTCTTCGATTTTCTGCCCCCGGGCGAAGGCGCTGTCGGCCTTGCCCATCACATAGGGCGCACGGGACATAGATTCCACACCACCCGCCAGGGCCAGTTCCATCTCACCGGCCTTGATAGCGCGAAAGGCGGTGCCCACGGCATCCATTCCCGACCCACACAGGCGGTTCATGGTCGTGCCGGGCACCGAGGTGGGAATGCCCGCCAGCAGCGACGACATGCGCGCCACATTGCGGTTATCTTCCCCCGCTTGGTTGGCACAACCCATAAAGACTTCTTCAATAGCGGCCGGGTCAAGGTTTGGCGCTTCGGCCAAGACGGCTTTAAAGATGGTCGCGGCAAAGTCATCGGGGCGCACGCTGGCCAGCGTGCCACCAAAGCGCCCAACGGCAGTGCGGCGGGGATGACAGAGATAGACGTCTTTCATCACAACATCGCTCATAACAGTCTCCTTATTCGCCAGCGTGGGCACGCTCGGTACGCGCTTTTAATTCGCGCAGGATAGTCAGCTCTTTTTCGCTAGGCTCTGGGGTACTCTCAAGCTGCTCGGCAAAGCGTACCTCCCAACCGGTCGCTTCAATCACATCTTCTCGGCTCACACCGGGATGCAGCGACACCACAACCAGCTCTTTAGTATCCGGGTCGGGTTTCATCACGCAGAGGTCGGTGATGACGCGAGTGGGGCCTTTGCCAATATTGGGCACATTGTCGCGACCTTTACCGTCGCGACCAAAGCCGAGCGTAGTGACGAAGTCGACATCTTTCACAAAAGCACGCTTAGAGTGCTTTAGAGTGATAAAGACTTCACCTGCATTAGTGGCAATTTCCGGCGCACCACCGCCGCCTGGCAGGCGCACTTTTGGGGCTTTGTAATCGCCGATCAGCGTGGTGTTAAGGTTAGCAAAGCGGTCAATCTGCGCGGTGCCCAAGAAACCCACGCTCACCTTGCCGCCCTGCAGCCAGTAGCGGAACATTTCCGGCACTGCCACGGTGGTGAGCGCCGATTCGCACAGTTCGCCATCGCCAATAGAGAGCGGCAGAATATCGGGCTTGGTTTGCAAGGTGCCGGATTCGTAAATCAGCACCACGTCGGGTGCATGAGTGAGTCGAGCCAAGTTGGCAGCTTCTGAGGGCAAACCGATCCCTACAAAACAGGTCATGCCGTTTTCCAGCGCTCGCGCAGCGGTGACCGACATCATTTCAGAAGAGGTATATTCCAGACTCATCAGGCTTGGCCTCCTGCATTAAAGACGTTGTCATCCAGCCACTGGGTAAAGGTATCGCGGTCGCGAGCGATGGCATCCCACTCCTTATAGAAGAGGTTGCTGCGGCCGTAGTAGCCGTGAGTATAAGAAGGCAGCGCACCTTTCTCTGCCACCGCAATGGCACTGACCGCCCAGCTGGGAATCACGCAGGCATTAGGGGTCGCGCCCAGGTCATCGACAATCTCTTCCACTGTGACGATGCTGTGCTTGGCCGCCAGCACCGCCTCTTTCTGCACCCCAACGATCCCCTCGACCAGCACGTTGCCTTGGCGGTCGGCACGCTGAGCGTGAATGATCGAAACATCCGGGCGCACCGAAGGAACAGCGGCTAAGCGCTCGCCGGTAAACGGGCACTCAATGAATTTGATTTGATCGTTGACGCTGGGCAGCTCGCTGCCGATATAGCCACGGAAAACCGCTAGCGGTAACCCTGCGGCACCCGCTTCAAAGGCGCAGGCCATGGCCGCGTGGCTGTGCTCAAGAATCTCGATCTTGCAGGGCCAGCCTTTCTCAACCGCATCACGCAGGCGGTGCAGCGATCCCACGCCAGGGTTGCCCCCCCACGAGAAGATGACTTTTTTGGCACAACCCGCGCCGATCATTTGATCGTAAATAATATCGGGGGTCATGCGAATCAGCGTTAGATCACGCTTTTTCTGACGGATCACTTCATGACCCGCCGCAAAAGGAATCAGATGGGTAAAGCCTTCCATGGCCACGGTAGCGCCGTCTTGAACGTAGCGCGCTACTGCGTCATGCAAGCTGAGAAACTCGGCCATATTAGGTGCCTCTTAGCTGGTCGTTGCCATACTTGTCGGTATTTGTTCGACAAACGAACATAGATTCTTAATACGAACAAGTTACTTCCGAACACCTACGGGGTCAAATGGCGGCTGAGTTTCCCGGACAATGAGCGAACAGCACAAAGGTGACTAATAAACTAAAAAAACACGTATAAACAATCGCTTAATCAGAAAGCAGCCATGCACGGGCACGCGTCACCTGCTTTTCGCTGCTACCAAGGTATAAAGCTGGATTGCAGGCATCACGCAGCGCATTGGCGTCGATAATATCCTGCACATCAGGATGGCTTGAGAGCACATCTGCGTAGGCACGGGCTTCTAGACGAGCCGTTTCCGCTGCTTCCGCACTGATGGCTTTGGCCTTGTCAGTGCCTAGGGTGGGAGCCAATAATCGGGCTACCGGCTCGGCCATGATGCCCCCACCCGTGGCCGCCAAGTTGCGCGCCATATTCTCAGAGTTCACTTCGAGCCCTTCCAACAGTGCGGCGACCTGCTCCAAGGCGCCTTCTACCAGCAGAGTACTTTCGACTAACGGCGCCCACTCTGCATGCCATTCGCCCAACCCTCGCTCAAGAGGTTGAGCCGCAGCGTGGATCAATACACTTGTATGGCCATGCACTTGTCGCGCTGCCCCCTTAATCAGTGCGCTACGTACGGGGTTACGCTTATGAGGCATTGACGATGACTCGCCCATCCCAGGAGCAAAAGGCTCTGCCACTTCGCCTACTTCGGTTTGCGTCAGTAGAGAAACATCAAGGGCGATTTTTTCAGCCGCCCCCGCGACTGCATCCAATGCCGTGCCGAGGGCATGGATCGGATAGCCGTCGGTATGCCAGGGAAGCACAGGCGCAGACAGCCCCAGCCGCTCAGCCAAGGCGTCCATCCACTCTAGCCCCAGGTTGTCCCACCCTGAGTGCACGCCCACCGCCCCGCCAAACTGCACGGGTAACTCCACCTCTGCCAAGTGACGTCGACTCTGCTCTAGGCCAATCGCCCAGTGGGCCACCTTGACCCCAAAGGTAATCGGCAGCGCCTGCTGCATCAGGGTGCGCCCTACCATCACGGTCTTTGCGTGAGCGTCCATCAGCGCTATCGCCGCTGAACGACAGCGCAGCAGCAAGGCATTCAGCGCCGCCAAGCGCGGTTTCAGCAGCAGCATCAGCGCCGAATCGACCACGTCCTGGCTCGTCGCCCCTTGATGCCAGTAACGCTTGAGGTCATCTGCCAAAAGCGCACGCCCCTGCTTCACAAAAGGAATCGCCACATTGCCACCACTGGCAATGCCTTCCGCAATGGTGGCGACGCTGAAGGTGGCATTTTCCAACTGGTGACGCATTTGCTGGCTAACTCCGGCCGGTACGGCGCCGCTGGTTTCCTGCACCTCAGCAAGGGCTAGTTCGAAGGCCAGCATGGCATTCACCATGGCGTGCTCATCGCATGCGTTTAAGGCGGGCTGGCTCATGAAGGGGTGTTTGGTAAATATAGCGGGCATGGCGACGAAGCCTCCTTTAGCAATACCTTGGCAACAGAGTGCCAAGAGACGATAGTTCTGAGCTTACTGTCTTGTCTGTACTCATGTTTGTACTTATGTTCGCTCTTCGAACTATAGGCTAAATAGACCTCTGCCTATCAGGCAACCAAAATCTGGGAATGGGCGCTATTGTTGCTTACTCTGGTTTTGCTATCTGTGGCTTTGCTATCGCGGCATCATCCGGCACTACGTACCGCATCACCATGTCCGTGACATGGTCTTCTAATTTGCGCTGATTTTCCGGTGCCGCCTGTTTCCAATCAAAAATGCGTGAAAACGTGTGCTGGTTGGAGACATTAAAAAATGACAGTGCACTAATGAGCCAATGAAGCTCACGGGGATCTAGCCCTTCACGAAAACACCCCTCCTCAACACCGCGGTTGTATACGTTGGTTAGGGCATCAATCACCCCCGCATTTAGCGATTGAATCAGCTTCGATTGCGCCAGATAGCGGCCATGATGAATATTTTCAATCATGACGAGGCGAATAAAATCGGGATTTTTAGCATGATGGCAAAACGTAAACCGCACTAATCGGCTCAGTGCTTCTATCGGGGCCAAATGATTTAGCTGTAGCTCAGCTTCTTGCAAGCGCACTTTTTGGTAAGCCGCTTCTAACGTATGTAAGTAAAGCGTCTCTTTATCTTTGAAGTAGTAATAAATCATACGCTTAGAGGCGCGCGTTTTTTCAGCGATTTCATCAATTCGCGCCCCTGACAAACCTTTTTCCGAGAATTCTCGAGTGGCGACTGCAAGAATATCGGCCTGGACAGACTCAGGGTCGTTTTTACGACCACGTCGTAGAGAGGAGGACGAAGAAGCGTTGGATTTGGCTGTCATTGATAGGCCTTTATTATCGTGATCGTCTTTGGTCTAGTATGCCATACCTTGACTGAACGTACCATTTCGTACATTGTTGATTTGGACACAGTGAAATGGCCATGCGCGCTACCTTCATGGCTTTTCAAGCTCCATGACAATGGCTCGACAAGAGGACAACAATAATGTCTCTACGCCCCATGTTTTCACTACAAAAAACATCTATGAAACGCACGCTAACAGTGGCCGTCACCATGGCTGCACTCTTCTCTGCGGCCCATGCCTCAGCACAAACCTTACGCTTTGCCCATGTGGACCCTGACGACTGGACAACTTCTAAAAAGGGCGCGGCCGGTCAAGTCTTCAAAAACCTAGTAGAAGCCGAAACCGATCTGACGGTTGAGCTTTATCCGGCGGGTTCTTTAGGCGGTGAAACTGAACTGATTGAAGGTGCACAGGATGGCACCATTAGTATTGCGATGGTCTCCGGCGCCTACGCTAACTTCTGCCCAGCCGTCGCGGTAACAGATATTCCGTACACCTTCCCATCTGCGCCCGTCGCTTGGGAAGTTATGGACGGTGAGTTTGGTACGGCACTCGCTGAACACTGCCTCGAACAAACCGGCTTGCGTACTCTGGCGTATGGGGAAACTGGCTTTCGTCACTTCACCAACTCTGTCCGCCCCATTCATGCCCCTGAAGACATGCAGGGTTTGAAATTCCGAGTGCAAACCATCCCGCTTTACCTAGAAATGGTCACCGCGCTGGGTGGTGAGCCACAGGGTATCGCCTGGGGTGAAGTGCCCACGGCACTGGCGACTGGCGTTGTTGATGGCCAGGAAAACCCTATCTCCGTCATCTACGGCAACAACTTCTACGAGTTCCAGGATTACCTCACGCTTGATCGCCACGTGTATGGTGTCGATCACATCCTCATCAACGATGAGATATTCCAGTCGCTTTCTGAAGAAGAGCAAGCCGCAGTGAACCGTGCTGCCGTGGTAGCAGGCACCACCGGCCGTGCCATTCAGCAGTTCAACTCCGCGGAAGGGATTACCAAGCTGCAAGCAGAAGGTATGGAGATCACTCAGCCAACCGCTGAACAAATGGAGGCTTTCCGCGAAGCAGCACAACCGCCCGTACAGGCCTATCTGCGCAATGAGCTTGGCGATGATGCCGAATGGATCGATCGCCTCTCTTCCGCAGTGAATGACGCTTCCTCACGCTTCTAACATGCCATGCAAAGCGAGTGCTTGCGAGTAGACCCATAGTGGCCTACTCGCCCCCTTGCGTGCCTGACTATTGATTGAAGGTGCCTTTATGTCTGCTCTTCTCAGCCGGATACACCGTGGCCTCATACTTTTTAATGGCAGTTTGGCAGGGCTTGCCATGATGCTGATTTTCCTGCTGGTCGCGGGCAATGCGTTTGCGCGCTACACCTATGGCGGCTCCATTAGCTGGGGAGAAGACACCGCTATTTACTTAATGATTTATGGCCTGATGTTCGGTATGGCCTGGGCCTATTTACAAGATAAGCATATCGGATTCGACCTTATCCGCCGTTTACTGCCTGCGCACTGGATGCGTTGGCAAGCGGTCGCTGTTGACTTAGTGGTGCTCGCTGTCGGCATCGGTTTAATGGTGTCAGCGGTTGAGTTTATCTCAGCACGGGGCGGGCGCACCTCATCAAGTACCGGCATGCCAATGTGGCTGTTCCAAGCCTCTATGTTATTAGGCGGTGGGTTACTTAGCCTCTCAGCGCTCGTTATGGGCGCCCTGCGACTGAGCCAGCCAGCCGGCGAGGAGGCATCTTCATGATTTTTATCCTACTTGTAGCGCTTATTTTACTGGGTGTGCCGTTTGCCTTTGCGATTTTAGGCTCTCTCACGGTACTCATGAGCGCCGGTGATTTGCCGTACCACATTCGCATCGTGTCGCAGCAGTTTTTTGGTGGCATGGAGTCTTTTCCGCTGCTGGCTATTCCGCTATTTATTTTAGCCGGCGAGCTGATGAACGAAGCCGGTATCACCCACCGCATTATTAACCTAGCCAGCGCTATTGTTGGCCGACTCAAGGCCGGACTTGCACACGTCAATATATGGGCATCTGTGATTTTTGCCGGGCTTTCGGGCTCAGCGATTGCGGATACGTCGGCGCTTGGCCGAGTGTTCATTCCTTCGATGGAAAAGGAGGGCTACCCGCGTGACTTTGCTGCCGCCCTCACTGCGGCTTCATCCGTGATTGGCCCTATTATTCCCCCTAGCATTCCGGTCATTATTTACGCGCTTACCGTATCGGGCGTCTCGGTGCCGGGGCTCTTCTTAGCCGGTATCGTGCCTGGTTTCTTACTTGCCTTTGGGCTCTCAACTTACGTCTACTTCTTTGCAGGCGACCTTAGTACGGCGAAGGTAAAACAGCAGTCACGGCGTCACGCGTTACTGCATGGCTTACTGCCTGCGCTCATGCCGGTGTTTGTGGTGGGCGCCATTCTTGCGGGCATTGTCACGCCTACGGAGGCGGCAGCGTTTGCCGTCGTGTATGCGCTGATTCTCGGCGTGGTGCTCTACCGCAATATCAAACTGGTCAACCTGCCCGGTATCTTTGCCCGCGCCATGCGCGATAGTGCAGTGATCATGGTCATTATGGGGGCCGTGGCCGCCGCCAACTGGGTGTTAACGTTCGAGCGTGTGCCCAACATGCTGACAGAATGGGCCTTAATGAGCATTGATACCCAATGGACCTTCCTCATTGCCGTCATTCTTTTGCTGCTGGTGGTCGGGCTATTTTTAGAAGGCATTGCCGCTATTTTGGTGCTTGTCCCCATCCTTCACCCCATTGCCATGGCGCTGGGCATTGACCCCTTGCACTTCGGCATTGTGGTTATTTTTAACTTAATGATGGGCCTGATTACCCCTCCCATGGGTCTCTGCCTCTTTGTTGCGGACTCCGTCTCAGGCGTGGGCATGGGCCCCATTATCCGTCGCATTATGCCCATGCTCGCGGTCCAGTTCTTAGTGCTGCTGCTCATTACCTTTGTACCGTCCTTAGTGACGTTCCTGCCGCGTTTGGCTGGCTACTGATCTCCACCATTACAAGGAGCATGATGCTATGTACTCATCAATTGCTACCGTTTGCCTCAGCGGATCACTGGAAGAGAAAGTAGACGCGATTGCGCAGGCAGGCTTTGAAGGGCTTGAGCTATTTGAAAACGATTTAACCGCGTTCGCAGGCACGCCACGGGAAGCAGGCGAGCTCATTCGCGCCCGCGGTTTGAAGCTGGTCACCCTACAGCCTTTTCGTGACTTTGAAGGACTACAGGGCCGCGCGCGGCAACGGGCCTTTGATCGCGCCGAGCATAAGTTCGACCTGATGGAAGAGCTCGGCACCGATTTGCTGATGGCATGCAGCACCGTCCACCCAGATGCACTCCCAGGGATTAGCCGCGCTGCCGATGATTTTTTCGAGCTTGGCGAGCGCGCTGCTAAACGCCAGTTACGCGTGGCCTATGAAGCGCTGGCCTGGGGGCGACATATTCACGATTACCGAGACAGCTGGGAAGTGGTCCGCCGTGCCGCCCACCCTCATATTGGCTTGGTGCTGGATACTTTCCATATTTTCTCGCGCCAAACAGAGTTAGGCACCATTGGCCGTATTCCCGGCGATCGCATCTTTTTGGTACAGACCGCCGATGCGCCGCGCCTGTCTATGGATCATCTCTCATGGAGCCGCCACTACCGCTGTTTCCCCGGCCAAGGCGAGCTTCAGATGGATAAATTCATGGCCATGCTGGAAGAGACTCGTTACGACGGCCCGCTCTCCCATGAGATCTTTAACGATGTGTTTCGCATGGGCCACAGCGACCAAACCGCCCGCGATGGCTTGCGCTCTTACCATTTGCTGCGCAGCATGCAAGCCGATAGCGGCATTCCCGCTCCACAGCCGATTGAGTCCGTGGCCTTTCTCGAAATAGCGGTTGAACCCAATGATTTGGCACCGCTGCGCGAGCTGCTCAGCGCACTGGGAATGGCTTGCGTAGGTCGGCATCACACGCTGAACGCCGAGCGCTGGGCCGCAGGCGACGTCAACTTAGTATTGAATACTGAATCAAGCTTTACGGGCCGTGTACCAGGGCGTGACGCCACGGCCGTCACAGCGATTGGCCTACGTGTAGGCAACGCGTATGAGGCGTTTAAACGAGCAGACAAGCTGGGTTACGAGATTGTGGAGCCTGAAGAGGTAGGGGCAAGCCACCGAATGAGCGCGCTGCGCAATGTCGACGGCAGCCTCTCTTATATCATCGACGATTCGCAGCTGAGCCGCACATGGGATCGCGAGTTTCCAGTGGAGCGCCAGCCGGTTCCCCAAGGGTCACTGGTGGATATCGACCATATCAGCGTCGCGCTCTCCTACCATGACTATCTTTCACTGATGCTGCAGTACCGCGCCATCTTCCAGTTGGAGGTGACCCCCTCTTTCGATGTCACCGACCCACGGGGCTTGATTCAAAGCCAAGTCCTCCAAAACGGCAATGGTCGTTTTCGCTTAGCGCTCAATGCCAGCGCCTCACCGGATACGGCCAGCAACCGCTTTGTCCGTCAGTACGGTGGTTCCGGCGTTCATCACATTGCCTTAAGCACCACCTCCATGCGCGATACCAGTACGGCCTTACATCAGGCGAAGTCCCCAGTGCTACCGATACCCAGCAACTACTATCGTGACTTGGCGGCGCGTTTTGATCTCCCCGCACAAACGCACGCCTGGATGCAGGAGCACCACATTCTCTTTGACCAAGACAGTCACGGCGACTTCCATCAGCTCTATACGCAACCGAACCATAAAGCCTTCTTCATCGAATTGGTGCAGCGAGAGGGCTATCAAGGGTTAGGCGCGCCAAATGCCTTTGTTCGCGTCACGGCACAGCAGCGCCTAGAAGCTGACCTCTTAGCCTCAGATATTAATGGTGACACGGACAACACTCGTCGCGACACGGGAGAGCGCCCAGCATGATCAAATTAGGACTCGTCGGCGAAGGTATCGCCAAATCACAATCTCCCGACCTGCACGAACGCCTGGGCGCATCATTGGGCGTGGCTGTTCGCTACGACTTAGTGGACAGCCTAGGTATCGTGGATTTTGACTTCCCCAGAGCGATTCAAACGCTACGCGCAGAGGGATACCGGGGCACCAACGTCACCTTTCCCTTTAAAGAGAAAGCCGCAAAATTAGCGGACATCTGCGGAGAAGGCGTACAACGAGTCGGTACCGCCAATACGTTACTGTTCGATGAACAGGGGTCGCGAGCCGAAAACACCGACTACACGGGTTTTATTAGCGCCTACCGCCACTCGTTTGGCAGCCAGCCAGCGGGCGATGTCTTACTGATCGGTGCCGGTGGCGTAGGACGCGCCGTGGCATGTGCGCTCGGCGAGCTGTCTGCCCACTGCATCCATATTCTGGAGCGCGACGAGCAGCGTGCCGACACCTTGTGTCGAGACCTTAACGCCATGGGCATCGCAGCGGAGTGCGTTTCAGCCGAGCAAGCGCAGCGCGAACTGCCAACGTGGCAAGGAGTCGTGAACTGCACCCCCATTGGACACATCAACCATCCCGGTTGCCCTATCGATACCACCGGCCTTGGCGCTCAGCACTGGGTGTTTGATGCGGTTTATATTCCGGCCCATACCGAGCTGTTAATGGCGGCTCATCGAGCAAAAGCGAAAACGCTCTCCGGCGTTGACCTGTTCGTCTTTCAGGGCGTGGACGCATTTCGATTTTTCACCCATGGCCACCTCAGCGCTGAACAGATTACGCCTCATGTGATCCCCCTGCGCACGCACTATATCGAGCAACTTGTCTCACCAAGAGCACAACGTGTGCCATGATAGACTCTCGCAATAGCGTACAATTATTCGCCATTCGAACTTGAGCCTTTCAACCTCCTAATGCGCTGGAGAGACTTCCATGCTCGCCATCCTAGCCATTACCACCCCTATTTTTCTGCTGATTGGTATTGGCTACATAGCTCGGTGGAGCGGGGTTATCCAGCGCGAACAGCTGCAAGGCGTGGGTATTTTTGTGCTGTACTGTGCCCTGCCAGCCCTGGTGATTCGCGCATTAACCCAACAGCCACTAGGCGAGATTTTTCAGCCCAGTTATTTGCTGGCGTACGGTTTGGGCTCGATAGCCGTGTTAGGCGCAGGCTTAGTACTTTGCTTAAAACTGCAGCGCCAACCCCTTAACGCCAGCGCCATGCAAGCACTCGGAATGGCCGCATCGAATAGCGGATTTGTTGGCTACCCGGTCGCCGCAATGGTCATTGGCTCACCGGCTGCGGTGCTATTAGCTCTCAATATGCTCGTTGAAAACCTGCTTGTGATTCCCACCGCGCTTATTCTTGCTGAGATGGGTAACCAGCATGGCTCAAACGTGTGGCATACCCTGCGCCAAACGGCACGAAGCCTGGCCAAAAACCCCATACTGATTGGGTTAACCGTGGGGATCGTCATCGCATCTACCGGGATCGTCATTCCTCCCCCTATTGATAAAGCGATTCATATGCTGGCGGAAGCAGCAGGACCTGCCGCGCTATTTGTCATCGGTGGATCGTTATTTGGTCTGCGCGCTCAAGGGATGATGAGAGATGTAGAGCAAATTGTGGTTGGTAAGCTGCTCATTCACCCCTTGGCTATTTTGGTCGCGTTTCTACTGATGCCTAATATTGAGCCAATATACATGGCGGGTGCACTACTGTTTGCCGCGTCACCAATGATTAGCATCTATCCCCTATTTGGGCAGCGCTATCACTTAGGAGACGTCAGCGCCACCGCCATGCTAGTGGCGACGATCGCTTCCTTTTTTACGCTTAGCCTACTTATTTGGCTCATGACACTCAGCAGTATTCTTAATATATAAACTATGTAGCGGATTCGCTTATGAGTGAGTTTAAAGCTGCCTGATAGCCATAAGTCCCAAGGCCTGCAATCACACCATCGGCACGCAGTGACACATAGGAGTGGTGGCGAAAGCTTTCCCGCTTGTGTACGTTTGAGATATGAACTTCAATCACTTTTCCTTCAAAAGCATTCAGCGCATCAAGGATAGCGACCGATGTGTGCGTGTAGGCAGCAGGATTAATGATGATGGCACTGGTCCCGTCTACTCGTGCCGAGTGAATTGCATCAATTAATGCGCCTTCATGATTGCTTTGAAAACAATTGATCTCCCAACCGGATAGGACGGCTATTTCACGCAACGTATTATTCACATCCTCTAAGTTCTCATAGCCATAAATCTCAGGCTGACGAGCTCCCAAGAGATTCAAATTAGGCCCATGCAACACGGTGACTTTACCTTGGCTCATTGTTCTGTCTCTTTGTGAATGAATCGAACAGTATGAATTTACCATAGTGGGGGAACTGTTCATCCGCCTCCTAGCCAGAAAGCACAACTGTTCGCTATTCGAACACTATGCTACCTTAACGACTGACCATGTAATAATACGATGAGTAGACAAGAATGGACGACTTCCCCCAGGAAGAGGCGCTCAAGCCCGACGACCGCGACTTTGTGACTGCCCTGGCAAGTGGTTTAGAAGTCATCATGGCTTTTGATGATAGCCATCCACGTATGACGCTGAGTGAAGTGGCTGCCCGCACGAGCATGAACCGTGCCAAGGCCCGGCGTTTTCTACTGACACTGCATGCCCTTGGCTATGTTCGTAAACAGCAGCGCTACTTTGAATTAGCACCACGCGTACTCCAGCTAGGTTATTCGTATTTATCGTCCAATAATTACCGTAGTGCTATCCAACAGTATTTAGAGGAAATTACGCTCAAATGCGGTGAATCCTCCTCGTTGGGAGTGCTGGATGGTGATGACGTAATTTACGTTGCTCGTTCAGCAGCGCACCACCGCTTAATGGCAATCACGCTCTCCGTAGGAACACGCTTACCAGCCGCGCATACGTCGATGGGACGCGTCTTATTGGCTCAGTTGCCCGAAACCTCGCTAGACGATTATTTAGGACGTATCTCACTACAGCGATACACCGACAAAACCATTACCGATGTATCTAGCCTAAAAACATGCATTAACCAAGTGCGCCAGCAAGGCTATGCCATCTCCGACCAAGAGCTAGACTCTGGGCTTCGCTCGTTGGCCGTACCTGCTTTCGACGCAAACGGTAAACTGCTTGGCGCTATTAATATCAGCACTAATGCCGCTCGCGTCGATATGGACACCTTGCTCAAAGAGTATTTGCCGCTGTTGCAGGAAACGGCGCGCCTCATTCGCACTACGATTAGTGCGTAGCCCCCAATACCGACAACGCCTCATCCAGTGATGCCTGCTGGCGCTGTTCATACAGCGCAATTTCATCAATCACGGAGGCACCCAGGTCACGCTCGAACTGAGCTTGGTTGGCTTGGCTGGCGTATTCGTCGCGCTGCTCGCCGCCCAGGTTCGATTGGAAGATGCCCGCCGCGCTAACCGGCAGGAAGTCTTCATAAATCATGGGCTGGCAGGTCAGTGCGCCTTGATCAATAAGCGCTTCAAGGGTATCCACGTTGATCTGCGCGGGAAGCGATACGTTGGTATCTGGCACCGCTTGGTAGTGGAAGAACGCGAGCCCTTCACGACGCAGCGTGGCGTGGTCGTCAGGGAATGCTTGGAACACTTCCGCCAGCTGCGCCTGATGAGCGCTGTTATCTTTGGCGGGAGGCAATTGCTGCGACTGGGCCAGCAGCTGGTCGTATAGCGCTCGCCCTTTCTGGGTGAGGGCAACGCCGCGCTGCTCGATTTCGCCAAAACGGGCGGTGTGATGCCCCGCCACGCTATCGGCAAAGGTGATCGTCTCTTCCAGCGCCTTGAAGCTGGTTTGGCGCAGTAGAATCGGGCAGCGGCGACGGGGCGGGCCTTCGATCACCGCCTTGGGGTCGATGCCAACGTTCGGCATCTGCTGCTGTACTGCATCAATATCCAAAGTGCGCGGGGTTAAATGGTTGATATGCGGGCCACGAAAGCTCACCACGTCGGCAATAAGCCGATGCTCTTGGTGTAAGCGGTCATAGGTGGCGCGATCCACGGTGGCATCGTGGTGCCAGCGGAAAGTATCCAGCGCGGCCTGAACAAACGCCCTGGCATCGGCCGCGTTTAGGCCACCTTGCGCTTCACAGCGGGCGATCAGCGCCTGGGCCGCGGGCGTGACGATCTCACGGCGAGAGAGAATGTCCCGCGCCTGCTCACGCAGCTGTGGGTTCTCGATGAGCTCAAGACGTAACAAGGAAGTAAATACGCGGAAGGGATTGCGCTTCAAGGCGTCATCATCCACCGGGCGAAACGCCGTGGAGTGAACCGGCACACCGGCGGCGGCCAAGTCGTAATACCCCACGGGGTGCATGCCCATCACCGCAAACATACGCCGTAGCAGTGACAGCTCTTCAGGCAAACCAACGCGGATCGCTCCATGCCGCTCAACGCTAAGGCGCGCTAGCTCGTCCGATGCTTCGAGTGTGTGGGCTAAGGTGGCATTTTGGGCCAAGACATCACGATTCACGCTCTCCACCAGCGAGAGCAACGTGCCGTATTGCGGCACTTCCTGTTGATACATCGCCGACATCGCTTTGGAAAACTGATCGCGAATATCGTCGGCACTTACATAAGCAGCATCCATGGGGCGTCCTGTTGGTCATCTTGTGGGGGTTATGACGATTACCATAGTAGCGCTGCAGCGACGGGGAAAATTGCATAAATTTGGCCGTTATCTTCATTAACACGCCTTGAGCCCCCGCCACAGCCCATGGTGTTACGGTTACACTAAGCCTTTCTGTTTCGACAATTCTACGCTTCGACAAAGGCCACCGTTTAGATGACTGCCTCACGCTCGCCGCTACCGCTCTATCTGGGCTTGCCCATGTGGGCCAACCAGGATTGGCAGGGCAGCCTCTACCCGCGCCAAGCCAAAACCGACTTGCTCAGTGATTACGCCGCGGTGTTTTCCAGCGTGGAGGGCAATACGACGTTTTACAGCGGCGCCCCCAAGCCCGATACCATCGCTGCCTGGGCGCGCCAAGCACCCGCCCATTTTCGCTTTTGCTTTAAACTGCCCGCCAGCGTGACGCACGACCAGCGGCTCGGCAGTTTAGCCTCTGCTTGGGAGTTCATAGAGGCACTGACGCCGCTCCATGACCGGCTTGGCCCGACCATGGTCCAACTGCCGCGTGATTTCGGCCCCTCAGAGCTGCCTAAACTCGAAGCCTTGCTCGCCCACTGGCCAACGCAGCTACCCAGCGCTGTCGAGGTGCGCCATCCTGTTTTTTTCCACAAGGGTGAGGAGGAGAAAGCCCTCAACCGATTGTTGATAACTTATAGGGCCAACCGTGTCATGCTGGATGTACGTCCGGTGTTCTCGACCCCTGCCAACGGCCATCCGGGTCTTGCTCACGCTCAGCAGGAAAAACCGAAACTCCCGTTACACGTGCTCTCCACGGCAGAGCAACCGATTATTCGCTTCATCGGCCATATTGACAAAACCATCAACACTCGCTATTTCGCGCCGTGGATAGAGCGCCTAAAGCTGTGGATAAGTCAGGGGAAAACCCCTTTCTTATTTGTGCATACAGCAGATAACCGCGAGTCGCCCGAGATGGCGCGCGCGCTCTACGGCCTTCTTCAACAGCAGATGGCACTGCCTGCGCTTGAAGCCTTCGCCAACGAGAAGCAGAGCCAGCTATTTTAGGCCGTCTTTTTAGGCGGGCTGACTGGCAAGCCCTAGCATGATCGGATAAATTGCGCGTTCTTTCGGAAAAGTACGCTGGCAATTTCTCTATTTCCGAAAATCGGCTCAGCACGCCGATAACGACTCATTACAATTGAACGTAACACAGGTGATTTATGGCAAAACTTGCACATGCACAGTGGTCATCGCGTATGACCTTTGTGCTGGCCGCAGCGGGTTCAGCGGTTGGCTTAGGGAATATTTGGAAGTTCCCTTACATGGTGGGCGAAAGCGGCGGGGCTGCTTTCGTATTTGTTTATCTGCTTTGTATTGGGCTCATTGGCTTGCCCATTCTTGTTTCTGAGTGGCTTATCGGGCGGCGCGGTCAGAAGAACCCCGCAAGCACGATGTCCGAGCTGGCACGCCAAGCCAATAAATCCAGTATGTGGGCCGTGGTAGGCATCAGCGGCATCATTGGGGCGTTTTTAATCCTGTCGTTTTATAGCGTGATCGGCGGCTGGTCGCTCTACTACACCCTGAACTCCGTCACCGGCACCTTCAGCGGTCAAGATGCTGACGGCATCGGCGCGCTGTTTAACGGCATGCTCAGCAATCCTGGGTTGCTGTTGCTAGGCCACTCTGCCTTTATGCTCTTGGTGATTGGCATTGTGGCTCAGGGTGTCACGAAGGGTCTGGAAGGCGCTGTGCGCATCTTGATGCCGGTGCTGGCGCTTCTGCTGGTCGTGCTGATCGGTTATGGCATGTCGACCGGCCATTTCGGCCAGGCGCTGGTATACATGTTCAACCCGGATTGGAGCAAGCTAAGCGCAGAGACGGTGCTGGCCGCATTAGGGCATGCGTTCTTTACGCTCTCGCTGGGCATGGGGATTATGATGGCGTACGGCTCTTACCTGGGCAAAGAGATCAACCTGCTTCAAACTGCCCGTACCGTCATCATCATGGATACGGTAATTGCACTCGGAGCGGGGCTTGCAATCTTCCCCATCGTGTTTGCGAACAACCTGGACCTCGCCTCGGGACCTGGGCTGATTTTCGTCACGCTGCCATTGGCATTTGGCAACATGGACGGTGGCTCTCTGCTGGGTTTGATGTTCTTCCTGCTACTCACTTTCGCAGCGCTGACCTCGGCCATTTCGCTGCTTGAGCCCGTGGTGGAGTTTATTGAAGAGCGCACGCCGCTGTCTCGCGTGATGGCGACCATTGTTGCCGGGGTGGGTGCTTGGGCGCTGGGTATTGCCGCTCTGCTCTCCTTCAACGTGTGGAGCGAGCCGCTCATGTTCGGTATGGGCGTGTTCGACCTGCTGGATACGCTGACCAGCAAAATCATGCTGCCGCTCACCGGCCTGGGTGCGATTCTCTTCGCTGCGTGGTGCTTAGAGCGCAAGAGTGTCGAGGCTGAGCTTGGGCTATCAGCCACGGGCATCAGCGTATGGAACATCATCGCGCGCTATGTAGCGCCCGCAGGCGTCATCGCTGTCTTCGTCACAGGCTTACTCTAAGCCGTCACGGCCCCGCTAGCTGGCGGGGCTGTTCTATCGCACGCTGTTGTTAGTGCAATTCGCTCTCTTGCGGTTCGTCATCGTCCGGCAAGGGAGCGATATCCCGCGACAATTTCTGAAACTCCCGATGCAGCTCAATCCCTCTGCGTGCCCTTAGGCTACGCTGGGCGGCGCTGCGCCGACGTTGGGCATGCTCATCGACCTCCATACTCATGAATATGTCGAGCAATTCGCTTTTTACCGAGGTCATTCGTTCGACGTTTCTCATGATCGACGCTCCTCCAGGTGAAGTTGCCTACGTCCACCTGCATCCGTGACGACTGATTTTTAAATGATGCAGTGCGGCACGTCACTTCTTACTATAACCTACTTGACAAAATGATGACGAATCTTGAAGAAATGGGTTAACGCCCTTTAAACGGCAGCCATTACGGGTGATTCCCGCTGCCCTCTTCCCGTCACTCAGGCATACTGTGGCTACCCAGGCTGCATAAGCACGATCGAGAATTTAAGGAGCTGAACGTGAGCCGCGCCCTGTTCGATGAAATGAGACGCCGCATGGAGCATTTCCGTCGCTCCGAACAAAAGGTAGCGCGGTTTGTGCTGCGTAACCCCGATGAAGTGATCCATATGCGGATCGTGGACCTTGCCACCGAGGCGAAGGTGAGCGAGCCCACCGTGGTGCGCTTTTGCCGTGCTCTTGGCTGCAACGGTTTCCAGGACTTCAAGCTCCAGCTCGCCCAGATGCTGGCCAGCGGTAGTCAGTTCGCCCAGTTCTCCATGAACGATAGCGACTCAGTGGCGGAGTTCTCTCACAGCATTTTTGACTCCACCGTCGGCACGCTGCTGTCGGTGCGCGACCGGCTCGATAACGATGCGCTGGGACGGGCCGTGAATGCGCTGGCCATGGCTAACCGGGTGGAGTTTTACGGCTTTGGTGCCTCTGGTGCGGTGGCCTTCGATGCCCAGCACAAGTTCTTCCGCCTGCAGATCTCGACCTCCGCCTACGCCGACCCCCACATGCAGAACATGTCGGCAGTGACGCTGCAAGAGGGCGATGTGGTGGTGGCGATTTCACAAACCGGTCGTACCAAGGCGCTGGTGGCCAGCGTGCGCTTGGCCCGCGAAGCGGGGGCTACGGTGATTGGCCTGTGCCCCAGCGAGTCGCCGCTAGCCCATGAAGTGAGCCTACCGCTGTTTATCGATGTGCATGAAGATACCGAGATTTACACGCCGCTCAGCTCACGCATCGCGCACCTGGTGCTGATCGACGTACTGGCCGTCGGTGTCGCGAAAACCCGTGGCCCCAAACTCGCCGAGCAGCTCAAAGCAGTGAAAAAGAGCCTGACCACGCTGCGTTACCCAGACGACCACTAACGGCGGGCTGACGCGACGTACGCTGTATACCCAGCCAGTGGGCGGACTGTGCTAAACTAACCGCCCATTTTCGAACCGGCAGCGGCTTATATGGACGACGTCACGGCGATACTTGATCAGCTCAACCCCGCCCAGCGGGAGGCAGTGAGCGCCCCCCAGGGCAATTTACTGGTACTAGCGGGCGCTGGCTCCGGTAAAACCCGCGTGCTGGTTCACCGCATTGCCTGGCTGATGCAGGCCGAGGGGCTGTCCCCTTACGCACTGCTGGCGGTCACGTTTACCAACAAAGCCGCGCGGGAAATGCGCACGCGCCTTGAAGCGCTGCTGGGTATTTCCATGCGCCACGTGTGGGTCGGCACCTTCCACTCCATTGCCCACCGGCTGCTGCGCACCCACTGGCAAGATGCCCGCCTGCCGCAACACTTCCAAATCATTGACTCCGACGACCAGCTCCGGCTGATCAAACGGCTGCTCAAAGATTACTCGATTGACGATGAGCGCTTCCCGCCCCGCCAGGTACAGGGGTTTATATCTGGCTGCAAAGAGGAAGGGCTGCGCCCTCATCAGGTGAACGTGAATGGCGATGCGTACCTCGCCCAAATGGTCGAGCTGTACGAGCGCTATCAGTTCACCTGTGAGCGCGGCGGGCTGGTGGATTTTGGCGAGCTACTCCTGCGCAGCCTGGAACTTCTGCGCGATAACCCGCCGCTGCTGAACCACTACCGCGAGCGTTTTGGGCATGTGCTGGTAGACGAGTTCCAAGACACCAACACCCTGCAGTACGCGTGGCTGAAACTGCTCACCGGCCAACAAACGCCGATGACGGCAGTCGGCGATGATGACCAGTCGATTTACGGCTGGCGGGGCGCCAAAGTGGAAAACATCCGCCGCTTTGAGGAGGAGTTTCCCCATACCCAGACGGTGCGCCTGGAGCAGAACTATCGCTCGACCAGCGCCATTTTGGATGCCGCCAACGCGTTGATTAGCCACAACACCGAGCGGCTGGGCAAAAGCCTCTGGACCGACGGTATCGAGGGCGAACCGATCTCGGTATACGCCGGGTTTAACGACCTGGAAGAAGCCCGCTACATCGTCGACACCATTAAAGAGAAAGTGGAGGAAGGCTTCAATCGCCGTGATGTCGCCATCCTGTACCGCTCCAACGCTCAGTCGCGACTGCTGGAAGAGACGTTGATTCGCCAAGGCATGCCCTACCGCATTTACGGCGGCCACCGCTTTTATGAGCGGCTGGAGATCAAAAACGCCCTGGCCTACCTTCGCCTGCTGCTCAACCGGGACGACGACGCCTCCCTGGAACGCGTCATCAACGTGCCCACCCGAGGCATCGGCACCCGCACGGTGGAAATTGTTCGCCACCGCGCACGGGAACAGGGCGTTTCGCTCTGGCAGGCGCTCCACGACGCGATTCAGGATGGCACCTTAAGAGGCCGGGCGGGCAACGCCGTGCAGGCCTTCGCCAACCTAATCGAGCAGCTCGATAACGACTCCGCCGGGCTGCCGCTGCATGAGATCATCGACCATGTCACCGCGCACACCGGGTTAATCGAGCACCACAAAAGCGAGCGTGGCGAGAAGGGCCAGGCGCGGGTCGAAAACTTGGAAGAGCTGGTCACCGCCGCCCGCGCCTTCACCCATGGCGACGCCTTTGAAACCCCGGAAGCGGGCGAAGGCATGGCGGCGCTGGAAGCATTTTTATCAGAAGCTGCCCTCAACGCAGGCGACCACGAAGCCGAAGAGTTCGAAGACAGCGTGCAGCTGATGACGCTGCACTCGGCGAAAGGGCTTGAGTTTCCGGTGGTGTTCATCGCCGGTGTGGAGGAGGGGCTGTTCCCGCATAAGATGTCGGTGGAGGAGCCTGGGCGGCTCGAGGAGGAGCGCAGGCTTTGCTACGTGGGCGTTACCCGCGCCATGCAGAAGCTCTACCTCACCCACGCGGAAACCCGCCGCCTGCACGGTAAAGAGGTGTTTCCGCGTCCGTCGCGCTTCTTGCGTGAACTGCCACCCCACCTGCTGGAGGAGGTCCGCCTGCGGGGCCATGTGTCTCGCCCGGTGACCGCCTCGCGGCAAAGCTTCGCCCAAACCAGTATCGAGAGCGACGGCGAGCTCCCCGCGCTGCATGTCGGCCAGCGCGTCGAGCATCCGGTGTTTGGCGAAGGCATCATCCTCAATGCCGAAGGCGAAGGCGCCCGGGCGCGGGTACAAGTCAGCTTCGATGGCGAGGGCGTGAAGTGGCTCGTACTGGGGTTTGCCAAACTAACGCCGCGTTGAACCGACCGCCCCGATCAACCCAAAAAAAGGGCAAGGCAAGACAGAGACTTGCCCTATAAAAGCGGCTTAGCGCATACTGGCGGGCGGACACTGCGCTCACTGCGCTTATAAAAAAACAGCCTATAATTTCGGAGTCATGCCCGCCATGCAACGCCGCCAATTTTTGAAAACCGCCGGCCTGGGTGCCGCCGGTGTCGCTGCTGCCCCTTTCGTTTCTACCGCTAGCGCTAACGAAACCTACACCTGGGACATGGTCACCTCCTGGCCGAAGAATTTCCCCGCCCTCGGGACCGGCGCCAACGACTTTGCGCGTCGTGTGGAGCAACTCTCCAACGGCCGTATGCGCATTCGTGTACACGGTGCGGGTGAGCTGGTACCGGCACTGGAAGTCTTTGATGCCGTTGCCGCTGGCACGGCTGAAATGGGTCACTCCGCGTCTTACTACTGGCGCGGCAAAGTGGCTGCGTCCCAGTTCTTTACCGCCGTGCCGTTTGGCATGACCACCACCGAAATGAACGCGTGGCTGTACCACGGCGGTGGCCAGGAGCTGTGGGACGAGATCTACGCCAACCACAATCTTAAGCCATTTGCCGTAGGCAACACCGGCACCCAGATGGCGGGCTGGTTCAAAAAAGAGATCAACTCCCTCGAAGACATGCAGGGCTTGAAGCTGCGCCTGCCGGGTCTCGCTGGTGAAGCCATGAACGGCATCGGTGTGAGCACCGTGAACATGGCCGGTTCTGAGATCTTCACCTCGCTGCAAACCGGTGCGCTTGACGCGGCGGACTGGGTGGGCCCCTACAACGACCTGGCCTTTGGCCTGCACCAAGTGGCGGACTACTACTACACGTCCGTGTGGAACGAGCCCTCTGCCGTCCTCGAAGGCACCATCAACCTGGATGCGTGGAACGCGCTGCCGGAAGATCTGCAGGACGTGGTCCGTGAAGCGGCACGCGCCTCTAACCTCGCAATGATCAGCGAGTTTGCCTACCGCAACGCCCAGGCCCTGGAAACACTGGTGGAAGAGCACGGCGTGCAGCTACGCACGTTCCCGGAAGACGTTATGGCCGCGCTGTACGAGTCTTCCAAGCAGGCGATTCAGCGTCAGGTAGAGAGCGATGAAGAGTCTCGCCGCGTTTACGAATCCTACTCGGCCTTCCAGAAAGTGGTGCGCCCGTTTAGCGACGCGGGTGAGTACGCTTACCTGAAGAGCCGCGACAACGTCGGCGCCTAACCTACCGGCCAACGTCAAAGGGCGCCTCGGCGCCCTTTTTGCTGCTGTGAATGGCTAAGGCGAGGGCGTACTAGCCATGCACGGCGCGGATACGGCCATTGTCATCCAGCGCCACCATGACAAAACGCGCTTCGGTGACTTTCTGGCGCTCCTCGATGTGGCGGCCATGGGGCGGGCGTACCCACACCTCGACATCGATTTTGATCGAGCTGTGGCCAATCTCCTGCACTTGGGTATAGACGCTCACCATGGACCCTACTCGCACCGGACTCAAAAAGTCCATGGCTTCGATGGCGACCGTCGCGGTGCGGCCACCCGCTTCACGCCCGGCTGCCAGCTCCGCCGCTTGATCCATATGATTGACCAACCAGCCGCCAGGAATATCGCCGTAGAGATTGGTATCTTGCCGAGAAGCCAGTAACTTTAAAGTGAGCTGCCCTTTAGGGGCCGGTACGTCGTCCAAGTCGGTGTCCAGCGGTGTCATAAGGTGGTCGCTTTGTAAGGTTATTGTTGTGGTGAAGGTCGGTCGGTGGCACGGAGGAGCGTAGCGTTGCTGCATCGCAACAGGTTGGGGATAGTTAATCATAAGAGGGGTAACGTTTGAAGGGCAATCGTTTGACGCGCCATTGTGGGCGGATTCAGCGGTGTTATCGCCTCTTGGTGGCGATCGCCTGGCTGCTTTGCTGCACGGTTGCCGTGGGGCAGCCAACGTCGGTCAGTGGCACCTTGGGCGCCGTTGGCTCCGATACCATGGCCGGACTGATGCTCCGCTGGGGGGAAGCGCTTGATCACCGCCATCCCGACATTAACCTGCAGTTTCAAGCAGGCGGCTCCGCCAGCGCGCCCACCGCGTTGGTCGCGGGGACGACACGCTTTGGCCCTATGTCGCGCCCCATGTCCGACACCGAACGCCAGCAATTCATCGAGCGATATGGATACCCGCCCCGAGAGTTGAAGGTGGCCCGAGATGCGCTGCTGCTGGTGGTGCATCGCCATAATCCGCTGGCATCGCTCACCCGCGAGCAGGCCGACGCGATTTTCTCCACCTCGTTAGATTGCGGTGGGCTGCGCCCCATCCGGCGCTGGGAACAACTGCTGCCCAGCGAACAGTGGCCCTACGGCAAGATTGCGCTGCATGGTCGCAACCTGGCCTCCGGCACGCACGGGCTGTTTCAAGACCGCGCCCTGTGCAATGGCCAATTTCGCCGCGATATCAGCGAACACCCCGGCTCTTCGGCGGTGATTGCCGCCGTGGGCGAGTCACCCAACGCCATGGGCTATGCCGGCTATAACCACCTGAACTCCATGGTCCGCGCGCTACCGTTGATCGACGACACGGGCCACGCCATCCGTCCAAGCGTCGCGACGATTCAGGACGATACCTATCCGCTATCGAGAGATCTCTACCTATACGTTAACCTTCCGCCCGGCGACACGCTGCCACCGGCCGAGCAGGCGTTCATTGAACTGATCTTCTCAGAGGAGGGTCAGCAAATCGTTCAAGCGGCGGGATTCGTGCCGTTGTCCCAAGCTCAGCGCCAGCCGCCGCTACTGGCTCCCTGAGCTGTCACTTAACTGTCATAAACATACCGTAGGGTGGGACGCTTCGGCCATGTACGTACTTTTTGCCACGGCACTCGTTTCTTTATGATGTCGACATGACTCCCCCACGGCTACCTCTTTCGCGTCAGCCGCTGCGCCTCATTCACGACCGTATCGCTACCGGATTGATTACCGCCGGTGGCATCGGCGTTCTGTTGGCCATTCTTGCCATTGGTGTTTTCCTCGTGTGGGAAACGCTGCCACTGCTGACGTTTGGCGACGCCTTATCGCTCAATACCTTATCGCCCCTGGCCTGGGGCACACTCAAAGCGGCACTTGCCGCCATGCTGTTCGCCACGCCCATCGCGCTAGGTGCCGCCATGTACTCGGCGCTGTTCATGTCGGCTCGGCTGCGTGGCCGTATCAAACCCATGCTGGAGCTAATGGAAGCCATTCCCGGCGTGGTAGTAGGTTTCATTGCCGGACTACTGTTAGCCCCCTGGGTGGAGCAACACTTGGCCAGCACCCTACTGGTGCTGGTGTGGCTGCCGCTAAGCGCGGGCTTGGCCGGTATGCTCTGGTATGTTGCCAGCGCCAAGGTGCGCCAGTGGCTGCCGCTCTCTTGGGCGGGCGTGTGGCTAATGCCGTGGCTCGCCATCATGATCACACTCGCACTATGGCTAGCCCCGCTCTTGGAGCACGCATGGTTTGGCGGCGACCTGCGCCGCATGCTCGACCAGCAGTACGGCCTGGACTACGCCACCCGCAACGCGCTGATCGTGGGGATCGCCATGGGGTTTGCGGTGATTCCCAGCATCTACTCGCTGGCAGAGGATGCCCTCGCCGATGTGCCCGCCAACTTGATGGAAGGTGCCCAAGCGCTCGGCGCGAGCCGCTGGCAGGCGCTCTGGAAGGTAGCCCTTCCTACGGCCGGGCCAGGGGTCTTCTCGGCGGTCATGATTGGTGCCGGGCGCGCCGTGGGCGAAACCATGATCGTTGTGATGGCCAGCGGTAATACGGCGCTCTTTAGCGCTAGCCCCTTTGAGGGGCTTCGCTCCCTATCGGCGTCGATTGCCATCGAGCTGCCGGAAGCCTCCCCCGGTGGCATGACCTACCACCTGCTGATTTTTGCTGCTCTAGCGCTGTTTTTGTTCACCTTTTTAGTCAACACGCTCGCCGAGGTGGTTCGCCAGCGGCTGCGTCAACGCTATCAACGACTAGGGGGTAACCGCTAATGCGTTGGCTCCCACGTCCGCCCCGCCTCACGGCCATGGGCAGCCTGCTATGGCCATGGCTATGCGCGGCCAGCGTTGCATTATCGCTGTTGATGTTGGCGACCCTGCTGACGCTGCTGGCCGCCCGTGGCCTTGGCCACTTTTGGCCCGCCACGCTGGAAGAAGTCACTCTACGCTCCGGTGAGACGTTGATCGGCCAGGCGGTGCGGGAGGCCCCACTGCCCAATGCGGCGGGCACAGAGCGGCTCTACTTTACCGGCAACCGCGATATCGACGGTAATAGCTGGCGCTGGGTGGCCTTGGACGACATCGCCACCGTCGCCGTACCCAACGACCTCATCCGCCTAGAACGGGCCCCCTGGGGCGACTTCATTGGCCGCCTGGAAACCGTCGAGAGCGATGGCCAGCGTTTCGAGGGAGATGCCGCCTGGGCATTTGTCGCCCAGGCCATGGCGCTTCCCGAGAGCCAGCGCCCCGTCGCCCAGCTATGGCTCACCGCTGCCGATGGCCATCGCGTGACCCAACCGTTGGCGGGCGTCATGCGCTTCCAAGCGCCCAACGCCATGTCCTGGCATCAAAAAGTCTCCGCCTGGAGCGGACGTATCTGGCAATTCCTCAGCGAGGGTCCGCGTGCGGCCAATACCGGCGGCGGCGTCTGGCCGGCCATCTTCGGCACGGTCATGATGGTGATTCTGATGTCGGTGATCGTGACACCGTTCGGCGTGCTGGCTGCCATTTATCTCAACGAGATCGCGCATCAAAACCGCCTGACCCGCTTGGTCCGTATCGGCGTACGCAACCTTGCTGGCGTGCCGTCGATCGTATATGGGGTATTTGGCTTGGGGGTCTTCGTTTACGGTATCGGGGGCTCCATCGACAGCTGGTTTTTCGAGGATGCGCTGCCGTCGCCCACGTTTGGCACGGGCGGTCTGCTCTGGGCATCGTTGACCCTAGCGCTGCTGACGCTGCCCGTCGTCATCGTCGCCACCGAAGAGGGACTGGCGCGCATTCCTGACGCTCAGCGAGAGGGCGCGGTGGCGCTAGGCGCGACCCGCTTAGAAATGCTGACCCGCGTGGTACTGCCCATGGCGACTCCAGCAATGCTCACCGGGGTCATCTTGGCCGTGGCCCGGGCCGCCGGAGAAGTGGCGCCGCTGATGCTGGTCGGCGTGGCGAAACTGGCCCCACAAATGCCCGTCGATGACGAATTTCCCTATTTGCACCTAGAGCGCAAATTCATGCACCTCGGCTATCATTTATTTGATACCGCGTTTCACGGCGAAGACGTTCAAGCCGCCATCCCACTGGTGTTTGCCACCGCCCTGCTGCTCGTGCTGATCGTGCTAGTGCTTAACTTAACTGCCATATTTCTGCGTCATTATCTAAGGCGTCAACGAGGGAACGAATGCTAGCGTTATCGTCCGCCCACCCGACTCAAACACCGGTGACTCGCTTTACTGCCGAGACCTGCTGTTTGAGCATCAACCAGTTTCACCTCGCGTATGCGGGGAAAACGGCGTTGCGCGACCTAACGCTCGATGTGCCTCGCCATCGGGTCACCGCCTTCATCGGCCCGTCGGGCTGTGGCAAGTCGACCCTGCTGCGTGCCATCAACCGGCTGCACGATCTCAACGAGTCGGTGACGCATCAAGGCCAGATTCAGCTGGAGGGCCAGGACATTCACGCCCCACAGATGAACGTCACCGAACTGCGCCGCCGCGTGGGCATGGTGTTTCAAACGCCCAATCCGTTCCCGATGTCCATTTATGAAAACGTTGCCTTCGGGCTGCGTTTACAAGGGCGCATGCCCAAGCGCAAACGGGATGACATCATCGAGTGGGCGCTAACGTCTGCCGCCTTGTGGGATGAGGTGAAAGACCGCCTGCACCGCTCGGCGTGGCAGTTATCCGGCGGACAGCAGCAGCGTTTGGTGATTGCCCGAACGCTCGCCGTCCAACCCGACGTGCTGCTGCTGGACGAGCCCGCCTCGGCGCTGGATCCGATCTCGACGCTGAAAATCGAAGAGTTGATTCGTAACCTGAAATCCCAGCTCACGCTGGTACTGGTTACCCACAATATGCAGCAAGCCGCACGGGTATCCGACTACACGGCTTTTTTGCAGCAAGGTGAACTCGTTGAATACGGGCCAACGGATCAAGTGTTCACCAACCCGCGTTTACAACGCACCGAAAACTACATCACCGGCCGCATGACCTAGGCCCAACCGACGTTACGTCAGGAGTGCTCAATGGATATTACGAGCGATACCCACAGCCAGCATATCTCTCGCCAGTTCAACCAGGAGCTGGAAGAGCTGAAAACCCACCTGATGGCCATGGGCGGTCTGGTGGAAAAACAGGTACAAGACGCCGTTCACGCTCTGCTGGAAGGCGACAGCCGCCTGGCCGAAAAAGTGCGTGACAACGACCGCCAGGTCAACGACCTGCAGCTTCAGATCGATGACGAGTGTACCCGCGTCCTGGCACGTCGCCAGCCGGCCGCCTCTGACCTGCGCTTGGTACTTGCCGTCATTCGCGCCACCTCGGATCTCGAGCGGATCGGTGACGAAGCCAGCAAAATCGCCCGTAACGCGCTGCTGCTGAGTGAAAGCAGCAGCGGTATTCGCGGTTTGGTGGAAGTGCGCCATATCAGCGAACACGTGCGGAAGATGCTGCGCGATGCGCTGACGGCCTTTGCCCGCTTCGACACCGAGCTGGCCATGCAGGTCGTGCGGGAAGATGAGTCCGTGGACGACGAGTATGGCAGCGCCATGCGCTCTCTAATGACGTTCATGATGGAAGACTCGCGCTCGATCAGCTCGGTGCTCAGCATCATGTGGGTACTGCGGGCACTGGAGCGCGTCGGCGACCACGCCAACAACCTGGCGGAGTACGTGGTCTACCTGGTGAAAGGCTTGGATATTCGCCACAGCGATCCCGACACCCTAGATCAGAAGGTACTGAAAAAGTCTTGACCTAGCAGGCCATTCCTCCTGCAATACGCCCAGATGATTCATCTGGGCGTTTTTTTAAAGGAGTAAGCATGGTGGATGCCATCACGGCGTTGAGCCAAGGCACGCGCTTGGTGTACCAAAAAGGGCTGCGGCGCTATATTTTCCTACCGATCCTGGTTAACCTCATCGTCTACGCCAGTATGCTCAGCGTCGTCTTTCAGCGCTTTTCAGGCTGGTTGGATAGCGCCATGACCATGGTACCCGGTTGGTTGGAGTGGCTCTCCTGGCTGATCTGGCCGCTCTTCTTCGTTAGTCTGCTGGTGGTGATCTTTTTCACCTTCACCCTCGTGACTCACCTGATTGCCGCACCGTTTTACGGCTTTCTTGCCGCAAAAGTCGAGCGACAAGCCACCGGGCGAGAACCGCTGGATGATCGCGGACTGGCTAAAACGGCCGTCGACGCGCTGGGTCGCGAACTGGTCAAGCTCGGCTATATTCTGCCGCGCATGGCGGCACTGTTCATTCTCAGCTGGATACCCGGCCTCAATCTGTTGGCACCGATCTTGTGGGCCCTGTTTTCTGCCTGGGTGATGGCCATCACTTACCTTGATTATCCGATGGATAACAACAAGGTCACGTTTCGCGATATGCGCAGCCGTCTCTCACGACGCTGGTGGCCCAGCCTCACCTACGGTGGACTGATCATGCTGATCACCTGGATTCCCCTGGCCAATCTGTTCTTGATTCCCGGCGCCGTCGCAGGGGCGGTGCTCATGTGGGATGGTCATTACCGCGGCACGCACGATGTGGCTACCCCTTAACGACGCGACAGGCAGAGGCATCGCCACAAAAAACCCCGCCTAGGCGGGGTTTTTGTGGATATAGCGCTGGGCTTACCAACGGATACCGTCACCTTCGTCGCGGTTCAGCTCATTGGCGTCATAGCCCGTTTTGCTGGTCGCTGTGTCGGTTGAGTCGTTGGCGCTGCTAGACGTGGAGTAATCCAGCGTGTCGCCTTCGTCATGGGTCAGGTCGCTAGTGGAGTACTGGGCGGGGCCCGACGTATTGTGCGAGCTTGGCTCGATGATGTCGTGACCTGCAGAGCGGTCTTTATTCAATTCAATGGACGTGTGGGCAAAGGCCATTGGGCTTGCAACCAAACCGAACGCAACGCCTAGAACAGCCGTCTTTTTCGCTAACTCGTTGAATAACATTGATACGTACTCCTTTAACATGGAGCCAATCGGCGTAGGCGAGAACCAATGAGCGTCTACGACTAATGGCTAACTTTACACCTAGCTATTGCATGCAGGATGCCACTTTTCCAAAAAAAATAAAAAAACCAATAAAAACAGATATTTATTAAATTTAAATAGTGCGCAATATAATGTTGCAGCGTCAAAAATACCTCAAAAATATTGTGCAACAATGACACATGCGCTTTCTAAGTGACGCAAAATGACTCACTTTCCCAGAACGCCTCCACAGTCCTTTCATGCTGACGTGCCTCGTAGAGCACTTCGCGTATGTCGTAGGAACAAAAAATTAGACCCCGCAGGGCGGGGTCTTGATCACTCTTACTTGTGAACGATACCGACGTCTGGCTTCCTGTCCTTTTGCGGGATTCCAACCTTGGAGTTCACCCTAACCAGCGTATTGATCGTTGTATGATTCATTCCTTGAATCTTCGAGCATCCTTGCTGTGAGACATCCTTGCCTCTTAAATGCTCAACCTTAAGCGTAAGAGTTTTTTACAGCTTTGCAAATAAATGTTACGAGTTACATGCCGCTATTTTCTTCCGGCAGCTCCTCGGTGCTGTCATACGTCGCATCCGAGTCGTCGCTCATGGAATTCGGCTCCATGTCGCTGGCATGATCGCCCTCGTCATGGGTTAAATCCTGGTTGTCATGATCAGATGACATGGCCGAGCCGCTGGATTGAGATTCAACCGGTTGCTCATCTGGAGAGATGTTATCGGCCGGGTCGGCAGGCTCTTGGGCAAAAGCCAGTGGGCTCGCTACCAAACCAAACGTTACACCTAAAATACCAGCTTTCTTGAGTAGTTCCTTGGACATCATATTCCGCCTCCTCGATCGCTGTGAAATACCGCTTTAAAAGGAAGAGTGACTTCGTGTCTTACCAGTTCCTGCGGTAATCTTCCTTACTCATAACGTTGCAGCCGATATGCCAACAATCCGCGCATCAAAAAAAAGATATTAAAATACAAAGACTTATGAAAAATAGCACCGTGCCAAAAGTAGGCTTCGCATGGAATCGAAAGCGAATACGGTGGCTACATATGGCACATGCGCGGTGTTTGACCATGCTTACATGCCAATATGGCACACTTATACATAGATTATGCAAACCAGAGAGAGGGCAGTAACGCGTAGGTGAGGAGAGAGGCGCAGGTGGCCCGATCGACGCGTTAGTCGTGGACTACCCGCGTAGCCGGAAACACGCAGCGGAACAGCGCTCCCTCACCGGGCAATGACTCCACTTGGAGCTGCGCGTCGTGGCGTAGTAGAACGTGTTTCACAATGGCAAGGCCCAGCCCAGTGCCGCCGGTGGCCGTACTGCGCCCCTTATCGACACGGTAGAAGCGCTCGGTGAGGCGCGGAATATGGACAGGATCGATCCCTTCACCGTCGTCGTCCACTTCGATGCAGGCACTGCCATTGGGCAGCGCCGCCCAGCGGAGGGTGATCTGGCTTCCCGCTGGCGTGTAGCGCACCGCGTTGAACGCCAAGTTGGAGATCGCACTGCGCAGCTCCTGCTCGCTGCCGACTAGGCGCGCTTCGCAATCGAGCACGACCTGCACGCTGTGTTGCTGGTGAGACAGCGCCAGCGCATCGCGGCGAATACTCTCTAGCATCGGCCCTACGGCAAGCGGCTGGTGATCTTCTCCCCCTCGGTCGATTTCGAGCCGAGAGAGTAGTAGCAGGTCGTTGACCAAGTTCTGCATGCGCTTGGTCTGCTCTTCCATCTGACCGATACCTTTGCCCAATCGAGGCGGCAATAGCTCTTTCAAATCGCCGTACGTTTCCAGGTAGCCCGAAAGGACGGTCAGTGGTGTGCGCAGCTCGTGAGACACGTTGGCCACGAAGTCGCGGCGCATCTGTTCCAGGCGATGCAGGCGCGTAATGTCCCGGGCCATGACCAAGCGCTCGTCATCACCATAGAGCGTGATTTGATACTGTAAAATGCGTCGCTCGTCGATGGGCGAGGTGAGGGTCAGCGGCTCGCTATATTCACGGGCATTGAAGTAGCTGATAAAACGCGGGTCACGCAGCAAGTTGGTAATGTGCTGACCGCGGTCATGGGCCGTTTGCAGGCCGAGCATGTCGGTGGCGGCACTGTTCCACCACTCTAAATCTCCGTGGCGATCCAGCATCACGACGCTATCACGCATCGCCTCCGAGGACTCTTGAATACGCGCGAGGGTGGCTCGCAAGCGGCTTTGCGTTATGCGCTGGCTTTTTTGGTAACGATAAAGGCGATCGAAGAGTTCGCCCCACATGCCAGTGGCCGCAGGTGGCTCATCGTGGGGGTTCAGCGTAAGCCATTTGAACAGGGCTCTAAGCTGACGGAGTTGATAGACTAAACAGAGCGTCAGACCTGCCGCCAAGCCGAAACCGGGGTAGCCCAGCAGCCATCCCAGGCACATCCCTAGGAAAGCCAGCCAGATGATTCGCCACAGTTCACGGCTCCACAGGCGCACGATTACACCCGAGCAGAGAAACGATATCCAGTGCCCCGCACTGTTTGAATCAGATTCTGGTGCGCTTCACCCAGCGCTTTGCGCAACCGGCGAATATGCACGTCCACCGTGCGCTCTTCGACGTATACGTTGCCGCCCCACACCTGATCGAGTAACTGGCTACGGGTATAGGCACGCTCTTGGTGGGTCATGAAAAACTGCAGTAAGCGGTACTCGGTAGGACCCATCTCCAGGGCCTTGCCGTACGCGCTCACACGATGGCTCACCGGATCTAACAGCAGGCCATTGATTTCGATGGGGTCTTCCACACCACGCGGGGTCGCTCGGCGCAGCACGGCTTTCAGGCGCGCCACCAATTCACGGGGCGAAAACGGCTTGGTGATGTAGTCATCCGCGCCCGCTTCCAGACCCTGAATCTTATTGTCCTCTTCGCCCTTGGCGGTCAGCATGATGATCGGCAGCTCGGCCGTGGCCTCTTCACGCTTGAGACGACGGGCCAACTCGATGCCGCTGGTGCCCGGCATCATCCAGTCCAGCAGCAGCAGGTCGGGCTGGTGATCGACCACCATCGCATGAGCATCCTGGGCGTTGTCCGCTTCAAGCACGCGATAGTCAGCCATTTCCAGCGCCACAGCGATCATCTCGCGAATGGGCGCCTCATCATCGACGATCAGTACGGTCTTGGCGGTCATTCCAGGGCCTCACGGTGTTCTAAGAAAGCTCATCTATGCGAAAACAGTTCAATGACATGTCTGTGACGATAACACCATGACTTAATGACAATTCTATGACACCCAGCATAATTAGCCAGTCACCGGCCACCCGCTAAGCGCGATGCCAGCAAAAACCAAAAGCCCGGACCAGTGATTGTTCAGAAACGCCTGGAAGCAGCGGTCGCGGTCACAGTGAAAAATTAACCGCTGCTGATGGGCAAACGTTGCGGCCATGCCTGCCAAACCCAGCCAGAAGAAACCGCCTAACCCAACCCGTATACCTACCCAGGTAAGCAGAGCCAGCGTCGCCAACTGCAGCAGGCCAATGATGAAACGGTCGGCACTGCCAAACAGCACCGCGGTGGACTTAATGCCAATTTTGAGATCATCGCCGCGATCCACCATGGCGTACTGGGTGTCATACGCGACCGTCCAGAGCACGTTGGCACTGAACAGTATCCACGCGTCTAACGGCACCTCACCAAGCACGGCACCAAACGCCATCGGGATCGACCAGGAGAACGCCGCCCCGAGCACCACCTGGGGAAAATGGGTGTAACGCTTCATGAACGGATAAATGGAGGCCAGCAGCACACCCCCAAGCGAAAGCAGCACGGTAAACCAGTTGGTCAGCAGTACTAAAATAAAGGCGGCGGCCACCAACGCCACAAACAGCAGTTGCGCTTCGGTTTCGCTAATCCGCCCCGTTGCTAAAGGCCTCTGCTTGGTGCGCTTAACATGACCATCAAAGTGGCGGTCGGCGTAGTCGTTCACCACGCAGCCTGCGGCGCGCATCACATATACCCCAGCGATAAAAATCAGCAGCACATCGCGGCCCGGCACGCCCTCGGAGGCGACCCACAGCGCCCATAGCGTTGGCCACATCAACAGCCAGGTGCCGATGGGTCGGTCCAAACGCATTAGCTGTAAGAAATCGGTCAAGCGGGCCCACCCGGTCGGGCGCAATAGAGAACGGTCCATGCTCATGCTTACCTCGTCGAAAAAGTCGCTGCGTTAGCCTAGCGCGACGGCAGGCCCAGTGCATCTGCCATGGTGGATAAAAAATACTCTTGCACGAGTAACGAAAGCCCACCGTGCTCAAAGACCGAGCGCCGCCCCCATAAGCTCTGGGCCGCCAGCCCTGGCTGCGAGCGGATAAAGCGCGGCCGCGTCGCCGTCGCTTCTAGCGGGCCGCGCACCAAGTCGGGCTGCTGAAACAACCAGCTGCCTAGCGAGCGCTCACCCAACTTGCCTAACCCTTTGCCTTGTAGCTGGTGAAGCGGGGCCACCGAACGCGCTACAACCCACGGCGTTTCATCGATACACAGCGCCACCTCGCGCAGCCACGCGTAACGGCGCGGCGCGATGCCAAGCGCCAGGGCTTCATCGCGCTGGGGCAAGCCGATGGTTTGGCGCAGCAAGCGCACCCGAAAAGCGCCCGGCTCACCGGCAACCATCAGGCGAGCGGTCAATGAATCGGTGGAGGCGACCCACTGCCACCAAGCCGTGCTCATGGCTGGCTGAGCGGCGGCTACCGGCAACCACTGAGGAAAGAGCGAAAAAGCAGAAGCGGATAACTCGGGGGCGGTCACCAAAGCCTCCAGGGCAGTCAATTCAGAGCGGGCTAGTGTAACATGGTGCCTTGACTGGCTTTTGTTCCACCGACGTTTGGGGACGGTATGCCCAACTCACACACGACCTCTTCCACGCCATCTCACCACTCAGCTGCGCTGGTGATCGTGGGAACCGGTATGGCTGGCGTGGGGCTAGCGCGCGCCCTACGACGCCAGGGAGATACCCGTACCATCACCCTGGTCAGCGCTGACAGCGGTGATGACTACAGCAAGCCGCTGCTCTCCACCGGCTTTGCCAAACGCTTGAGCCCCGACAAGCTCGCCCAGCGTGACGCGACGGCGCTGGCCGACGAGCTCGATGCCCAGGTCATTACCCACACCCAAGTCACGCATCTGGATGTGGATAACCAAACGCTGCAGCTGAGCAGCGGCGACACGCTGCGTTACGATAACGTGGTGCTCGCGACCGGCGCGGCCCCCCGCAGGCCGTTCAGCGTGCCCAGCACACTGGCGGAGCGCTGCTTCACCGTCAACGATTTGGACGACTACCGACGCCTGCACGCAGAGCTCGTCCAGCCAAGCCGAGTGGCCATCATCGGAGCCGGGCTCGTCGGCTGCGAATTTGCCAACGACCTGCACGCGGGCGGGCACCTAGTCACCGTGATCGCGCCGGAGAGCGCCCCACTGCCGCGACTGCTACCCGAACCGCTGGGCCATGCGCTGGCCGACGCGTTTCACACCGCTGGCATTCGCCTCGCGTTGGGGCGCAGCCTAGACACGCTTTCCCAAGATGCCGACAACGCCCTAGCGCTGCAACTGGATAACGGCGAGCGGCACACGGTGGACCTCGTCCTGTTCGCCACCGGCCTGGTGCCGCGCACGGCGCTAGCAGAGGCCGCTGGCCTCAACGTGAGCGCCACCGGCATCCACGTCGACCGCCAGCTACGCACCCACTCGCCTAACGTTTACGCCCTGGGCGATGCGGCCTGCATCGACGGTGTGAATGCCATGTACGTCCAACCGCTGCAAGCCAGCATCAAAGCGCTGGCGGCGACTCTGACCGGCACACCCACCTCGGTCAGTTTTGGCGCTTGGCCGGTGGTGGTGAAAACCCCAATGCTGCCCGTGGTGGCCTACCCACCCGTGCAGCCTCCCGAGCGCTGGCGAATCGAAGGCGAGGGCGACGACTTGACGGCACTGGCGGAAGATAAAGACGGACGTTTGATTGGTTTTGCGTTGACAGGCGGCTGCGTGAGAAGGAAAGTGGAGCTTTCCAGAGCGGCCCCCGCCCTGCTAGGCTGATTTTCGCCGCGTTCGCGACTAGGCTAAAGAAGCTCCGCCTGCTGGGGTGAGCTGAGCTACCAACAACATTGATGTCTGTTTTCACAAGGGAGATTCCTTTATGCGCAAACCTGAACTCGCTGCCGCCATCGCTGAAAGTGCTGACCTGTCCAAGGACAAAGCGGGCCAAGTGCTCAACGTCATTTTGGACGAAATCACCAACAGCGTCGCCAAAGGCGAAGATGTTGCCCTGATCGGTTTTGGCACATTTACCGTTCGCGAGCGTGCTGCTCGTACCGGCAAAAACCCGCAAACCGGCGCGCCGCTGCAGATTCCGGCCAGCAAGAACGTGGCATTTAAGCCAGGCAAAGCGCTCAAGGACGCCGTTTCCTAATGAAGTTTTCGCTGACGCTGTGGCTGCTGGGCTTTATGCTCAAGCGAGCCCTGCGCCGCAAGCCGCGCTTTCGTGAGCAGCTTGAACGCATGCGCGGCCTCGACTGGGGTGTGGCCACGGAAGACCTGAGCATTGCCCGCTACTACCGGATGACGCCGAACGGCATCAGTACCGGAAAAGGGCTGCCCGTCGATCTAGACCTTGAGCTACGTTTTCGCGACCAAGACGCCGCGCTGCGCATTCTCAAGAAGCCTACCCAGCAGGCGTTCCTAGACGGCATGGTAGCGGGAGACGTCCGCCTCGTCGGCGACTCCTCCGATATGAACAAGCTGCAAAAGCTGCTGAAGTATTTGTAGGCTCGCCCACGTAGCCTAAAGCAACACTCGAACCCCGCCGCTGTCATGCTGCGGGTTTTTTTTGTGCAAATTTATGTCGCTGCCCTGTGAAGCGCCGATGACGACACCGAGCGGTCAAAGAGCAGTAACCACACCACTACTGCCAAGGCAGCCACGCCTGCTAGGGCTAAAAAGGCGGCTTCATAGCTTAGCCAGCTGGCAATCACACCGGCGTAACTCGCGCTGAGTGCTGCACCTATGCCCTGAATGGTCATGACAGCCCCCAGCCCCATATTGACCCGCCCGGTGCCACGCAGTATCTGTGCCACAATGCCCGGTGTGGCAACGCCCAGTAATCCCGCTCCGATGCCATCCAGCATCTGTACGGGAATCACCGTCCATAGCCCTGGCACGGTAGCGGCGATCACACCGCGAATCGGCAGCACTACCAGGGCAATTAAAAACAGCAGCCAGTAGCCATTTTTATGGGAGTACCACGCCGCTAATAGCGCCATGGGAATCATCGTCATCTGAGCAATCACTACCGTACCCGCCGTGTAAACCGCCGGGTTCATCACCTCGTTTGCTGCCACGCGCTGGCCGAGTAGGGGCAGCATGGCGGCGTTACCCAAGTGAAACAGCAGTAGCGTTGCGCCCACCACCAGCAGCATAGGGTGGCGGCGAAACACATTCATGATGCTTTCACTTTGATGACTGGTTTTATCCAGGCCCCGAGCCTCGTCGTAATCAATTTCTTCAGGGCGAATCATCAGCACGAGCACGACCGTCACCATGGCCATTAGCGCCATCAGGTAGAACACCGCCTCTACCCCATACACATAGCCTGCCAAGGCCGCCAGTACGGCAGCGGTGGCATTACCGGCGTGGTTATAGGCTTGGTTTTGGCCCAACTGGTGGGCAAGCCCAGACTGCCCCACCAAGCCAAGCGTCAGGCTGAGGATGGCAGGGCCAATGGCCGCTGCGGCAATCCCGGTGGCAATTTGTGAAATAGCGATTAACCACGTTTGCGGCCACAGCAGCAGCACTAGGTTGACGACCGCCACCAGCAAGGCACAGACAATTACCAGTAAACGTTTAAACCGTGTCGCATCTGCTAACATCCCAGCAGGCGTGGTGGCCAACAGGCTGGCGAGCCCGGCGACGGTCATCACGAACCCGATTTCATCGGGTGCCCAGCCCAATCCCACTAAATAGATGCCTAAAAACGGGCCTAACCCGTCGCGAACGTCTGCCAACGAAAAGTTAAGCATCGACAGCGTGCGGGTTGAGCGGGATGAGGCGGAGCGGGAGCTCATAGCGCTATCCTATTGTGTGTAGGGAAAGTTTTCCTTATAACAGATTTTTACAAACATCGTACAAGATTGACTGTTTATGAGCGTTCACGCTTAGCCATAGCCACGTGCCAACACAGTATTTATACTAAAGTCTAACAATAGCAAACTCACAAGAGCCTCTATGCCCCTCTCCCTTTCCCTGCGCCGCCTTTGGACACTGGATAAGTTCGCCTACAGCCTGCGGGTGTTCATCGCCTTCAGCGGAGCGCTGCTGTTTAGTGGGCTGGCGGGGGATGTAGCGCTGGTCATTCCGCTGTTTCTAGGCATCATCGCCAGCGCCTTATCAGAGACCGACGATAGCTGGCAGGGGCGTTTGCAGGCGTTGATGGTGACGCTGCTCTGCTTTGCCTCGGCGTCGTTTGTGGTGCAGTGGCTGTTTCCGTGGCCGTGGCTGTTTGCGGTGGGTTTGGCGGTGTCCACCTTCACGCTGATCATGCTGGGGGCGATTGGCCAGCGTTACGCGACGATTGCCTCCGGCACGCTGATTCTTTCGATCTACTCCATGATCAATATTGAACAGCACGGCGGTGTGGATGAGGACGTCGCCTCCCGCCAGCTGCTGCTGTTGGCCGGTGCCGCCTGGTACGGAGCGATTTCGGTGGTGTGGTGCGCACTGTTCTCCCGCCAGCCGGTGAAACAGAGCATGGCGCGGGTGTATAAAGCCCTGGGTGAGTTCTTGATTTTAAAATCGGCGCTGTTCGAGCCGGTACGGGGCGTCGATGTAGAGGCCCGCCGCGTGGCGCTCGCCCGCCAGAACGGCAAGGTGGTGGATGCGCTCAATCAGGCAAAAGAGATGATCTTTCGCCGCCTAGAAGGCCAGCGCGGCAGCCGTAAGCTCAACCGCTATCTGCAGATTTACTTTATCGCTCAAGATATCCATGAGCGGGCTAGCTCCACCCACTACCCCTACAGCGCGCTTACTGAAGCCTTTTTCCACCATGACGTGCTATTTCGCTGCCAGCGACTGTTGGACCAGCAGGGCCGCGCCTGCCGCCAGCTAGCCAAGTCGCTGCTGCTCAACCGTCCTTTCAGTCACGAGCAGAGCGAGCAGGCGTTGGCTGACCTGCGCGCTTCGATTGATAACCTCAGCGAGCGCGGCAAGCCGGAGTGGCGGCCTCTCATGCGCCCATTGAATGCGTTAGCAGACAACCTCACCACGCTCGAAGCGCAGATTGCCAGCGCCCACAACCCGGCTACCGGCAGCGAACGCCGGGACAGCGCGCTTTATGACCGCTCGCCCTCTAGCCTGCTGGAAGCCTGGAAACGGGTGCGGCTGAACTTTACGCTGGGCTCGCCCACCTTTCGCCACGCGGTGCGCTTAACCACCGCGCTGGTGGTGGGCTACGGGCTGTTACAGTGGATCGACCCGCAGCAGGGCTTTTGGATTTTGCTCACCACGCTGTTCGTGTGCCGCCCTAACTTCGCCACCACCCGACGCTTTCTCTCCCAGCGGATTCTGGGCACGGTGCTTGGGCTGATTGCAGGCTGGGCGTCTATCAGCCTGTTCCCCCAGCCACTCATCCAGAGCATGATTGCCGTAGCAGCGGGTGTGTCGTTCTTTGCCAACCGGGAAAAGCACTACGTGATCGCTACCGCGTCGATCACCCTGCTGGTACTGTGCAGCTTTAACCAAGTGGGGGATGGCTTCGACCTGATCTGGCCGCGGCTATTCGATACGTTAATTGGCTCGCTGATTGCGGGGCTGGCGGTGTTCTTTATTCTGCCGGACTGGCAAGGCCGCCGCCTGTACCGCGAAGCGGCCAAGGTGCTGACCAACCACCGCCGCTATTTGGACGAGATCGTTCACCAGTATGAAGAGGGCAAGCAGGATGATCTGGCCTACCGCTTAGCACGGCGTAACGCCCATAACGCGGATGCGGCGCTCTCGACGCTGCTCACCAACATGCTCCATGAGCCGGGGCACTACCGGAAGCAGGATGCCGATAACGGGCTGCGCTTTTTGGTGCTCTCCAACACGCTGTTAAGCCACCTCTCCGCGCTGGGTGCCCACCGCCACCGGCTGGCCGAAGATGAGGACGATGCCGCCTTCGTGCCTCAGGCCAAGCGGATCAGCGCCCTGTTAGAGCAATTGGCCGAACAGTTGGATAAACGCCTGCCTGTGGAGCCGCTGAGCGAGCCTGCCAACGAGCTGCTGAGTCAGTTAGAGGAGCAAAGCGGCGCAGCGGAAGAGAACGCCGTCACGCTCTATCGGCCCATCCAAAGCCAGCTGCGCCTGATTGCCAGTCAGCTTGGCCCGCTAAGCGACGCCGCCAACCGCTTGACAAGCCCAAGCGCCGAAAAGCTCCACGAACCTAACGCAGCGGCTTAGCACCGCGCGCATACCCACGCCCTGCCGCTACACCTGCCCGTAGCGGCCTGCCGCTTCACCCAGCCAGCGGCGCACCAACACGGCCGTCACCTCGGCGTTGCCCTGCAACGCCTGGGCCAGGGCGGTCACCCGCTCTAGCTGGTCGGCATCGCGCTCTAAATCCGCGATCTTCATTTGGGCGAGGCCGGTTTGGCGCGTGCCCAGCACTTCGCCAGGGCCTCGAATCTCCAGGTCTTTTTCGGCAATGCGGAAGCCATCGGTGGTTTCCCGCATCACGCCGAGCCGTTCCCGGGAGCTTTTGGAGAGCGGCGGATGGTAAAGCAGCACGCAGAAGCTTTCGGTGCTGCCGCGCCCTACCCGACCGCGCAGCTGGTGAAGTTGGGAAAGCCCCAAGCGCTCCGGGTTTTCGATGATCATCAGGCTGGCGTTGGGCACATCTACGCCCACCTCAATCACCGTAGTGGCCACCAGGAGATCCAGCTCGCCGGTTTTGAAGGCATCCATCACCTCGGCCTTTTCTGCGGCTTTCATACGCCCATGAATCAGCCCAATGGCCAATTCCGGCAGCGCCTGGGTCAGCTCGTCGCGCGTCACCTCGGCGGCCTGACACTGCAGCGCCTCAGACTCCTCGATCAGCGTGCACACCCAATACGCTTGGCGGCCGTCGCTGCAGGCATTACGAATCCGCTCGACCACTTCCGGGCGGCGCTCGTCAGAGACCACCACGGTTTTCACCGGTGTGCGCCCTGGCGGCAGTTCATCAATCACCGACACATCCAGATCCGCGTAGGCGCTCATGGCCAGCGTGCGGGGAATCGGCGTGGCGGTCATGATCAGCTGATGGGGGGTTAACCCACCCGCTTCGCCCTTTTCCCGCAGGGCAAGGCGCTGGTGAACCCCAAAGCGGTGCTGCTCATCGATAATCGCCAGCCCCAGGCACTGGAAGTGCACGTCGTCTTGAAACAGCGCGTGGGTACCTACCACCATACGCGCCCGGCCATCGGCAATGGCGGCTTTGGCATCCAGCCTGGCTTTGCCCTTCAGCTTGCCTGCCAACCACGCGACTTCGATGCCCAGCGGCTCGAACCAGGCCTTAAATGCGCGGTAGTGCTGCTCAGCGAGGATTTCCGTCGGTGCCATCATCGCCGCTTGGCAGTTGCCCGCCAGCGCAGAGAGTGCCGCCATGGCGGCCACCACGGTTTTTCCAGAACCCACATCCCCTTGTACCAGCCGCAGCATGGGCGCGGGGCGAGCCAGATCGAGGGCGATCTCTTCCAGCACCCGACGCTGGGCGCCGGTAAGCGCAAACGGCAGTTGCGCTAAGAAGCGCGTTTGCAGGCTGCGCCCGGAGGGTAGCTCTGGCGCGCCGTCAGCTTGAATACGTAAGCGCACTTCTCGCAGGCTAAGCTGATGGGCCAGCAGCTCTTCCAAGGCGAGCCGCCGCGTAGCGGGATGAAGGCCGTGGGCAAGCTGCTCTAAATCCACATCCGGCGGCGGCTGGTGCAGTAACTGCAAGCTGGCGTGTAGCCCCGGCAGCTGGAAGCGCTGGCGCAGCGCATCGGGAATCACATCGGGCAGCGTTTCGGGCGCTTGCTCCAGCAGGCGCAGCGCCTGCTGGGTCAGCGCTCGCAGACGGGTTTGGTGAAGCCCCTCGGTAGTCGGGTAAATAGGCGTGTAGTACTCCTCGACCGGCGTTTCGCTACCGCCGCTAAGCCGATACTCTGGGTGATAGATCTCTAGCCCCGTGGCGCCTGCCCGCGCTTCGCCAAACGCCCGAACGGTCACGCCGGGGCGAAGCTGCTGCTGTTGAGCGGGCGAGAAGTGGAAAAAGCGCAGGCTCAAGATGCCGCTACCATCGCGCAGACGAATCAGCAGGCTGCGCCGACGGCCTTTGACGATATCGCTGGCCGTCACTTCCCCCTCGACCACGGCTTCATGCCCTGCCCGCAGCAGTCCAATGGGGGTGAGCCGCGTACGGTCTTGGTAACGCAGCGGCAAGTGGAACAGCAGGTCGCTGATGCGTTCTACCCCAAGCCGGGCGAGCTTAATCGCCAGCGCCTCCCCCACGCCCTTCAGCGCCGTGACCGGTGCAGACAGCTCACTCATGAGGGAGCATTCTTCTTATGCACCGGCTGCTGGCACTGGCTGATCGCCTTGGCCAAGGCATCAATGGCCTTGGGCCGTGGGAAGCTGGCCCGCCAGGCAATCGCCACGGTGCGTGAAGGGGCGGGGTCCACAAACGGGCGGCTGACCAGCATGGCGTTTTCGTACTGGTCGGTGCCTAGCGCCGACTGCGGCAGCACGGTGATACCCAGCTTAGAGGCCACCATATGGCGAATGGTCTCGAGCGAGCCGCCTTCGGCAATCAGGGTGTTATTGGGGCTGTTGAGCTTTTGGGTAATCGCCGGGCAGGCTTCCAAAATTTGATCGCGGAAGCAGTGGCCTTCCCCTAATAGCAGCAGCCGCTCTTCTAATAGATCTTCTTTATGAATCGCCTCCCGCGCCACCCATGGATGGCTGGCGGGCATCAACACCTCGAAATGTTCGTCGTAGATCGGTTTGGTGACCACATCGGTTTCGGTAAACGGTAGCGCGACGATGATCACGTCCAGCTCGCCGCTGCGCAGCTTGGCCCGCAGCGTGCCGGTCATGCCCTCTTCGATGTAGAGCGGCATTTGCGGCGCAGCACTCGCCAGTGCCGGTACCAAGTGGGGGAACAGATAAGGCCCAATGGTGTAAATCGCGCCAATGCGCAGCGGGTTGGCGAGCTGGTCTTTGCCAGCGCTGGCCAGCTCGTAGATCAGCCCACTCTGCTCCAACACGCGCTGCGCCTGAGCGACGATTTTTTCACCCAAGGGGGTGACTTGCACGGTGGATTTGGAGCGTTCGAACAGCGGGATCTCCAGCTCGTCTTCGAGCTTTTTCACGGCGACCGAGAGCGTCGGTTGGGAAACATGGCAGCGCTCGGCGGCGCGGCCAAAGTGACGCTCTTGGGCAAGGGTTACGATGTAGCGAAGTTCTGTTAAAGTCATAGCGGTGCCAGTGGCATCCTCTCGTTGCAGCTCGAGTCATCGTGTTAGCGAGACGGAAAAGGACAGACAAGCCCTATTGAAGATGGCACATCTCATAGGGACTTTGTATCTGATAGGGAATATTTATCAAGAGGGGTGAGCAAGGTGAAGCTAACGGTACTGATTATCGGCTGTGGAGACATCGGCGTCACGCTTGGACAAGAGCTGCTGGACGAGGGGCATCGGGTGATTGGTGTGCGCCGCCAAGCCAAGGCGTTGGAGTCTACCGGCATCGAGCCATTAGCCCTCGATCTCAACAGCCTGGACGGGGCCGGTGCCAACGCCCTACCCCAAGCCGACTACGTGATTTACACCGTCAGCGCAGACCGCTTTGAAGAGAGTGCTTACCAAAGCGCCTATCCAGACGGTCTCAAGCGTGTGCTCAGCGTTCTGGAACAGCACGACACGCCGCCGCGGCGCATCTTCTTCGTCTCCTCTACGAGTGTCTATGGCCAGCAAGAGGGCGAAGTCGTCAACGAAGAGAGCCCCACGGAATCGACCAGCTTCTCGGGCAACCTGATGTGCGAAGCCGAACAGGCGCTGCTGAATCATCCGCTTCCCGGCACCGTCGTGCGTTTCTCAGGCATCTATGGCCCGGGGCGTGATCGTTTGATTCACCAAGTGGCCGAGGGCCGCATTGCTGCGGTGACGCCCGTGATCTACTCCAACCGCATTCACCGCGACGACTGCACCGGCATTCTGGGGCACTTGATTCGCTGCCAGGAGAGCGGCACGCCACTGGCCGATCTCTACCTGGGCAGCGACTGCGAGCCGGTCACCATGCATAACGTGATGGCATGGCTGGCCAAGCAATTGAAGGTGGAGTCGACCGATACCATGCAGTCGCCGCTGCGCCGTCGCGCCAGTAAGCGTTGCGACAACCGCCGCATTCTCGAGACGGGCTACACCTTCCGCTACCCCACTTATAAAGAAGGGTATGCCCAGGTATTGAAAGAGGGTGGATTTCTAGAGCTGCAAAAAGCCTAGTTACCCTAGCGCTATCCAAACGCAAAGAGCGAGCTGATCACAGCTCGCTCTTTTTTTATGCAGCGATTCAACGCCGCGCCTAGCGTAAGCGTGGCGATTAGTCGCCAATCACCATCACGGCTTCGGCTTCTACCTGGCTGCCTTTGGGCAGCGCTTTAACACCCACTGCCGCGCGAGCGGGGAACGGCATAGCAAAGAACTCTTCCATCACCTTGTTCACGATCGCAAAGTTGTCCAGATCGACCAGGTAGAGGTTAAGTTTGACGATATCGCCCAACGAGCCTGCGGCTTCTTCACACACGGCTTGCAGGTTGGTGAACACCTGACGCGCCTGAGCTTCGAAATCGTCGGAGACGATCTCCATGGTGTCCGGGTCGAGCGGAATCTGGCCCGACAGGTAAACCGTGTTGCCGGCTTTGATGGCCTGGGAGTACGGGCCGATGGCGGCAGGGGCTTTTTCTGTGTTGATAACCGCTTTATTGCTCATAGGGTGTCATGCTCCTGTAGGAATGAAACGTTGATTATTATCGCCATGGCCTACGCAGACTGGCGCGCATCGCCAGCGGTAGGCACAGGGGCGTTTAGTTAGCGGTGCGGGTAATCTTGCCAACGTTGGGCAGGTTGCGGATGCGTTTGATGATGCGCGCGAGGTGAACACGCCCTTTGACTGCCAGCGTGAGATTGACGGTGGACAGGCGCGCATCGCGCTCTTCGATCCCAATGCGCTCGATGTTGGCATCGGCATCGGTCACCAGTCCCGCCAGCTCGGCTACGAGGCCGCGACGGCTTTCGATCTCAATACGCAGCGCCACCGGGAAGTCTTCGTCGATATGCTCGGACCACTCCAGAGCAAACAGCTTTTCGGGGTCGTTTTTGCGCTCGGCGAGGTTTTTGCACTCGCTACGGTGTACCACCAGCCCTTTACCGACCGACAGATGTCCTACCACCGGGTCGCCGGGCAAGGGGTGACAGCAGCGAGCGAAGTTGATCACCATCCCTTCACTACCGCTGATGACCACGGCCTTGTCGCCGTTGTCGGAAAGCGTCTTATCAAAGCTGTCGCCATGGGCGACATCCACCAAACGGCGCGCCACTACGTGCGCCATGCGATTGCCTAACCCCAGCGACTCGAGCAAAGCGTCTAGCGACGCTACATCCAACTCTTTGAACGCCTGCTCGAAGATGCTCTCGTCCAGCTCTTCCAGACTCGTTTCGAAGGGCGCCAGGGCTTTATTGAGCAGCCGCCGCCCGAGCATCACCGCTTCCGCCTGCTGCTGATGCTTCAGCGCATGGCGAATGGCAGAGCGCGCCTTGGCGGTGGTCACGAAGTTCAGCCACGCCAAGTTGGGCCGCGCGCCGGGGGCGGTGATAATCTCCAGCGTCTGACCACTTTCTAAGCGCGTCGAGAGTGGCGCAAGGTGGCGGTCGATTCGGCAGGCAATGCAGTTATTGCCGATATCGGTATGCACGCTGTAAGCGAAATCGATCACCGTGGCGCCCTGGGGCAGCTCCATGATGTCGCCTTTAGGCGTAAACACGTAGATATCGTCGGGGAAAAGGTCGTTCTTGACGTGTTCGATGAACTCCAGCGAATCCCCGGCGTGGCGCTGCATCTCCAACAGGCCCTTTACCCAAGCGCGAGCGCGGGCGTGGCTGCCTTCGGCAATCGGGTGCGCCGTCTGCCCGGCTTTGTAGAGCCAGTGGGCGGCAATGCCGTTGTTGGCCATAGCTTCCATCTCACGGGTGCGGATTTGCACCTCGATGGGCATGCCTCGCTGACCAAACAGCGTGGTGTGCAGGCTTTGATAGCCGTTCGCTTTGGGGATCGCGATGTAGTCTTTGAAACGCCCCGGCACCGGCTTATAGAGGTTGTGCACCACGCCGAGAATGCGATAACAGCTCGCTACGTCTTCGGTGATGATCCGAAAACCGAAGACATCCATGATTTCGATGAAAGGCTTACGCTGGTCGCGCATCTTCTTGTAGATGGAGAGCAGGTGCTTCTGGCGACCAATCACCGTGCCTTTCAGTCCTTCGTCGTCGAGGCTCTGCTGCAGCGATGACTGGATTTCCCGCATGGCGCCACGGCGGTTGCCCCGCGCGCTGGCCACGGCGCGCTTGATGCGCTCGGCCCGCATGGGGTGAATCGCTTGAAACGAGAGGTCTTCCAGCTCGACGCGGATGGTGTTGATCCCCAGCCGCCCGGCAATGCGCGCATAGATTTCCAGGGTTTCCCGAGCAATGCGGCGTTTTTTATCCGGACGCAGCGCTCCCAAGGTGCGCATGTTGTGCAACCGGTCAGCGAGCTTGACGATGATGACGCGGATATCCCGCGACATCGCCAGCACCATCTTCTGAAAGTTCTCCGCCTGGGCGACGGCTTTATCTTCAAAAGTGATCTGGGTCAGTTTGGAGACGCCATCCACCAGCTCGGCGACGGGCTTGCCGAACTGCGCCGCCAGGGCCTTTTTGGAGACGCCGGTATCCTCGATCACATCGTGCAGCATGGCGGCCATCAGGCTCTGATGGTCCATGTGCATGTTGGCGAGAATATTGGCGACCGCAAGCGGATGCGTGACGTAGGGCTCGCCAGAGCGGCGGCGCTGGCCGTCGTGGGCCTGCTCTGCGTAGTAGAAGGCGCGCTTGACCTGCTGGATCTCGTCCGGGGGTAAGTAGCCGCCGAGTCGGTCGGCCAGGTCATCAATGGTGAACATGTACCGCGCCCCTAATCGGTGCTAGCTTAATCGTCGATGTGAGCGCTAGGCGTCATGGCAGGACGCGCACGCACGGGCGCTTCGACCGGCTCGTCCAGAACGGTGTGGTCCACCAGGCCCGCCGCAATTTCGCGCAGCGCCATAACGGTGGGCTTGTCGTTTTCCCAGGGCAGCAGCGCATCGCGGGAGCCGCGAGCCAGCTGGCGAGCACGCTGGGTGGAAATCATCACCAGTTTGAAGCGGTTTTCTACATTTTCCAGACAATCTTCAACGGTTACGCGAGCCATGGGGGCCTTCCTGTAATAACGACGCCGGGCCGGCGTTGTTGGATAACGCCGCCGACCCAGCGAAAAGAGTGGTGATAGGACCTGATAGATTACTCGACGCTAGGCGCCTGTGACAAGAGTGCATCGAGCAAGGGTGCGTGGCGTTCTTGCATGGCAACACGCGTGAGACGGCGACTAATGACCAGCGACTGGAGTTCCTGCAGCGCCGTGGTGAAGTCGTCGTTGATCACCAGATAGTCATACTCGTCGTAATGGGACATCTCACTGACCGCATCGCGCATGCGCCGGGCAATGACCGCGTGCTCGTCGGTGCCCCGGCTCGACAGGCGGCGCTCCAATTCGCTGCGCGACGGTGGCAAGATGAAGATCGACACCGCAGAAGGCATCTGTTCGCGCACCTGCTGCGCGCCTTGCCAGTCGATTTCCAAAATGACGTCCTGCCCGGCGTCCAGCAGCGTTTGGACCGCCTCGCGCGAAGTGCCATAGTAATTGTCGAAGACCTTGGCATACTCAAAGAAGTCGCCACGGGCGATCATCGCCTCGAAATCATGCACTTGGGTAAAGTGGTAATTCACGCCATCGACCTCACCGTCGCGCTTGGCGCGCGTGGTGTGCGACACCGACACCTGAATGCCATCCAGGCTTTCGATCAGCTCGCGAACGAGGCTGGTTTTACCCGCGCCCGACGGGGCAGAAACAATAAACAGCGTACCCTGGGACATGAAGCGCTTCCCTAGTTAGTCAAAATGGTCGTTCGTCATCACGCAGGCCGGCCACCGCCGACATTATGGGGAGCGCAGTATCGCACACCCATAGCAGGGACTGTAGCGTTTCGATACGGCCACAAGGAGGTCAGCATGCGCGGCACACTGTTCATTTTAGGCCTGATTGCGCTGGGGGTCGCGCTGCAGAAAGGCATCATCGACATTCCCCGCCACTGGACGCCCTGGGCGCCGCTATACGTGGATGACCCCATCACGCCCGTCACCCAACTGAAGCTCAAACGCTTGAACGATGACCGCGCCGCCTGCCTAGCTGCGCTGGATACCGTGCCCGAAGACGAGCTGCGCTACACGCCGTTGGCCGATTACACGCCTACTGCCAGCTGCCCGCTCACCAATGTCGTGCGCATGCAGAGCAGCAGCGTGCGCTTTAACCAGAGTTTCGTGGCCTCCTGCCCGCTGGCATTGGCCTGGGTGATGTATGAACGCCATGCACTGCAGCCTGCGGCGCAGGCGATTATGGGTAGCCGGGTCGCCCAGGTGAACCACGTGGGTAGCTTTGCCTGTCGCAACGTCTATGGCCGAGACATCGGCCGACGCAGCGAGCACGCCACCGCCGACGCGCTGGATGTGGTGGGGTTTCAGTTCGAGGATGGCCGGCAAATATCGCTGATTAACGACTGGGATGACGCGGGTAACGCGGGGAAGTTTTTACGCGCAGCGCGAGATGGCGCGTGTGATACCTTTGGCAACGTACTGGGGCCAGACTATAACGCCGCGCATGCCGACCATTTTCATTTAGGCATGCGCGGCTTCAGGCTGTGCCGCTAGTGCGTTGGGTTATTCGAGGTTGATGTCCTCTTCATCGGTGGCCGCTCCCGTGGCAGCACCCACGCCACCACCAATCACGGCGCCTTGAGTGACGCTGCCGCCCGTGACGGCAGCGGCGCCTGCGCCAACGGCGGCCCCCACTCCGGCACCGCTGGTCGCCCGCTCACCCGTGGTCGAACCGCAGCCCGCTAACGCGATGATCAGTGCGGCCATGGCACTTAACGTCACAACACGCGATGTCTTCATTACTGGGTTATGCATAGGTCACCTCCTTATGGGTTGCACCTATATACCCTAGGAACGATACGCGCATTTCGCCACTGCTTATGCTTTTTGCTAGCCCCGCGCGACGGCAGGTTTGGCGGGGTAGGTGCGTTTTTCCAGCCACCGCCCCCAAGCGAAAATCACTAGGCCGCATAGCGCAAGCCCCGAGCCTACCAGCCCGGTGCTCGACCAGCTGAACCCAGCGCTAATCGCCAAGCCCGCCAGCCACGCCCCCAGCGCGTTCGCCCCGTTAAAGGCCGCATGGTTCATGGAGGCCGCCATGGTTTGGGCGTCTTCGGCCACGTCCATCAGGCGGGTTTGCAGCGACGGCGCAAGCGCCATGCTGGTGCCCACCAAGCCTACAAATAGCAGCCCGGACCACACCTCGTTCGCAGCAAAGTAGAACAGCCCCTGCACCACCGCGCACCACACTAAAATGGTAGGTATTGCCCGCATCAGGTTTTTATCCGCCATGCGCCCGCCCACCAGGTTACCGGCGATAGAGCCCAGGCCAAAAATCACCAACACCAGCGGCCCCAGCGCTTCGCTCATGCCTGCCTGCTGGGTCAATGTCGGCATCACATAGCTGAAGATCGAGAACATGCCGCCGCAGCCGATACAGGCAATGGCAACGGTGACCAACACGCGCTGTTTCACCAGCGCCGAGAGCTCTCTCAACGGGCTGGCATTGGCATCGAAGGGCTGTACCGGCACCCACACACGGATTAACAGCGCCGTCAGCAGTGCAATGCCTCCAACCGCCGCAAACGCAATTTGCCAGCCCAATAGATTGCCTGCCCAGGTACCCAGCGGAGCACCAATCAAAATAGCCACTGTCAGGCCCAGCATGACCCTGGCGATGGCCCGCGCCCGCTGGTCGACCGGTACCGCTCCGGCTGCGACCAGCGCCGCCACGCCAAAGTAAGCACCATGGGGCAGACCGGCGATAAAACGCAGGCCCACAAACGACCAGAACCCCGGTGCCATGGCGCTGGCAATGTTGCCCACGGCAAACACCAGCATCAGCGCAATCAGCAGCGCCCGTTTAGGCACCCGCGCGGCCAGCGCGGAAATCAACGGCGCGCCCACGACCACGCCCAGGGCGTAGCTACTGATTGCATAGCCCACTTGCGGCACCGTTACGGCTAAATCCTCCGCCACGCGGTTCATCAGTCCCATGATCACGAACTCGCTGGTACCAATGCCGAACCCACCCAGCGCCAGTACAAACTCTGCCAATCGCGGGTTACGCGCCAGCCCCGTTGACGACTCTTGCATACCTCTCTCCCCAGGCGCTGGATAAAACGCCTGCTTATCAAAACGGTCTTAGATTGCGTCAAATGATGGCAGGATTAGACGAAAGTAGGAATATATGACGTTAAAAAAGTTAGCGTGCAAAGGGGTAACCCGTGGACACTGACGCGGCAGCACCCAAGAGGCAACTGCTAGGATGTGACGATTATCTTTTCATTAAGAGGGCCGGTTATGACCTCCAACACCATCGAGCACGCCATGCAGGCACTGGCCAATGCCGACCCCGACATTGCCCGCGCGTACCCCTTAGTCGGCGCGCCCAACCCGCGCCAGCGCGATCCAGGCTTTGCGACCTTCTTCTCGACCATCGTCAGCCAGCAGATATCCACCGAAGCCGCCCGGGCGATCATGGGCAGGGTGAATACGCTGCTGCCGGAGCTACATGCCAAGGCGGTGATGGAGGTGGAAGGTCAGGCGCTACGCGATGCGGGGCTATCGTGGCGTAAAATCGAGTATGCCAAAGGACTGGCCGAGGCAGAGCTGGCGGGCACGTTTAGCGCCGATGGCTTAGCGCATCTCAGCGATGACGAGGCCATTGCCGCGATCACTCAACTGCGCGGGTTTGGCCGCTGGAGCGCGGAGATCTATCTGATGTTCTCGCTCCAGCGGCCCGATATTTTCCCCGCCGACGACCTCGCCTTAAGGGTAGCGCTAGGCCGCTTGAAGGGCATGGAGAACAAACCCACGCCGAAGCAAGCCCGCCAGATGGTAGAGCTCTGGTCGCCCTGGCGCAGCGTGGGCTCGCTGTTTTTATGGCACTACTATCGCGGCGAGCCGGTTTAGCGGTCTTTAAAGCGTAAGCCCGCCAAATTTACCGTTCTGGTAATCCTCTACCGCCTGTACTATCTCATCGCGGGTGGTCATCACAAAGGGGCCGTGGGAGTAGACCGGCTCGTTGATGACGTCGCCATGGCCAAACAGCAGACGCGCATCGCTCGCTGCTTCAATGCTCAGACTTTCACCGTCACGGTCGACTTCGATCAAATGGTGAGCTTTAGCAGGCTCGCCACCTACCGTCACGTCGCCACTCACCACGTACAAGAACACCTGCCGCCCAGGGGCGACGGGTAGCTGCTCATGCGCGCCAGCAGGCAGCGCCAGCGTCGACATGAATACTCCCGTCAGCGACTCGATCGGGCCTGCTTGCCCCTGCCACTCCCCGGCAATCAGGTTGAGCGTACCGCCGCCTGCCAGTTGAACAGCGGGGATGCCCTCTTGCTGCAAGCCCACGTAGCGCGGCTCGCTCATCTTCAGCCGTGACGGCAGGTTGACCCACAGCTGCAAGATTTCCAGAGGGCCACCCTCGCGCAGAAACGCCTCCGGCGAAATTTCCGCATGGACGATGCCGCTACCGGCGGTCATCCACTGCACGCCGCCTGCGTGAATCACGCTCTGGTGTTTGGCGCTGTCGGCATGGGCCAGCGAGCCTTCTAAAATAAACGTTACCGTTTCAAACCCACGGTGCGGGTGCGGCCCAAAGGGCAGCCCACGGTTATTGGCCGGGTAAACCTGCGGGCCGTGGTGATTCAAAAACAGAAACGGATCGAGCTGATCCAACCCCGGCCCCGGCAGCGGCCGGCGGGTGACCAAATCACCGATATCATCCCGATGGGCAGGATGCTGAGCGACCACACGGCGAACGGATGGAGTATTGGCTGATGACATAATGCTCTCCTTATCAATACGCCCAGCGTAAAACCTCAGCTAACGGATGAGGAGCGAATAATTTGCCCCGGTTCATTGAAGGAAATGAATAGAACGCCTTAACGGCTGGGAACGCTCAGCCGCCCCACCACCGTGAAGCTATTCTCTTGCGGGCGCACGACCACCATTTCCCCGGAGCTAACGCCCCCACCGGTCAGCGCCGTGATATTCACCTGATGCGTCACCAGCAGCATATTCCCCGGCCCCTGCCACCCCGCCATACGCTCACGAGCCGCTTGGGTAATGGCCACCTGATCCCCACGCCCGCGAAAGAACGAATTCAGCCACGGCGCAGGCACCACCGCCCCCAGCGCCATCAGCTCAGCGGTTTCCAACGCCCGGCACCACTGGGAACTGTACACCGCATCAATCGCCACGCCCCGCTCCCGCAGCGCCTGCCCCGCTGCCACCGCATGGGCACGCCCTTCGCTGGACAGGTTGCGCTGGGTATCGCAGTCTTCCAATACAAACCCCGGCGGATCGCCGATGCCTGGGGCCAGGGAGTGGCGCATGAGGATGACCAAACCGCCCTCTTGGAGCGCTTGCCAAGTGGCGGTGTTGGCGTAGGTGGTGAGGGGTAAGAGGCTAAGCAGGCCTGAGAGCATGCACAGAGTGAAGAAACGCAGGTTGAACACGGGCAAGCCCTCTGGTGAGAACAGTCTTCCCCTCTTTTATCAGAATTTCGTCACCACGGTGACCCCCGCGCCTTCGAACTTGCCCATGTTGACCAACGCCTGCACGGACTCTTCCAGCGTGATACGGCGGCCAATCAATTTTTCAGGCGCCAGCTTGCCTGACTGGATCATCGCCAGCATGGCACCGTAGCGATGGGCCTGCATGCCATGACTGCCCAGAATTTCCAGCTCGTTGGCAATCACCTTGCTCATGGGAATGGCAGGCGTGCTGTGATCTGCCAGCATCAACCCTACCTGGACATGCTTGCCGCGCTTGCGCAAATTGCTGATGGAGTTGAAGCAGGTGGTGGGGTGGCCCAGCGCGTCCAGCGAGACGTGCGCGCCGCCTTGGGTGATCTCGACCACCGCCTCCACCACGTCGGCCACCTGGTTGGCGTTCACCGTGGCCACCGCCCCCAGCTGGCGCGCCAAAGCCAGCGCCTGCTCGGAAATATCCACCGCCACCACGTTGGCGCCGGCTGCGCTGGCAATCATGATGGCCGACAGCCCCACACCGCCGCAGCCGTGCACCGCCACCCACTGGCCCGCCGACACGCGGCCCTGGTCTACCACCGCACGAAAAGAGGTCACGAACCGGCAGCCCAGGCTGGCGGCGGTGTCGAACGTCAGGGTATCCGGCAGGGCGACTAGGTTCACATCGGCGTAGTGAATGCCCACATACTCGGCAAACGAGCCCCAGTGAGTAAACCCTGGTTGGAACTGGCTATCGCATACCTGATGGTGGCCTGCGTTGCACTCCGGGCAAATGCCGCAGCCGCCCACGAACGGCACGGTCACACGATCCCCGACCCGCCACTTCGTCACATCCTTGCCCACCGCTTCCACCACGCCGGACAGCTCGTGCCCCGGCACATGGGGAAGCCGGATATCCGGGTCGTGGCCCATCCAGCCATGCCAATCACTGCGGCATACGCCGTTAGCCATCACCTTGACCACGACGCCGTGAGGTTCGGGAGTCGGATCCGGCACCTGCTGAATAGTGGGCGGGGCGGAAAACTGCTCAAGTACGACGGCTTTCATGGAGCACTCCTGAACGTTTAGGCTGCGGATTCGCTAATGCTACTATAGCGAGCCTGGCCTGAAATGAGCTTTCCATATCGTGGACAACACTCATCAATGTGAAGCACTCTTTCTCTTTATAGTGTTGATAAGAAAGAGACTTGCGATATGAGCGCATTGGATAAAAAAGACGCCAAGTTAGCAGCGTTACTCCAGATTGATGGCAGAATGCCCAACGCGCGGCTGGCCGAACAGCTGCACCTGAGCGAAGCCACCTGCTGGCGACGGCACAAACGCCTGGAAGAACTGGGGGTGATCGAGGGCTATCAAGCCATCTTCAATCGACGCAAAGTCGGCGCCAGCGTACTGGCCTTCGTGCAGATTACCTGCACCCAACACAGCGAAGCCGCGACGGCAGAGTTCGAGCGCATCATCCAATCAAGCTCTCGGGTGCTGAGCTGCCACAACACCACCGGCGAGGCCGACTTCCTGCTGCAAGTGGTCGCCAAAGACCTAGACGACTACAGCCACTTCGTCGAAACGGTGCTGCGCCAGCTGCCTGGGGTATCGAGCATTCGCTCCAACCTCTCGCTGAGGGAAATGAAGGCGACTAGCCACTTGCCGGTTGAGGAGTTGTTGGGGCTGTGAGCGAAGCTCTTTACGAAAATCCGTAAACGCGTCAGCCACCATCAGTTATTGACGATCACTTTGCCAAGCGCGGATATCGAATCCTAGCCTGCCCCCCGGAATCATCGCCACGTGCTCGACCCGCTCGGCTGCTACTGCTCACTCAATATTCTGAATCTGCTCCCGCATCTGCTCAATCAGCACCTTCAACTCCACCGCGCAGCGGGTCGTTTCTGCTACCACGGATTTTGACGAGAGCGTATTCGCTTCGCGGTTCAGCTCCTGCATCAGGAAGTCCAGGCGGCGGCCTTTGGGGCCTTTTTGGGCGAGCTGGTGGCGCACTTCGTCGATGTGCGCGGTGAGGCGGTCTAGCTCTTCGTCCACGTCGGCTTTTTGGGCGACCAGTACCAGCTCGGCTTCCAAGCGCTGGGGGTCGAGTTCGGTTTTGGCGACTTCCAATCGTTCCAGCAGTTGAGCGCGCTGGCGTTCCAGAATTTGCGGCAGCAGGCTGCGTACGGTGGCCACTTGCTCGCTGACGGCGTCTAGGCGGGTGGTGATCATCTCGGCCAGCTTATCGCCTTCGCGGGCGCGGGCGTCGATCAGTTCATCCAGCGCTTGGTTAAAGAGCGCTTTGGCGGCGGCTTTAATGGCGTCTTGGTCGAGGTGCTGGGTTTCCATCACGCCGGGTTGGTTGAGCAGCGCCAGCGTGGTGGGCGGCACGGCGCTGGGCACCTGCTGCTGAATGGCGGCCAGGGCATCGGCAATCTCTTTTAGGCGCTGGGCGTTCACTGCCGGTGCTTGGGCGGTGTCGGCGCTCTCGAACCGCACGCTGCACTCTACCTTGCCTCGGGCCAGGCGCGTGCGCAGTGCTTCGCGCAGCACCGGCTCTAAATCTCGCAGGCTTTCATGGAGGCGAAAGTGCGGCTCTAGGTAGCGCTGGTTCACCGAGCGAATCTCGACCTGCAGGGTGCCAAACGGGGCGGCCTGCTCGGTGCGGGCGAAGGCGGTCATGCTGTGTACGCGGCGGGAAGCGGCCATAAGTCGATGCATCCTTTCCATCAATGTGATTCCGAACAGTCTAACCGATAGGCCCATCCGCGCACGCTTAGACGTGTACAATAGAGGGCTTTTCCACTTTAAACATGATGTGAGGTGCTATGCGTCCTGATGTAGTTCGCCCCAGCGGTCGCGAGGCCGACCAGCTCCGTGAAATTCGCTTAACCCGTGATTACACCCGCCATGCGGAAGGCTCCGTGCTGGTGGAGCTTGGCGATACCAAGGTGCTGTGTAATGCGAGCGTGGAAGCGGGCGTACCGCGCTGGCTGCGCGGTAAACATCAGGGCTGGATTACTGCCGAATACGGCATGCTGCCCCGCGCGACTCATACCCGCAGTGGCCGCGAAGCGACCCGTGGCAAACAGGGTGGCCGCACGCTGGAGATTCAACGGCTAATTGGCCGCAGCCTGCGCGCAGCGGTGAACTTGAAGAAACTGGGCGAGTTCACTATCACCGTGGATTGCGATGTGATTCAGGCCGACGGCGGCACGCGCACGGCAGCCATTACCGGTGGCTGCGTGGCGCTGGTGGATGCGATTCGCTACCTGCAGCGAGAAAAGAAGATCAAAGGCGACCCCTTCAAGCAGCTGGTCAGCGCGATCTCGGTGGGCATCTACAAAGGCGTGCCGGTGCTGGACCTGGATTACCCCGAAGATAGCAAAGCCGACACCGACCTGAACGTGGTGATGACCGAAAGCGGCGAGCTGATTGAAGTACAGGGCACGGCGGAAGCGGGCGCGTTCAACCGCAAAGAGCTGAACGCGATGCTGGATTTGGCCGAGAAAGCCGGTGATGAACTGCGTGAGAAGCAGAGGGAAGCGCTGGGGATTCGCGGTTAAGGGAACTCGGTATTACGGAGCCCTGAAACGCAACAGGCCAGCGGTAAGCTGGCCTGTTGGCGGTGCGACGCGGGAAGTAGCTAACGCTTAAAGCGCTAGATCATACTCAACGATCAGCGGTGCGAACTCAGAGAAGGTCGCATCGTAATCAATCCACGCGTCCACCACGTGACGACGGAAGTTGGGGCCGACCAGCTGGTAGTCGATCCGCCAGCCTTCTTGACGGTCACGGGGCACGTCTTGGTCAAGTTTTGGCCACCAGGTGTACTCGCCTGCATCGCGATTGATTTCGCGGAAGGTGTCGATAAAACCGGTGGGGCCAAGCACCTGATCCATCCAGGCACGCTCTTCCGGGCGGAAGCCGGAAGTGAGCTGGTTGTCCGACCAGTTGGCCAAATCGATGGTTTTGTGGGCAATGTGCCAGGTACCGCAGATGATGTATTCGCGGCGTTTGCGCGACATCTTCGTCAGGTACTCCTGGTACTGCTCCATAAACGCCTGTTTGGCTTTTTGGTCACTGCCATCAGGCATCAGGAAGGTAGCGATACTGAAGCGGTCGTAATCCGCCTGCAGAAAGCGCCCTTCGTGGTCGCACTGAGGGAACCCCAGGCCGTACATAATGGCTTTGGGGATTTTGCGGCAATAGAGTGCCACACCGGAGAAACCATCTTCCTCGGCATCCAGGAAGTAGCCTTCGTAGCCTTCCGGATAGAGGATGTGGTCACCCAATTCGAAACTTTTCGCCTTGATGTTCTGCACGCAGACCACGTCGGCATCCTGCTGAGCCAGCCAGTCCAGGAAGCCACGGTCGACGGCATCACGTATACCATTGACATTAATGCTGGCAATTTTCATAAATCGTCCCTTTTGCGTCGCTGCTGTATGATACCCGACGTTTAGACGTTTGGGTAAAGGCAGCGAGTAAAACTTGCCATTTACCCTACTTTTATTGTTGCTTTCGTGCCGATTGAAACCTACCGCTTAGTGAGGAATGCCGTGGCCACCACTCTACAACCCTACCAGCGCGATTTCATTGCTTTTGCCATTGAACAGGGCGTACTTAAGTTTGGCGAGTTTACGCTGAAATCTGGCCGCGTTAGCCCCTACTTTTTTAATGCTGGGCTGTTCCAAACCGGTCGGGCGCTGGCCAAGCTAGGCCGCTTTTACGCCCAGGCGATTGTGGATAGCGGCTTGAAAGCCGACGTGCTGTTTGGCCCGGCCTACAAAGGCATTCCGCTGGCGGCGGTCACCGCGGCGGCGCTGGCCGACCACCACGACCTGGATATGCCCTACTCCTTCAATCGCAAAGAAGCCAAAACCCACGGCGAAGGCGGCAACATTGTGGGTGCGCCGCTTTCAGGCGATATTTTGATCATTGATGACGTGATCACCGCAGGCACCGCGATCCGTGAAGTGATGGGCTTGATTGAACAAAGCGGTGCCTGTGCCGGTGGGGTGATCATTGCCCTCGACCGCCAGGAGCGCGGCCAGGGCGAACAGAGCGCCATTCAGGAAGTACAGGCCCAGTACGGCATGCCAGTGGTCAGCATCGTCACCCTTGAGCAAGTGCTGACGTATCTTGAAGAGCACGCAGGCGGCGAGATGCTCGCCTACGCCGATGCGGTACGCGCTTACCGCGACCAATACGGCATTGCCGGATAAATCTAGATCTCGAGGGCGCCGGCGTAATCCTGCTGGCGCCACGCTTCATAGCTCACCACCGCTACCGCGTTGGAGAGATTCAAACTACGGTTATTAGGCTGCATGGGGATGCGCAGTTTATGCTCCGCCGGAAGCATGGCGTGCACTTCTGGAGAGAGCCCGGCGGTTTCTGAACCGAACAGCAGTACATCCCCCGGTGCGAAGTTAGCATCGCTGTGGGCGCGGGTGCCCTTGGTGGTAATCGCCCAGATGGTGCGCCCCTGCATGGCGGTGTAAAACGCCGTAAAATCTGCGTGGCGGGTCACGTTGGCGAGGTCGCGGTAGTCTAAACCAGCACGGCGCAGCTTCTTCTCTTCGAGATCAAAGCCCAGCGGCTCGATCAAATGAAGACGGCAGCCGTTGTTCGCCACTAGGCGCATAATGTTGCCCGTATTGGGAGCCATGCGCGGCTCGAATAGCGCTACTTCAAACATCACCACCTGCCTATGAGTTACCTGCTGTATTTGCCTGCTGCGCCTTCGTCAGCGCCGCTGATTGTAATAGAAATTGCCCTGAAACACTTGTAGAGGTCACCCTGCGCCATGACGCCCCAACCGCCAAAGAGCATTCTTAGCCGTATCAAAGGGCTCAACCCACGCCAGCAAGAAGCGGTGCGCTACATCGATGGCCCTTGCCTGGTACTGGCGGGCGCGGGGTCGGGCAAAACCAGCGTCATCACCACCAAGATTGCCTACCTCGTGCAAGAGTGTGGCATGAGCGCACGCAAAATTGCCGCGGTGACCTTTACCAACAAGGCCGCTCGGGAGATGAAAGAGCGGGTGGGCCAGATGCTAAAGGGCAAAGAGGGCCACGGGCTGACGGTCTCTACGTTCCACAACCTGGGGCTCAATATCATTCGCGGCGAGCTGAAAACCCTGGGCTACAAGCCGGGGTTTTCGCTGTTCGACCCGGAAGATGCCAAGGCGCTGCTGCGGGATTTGATGAACAAGGATGCCCAGGTCGATGCCGAGCAGATCAACGCCGTGCAGGCCAAAATTTCGACCTGGAAAAACGACCTGGTGCTGCCAGGGGATGCGCTCTCGTTCGCGGCCGACGATGACGAGCACTTCGCCGCCCGCGTCTATGAAGCCTATGTTCGTCACCTGAAAGCCTACAACGCGGTGGATTTCGACGACCTGATTCTGCTGCCGGTGGTGCTCTTACAGCGCGACCCAGAGGCGCTAGCCCGCTGGCGGCGTAAAATCCACTACATGCTGGTGGATGAGTATCAGGACACCAACGTCTCCCAGTATCTGCTGGTAAAGCTGCTGATGGCGGAACGCGCCACCTTTACCGTGGTAGGCGACGACGACCAGTCGATTTACGCGTGGCGGGGCGCGCGGCCAGAAAACTTGGTTACGCTGGGGGAGGATTTCCCTCGTTTGAAAGTCATCAAACTGGAGCAGAACTACCGCTCCACCGGCACTATCCTGCGCGCCGCCAACACGCTGATTGCTAACAACCCCCACGTCTACGACAAAACCCTGTGGTCGGATATGGGCGACGGCGCGCCGATTCGCGTGGTGGTGAATCGTCATGAAGAGGCTGAAGCTGAACGGGTCGCTAGCGAAATGCTCACCCGGCGCATTAAAGAAAAAGCCGAATGGCGCGATTTTGCGGTGCTCTACCGGGGCAACTTCCAGGCACGGCTGCTTGAGCTAAAGCTGCAGCACTACCAAATTCCGTACAAGCTCTCCGGCGGCACATCGTTTTTCTCTCGTAACGAGATCAAAGACGCCATGGCGTACCTGCGCCTGCTGATTAATCCCGCCGACGACAACGCCTTTTTGCGCATCGTCAACGTGCCCCGCCGCGAAATTGGCCCCGGCACGCTGGAGAAGCTCGCCAACTATGCCACTGAGCGCTCGATTTCGCTTTTCGCCGCCTGCCATGAATTAGGGCTCGAGCAAACCCTACCTACCCGCGCCGTGGAGCGGTTATCACGTTTTACCCACTTTATCGATGGCGTGCGCAAACGGATGGACCAGGGCGATGCCATTGCCGCGATCCGCGACATGCTGCGGGATATGGATTACGAAGCGTGGCTCTACCAAAACGCCAGCGCCCCTACTATTGCCGAGCGGCGCATGGCCAACGTGTGGATATTGATTGATCAGTTGGAGAAGTCGCTGAACCGCGACCCGGAAGACGCGACAGATTCCACCGAAACAGAAACCGACGGGGTGGAAGCGGCCATTTCGCGCCTAGTGCTGCGGGATATTCTCGAACAGCAGGCAGAGGAGGATGACTCGGATCGGGTTCAGCTGCTCACCATGCACGCCTCCAAAGGGTTGGAGTTCCCCCATGTGTATCTGATGGGCCTGGAAGAGGATTTGCTGCCCCACCGCAACGCCATCGAGATGGATACCGTGGAGGAGGAGCGCCGCTTGGCCTACGTGGGTATTACCCGCGCACGGCGTACGCTAACGCTGACGCTGGCCCGCCAGCGCAAGGCGTATGGCGAACTGATGGACTGCCAACCCAGCCGCTTTTTGGATGAGCTGCCCGCGGATGATTTGGAGTGGGAGGGCCGCGCCGATAAAGAAGACCCGGAGAAAAAGCAGGCACGCGGTAAAGATGCGATTGCCGGGCTGCGCTCGCTGCTGGGATAAGCGGGCAGGGCAAGCGAGATGTATCGCACAAAAAAATACCCACAGGGGGTTTGGAGCGCCCACCTGTGGATAGTTTATAACGCTTGGCTTACCCGCCCATGAGGGCGGGCCGCTCGCCTTTACTGTGCTTGCGAGACCATGTAATCCACCACGGCCATAATCTCTTCATCGGAAGCGCTGCTGCCACCACGCGGCGGCATCACGCCTTTACCGTTGAAGACGCTTTGGTAGAGTGCGTCAGTACCCTGCTCAATACGCGGGCCCCAGGCTTCCGCATCGCCCAGCTTCGGTGCACCGGCAACACCAGCACCGTGGCACGCCGCACAGCCAACGCTGGCGTAGAGTGCTTCACCGTCTAAACCGCTGTCACCACCGGCAGCTTCTTCTTCATTGGCGGCGGCGGCTTCGCTCGCAGACTCTTCTTCTGCAGCGTCGTCGGCTGCTGCTGCCATGTCGTCGCTCGCGCCCTCTTCAGAGGCTTCTGCTGCGGCTTCTTCTTCACCGCCCCCTAGCTCAGGCACTTCCATGACAGGCTCGACCATATAGGCAACCGCAGCTTCCATCTCTTCATCAGAGAGGTTGGGGTTGCCGCCACGGGCAGGCATCGCGCCAATACCGTTAATGGCGTGGTCTAGCAGGGTGGCAAAGCCTTGCTCGGTACGCTCGGCCCAAGCGGCTTCGTCACCGCGTACCGGCGCACCGGCCGCGCCGGTTTCGTGGCACGCCATACAGACGTTGTTGTAGATACCCTCGCCATCTACTTCACCATCACCGCCACTGCTAGAAGCCGCGGGGGCTGCTGCCGTGCCGCAGTCTTGGCCTTGAAGGCAGAGTTGTCCTACCGGCGCTAGGCGCTCAGCGATTGCGTCACGCGCTGCATCTTGGGCATAAGCACCGGATGTGCCTGCCATGACGCCGAGGGCCGCCAGCCCGCTCATGATCAGCTTAGATTTCACTCTCACCACCTCTTGAGTTTTATGTAGTAAACGCGTTGCGCTTCAAAACGAGTGCGTCCGTTTTTTGCTTATGCTGGATACCTAGCGCTTGGAGACACCGCTCTTACCGGGGTGCGGCCGTGCCACTTCCGATGGACGCTGCCACCGGGGCACCGAAACGCCAAGACATACGTATAGAGTTAGTATACCGAGAACATAAAGGGTAAGAAAATGCTACTAAGCGCGGCAATTCAACCCACGGCCGCAATACGCGGGTCGAAAGCCCGTTTCAGTACCAACCCAGGAGGCGCTCACGTCCCAGCGATTCGAAGCCCGCCTGGTCGTATACCCGCCTAGCTGGCGTGTTCTGCGCATCTACCGTCAAACTGAGGTAGTGTGCCCCTGATTGAGCGGCCAAGGTTTGCGCATGGCGAACGATGGCTCGCCCTAATCCTCGCCCCCGCCAGTCGGGCAGCAACCCCATCAGTTGCAGGCTCCAGTGCGAAGAAAGGGTAGCGAGCAGCAATACTCCTACCGGCTTTTCTTGGTGTTCCAACCAATACCAGTGCGGCGGGTGAGCCGATGCCGCTTGGGCTTGGAACCCCGCTAGCAGCGTCTTCACCGGCAGCGCGTCGCGCAGCGCCGGGCAGTCCAACGACGCTTCCCCTACTCGCGCCAACAGCGCATGCTGCTCGGCCAGGGGTAACGTCGTGAACGGGCGTAATCCTAGCGATGCCTGGGGAGCAACGGGGGGTTGGCACGCCCATACACGATGCTCCAACGTAGCCATGGCCCGCATCCCCCCATTGACTAACACGTCCTCCCACGTGGCCCAAGGTGCAGGTAGCGCCACATGGCAAAGCGTGATGGGCTGGCGATGTACCCACCCTTGCAAGGCACTCAGCAGCGATGGGACAGCAGCGTCGTTGTGCCGGGGGAGCCATAGCTGCGCCGTGTGGTTCGCCAGCGGCTGCACCCAGGCGGCCGCGCGTATGTGTTCGGCTTCCATCGCGACCCACAGGCCGCGCCAAGCGTTCGCACTGGCCGTAGTGAGGGCATGTTGCAACCCAGCCTGAAGGGCAGGATCGTGGACGGCGGCCAGATGCAGCAGGGCTTCACGCCGCCGGTGCTCTGGACAGGGCTGAACGAGCATGTGGCTGAGTAACGAACAACGTGTCATGTTAGATAACCGGGTAATTTGAAAAAGCCCCTATGCGTCAAGGAGGGTTCATCCCACGTTATGCGCCTCTTATTAGTAGTAGACGACCCCAGCTTAGCATCGGGAATTCGCATCGCCCTAAAACCCGAACACTATACGGTGGATCATCTTACCGATGGAGATGCGGCGCTTAGTGCTCTTCAAAGCGAACCCTTCGATGCAGTGATTTTGGACCTCGGTTTACCTCACGTGGACGGCATGGACGTGTTACGGACGATTAGGCGCCTGGGCAGCCAAGTGCCCATTTTAGTGCTCACTGCCCGTGACGCCGTGGACCATCGCATCGAAGGGCTCGATGCGGGGGCCGATGATTACCTCACCAAACCATTTGAGGTGGATGAACTCAAGGCGCGTTTACGTGCCCTGCTGCGTCGTAGCCAAGGTCAAACCAACGGCGTGCTCAAATTTCGTGGTATTAGCCTGGACCCTCAAACGCTGATCGTGACGCACCAGCACCAGACGGTTCCCCTCTCACGCCGTGAGCTCGCGCTTCTGCAAGAGTTCATGAGCCATCCTGGACGTGTCTTTACCCGCGATACGCTCACACGGTTGATTTATGGATGGGAAGAGGATGTCGAGAGCAATGCCATCGAGGTCCATATCCACCATTTACGGCGTAAGCTGTTTCCCGATGTGGTGCGAACGGTACGAGGAATCGGCTACGTCATGGATAAACCCGAGCAGGCCGCGCCATGACATCCATTCGCCGCCGCACGTTAGGCCTCGTCCTGCTCGTCTTTGGCATTAGCATGCTGATCATTGGCTACATTAGCTACCGCTATGCCGCGCGCGAAATCGAAGCGTTGCACGATAGGAGCTTGGCGCAAAACGCCGCGTTGTTAGAGGGACTACTGCAAGCCCCGCTGCCTGCGCACGATCAGTCGTTGCTCATTAAAAGCCTGGAAACGGCGCTCTCAGCCCCCAATCAGCGTGCTGCAACGCCTTTAGACGGCAGCTTACGTGAACTGGCCTTTCAACTCTGGGAAGAGGACCGTTTGCTGCTACGCTCTGCCAGCGGACCCAGCACGCCACTGGTGCAGCAACCCGTTGGCTACTCGACGCTGACGGTGGATGAGTACGCTTGGCGCGTCTATGTGCTCGACGTACCTGGCAGCACCCAACGCGTGGTGGTCAGCGAGCGCGCAGACGTGCGCGGTGAGCTGATCAGCGCCGTGGCGCTGCGTACCCTGCTGCCCGATTTGATTGGGCTACCCTTTTTAACGCTGCTGCTATGGTGGTCCATTGGCTGGGGGCTGGCCCCCCTGTCTCGCATGGCAGAGCAGATCCGTAACCGCGACCCGCACAATCTAAAACCGTTACCGCTCTACCCGCTGCCTCAAGAGCTGGGCACCATTGCCGGAGCGTTGAACCGGCTGCTGGAGCGGCTGCGCCAACTGCGCGTGCGCGAAAAACGCTTCATTGCCGACGCCGCCCACGAGCTGCGCACTCCGCTGGCCGTGCTGGATCTTCACGCCCAAAATGCGCTGGCGGCCGAGAACGCCGAAGATCGTGAAGAGTCGCTTCATCACCTGCGCAGCGGCGTCGCCCGCTCGACGCGGCTGGTCTCCCAACTGCTGACCCTGGCCCGCCTCGACCCCGAAGAGGAGCCGCTGCCTGAGCTGCGCTACGCCAACGTGCTGCTGGAAACTCAGGAGACACTGGCAAAGCTCTCGCCGCTGGCCGCCGAGCGCCAGCAGCAGTTACTGCTCACTGCCGATGACCACGCCGATTGGCGTATGGAAGAGGAGCCTGGTGCCATTGAAACCTTGGTACAGAACTTGGTCGGCAACGCCCTTCAGCATGCTCCCGAGCAGAGCACCATTACCGTGACCCTCGAAGCCGCCCCGCAAAGCATTACGCTGATGGTGGACGACCAAGGCCCCGGCATCCCTGCCGAAGAGCGCAGCCGGGTGATTGAGCGCTTTCAGCGAGCGGGCCCAGGTGCCGGTGCGGGGCTGTGGTTATCCATCGTTGAACGTCTGGTCAAACGCCATGAGGGCCAATTGCACTTGGAGGACGCCCCGGGCCGCGGCCTGCGCGTTCGAGCAGTATTGGCAAGAGAAGCGCTGACACTGCGCCATGCGAAAGAATGAGAAAAAATGTAACGTCGGCAGACTCTTAAGATTGTGATAAGAATTCCGTGCAAATGTGAAGGTACAGAGCAGGCGCGTAGTGAATGACCTGCTTCTTCACAACCACGGAGGTACCCCACGATGAACCAATCCCTGCACTCCCATAAGCCGCTCGTTCAGTTTGGTGCTACCCCGCTACTCACGACCCCGGCACCCAAGCAGCTCACTCCCGACAGCCCGGCCATGTCGGTACTCACCGACTTTACCCACGTCATGCCGCAATCCATCGCGGGCGACACGCCCATCGATGAGGCTCATTTGAAAATGCGTCATGGCGGTATCCGCCTGCTGTTCGTGATGGACAAACAGTCTCACTGCGTGGGCGTGCTCACCGCGAAAGAGGTCATCGGCACCCGGCGCATCAACCTGGCCATGCAGCAGCGCAATTTGGAGCGCTCCGAAGTGACGGCCGCGATGATCATGACGCCTTGGGAGAAACTCAGCGCCATGCCGCTGGAGCAGCTCGCCTCGCTCACCATCGAAGACCTCGTGCTCTCGATGGAAAGCTTTACCGAACAGCACCTGCTGATCACCGAACGCAAGCCGAACGAAGAGCTGAGCGTGAGAGGCATCATCTCCGCCACCGATATTCAAACGGTGATGGGAAGTCGAATCCCAGCCAAGCTTCCAACGACGGTGGTCCCCATGGCTCGCAGCTTCGCCGATATCTGCCAGGTGATTACCGGACACGACCTGTAACCCTCGCAAGGCACATTACCCGTCAGAATTTAATCGCTTTATTACGCAAACGCCCCTTATCGAACCGATAAGGGGCGTTTTTTGCCTAGCCATATGACTAGGCAAACGTCCAAGCGACGCTTAGAACAGGTTGGCGTTGATCAGCAGATGCGCTGCAATGCTGGCGGCGTAGCCCAACAAAATGGCGGGCACCCAACGCAGATGGACCGCGAAGGTGTAGATGCCTCGAGCTTGGCCCATCAGCGCCACCCCGGCAGCAGACCCCATGGAGAGCAGGCTGCCCCCCACCCCTGCCGTCAGAGTAATCAGCAGCCAGTTGCCTTCCGACATATCCGGGGCCATGGAGAGCACTGCGAACATCACCGGGATGTTATCCACCACCGCTGAAATCAGCCCCAGCACGACGTTGGCCCAAACCGGGTCCCAGCCGCCGTAGAGCGTCTCTGACAGCAAGCTCAGGTAGCCCATGAACCCAAGGCCACCGACGCACATCACGACCCCGTAGAAGAACAGCAGCGTGTCCCATTCGGAGCGGGCAATTTTGCTGAAGATATCGAACGGCACCACGCTGCCTAACTGCTCGAGCTTCTTCCAGTCGCCTCGGCGTGAGTAACGCTCACGTTTGCGCTCCAGCGAGCGGGGCAGACTGCGACGCAGGTAATAGCCAAAGAATTGCAGCAGGCCTAGACCAAACATCATGCCCATGGCGGGCGGTAAGTACAGAATCGAGTGGCACAGCACCGAGATCGCCACGGTGATCAAGAACAAAACGATGATGCGCCGGGCACCACGCTTCAACCACACGTTTTCGATCAGCGCAGCGGGCTGACGATTGACGATGAAGAAGTTCATGATCACCGCAGGCACCATAAAATTCACGATCGCGGGTACCAACAGCGCGAAGAAACCTTCGAACGGCACCTGACCGGCCTGCCATACCATCAGCGTGGTGATATCGCCAAACGGACTGAACGCACCACCCGCGTTGGAGGCCACTACCACGTTCACGCAGCACAGGCCGATGAACTTGTTATCCCCCTCGGCCACCTTCAGCACCACGGCACACATCAGCATGGCGGTGGTCATGTTGTTGGCGATGGACGAAATACCGAAGGCCAAACAGCCGGTAATCCAGAACAGGCTGCGGTAGCTAAACCCCTTACGCACCAGCCACGCGCGCAGTGCATCGAACACGCGACGCTCTTCCATGGCATTGATATAGGTCATCGCCACCAGCAGGAACAGCAGCAGCTCGGTGTACTCGAGCAGTGTCTCCTTGAAGGCGCTCTCTGCCTCATGGGGCATACCCGCCTGCACGTAGACCCACGCCACCATAGCCCAGATCAGGCCAGCGGCCACCAGCACGGGCTTGGATTTACGCATGTGGATGATTTCTTCACTCATGACCAGGGCATAGGCCAGAATGAAAATAGTGACGGAGGCAATACCGGTCAGGGAGGCGGTGAGATCGAGAGGGCCGGCAGCAGCAAAGGAGAGCGATGGAAAAGCGAATAGGCAGAGTGCGGTCAACAACCAAGCAACGCGGCAAGCAGGATGCCGAGTTGCAAGGGCGTTAGGTGGTTTCATAGCAGCGTGATCCTGGCAGGGTTAGAGAATACCGCCACGATAATAAGCACACTAACTATGTGCTGCAACGCAGCGATGGCGCATAAGATGCGGCCATTTGCCGCATCTTGTAAAGCGCTTTATTCATCCAATTGCAATTATTTGTGACGCACCGATCATTCGACGGTCACGCTCTTGGCAAGGTTACGCGGCTGGTCCACATCGGTGCCTTTCAAGACCGCGACATGGTAGCTCAGCAGCTGTAGCGGCAAGGTGTAGAGCAGAGGAGCCAGCGCTTCGTGGACGTCTGGCAGCTCCAGTACGCGAATGTCGTCTTGGGGGCTGATGCCTACCTTGTGGTCGGCAAACACGAACAGTTGCCCCCCTCGGGCGCGTACTTCCTGGAGATTGGATTTCAGCTTTTCCAGCAGGTCATCGTTGGGGGCTACCGAGATGACCGGCATCTCGCTATCCACCAGCGCCAGCGGGCCGTGTTTTAGCTCGCCAGCCGGGTAGGCCTCGGCATGGATGTAGGAGATCTCCTTGAGCTTCAGTGCGCCTTCTAGAGCAATCGGGTAGTGCGCTCCACGCCCCAGGAACAGCGCATGATGCTTTTCAGCGAACGCCTGGGAAAGCGCTTCGATTTGCCGGTCGAGCCCCAGCACCTGCTGACAGATCGCGGGCAGCGTCTGCAGGGCACGAATGATCTCTGGCTGCTCGGGCTGGCCCTTCGCTTTGCTGACGGACAGCGTCAGCAGCATCAGCGCAATCAACTGGGTAGTGAAGGCTTTGGTCGAGGCCACGCCGATTTCGGGGCCTGCGCGGATCATCAGCGACATGTCCGACTCCCGCACCAAGGAGCTGCCGGGTACGTTGCAGATCGCCAGCGAGCCAACATACCCCAGCGTCTTGGCAAAGCGCAGCGCCGCCAGCGTATCGGCGGTCTCCCCGGACTGAGAGAGCGTTACGAACAGCGTGCCTTCCGGCACGACCGGATGACGGTAGCGATACTCGGACGCCACCTCGACCTGTACCGGAACCCCGGCGTAGCGCTCCAGCCAATAACGCGCGACCAAGCCGGCATGATAGCTGGTGCCACAAGCGATGATATGCACCTGGCGCGTCTTCTGAAACAACGCCTGGGCGTCCGGTCCAAAGCTTTCGACCAGCACGCTGCTAGCGCTTAGCCGTCCTTCCAGGGCGGCTTCGATGACCTTGGGCTGCTCGAAAATCTCTTTGAGCATGTAGTGACGATAGTCACCTTTGCTGGCCGCACCGTCGCCGTGTTCGAACGTTTGCACGGGGCGCTCGACCGGGTTGCCTTGCCGGTCGACGATGCGAAGGGTGCCGCCCTCACGAAGCTCGACCACGTCGCCCTCTTCCAGGTAGATAAAGCGATCGGTGACCTGCAAAAGCGCCAGCGGATCCGAGGCTAGAAAAGCTTCGTCGATCCCGACCCCGACGACCAGCGGGCTGCCTTGGCGTGCGCCCACCACCACCTCAGGTTCGGCTGCGCTCATCACGCCGAGCGCGTAAGCGCCACCCAGGCCATGCACGATCTCTTGGGTCGCGTCGAACAGCGTCTTCCCCGTGGCGAGTTTTTCCGCCAGCAGGTGGGCGATCACCTCGGTATCGGTGTCCGAGGTGAAAGCATAGCCGCTGCCTTGTAGCGTCTCTTTGATCTGCTCGTAGTTTTCGATGATGCCGTTATGCACCACGGCCACGTGATCGCTACTGTGGTGCGGATGCGCATTGGCCTCGGAGGGTTTGCCGTGGGTGGCCCAGCGGGTGTGGGCGATTCCGCTGTGGCCCGGCAGCGCTTCGGCATCCAACCGCTCGGCCAACGCCGAGACTTTGCCCAAGGCGCGGTGCCGTGTTAAGTCACCGCCGTTCAGCACCGTCATGCCAGAGGAGTCGTAGCCGCGATACTCCAAGCGTTTAAGGCCTTCCAGCAAGATTCCCTGCACATTGCGCTGTGCAACCGCTGCGACGATGCCACACATAACTCTTTCTCCTAGGGCGTTCTCACGCCGTGTTATTCAACGTGTCGATGCACTTATTTAGTCGTTTTCACCGGGCGAGGCCAGTCGGGCTTTTCTAGCTGTCGGCTGCGCGTCACGGCTAGGGCGTGCTCGGCCACGTCTTTGGCGATCGTGGAACCTGCACCGACGGTGGCTCCTTTACCCACCGTGACGGGGGCTACCAACGCGGTATTGGAGCCGATGAAGGCGTTATCGCCTATCTCGGTGCGATGCTTGTTAACACCGTCGTAGTTGCAAGTGATGGTCCCCGCGCCTACGTTCACATCGCGCCCCAAGCGAGCATCACCCACGTAGCTTAAATGATTGATTTTGCTACCTTCACCCACATCGGCATTTTTGGTTTCGACAAAATTACCGATTTTGGCTTTGACCGCCAAGCGCGTGCCGGGACGCAGCCGCGCGTAGGGCCCCACCTGATTCAGGCCCGCCGCCACGGTCGTGTCGATCACGCTATGGCTGTGAATCTCGCTTTCCGCACCTATGGTGCTGTTCTTGATGACGCAGTAGGGGCCGACGCGCACCCCTTCGCCAAGCTCGACATCCCCTTCGAACACGCAACCCACGTCGATGAAGACGTCGTGACCGCAGGTGAGTTTACCGCGCACGTCGATGCGTGCCGGGTCGGCCAAGGCAACGCCTTGGGCCATCAACGTCTCCGCTATCTGCTGCTGATAGGCACGCTCAAGGCGGGCCATTTGCGCACGATTATTGACCCCTTCTACCTCGATAGCCTGCTGCGGCTGCGCGGTGGCCACCTTAATGCCCTCACTGGCCGCCATGGCGATCACATCGGTCAGGTAGTACTCACCCTGGGCATTCTCTGCCGACAGCTGGGGTAGCCAGCGCTTCAATTGGGCGCTGGTCATGGCCATGATGCCGGTGTTGCACTCGGTAATCGCCAACTGCTCGTCGGTAGCATCTTTCTGCTCGACGATCGCCACGGCGTGACCATCGCTATCGCGTACGATACGCCCATAGCCGCTGGGGTCATCCAGCGTGACGGTGAGCAGTCCCATGTGCTGCTCATCCACCTGGGTCAGCAGACTCGCCAGCGTCTCGCGGCGAATCAGCGGCACGTCCCCATACAGTACCAGCACGATGCCGCTGCCCAGTTGAGGCTGCGCCTGAGCGACCGCGTGTCCGGTGCCCTTCTGCTCTTCCTGCAACGCAAACGAGACCTTGAACTCCGCCAGCGCCTCACGCAGCTGGTCGGCACCGTGACCAATCACCACGTGTGTACGGCTAGGGTTCAAGCCATTGGCCGTTTCCAGCACGTGCTGCACCATGGGCTTGCCCGCCAGCGTGTGCAGCACTTTGGGAAGTTGAGAGCGCATCCGTGTGCCTTTGCCCGCCGCAAGGATGACGATATCGAGGTCGTACATGTTATTCACCTGTCTCCGTTTGGCGATTCGCCGTGGGCGCCGCCCAGGGTTCGATGCCCAATTCGTCGATCAGCGCATCACCGAAATAGTTGACGAAGGCCGGACTCGCCAGGCTGCGCCAGCGATCCCCTTCGCGTACTAGCATCAATATATTGAGATTGTTCTCGACGGCCAGCTGCATCCCTTGTTCGCTCCCGACGACGGTGAGTGCCGTGGCCCAGGCATCGGCCCAGGCGTTCGAGGGGTGAAACACCGATACCGACGCCAATTGATGCTTGATGGGCCGCCCGGTTCGCGGGTCCAGAAGATGGGAGAAGCGCTCGCCGTCGACGTCGAAGTAATTGCGATAATCGCCGGAGGTGGCCACCGACATGCCCTCCAGCGCTATCACGTGCTGTGCTTCCGGCACGCCGCTTTGCGGCACTTCGATGCCGATACGCCAGGGCGTCTGCGCGTCGATATCGCGGTAACCGCGGGCAATCAGCCCGCCACCGATATTGACCAGATAGTTGTCGATGCCTTGCTGGTCTAGATACGCCGCTACGCGGTCGGTAGCGTGGCCTTTCGCCACGCCAGAGAGGTCGGCGAAGACATCGCGTAAGCGGCGCGCCTGCATCCGCTGGGTATCGACCTCTACCGCATCGAAGCCAACGGTCGCCAGGCGCTCGCTGAGTTCGGCATCGCTGGGGACTTCCTCGGGCCGCGCTTCGGGGCCGAAGCTCCATAGATTGACGACGTCGCCAATGGTGATGTCGAACGCTCCACCGCTGGCTTCTGCCACCGAGCGGCTAATGGCCATCACTTCGATCAACTCGTTGGAGAGCGGCTGCCACTCGCCAATCGGCGCACCATTGAACGCGACCAGTTCAGAGTCGTCGCGGTAGGTCGACATGGCCTGGTCCACGTCTTCCATCTCGGCCAGGATGCCCTCTTCCAGCGCTTTGGCATCGCCTTGGGTGAGCGGGTCGACCAGCGTCACTTGGTAGTAGGTTCCAAAAATGCCGCCTTCGAAGCGCACTGGCGACTCCAAAGGACGGTCACTCTCCGAGCAGCCTGCCAGTAGCAGCCCGACCAGTGCCACGATCCCCACACGCCCACACGCGGTTTGATAGCCCTTCATCCGATTTCCTTAATTGAACGCGCCGGGTCAGAAGTGAAAAAACCAGAGTAACCAAGCACCAAACAGTACTCGATAGACCACGAACGGCTGCATGCCTAGCTTTCTAATCACCACCAGGAAGTAGTGAATACACAGATAAGCGCTGATACCCGATAACAGCGCCCCTACTAGCATAGCGGGTACGTCGATCAGGTGAGGCGCTTTGAGCAGGTTCACCGCTTCGAGCCCACCGGCCAGCACGATGACGGGAATCGAGAGCAAAAACGAGAAGCGCGCAGCGCCTTCTCGGCTCATGCCGACCATCAGCGCCGCGGTCATGGTGATCCCCGAACGCGACGTCCCGGGAATTAGCGCCAGCACTTGAGCACCGCCGATGATCAGCACGTCTTTCAAGGTCATCTGGTACTCGCTGCGAGTGCCGCGCATTTTCCAGTCGGCGTAGCCTAGCAGTAAACCGAATCCGATCAGGCTAAGGCCGATGATCAGCGTCGAACGCATGTAGCCTGCGATCAGGTCGTGGAGTAAAAAACCGACGATGCACACCGGCAAAGTGGCCACGGTGACCCAAAACGCCAAGCGCGCGTCGTCATCGACGCCGTTGCCTTTGACCGCCGTGAGGCTGCTGGCGATCATTTGCCAAATTTCTTGACGAAAATAGATCACCACGGCGCTCAAACTGCCCAAATGGAGCGCCACATCGAACGCGAGACCTTGATCTTCCCAGCGGGTCAGCACCGGCACCAAAATCAGATGGGCAGAGCTAGAAATCGGTAGGAATTCAGTGAGCCCTTGCACCACCGCCAATACCACCACTTGGAGCCAATCCATAGGTCGTCCTGTCTGTGTTCTGTGTTCGATGTGTCGTTATGAAAGGAGGTTGTCTCACCTGCAGCGGCGCTTAGGATACACATCCCGCCCTGCCTTGTCCGCACCGGCAACGCCTGCGAATTCACAATAGGGTATAGAGCTTGCCCGGCGGTAAGCTACAATGGGCATCTATTGGAAGTGTGCGTCCCTGCAAGGTACCTCATGACTCAGACCGTAGAAACGCCAGTGGTTCCCAACCACGAGCTGGATAGCCAAGAAGCCAAACGCGTGACCTACATCGGCGCTTGGCTAGACGGTTTACTGAGCGTCATCAAAGTGGCCGTGGGCTTTTTGGTCGGCTCGGCCGCGCTCATTGCTGACGGCATTCACTCGCTCTCCGACCTCGTGACCGACGGGTTCGTACTGGCAGCCATTCATTATGGCCGCCAAGAGCCGGATAACGACCACCACTACGGCCATGGCCGTATCGAAACGCTGACCACGCTGCTACTGGGCAGCGTGCTGATTTTCGTGGCTGGGGGCATCGCCTGGTCGAGCCTCGATCGCCTATTCAGTGGCGCAGAGGTCAACGCGCCTGGACTCATCGCCATCGCCATCACCATCTTGGCACTGCTCAGCAAAGAGTGGATTTTCCGCTACACCATGCGCGTGGCAAAGCGGGTGAAGTCCAAACTGCTCGAGGCCAACGCTTGGCATTCGCGCAGCGACGCGCTTTCCACGGCGGTGGTGCTGGTCGCACTGGTAGGCGCGCAATTCGGCCTGGGCTGGCTGGACGCCGTCGCCGCGATCATCGTCGGCCTGCTGGTCGGCAAGGTGGGTTGGGATCTGCTGTGGGAATCCGCCCGCGAGCTGGTCGATACGGCTTTGCCAGAAGATATCCAGCAGCAGATGCACGACGTTGCTTGCAGCGTACCGGGGGTCGACAGCGTTCACGATCTGCGCACCCGCCAATCTGCCGGGTGGGTGATGGTGGATCTGCACGTGGTGGTCGGGCCGAAGATCACCGTGTCAGAAGCCCATGAAATCGGCAACGAAGTGAGCCGTCGCCTGCGCCATGAATTTCCTTTATTGACCGACGTGATTTTCCACGTCGACCCGGAAGATGACGCCGGCGAAGGCGACCCCAGCCGCCTGCCCGGGCTGCCGCTGCGCCCAGAAGTGGAAGCGGCGCTGAACGAGCGCTGGTACCGCCACCCGGTGTGGCGCACGCTGAACGAACTACAGCTGCACTACTTGGACGATAAAGTGTCGGTATCGCTGATCATCGGCGATGCCGTTCACCAGCCGCCTCAGTGCCTAGCGAGCCAGCTCAAGGCGCTGGCCAGCGACATCGAGTGGCTGGGCCATGTGGAAGTCATGTTCATCACCCGTGCTGCCAGCAGCGCCATGCGCTAGGTTCGGCTAGGCGCTGGCCAACACGGCGGTGGCAATGCTGAAATAGATCAGCACCCCCGAGGCGTCGATGAGCGTGGTCACCAGCGGCGCAGACGCGGTGGCCGGGTCCACGTTGAAGCGCTCCAGCACGAACGGTAAACACATGCCGATCAAGCTGCCAAACAGCACGATGGTCACCATGCTGAGCGCGACGATGATGGCCACCGCTTCACCGCCGCGCACGATCCCAATCGGGGCAACGGCAATCGCCATGGTCAGCCCTAATGATCCCGCCACCAACAGCTCACGTCCGAGCATCTTGCTCCAATCCTTTACGCCCACATCGCCGGTGGCCATGCCACGCACCATCAGCGTCGCTGCCTGCGCCCCCGCGTTGCCACCGCTGCCAATCAGTAGCGGTAAGAAGAAGACCAGCGCCACTTGCGCGGCGATGGTGTCCTCGAAATAGGCAATGCCGGCCCCTGAAAAGAGGTTGGCAAACACTAGCAGGACCAGCCAGAACACCCGCTTGCGATAAAGGCTCCACAGCGGTACCCGGCTCACGCCATCCTCTAACTGCCCGATGGACATGCCCTTGTGGATATCTTCGGTGGCCTCCGATTCGGCGACGTCCATGGCGTCATCGTGGGTGACGATGCCCACCATGCGACCATCGGCATCGATCACCGGCAGCGCCAGCAAATCGTAGCGGGCGACGATTCTGGCCACTTCCTCCTGCGCTTTGTCCACGGGCGTTTTGATCACATCCTTGATCATGATGTCGTCGACCATTGCGCCAGGTCGCGCGACCATCAACTGGCGCAGTGACATGGTGCCGATCAGATGGCCGTCGCTATCCAGGACATAGAGCTGATACACCGTTTCTGCATCCGGGGCGGTCTGGCGAACGCGCATCATCGCTTGTGACACCGTCATGCCACTGGCTATGGCCACATAGTCAGAGGTCATGATGGCGCCAGCGGTGCCCTCTTCATAGCTCGCCAGGCGTTTGAGATCCTCACGCTCTTGGTGCGCCATACGACGCAGCAGCGCTTCGCGGCGATCTTCGCCGAGCAAGTTGAACAAGTCCGCCCGCTCATCGGAGCCCATCTCTTCGAGCAGCTTGAGCACCTGGGTATCGGTCAGCTCTCCCACGACTTCGAGCTGGCTCTCTTTGGGCAGGTAGCCCAGCACGTTGGCCGCACGCTCGGCAGAGAGAATCGCCAACACGGCAAGGGCTGCCGACAGCGCGTCGTCCTCCTCGATCAGCTCTTCCAGCACCTCGCCAATATCCGCCGAGCGAATTTCCGCGAGCCGCTCTGCTAGCCGTGCTTTATTCGGCGCGTCTTGGGTCAGCTCTTCCAGCAGCTCGCTTTTTAGGGCTTGTAAGGCTTCTTCGTTGAGTGCCATCGCCATCTCCTTGTGTGCAGACCAGCGCCATACTGATATTCGTCTTCTTTACTATCGGGCAAAAAAAACGCCCCTTGAGCCCAGTGACGGGCTCAAGAGGCGTTTTAGTCACGCAGCGCGTGTCGTTAGCCTTTACCCGCCTTCTTACGCAACTGCTGAATCGTTCGCAGTTGGGCAACGGCTTCGGCGAGTTCAGCGGCAGCGCGGGTATAATCCAGCTCCGCTGACTTCTCGTTAAAGGCTTTCAGCGCCTGCTGACGCGCTTCTTCAGCAGCGGCCTCGTCGAGGTCGCTGGCACGCGCCGCAGCGTCTGCCAGGATCGTCACGACATCTGGCTGAACTTCCATGAAGCCGCCAGAGACAAAGAAGTTCTCTTCCTTGCCATCATCGTGGATCACGCGGATCGGGCCCGGCTGAAGCTCGGTCAGCAGCGGGGCGTGCCCCGGCAAAATGCCGAGGTCACCCATAATCCCGGAAGCAATCACCTGCTCAACCTTACCTGAGAAGATGGATGCTTCTGCGCTGACGATATTGCAAGTGAAGCTATTCGCCATAGCGAATCCCCCTAATGGACGGGATTACTTCTTCATCTGGTTGGCTTTTTCGACAGCTTCGTCGATGGAGCCGACCATGTAGAAGGCCTGTTCCGGCAGATCGTCGTAGTCACCCGCGAGGATGCCCTGGAAGCCACGGATGGTGTCTTTCAGCGACACGTACTTACCGGGCGAGCCAGTGAAGACCTCGGCCACGAAGAACGGCTGCGACAGGAAGCGCTGGATCTTACGCGCACGGGCAACGGCCAGCTTGTCTTCGTCAGACAGCTCGTCCATACCCAGAATCGCGATGATGTCCTTCAGTTCCTTGTAACGCTGCAGAACGTTCTGAACGCCACGCGCCACGTCATAGTGCTCTTCACCGACGACCAGCGGATCCAGCTGACGCGAGGTGGAGTCCAGCGGGTCGATCGCGGGATAGATACCCAGCTCGGCGATGGAGCGTGCCAGTACCACGGTCGCATCCAGGTGCGAGAAGGTGGTGGCCGGCGACGGGTCGGTCAAGTCATCCGCAGGGACGTAAACGGCCTGTACGGAGGTGATAGAACCGGTTTTCGTGGAGGTGATACGCTCCTGCAGAACGCCCATCTCTTCGGCCAGCGTCGGCTGATAACCTACCGCAGACGGCATACGACCCAGCAGGGCGGATACTTCGGTACCGGCCAGGGTGTAACGATAGATGTTATCGACGAACAGCAGAACGTCACGGCCTTCATCACGGAATTTCTCAGCGATGGTCAGACCGGTCAGCGCGACGCGCAGACGGTTGCCGGGCGGCTCGTTCATCTGACCATAGACCAGCGCTACCTTGTCGATAACGTTGGATTCGGTCATTTCATGATAGAAGTCGTTACCCTCACGCGTACGCTCACCAACACCGGCGAATACAGAGTAGCCGCTGTGCTCGGTGGCGATGTTGCGGATAAGCTCCATCATGTTAACGGTTTTACCTACACCCGCACCGCCGAACAGACCGACCTTACCGCCTTTCGCGAAGGGGCACACCAGATCGATGACTTTGATACCGGTTTCCAGCAGCTCGTTAGAGGCTGCCTGATCGGCATAGCTCGGGGCCTTGCGGTGGATCGGCATGCGCTCTTGCTCACCGATCGGGCCAGCTTCATCGATCGGCTCGCCGAGCACGTTCATGATGCGACCCAGCGTTTCCTTACCGACCGGTACGGAAATCGCGGCACCTGTGTTGGTTACGTCCAAGCCACGTTTCAAGCCCTCGGTGGAGCCCATGGCAATGGCGCGTACTACGCCGTCGCCCAGCTGCTGCTGGACTTCGAGGATGGTCTCAACGTTGGAGACCTTCAGCGCGTCGTAGACCTTGGGCACAGAGTCCCGCGGAAACTCTACGTCAATCACCGCGCCGATGATTTGTACGATACGTCCGCTCATCTTGGTTCCTCTCAAAAACCTGCAAATGAAACCTGTCTGCCGGGAGCCACCTAAGCGATGGTAGGCTCCCTAGGCGTTATACGGCTGAAGCGCCGCCGACGATCTCGGAAATTTCCTGGGTGATGGCGGCCTGACGGGCCTTGTTGTACACCATCTCCAGATCGTCGATCAGGTTGCCCGCGTTATCAGTGGCACTCTTCATAGCGATCATTCGGGCGGCCTGTTCGCACGCACCGTTTTCGACTACCGCCTGATACACCTGCGATTCGATGAATCGAACCAACAGGCTGTCTAGCAACGCCTTGGCATCCGGTTCATACAGGTAGTCCCAGCTTCCGGGACGGGCGTTTTCTTCGTCATGCTTAGCGTCTGCGCCCATATCGGACGACAGAGGAAGAAGCTGACGCACGACGGGCCGCTGGGTCATGGTGTTCACGAACTCGTTATACACCACGTACAGACGGTCCAGGCGTCCTTCGTCATACGCTTCGAGCATGACCTTGACACTACCGATCAAACCCTCGACGGTCGGCGTTTCTCCTAACCCGCTCTTGGCCGCAATCAAATTGCCGCCGTAGTTGCGGAAGAAAGCGCCGGCTTTCGAACCGAGGGCGCAGAAGTCTAGCTCAGCGCCTTGCTGCTTCCAGGCAACGGCGTCTTTCACCACTGCCTTGAACAGGTTGACGTTCAAGCCGCCACACAGGCCGCGGTCGGTGGAGACCACAATGTAACCAACGCGCTTCACCTCACTACGCTCGACCATGTAGTCGTGCTTGTACTCGGGGTTTGCGTCGGCAATGTGGCCTACCACGTTACGAATCTGCTTGGCGTACGGCTGGCCAGCCTTCATCAGATCTTGCGCTTTACGCATTTTCGATGCAGCCACCATTTCCATGGCGCTGGTAATCTTCTGCGTATTTTTAATGCTCCCGATCTGGGTGCGTATCTCTTTTGCAGCTGCCATAGCGATCTACCTTTCGTTCGTGGCTCTCAGAAAGCATGCAAGCCCGCCCGCAGGCGGGCCGGACATTACCAGCTCTGAGTCGCCTTGAACTTCTCGAGACCTGACTTCAAGCCGTCCTGAATCTCGCCGTTGTAGTCGCCGGTCTGGTTGATCTTGTCGAGCAGCTCGCTGTGCTCGGACTTCATGTAGTCGTGCAGGGCACGTTCGAAGTCCAGCACCTTGTCGACGCTCACGTCATCCAGGTGACCTTCGTTAGCGGCGTACAGCGACAGCGCCATTTCTGCAACTGACATCGGCGAGTACTGCTTCTGCTTCATCAGTTCGGTAACGCGTTGACCGTGCTCGAGCTGCTTGCGGGTCGCTTCATCCAGGTCAGAAGCAAACTGCGAGAATGCCGCCAGTTCGCGGTACTGAGCCAGAGCCAGACGCACCCCGCCACCCAGCTTCTTGATGATCTTGGTCTGCGCAGCACCACCTACACGAGAAACCGAGAGACCTGCGTTGATCGCCGGACGGATACCGGAGTTGAACAGGTTGGTTTCCAGGAAGATCTGACCATCGGTGATGGAGATAACGTTGGTCGGAACGAACGCCGATACGTCACCACCTTGCGTTTCGATGATCGGCAGTGCGGTCAAGGAACCGGTTTTGCCCTTCACTTCGCCGTTGGTGAACTTCTCGACGTAGTCGGCGTTGACGCGCGCAGCGCGCTCCAGCAGACGTGAGTGGAGATAGAACACGTCACCCGGGTAAGCTTCACGGCCCGGCGGACGACGCAGCAGCAGCGATACCTGACGGTAGGCAACGGCCTGCTTGGAGAGATCGTCATACACGATCAGCGCGTCTTCACCGCGGTCACGGAAGTACTCGCCCATGGTGCAGCCAGAGTAAGCGGCCAGGAACTGCATCGGTGCAGGGTCAGCAGCGCCAGCAGCCACGACGATGGTGTGATCCATCGCGCCGTGTTCTTCAAGCTTGCGCACCACGTTAGCAATGGTCGACTGCTTCTGACCGATGGCGACGTAGACACAGGTCACGCCTTTGCCTTTCTGGTTGATGATCGCATCGATGGCAATGGCAGATTTACCAATCTGACGGTCACCGATGATCAGCTCACGCTGACCACGACCGATTGGCACCATGGCGTCGATGGATTTCAGACCGGTTTGGATCGGCTCGTCAACGGACTGACGGGTAATAACGCCAGGCGCTACTTTTTCTACCGCGTCGGTCAGTTTGGCGTTGATGTCGCCTTTGCCGTCGATGGGGTTACCCAGCGCATCGACCACACGACCCACCAGCTCGGGGCCTACCGGCACTTCCAGAATGCGACCGGTACACTGGGCGGTCATGCCTTCTTCGAGCTGCAGGTAGTCACCCAGGACAACGGCACCGACGGAGTCACGCTCCAGGTTCAGTACCATGCCGAAGATGCTGTTGGGGAATTCGATCATTTCACCAAACATCGCGTCTTCGAGGCCGTGAATTTTCACGATACCGTCGGAAACGCTGACGATGGTGCCCTGATTACGGGCTTCGGATGCGACGTCAAGCTTCTCGATTCGCTGCTTGATGATGTCGCTGATCTCGGAAGGATTCAGTTGCTGCATGCCATGTCCCTCAGACTCAAGCGGTCAGCGCTTCGGAAAGTCGGTTCAATCGACCACGCACCGAGCCGTCAATGACGGTATCGCCGGCACGCAGGATGACACCGCCAATCAGCGCCTTGTCCACCTGAGTAGTAATGGAGATTTCGCGATTCAGACGTTTCTTGAGCGCGTTTGCTAGCTTAGTCTGCTGTTGGCTGTCCAGCTCGTAGGCGGACGTGACCAATACCTCGACCCGCTGCTCATGATCGGCACGCAGGTGCTCGAACTGTTCAGCGATGAAGGGCAGAGCCATCAGACGACCTTGGTCGGCCAGGGTATCCAAAAAGCGCGACACATCGGTGCTCTGCTCCGGCAACATATCGGAGAGCAGGGCGACCTTTTTGTCGTTCTCGAGCTTTGGACTGCCCAGCAAGCGACGTACATCGCTGTTGGCAACCGCTGCGCTTAAAAAACCCAGCGCTTTGGACCAGCTATCAAGCGCCTCATGATCACGCGCGTATTCAAACGCCGCCTTAGCGTAAGGACGAGCGACGGTAAGTAATTCCGCCATGGGTCACCTCCTTACAGTTCAGCAGCAAGCTCATCAAGTAACTTGCGATGTGCTTTCTCGTCGACCGAAGCTTCGAGGACACGCTCGGCACCTAGGATGGCGAGGTGAGAAACCTGGGCACGAAGCTCGTCTTTTGCACGATTCACTTCTTGCTCAATTTCGGAACGAGCGCTTGCCATCAGGCGTTCGCCTTCAGCGCGAGCCTGTTCGCGTGCTTCTTCGATCATTTGAGCAGAGCGCTTGTTGGCTTGCTCGAGAATTTGAGAAGCCTGCTCCTTGCTTTCACGCAGCGTTTGCTCGGCACGCTCTTGAGCTAGCTCAAGGTCGCGCGTCGCACGGCTGGCTGCGTCCAAGCCATCAGCAATTTTCTTCTGACGCTCGTGAAGCGCGTTGCTGATCGGAGGCCACACATACTTTATGCAAAACCAGACAAAGATCGCGAAGGCGATCGTCTGCCCGATAAGCGTCATGTTGATATTCACAGGGATGTACCTCTGACAAGTTCGTGGCGACCGGAGTGAAACAAAACCGAGCGGATGGCCGCTCGGTCAAGCTGCATTAACCGGCGACAACGAAGATCAGGTACATCGCGATACCAACACCGATCATCGGAACGGCGTCCAGCAGACCGGCCATGATGAAGGTTTTGGTTTGCAGCTGGTCACCCAGTTCCGGCTGACGCGCAGTCGACTCAAGCAGTTTGCCGCCCAACAGAGCGAAGCCAATGCCGGTAGCCAGTGCGCCCAGACCGATGATGATGGCAGCTGAGAGATAAACCATTTCCATGATGTTGCTCCTGAGTTTAAGTTTTGGTTAAGGGTTGAGGGTTAATGAAAACGTCGTTGCTTGGTTTAGTGGTGTTCGTGCGCCGCGCTGAGGTAAACCACCGACAGCGTGGTGAAAATAAAGGCCTGCAGTGTTACCACGAGGATGTGGAAGATGGCCCATGGCACGTCCAACAGCCAGATTGCCCAGAACGGCAGTAGCGCAATCAGGATAAAGATAACTTCACCGGCAAACATGTTACCGAACAGACGCAGGCCGAGACCCAGCGGCTTCACCAGCAGGCCGATCACTTCAAGTACCAGGTTGAAGGGAATCAGCGCCCAGTGATTGAACGGCGTCAGTGACAGCTCTTTGGCGAAACCACCGGCACCTTTGACTTTGATGCTGTAGTAGATGATCAAACAGAACACGCCTAGCGCCATACCCAGCGTGGCATTCGGATCCGTCGTCGGTACGATTTTCATGTACTCAACGCCCAGACGCTTGAAGAGCTCGGGACCATAGTCGACCGGGATGATCTTCAGCGTGTTCATGAGCAGAATCCACACGAACAGCGTCAGCGCCAGAGGAGCAATGATGGGGTTGCGGCCATGGAACGTGGCCCGTGTGAGGTTTTCGATGAACTCAACGACCATCTCAACGGCATTTTGCAGACCGCTGGGAACGCCGGTGGTCGCCGCTTTACCGGCTTTACGGAAAATCCAGATGAACAGAAGGCCCATGGCGATGGACCAGCCCATGGTGTCCAGGTGAATGGCCCAAAAGCCCATTTCACGAGCTTCTTCGGCGGAGTGCGCCAGCGACCAGCCATTCTCTGGGTGTTTACCAAAGGTCAGGTTCTGCAAGTGGTGCTGGATATAGTAAGTCGACGAGACTTCGTTTCCTGCGGCCATAGACATGTCACCTCAATCAGTTGTGCGATTTTCCAGGCATTAACCAAGGCGCAAGCCAATGCGTTAGAACAACCGCAACATAAGCACTAAAAAAGAAAGCGGGGTTTGAGGGGGGCACTACCACGAACACCAGTGCAAACAGCGCCACCGTCAAACCAAACTTGCCTGCTTCGGCGCGAAACAGGTCCATCGCAACCGATCCCCGGCGCGTATTACGAAAAATTCCCAACCGCTGTATGAAGAAAGCGTGCGGTAGCAGAGCTACCAGGGCTCCCGTGATGACCGATACGACTCCAGACACCTGAGCAGCGAAGTAAGCGAGCAGCGCACCGAAGAGCATGACCACGAGCTGGGCGCAGATAAGCCGGACAACGTAGGCTCGCCGACGCTGGGTTTCAATTCGCTGCATATGCATTCAACATCGTGCCTGTTGGCACGTGATTCCTCAGCGCGTTAGACAGGCTGCTGGGGATACGCCTTTCGACACACCTGTCAGCAACCTGCACAAATCTTGCGCGATTATAGGGAAGCGCTATCACACCTTCAACCGAAGTTGCACGGATTTCGCGCGTTTCAGCGCCGACTTGCGACCAAAGGGTGAAAAACTGACCGTATCTTTCATTAGCCTGCTATTTAATGTGCGACAGGATGCCGTCCAACTCTTCGAGACTGGTGTACCGGATGGTGACCTTCCCCTTGCCTTTTTGGCCATGATCGATCGACACCGGCGCGCCCAGCAGTTCACCTAAATGTGTCTCGAGTCGGGCGACATCCGGCGTTTTGGGCGATTGTTTGGTGGGGGCAACAGGCGCCTGTTGCGTTTGTACCTTTTTCACCAACGCCTCGGTGTCGCGTACGGTGAGGTCTTTATTGACCACTTCATGGGCGACCTGGCGCTGTTGGGCGCTGGTGAGCGATAGCAGCGCTCGGGCGTGGCCCATATCTAGATCTCCTCGCTCCAGCAGCGTCTGCACTTCCGGATCGAGGGCAAGCAGGCGCAGAAGATTGGCGACCTGAGTGCGGGATTTCCCCACCGCGTCGGCGATCTGCTGCTGCGTCAGCTCGAACTCCTCGCCCAGGCGCTTCAAGGCCAGCGCCTCTTCGATCGCGTTGAGGTTTTCCCGCTGAATGTTCTCGATCAGCGCCAGCGCCAGCGCTACCTCATCGCTGACGTAGCGGATCACGGCAGGAATGACGTCGAGCTCGGCCAGCTGTGCCGCGCGCCAGCGGCGCTCACCGGCAATGATTTCGTAACGGTCGTTGCCGATGGGACGCACGACGATGGGCTGCATCACCCCTTGGGCGCGAATGGAGTCGGCAAGCTCTTCCAACGCTTCGGGCTGAATGTCCCGACGCGGCTGATACTTGCCCCGCGTCAGTTGCCCAAGCGGCAGGCGTTCTAAGCGTTCGGCGGTTGCATCATCCGGCATGCCCTCGGGCAGCGGCGTCTCTGCGTTCTCCAGCGTCGTTCCGCCGGTGAGATCCAAACTGTCACGACGACGGGCGCCCGCACCAATCAGGGCATCCAGGCCACGTCCTAGCGCGCGTTTACGCGTCATTCGCTTTCCCTCGTACTGTTTCGTTACGTACTTTGAACGCCACGGCAGCCACCGTTACAACGACAGGCGCCGAATCATCTCTTTGGCCAGCACGCGATAGGCCTGGCTGCCCCGCGAAAAACGGGCATATTGGGTCACAGGAACGCCATGGCTCGGCGCTTCAGCGACTTTGACGTTGCGCGGAATGGTCGTTTTGAGCAGCGCGTCGCCAAAGAAGTCGCGCAGCTGCTTGTCCACTTCCCGAGTGAGGCTGGTGCGTTTGTCGTACATGGTGCGCAGAATGCCGGAGACGGCAAGCTCAGAATTCACGCTCTGCTTGATCTGCTCCACGGTATCCAACAGTGCCGAGAGACCTTCCAATGCATAAAACTCGCACTGCAGCGGAATCAGTACGCCGTGGGCTGCCGTCAGGGCATTCACGGTCAGCATATTCAGCGACGGCGGGCAGTCGATCAGCACCACGTCGTAATCATCGGCGACGCTGGCAAGGGCCAACGACAGCCGGCTTTGGCGCTGTTCGCTATCCAGTAGCTCCACTTCCGCCGCGGTCAGATCACCGTTACCGGGCAGCACATCGTAGTGCACCGGTAGCCCGCGCACGATGACGTCCCGGGCGGTGGCTTCACCAAGCAGCACGTCGAGTACGCTTTTCTCGAGGTCGTACTTGTCGATCCCGCTGCCCATGCTGGCATGCCCTTGGGGGTCGAGATCCACCAGCAGCACGCGGCGATCCAGAGCCGCTAGGCTCGCGGCCAAGTTAACGGCTGAAGTGGTCTTGCCCACGCCGCCTTTTTGGTTGGTCAGGGCAATGATCTGGCTCACTACTCAACTCCTTTTGGGGTCAGGATCAACAGCTGCCGCTCGGCGGTTTCGAAGGGTACATTCAACAGGTGGCGCTCACTCAGTGCAATGCCTTCGGGCAACTCACGCAGCTCGTCATCGGCACCGGGTCCTTTCATCGCTAACCACTGGCCGTGGGCGGCGGGCAGCGCGCGGGTCAACGTCACGAAGTCGACCAAGCTAGCAAACGCCCGTGAGATGACTTGATCGAACGACTGCCCGGCGAACTGCTCGACGCGGGCTTGGGTCGGGGTCACGTTGGTCAGCGACAGTTCCATCACTGCTTGGCGCTGAAAACGTACTTTTTTGCCATTGCTGTCCAACAGCGTGACCTGCAGCTCGGGATTCAGAATGGCCAATACCAACCCCGGCAGTCCTGGCCCCGCGCCCACGTCGAGAAGCGCTGGGCCATGAACGTAGGGCGCCACGGCGGCGCTATCCAGCACATGGCGCGAGACCATCTCTTCGACATCGCGCACTGCGGTGAGGTTATAAGCCCGATTCCACTTGTGCAACAGCGCCAGTAGCCCGAGCAGCTGCTCTCGCTGTGCTGCCGTCACGGATACGCCCAAATCGGCCAGTCCTTGATCCAACTTGGGCGCTACGGGGGTGGGCAACAGATCGATCAATGGCTGTAGTGCGCTCATCCGTTGGCGACCTCGGTATGGCTGACCAAGCGGCGCTTTTTCAGGTGAATCAGCAGAATCGATACTGCCGCTGGCGTCACACCGGAAATACGCGCGGCTTGCGCGAGGGTTTCCGGACGCGCTGCGCTGAGCTTCTGGCGAATCTCATGGGACAGCCCTTCCACCTTCTGATAATCCAGCTCGGCGGGCAGTGGGGTCGCTTCATGGCGCTTTAGCTTATCGATCTCATCCTGCTGACGGTCGATATAGCCTTGATATTTGGCTTGAATTTGCACCTGTTCGGCGACCGCGTCGTCGTCGATACCGCCGTGTTCCATGCCGGGTAACGCTGCGATATCGGCATAGGTCAGTTCGGGGCGCTTTAGCAAATCACTCAGGCTGTACTCACGCGGCAGTGGTTTACCGGTCTTTTCGGCAATCTTTGCGGCTGCCGGGCTGTTAGGCTGCACCCAAGCAGTGGCCAGGCGCGCCGTTTCGCGTTCGATGGCGTCACGCTTTTGGCTGAAGGCTGCCCAACGGGCGTCGTCGACCAGACCCAGCTCGCGGCCCTTTTCTGTTAGACGCAGATCGGCATTGTCTTCGCGCAGTAGCAGACGGTACTCCGCACGGGACGTGAACATACGATAGGGCTCTTTGGTGCCCATGGTGATTAAGTCGTCTACCAGTACGCCCAAGTAAGCCTCATCGCGACGTGGATACCACGCCTCGAGTTGCTTGGCGCGGCGAGCGGCGTTCAGGCCCGCCAGTAGCCCTTGGGCACCCGCTTCTTCGTAACCGGTCGTGCCGTTGATCTGTCCGGCAAAAAACAGGTTGTGGATAAATTTCGTTTCCAGCGAGTGTTTCAAATCACGTGGATCAAAGAAATCGTACTCAATGGCATAGCCAGGACGCGTGATGTGTGCGTTTTCCAACCCTTTGATCGAGCGCACCACCTGCAGCTGCACATCAAACGGCAGCGAGGTCGAGATACCGTTGGGGTAGAGCTCGTGGGTATCCAGGCCTTCCGGTTCGATGAATACCTGGTGGCTCGATTTGTCGGCAAAGCGGTGCACTTTGTCTTCAATCGACGGGCAGTAGCGCGGGCCAATCCCTTCGATTACGCCGGAGTACATTGGCGAGCGATCCAAGTTACCCAGAATAATCTCGTGGGTGCGCTCGTTGGTGTGCGCGATATGGCAGCTCACCTGCTGGGGGTGCATTTCCCGCGAGCCGAGATAAGACATCACTGGCGTTGGCGTATCGCCCGGCTGCTCTTCCAACTGCGAAAAATCGACGGTCTTGGCGTCGATACGCGGCGGCGTACCGGTTTTGAGCCGGTCAACGTGAAACGGCAACGCACGCAGGCGTTCCGCTAGCGCGTTGGAGGGCGGATCACCCGCTCGGCCGCCGCGGCTTTGATCCAACCCGATGTGGATCACCCCACCTAGGAAGGTGCCGGTCGAGAGCACGACGGACTCCGCGTGAAAGCGAATGCCGGTTTCAGTCACGACGCCGCGTACGGTGTCGTTATCCACAATGAGATCGCCAGCCGCCTGCTGAAAAATCGTCAGGTTGGGCTGGTTTTCCAACATGCCGCGAATGGCGGCTTTGTAGCGGATGCGGTCGGCCTGGGCACGGGTTGCACGTACCGCTGGCCCTTTGCGTGCGTTGAGCACACGAAACTGGATGCCGCCTAAATCCGTGGCTAGCCCCATTGCACCGCCGAGTGCATCGATTTCTTTTACCAAATGGCTCTTGCCAATGCCGCCGATGGCGGGATTGCACGACATTTGGCCGAGCGTCTCGATGTTGTGGGTGAGCAATAGGGTTTGACAGCCCATACGAGCAGAGGCCAGTGCGGCTTCAGTTCCCGCATGGCCACCGCCGATGACAATCACGTCAAAGCGGTCGGGGTAGTTCAAGAGACACCTCGTCTTGCGCCTGTTGGCACGGATGATGTGGTCAGCGATTCAGCGCTGTTGGAATAAGCCCGCCAGTATAAACCTCCTGTGGGTAACCGTCAGGTTTTTCCACACCCCAATCTAAGGGTTCAGTCTTTATTAATAACAAAATAAAAATAAATAAGAGAAGTTTTGTTGATGTAGTAACTACTGGTGTGGACAAAATCTGTTGATAAGTGAGTGTATCTTATATTTATCAATACCTTACATTGTTGACCTTTACGTGATTAAAGCGCGGAGTCCCTGCGTAGAAGCGGTGATGGAGCTGTGGATGAAACGTCGACTTACCCACAGCGCTGCCTGACAACGGGTTATCCACCTATGAATACCGCGCTTGTTACCGCACCTGTGAACAAGTGCGTTGGCATTACCGTCGTGCTTGGAGAAGTGCACATGCTGGGGGCTGTGGCGATATAGCGGGGTGTGTGTAAAAAATAGTATCCACAGGCAAAAAAAATGGCCTGTCAGGAAGACAGGCCATCGGGTGAGTCGCTTTTTATGCTGTTTTTGCCCTGAACAGAGCGGAAATCGAGAGCGTATTAGTGTTTGAGTACGCGCGCCAAAAACGACTGGGTGCGCTCGTGTTGAGGCGCATCAAAGAGCTGTTCGGGTGGGCCTTGTTCGGCAATTTCGCCCTTATGAATAAAGATGATGCGGTCGGCCACCTCACGGGCAAAGCCCATCTCGTGGGTAACGATCACCATGGTCATGCCCTCTTTGGCAAGCTCACGCATGGCATCCAGCACTTCACCAATCATCTCGGGGTCAAGGGCTGACGTTGGCTCATCGAACAGCATGAGGCGCGGCTCCATCGCCAACGCACGTGCCAGCGCCACACGCTGCTGCTGGCCGCCGGAGAGCTGGCTGGGGTACTTGTCGGCCTGATCGGCAATGCCGACACGTTCCAGCAGCCGCTTGGCAGTCTCTTCGGCGTCCTGACGGCTCCAGCCGCGCACCTTCATCGGTGCGAGCGTGATGTTGTCGAGCACGCTCAAGTGGGGAAACAGGTTGAACTGCTGAAATACCATGCCCACTTCGGTGCGGATAGTTTGCAGCGCCTGACTGCTTTTACCGTTGGGTAGCAGCGTATTGCCGTCCACATCCAGGCTGCCTGACTGAAACTCTTCCAAGCCGTTGATACAGCGAATGAGCGTGGATTTACCGGAACCGCTGGCCCCGATGACCACGACGACTTCACCCGGCACGATCTCCAGGTCGATGTCATTGAGTACGTGCAGGTTGCCAAAGTGCTTGTGGAGCTTTTGCATACGCACAATAGGCGTTTGAGTAGAGGTCATTGTGCGCTCCTTATTGGCCGGCGAGGCCGCGGCTTTCGAGTTGACGCAGCACCAGTGAGAGGGTCCAGGTAATGGCGAGATACATCAATGCCACCATGAAGTAGACCTCCAGCGCGGTGAAGGTGGTGGCGATATAGATCTGCCCTTGACGTACCAGCTCACTGACCCCGATGACGGAGAAAAGCGAGGTATCTTTGATACTGATAATGCCCTGGTTGCCCAGCGGTGGAATCATACGGCGCAGGGCTTGGGGCCAAATGACATACCGGAAGGACTGTACTCGGGAGAGGCCAAGCGATAGCGATGCTTCCCGCTGGCCGCGCTCGATGGACTGCACGCCGCCGCGCACGATCTCAGAGATATAGGCACCGGAGTTGACGGCAATGGCGGCAATACCGGCGACCAACGCGTTGATAGGCCCGCCCAGGAGCTGTGGCAAGCCATAAAAAATGAACAGTACCTGCACCAGAATGGGCGTACCACGGAACACTTCGATATAGACGATGGCTGGCCAGCGTAACCAGCGCACCGGGCTAATGCGCAACAGGCCAAAGAAAATGCCGATGAAAAAACCAATCGCCAGACCACCAAACGAAATCAGTAGGGTCCAGGGAATACCGGGTAACAAATAGGGGATCGAGCTAAACGCAGCCGACCAGTCGAACTGAAAGTTAACGTCCACGCGTTATCTCCAGGCAAGAGGAACAACGACACAGGGCCGGGGGAAATGGCCGCCCGGCCCTGTGGTGAGAGTCGCTTTAAGCGTTGATGATGGCCTATGCGCTACTTACTCAGCGCTGGGGGCTTCACCGAACCACTTCGTGTAGATCTCATCGTAGGTGCCATCTTCGCGCATGGCAGCCAACGCTTCGTTGGTCGGCTCTACCCACTCGCTGCCTTTGTGGAACACGATGCCGTACTGCTGACCCTCATACAGCGGGCCGACCACCTTGGTACGGCCTTCGCCACGGGTTTGCGAGAAGTAGGCAACGTTCGGCGCATCGTAAAGCACGGCATCGACGTTGCGGCCCAGCAGTGCCATGTACATATCGGCGGTGCCGGGGTAAGGCGTGATGTCGGCGTCTTCGCCGAGCTCTTGCTGGAGGAAGTCGTAGCTGGTGGAGCCGATTTTGGTTGCCACCGCCAGACCTTCTAGGTCGTCGATGGAAGACACCTCTTCGTTATCGGCGCGAACGATGATGCGCAGACCAGAATCGTAGTAGGGGTCAGAGAAGTCAACGACCTGGGAGCGCTCGTCGGTGATGGTGGTACCCGCAATGGCGATCTCCTGGCTGCCGGTTTGTACGGCGGGAATGATGCCAGAGAACTCCATGGTGGTGAGGTTGACTTCAAAGCCGGCGCGCTCGGCGACTTCGTTGATGATGTCCATGTCGAAACCGATCATTTCGCCGGTCTCGGGGTCGAGCATCTCGAAGGGCACAAAGCTTGGGTCAGTGGCCACGTTAACGGACGGCGTTTGTGCAAACGCGGTGGTACTGCCCAAGCCCAGTGTGATGGCGGTTGCCACGGCAGAGGTAGTGAGTAAGTGTTTCATTAGTTTCCCCATGTTTTATGTGGTTTGCCGCGCTGTTTATAGAATTTTTTTTCTTATAAATCGGGCAAGCAAACGTTATTGACCTTTCAACCTTGGCGAGAAACCGCCAAGGCGTCAAGTCATGGGGAAGGGGTTGCCACCAACGTTGGTCACACCATAAACGAGGCACCGCACCCGCAAGTCGTGGTGGCATTTGGGTTTTGGACACGAAAACGTGCGCCCGCTAAGCCCTCTTCATAATCGACTGTGGAGCCGACCAAGTACTGATACGAGAGCGGGTCGACGACCAGCGTGGCATCGCCAAACTCAATCAGCGTGTCGTCTTCGGCAACGTTGTCCGCGAAGTCAAAACCGTATTGAAAACCTGAGCAGCCGCCACCGGTAACATACACGCGCAGTTTCAGCGCCGGGTTACTCTCTTCAGCCATTAACGCTTTGATGCGCTTGCGTGCGCTGTCTGACAGTAACAGAGGGGTTGGAACAAAAGCTTCTGCACCGCTCATGGGTACCTCCCGCGAGCTTTAAGAACGAATAATCCGCATTGGGGGGTGATTATGGGTAATTCCCAGCAAATTGGTCAACTATTGCTGGGAATTCCTCGAACGTTAGGGCATCAGCGCGGGGGCGTTGAGCCCCATGTGCTCGTCAAAGCCAAACATCAGGTTGAGGTTTTGAATGGCTTGACCAGAGGCGCCCTTCACCAGGTTATCAATGACCGAGAGCACCACGACCGTATTGCCGTTACCCGGGCGGTGGACCGCGATCCGGCAGGTATTGTTGCCTTTGACGCTGCGGGTTTCCGGGTGGCTGCCGGCGGGCATCACATCCACGAACGGTTCGTTGGCGTAGCGCTGCTCGAACAGTGCCTGTAGGTCGCCTGGCTCGGCGGTCAGCGTGCTGTAGAGCGTGGCGTGAATACCGCGGATCATGGGCGTTAGATGGGGCACAAAGGTCAACCCCACCGGGTTGGGCTGCATGTCGCCCAAGCCTTGACGAATTTCCGGCAGGTGGCGGTGGCCGCCCGCGCCGTAGGCTTTCATCGATTCGCTGGCCTCGGCGAGCAGCGAGGCGACCTTAGCGCCGCGGCCAGCACCGGTCACACCGGATTTACAGTCGGCAATCAGCTGGCTCGGATCAATCAAGCCCGCTTCTAACAGCGGCAGGTAGCCGAGTTGAACGGCGGTGGGATAGCAACCAGGAACGGCAATCAAACGCGCTGTTTTGATCTTTTCGCGATGCATTTCAGGCAGGCCGTAGACGGCTTCTTCCAGCAGTTCCGGCGCGCCGTGGGGTTGGTCGTACCAGCGGCTCCACTCGTCGGCATCTCGCAGGCGGAAGTCGGCGGAGAGGTCGATTACCCGGGTTCCGTTAGCCAGCAGCTCGCCTGCAAGCGCGTGGGCAACCCCGTGGGGCGTGGCGAAAAAGACCGCATCCATCGCGCCCAGCGCTTTGGCGTCGGGTTCGCTAAACGCCAGCGTGTCGTAGTGGCCGCGTAAATTGGGGTACATGTCGCACACTTTCACGCCCGCCTCTGAGCGAGAGGTGATGGCTTTCACGCTTACCTGGGGATGCTGGGCCAGCAGCCTGAGAAGTTCGACGCCGGTGTAACCGGTGCCGCCTACAATGCCAACGTTAATCACAAACCACTCCTTGTGTGCTTCGCACAGCCAACGCTTGAATAATTAACAGCCTAATGAGTGTGGCCAGGCTGTTGAAGTGTATCCAGCTATGATACACAAGAGAGCCAGCGCTTAAGAGCGCTGCGCAACGCGAGACAATGAAACGAACAACAAACGCAAGGACGGACGTTGTGGCACGTTTTTCTCGGTCAGATTTCACTCTAGAGAGCTTTCGCCGCCAGTTGGCGAACGTGGATGCCTTACCGCAGCTGTGTGTGCTGGGGTTGGTGTCTGGGGTGATTACTGGGGCAGTGATGGTGGCGTTTCGCCTGCTGCTTGAAGCCGGGGCGGTGCTCTATATGCCGGAGGGGGATCCGGAAGCCTTCGAAGGATTGTCACCGTGGCTGAGAGCACTTCTGCCGATCGTCGCCGTCACATTGATTGGCCTGTTGCTATATCGGCAGCGCTCCGCTGCGCGCAAGCTCGGGGTCAGCCATGTGATCGAGCGTCTCACCTATCACCAGGGGCGTTTCCCACTGCGTAATTGGCTGAACCAGTGGTGGGTGGGGGTCGTCTCCGTGTTGGGTGGCTTGTCTGCTGGGCGCGAAGGCCCTGCGATTCATTTAGGCGCGGCGGCTTCCAGCGGGTTAGGACTAAAGCTGCGGCTGCCCAATAATAGTTTGCGGGTGCTGGTGGCCTGCGGCACGGCAGCAGGCATTTCGGCCTCGTTCAACACGCCCATCGCTGGGGTGATCTTTGCCATGGAAGTGGTGATGATGGAGTACACCCTGATGAGCTTTATGCCGGTGATCTTAGCCTCCACCATGGGCGCGCTGGTGGCGCAGGTGATGTATGGCAACGAACCTGCCTTTCGGATTCCGGAGGTGGCGCTTGGCTCGCTGATGAATCTGCCCTGGATCGTGGTGATTGGCCTAGTGATTGGTTTAATGGCAGGGCTCTTCATCCACATTTCCCGCAGCCAACGCTTACAAAAATTGCCGTTGTGGTTGAGATTAGGAGTAGTGGGTGTGGCCACTGGGGCGTTAGCGTGGTGGTTCCCTGAGATTCAGGGGATCGGCTACGACAGCGTCGCCGCAGCACTGAATAATCAGCTGACGATCACGGTGCTGCTGGCGCTGATGGTGGCCAAGCTGCTGATGACGGCGATAACCGTGGCAGGCGGTGTGCCCATCGGCATTATCGGCCCGGTGCTGGTGGCGGGGGCCGCCACTGGTGCGCTCGGCGGCATGCTTGGCGGTTGGTTATGGCCCGAGAAAGCTGCCGATCCGGGCATTTACGCCATGCTCGGCATGGCGGCGATGATGGGGGCTGTCCTTCAGGCGCCTCTTGCTGCACTAATGGCGTTATTAGAATTGACGCATACACCCAATATTATGCTGCCAGGAATGCTGGTCGTGGTGGTGGCCTGCTTGACGTCGCGCCAGCTGACGGGCTGTGAAGGTTTCTTCATTAGCTCGGTGCGCTACGGTTTACACCCGCTGCAGCAGCCGCTGATGCAGGCGCTCTCCCGAGTATCGGTTCCGGCGGTGATGGAGCGCCAATTGGTGCGTACCGAACGGATGATTACGCCAGACCAAGCCCGCCGCTTGCTGGAAACCAACCCCATGTGGCTGGTGATCGAGCGCTCCAGTGACGACAAGCCCGTGCTGGCGCTGAAGGCAGCGGAGCTTGCCCGCTGGCTGCTGGAGCACGATGAGGCACTCGATGGCGAAGCACCGCCGGAGGATGAGCTGGTAGATCTGTTGGAGATTCCCGGCCAGCGGCTGGAAATGGCCCCGATTGGTTTGCAGGCCACGCTATCGGAAGCGTTTTTAAAGCTTCAAGACAGCGCGCTTGGGGCGCTTTATGTGGTGCATGGCTATCGACCAAAGCAGCAGCGAATTTCAGGTATCATTACCCGGGGCGCGATCGAGCGTTATTACCACTACACTGACGCTCGGCAAACAGATGCCCGCGAGACCGATTCCTAGCCATACGTCACCGCCTAAGGAGAGACCATGTACGAATGGGTAAAGGCTATTCACTTGATGGCCGTTGTTACTTGGTTTGCCGCACTGTTCTACCTGCCAAGACTTTATGTGTACCACGCCATGGCCCGGGACAAAGGCGATGAGCAAGCAATCACGTACTTCAAAACCATGGAGCGTAAGCTCTATCGCGGCATCATGACGCCATCGATGATCCTGGTGCTGATTTTTGGTGGTTGGATGCTCTATTTGGTGCCCGCGTGGTTTAGCCAGGGCTGGATGCACGTTAAGCTCACGCTGGTCGTGCTGTTGATTGCCTACCACCACGTTTGCCTGATCTATCTGAAACAGTTTGACCAGTCGCGCTGCACCAAGAGTCACGTATTCTTTCGCTGGTTCAATGAAGCCCCTGTGATTGCGTTGGTCGCGATTATTCTCCTGGCGGTTGTGAAGCCCTTTTGATGCGCCAACCCCTTCCCCCCGTCGTTTTAGTGTTAGCGGGCCATGACCCCACGGGCGGTGCCGGACTGATCGCCGACAGCGAAGCCATTGCCGCCTGCGGCGGTTGGGCGGTGACGATCCCCACGGCGATGACCGTGCAGAACTGCCATAACGTCTCTAGGGTGATGCCCGCCGACCCTGGTGCCATGCGGCAAATGGCCGAAGCCGTCGGTGATATGCAGGTTGCCGCGATCAAGCTCGGCCTGCTGGCGGATGAAGCTACGCTACGCGCTGCGGAGCAGATCATTCGCCGTTTTCCTGGGGTACCCGTGGTTGCCGACCCGGTTCTCAAAGCCGGGGGAGGCACTATGTTATCCACAGCTGCTTTGCAGTCGCTCTACCGTGATCGGCTGCTACCGCTTGTGGATATCTTAACCCCTAACCGCTTTGAGCTAGCGGCGCTGACGCCTGAGATCCATGAGTCTTATGACGATACCGCCCGTGCGGTGTCACTACTGTCTCAGGGTTGCCAAGCGGTGCTGGTGACGGCAACGGATGACCCATTACCCGGTACGGCACAGCAAGTGGTGCATACACTGCATTCGCCCGACACCACTCGCCAGTGGCAATGGCCGCGGCTGCCGGAAGTATTTCATGGTTCCGGCTGCACGCTCGCGGCAGCCTTGGCAGCGCGCCTAGCGGTAGGTGATCGCTTACCAACGGCGTGCGAACAGGCGCAGCACTTTACCTGGGAGAGCTTGTCTCACGGCTACCAGCCCCCGAGCGGGCAGTGCTTGCCGAATCGCTTGCCACGCCCCGTGCGCTTTTGATCTCATTGGTAGTAAGTCATTTATATAGAGGATGCCATGACCACATCTGCTGAACTGTTTGACCTCGCGAGTCGCCATATTCCTGGGGGCGTGAACTCTCCCGTGCGAGCCTTCAAAGGGTTGCACCGCCCGCCGGTCTTCATGGAGCGTGCGCAGGGCGCCTACCTCTTTGATGTGGAGGGCAACCGCTACGTCGATTACATTGGTTCCTGGGGGCCAATGATCACCGGTCACGCCGATCAAGACGTGCTGGCAGCCGTGCGTGCGCGGTTGGATAACGGGCTCTCGTTCGGTACCCCCACCGCCGTGGAAACCACCATGGCAGACCTGATCTGCGACATGATTCCCTCCATGGAAATGGTGCGCATGACCAGCTCGGGCACCGAGGCCACCATGTCAGCGATTCGGCTGGCGCGGGGCACCACGGGGCGCGATAAGATCGTTAAATTCGAGGGTAACTACCACGGCCACTCGGACTCCCTGCTGGTAAAAGCGGGCTCCGGTGCCTTGACCCACGGCGAGCCCAGCTCACCGGGTGTACCGGCCTCGCTGGCCGAGCATACCATCACGCTCTCCTACAACGACCCGGAAGGGGTGGAAGCGTGTTTTGCAGAGATTGGTGAGCAGATTGCCTGCATTATCGTCGAGCCGGTGGCGGGTAATATGAACTGTATTCCGCCTCAGCCAGGTTTCTTGGAAACCCTGCGCCACGTTTGTAACGAGTACGGCAGCATTCTGATTTTTGACGAGGTGATGACGGGGTTCCGCGTAGCATTGGGCGGTGCCCAGGCTTACTACGGTGTCACGCCGGATTTGACCTGTTTGGGTAAGATCGTCGGTGGTGGTATGCCGGTCGGCGCGTTTGGCGGCAAGCGCGACATTATGCAAAACATCTCTCCGCTGGGGCCGGTATATCAGGCGGGCACCCTGTCGGGTAACCCGCTGGCCATGGCCGCCGGGGTGGCGCTACTCACTAAGCTGCAGGTACCGGGCTTCCACGATGCCTTGAGCCAGCGCGTACAAACACTGTGTAACGGCCTGCAAGAGCGCGCCAACGCGGCGCGAGTGCCGATGATGACGCAATCAGCGGGCGGCATGTTTGGTCTTTTCTTTACCTCTCAATCGCGGGTCGATAACTTTGCCCAGGCGACTGCCTGTAACCCGGATGCCTTCCGCCGTTTCTTCGGCGCTATGCTCGATCATGGCGTTTATCTAGCGCCTTCTGCTTATGAAGCGGGCTTTATGTCCAGTGCCCATACGCCTGAGGATATCCAGCTTACGCTGGATGCCGCAGAGAAAGCCTTTGCTGTTATGTAACACTGGGTAACTGGTAATTAGAACGCCTGCTACACTGCAAGAGCCGCTCATGTTGAGCGGCTCTTGTGGTTAACGAGGTAGCTAACCATGAAACAACCATCGGCTTGGCAGGCTTTACGTTTACACGGCGCTCTGTTTACCGCCGTGCTCACCTTTGGCTTTCCCTTAACAGGGCTAGCCGCACAGGAGCAGGATATGACCCAAATCCACATCACCATGAGCGGCTCCCCCGGCGCTGAGTTTTCCGCCGAGTGGCGCATTACCCATAACGGCGAAACTGTCGAACATCCTGAAACCCGCGGCACTGTACCCGCAGAATTCACCTTCGAAGGCGACACCCTAGAAGGAACGGTCAAGTTGTTGAGTGATGACGAGAGGCTAGAGGTCGATATCGTCAAAGGCAGCAACCGCTCGCGCTCCTCAACCCAAGGCAAGGGCGGCACGCTGACGGTGGTGGTGCGTTAAGGCATAAAAAAACCGCCCCCGTGGGGGCGGTTTGATGAAAAAACTAACTTTGACTAATACTGATAGCTGTAAGCAAAGTTACCACTTCCCGTCTGGGTAACTGTAGCAGTACCATCGTTCGCACCAAGTTGATCAACTAGTGAATAGTTCGTATTCCCTGTTTGAGTAACAGTTGCAGTAAAGTTACCAGTCGATCCATCTTGAGTGATGAATGAGTCGTTATAATCACCAACCTGGGTAAGGATAGCGAGATTATTGGTAGTAGTGCCTTGTGAGCCTTGAATGATTTCAGACTCGTTTCCTGTTCCATCTTGTAATGAGTAAGCATCTTGCCCCGATCCGCTGCCTGAACGCTGCACAATATAGCTTTCGTTCAAGTCACCAAATTGTGCTGAAAGGGCTATGTTGTTAGAGCTTAACTGGCGGATACCACTACGGTTGTCAGTGCCATCTTGAGCAATACCAGCTACATTATTTTCAGCAGAGCCGCCCACGTTCGCTTGGCTAATAAAGGCGTCGTTGCTTGAACCAGCTTGTAATACGCCTGCATAGCTATTGTCCGCACCATTTTGTTGAATGCGAGAACGTTGACTAGAACCAAATTGCGCAACACCTGCAACGCCACTTTGCGTGATTTGTTGGTCTACATCTGAGTATTGATTATCTCCTTCCTGGTAGACTCCTGCTACAGAATCTTGACTATCTTGGTAAACACGTGATTCAGCTGTACTGCCATTTGCTTGGAATACAAGAGCGGAGTTTCCATCTCCAATTTGCTGTGTGTTGATAGTAACGCCAGCTGGGTCTGTAATTGTTACTCCTGACACATCGTTCAGGTTATCATTTAACTGGTCTACATCAGCATTGGCAAGTGCTGCGCCTGAGATAGCAAAGCTAATAGCGGCAGCGAGTGTGGTCATTTGGATTTTCATGGTCTTTCCCCTTTGTTTCGATCAACTTGCTTTGGTGGTTAACTGAGAAGCCAGGTGCGACTCAGTTGATATCGATAGTGACCGGTCGTGAAGTGCCCGAGTAGTTTTGTTGGTGGACATTTACATCGCGTAGGCCACTGCCCGATTGTGAAATCATTAAGCTGCTGTTGAAGCCAATTTGGATGGCGTTCAGCGCAACGCCAACACTGTTCCCTTCTTGAATAGCCGTAACGCTATGGTTATGGCCTTGCTGAACAATCACGCCAATATTGTTGCCATTGTGCTGGGTCAAATTGGCCTGATTGTTATATCCAGTTTGTTTAATGTAAGCGAAGTTTTTAAATTGGTAATTCGCTGAACGAGATTGAACGACGCTCGCGCTGTTGTTAATGCCTTGCTGCTGAATGATGCTCACATTGCCTTTTAAATGGCTGACATCTTGAGACTCTACGTATTGTGTGACTCTAGACATGCTGTCAATGAACTGGTCGTTTGCTGAAGCTTCTGGATTTAAACTGGTTAGTAAGACACCCATTACCAATGCCATGCAGGAGGCTACGGATCCTGTCTTTTGATGGGCTGGTAATTGGTTGAACGGTTTCATTGGGTCTTCCTTTTGAAACGTTATGTGTCTTTTTGTTTCCTGTGTTGAGTTTGGACGATTTAAAAGAAGGCGCTATCGGAAATTTTTCTAATCCTTAACTTATAAAGTTGGTGTTTTTTATGAATATATAGGTTATGGTTTTAATCTTAATTGATGAGTTTTTTAATACTAGTACCTATAGCCTGAAAGATAGAAGCCTTTAATAAAAAAGCCGCTTAAGGAAGCGGCTTTAATTAATAGATAGAATAGCTAATTAAAGCATAGGTATAGGTTCGTTGAGGTAGTCACCTAGAACCGTATCCTGTAGATTGGTCCCTGGTGATAGGTTCCAAAGACGGTTTTCCACCCCACGTGCAATCAAGTGAATCACCGCAGACTCGATAGCGGACATCACCGCTAACTGTACAGGTTCGTTCGTGGTGATACCTGCCTCTGCCTCTAGCAAACGCCTAAAGTCGATAAACCGGTACACGCCGGCTCTGAGTTCTTTGGAGTAGATAGTTTTGGTGGTGGTGACGTTGGCAAGTATTTCACCGGTGGATATTTCTACCGCACGCAAATTGACGGTTACTTGGTCTACTTGATATTGACCTGATGCACCGATACCGAAGTACTCCGCTCCCGCTCCTCCTGTTCGAATATTGGATTCATAAGCGATGATTCCTCCTTCGAGCATGACGGAAGCCGCGCGTAGTGACGGCAAGGTATCGGGCTGGCCAAAACGCTCGAACTCAGCGCGAATGATGCGTCGCTCGGTTAATAGGTTCTGTAAGCCTACCCGTTCCAGTGGTATGAACCAGCCTGAATCAGCGAGCGCGCCGGTGAGCATAGCAGCGGCCCCTTGGGTGACGGCCGTTGAAAAGGTGCTAGCCGGGGCGGGTCGATATTGTCCGGTTTGGTCTCGAAAATCATACACAGAGACAAAGATTTTTCCGGCGGGAGGTGGTAACGACACCAGGTCTTGATAGGTAGCACCTCTTGGTGTCAGCGTTGCTTGTGCCCCCTCTAAATTTTCCGACGTGGCTACCATCCCAGCGCATCCGCTGAGTAACCCAGCAATGACAATCGAGGCGATTATTTTCATGGTGTTCCCCTGAAATACTTTAAGCCGTGCTATTTTTCGCGTACTTTTTTGATAATTAAGGGTTAAATAAGCCGCCTACGCTAATTTCAGTTACATCGCCAGTTATTTTATCGACGACGCGAACCACTAATTGGCCGCTGCTGTCACTCACGACGACGCCAAACTCATCGCTATCAAAACTGCCTTCTTCAACTTCACCACGACTGACGTCAGAAATCAGTTGAGATATTAATCGGCTTTCTAAGTTTTGTAGTAGGCGTTCCGTTGATGAGAGTGACTGTACACTGCGTGTGTTCGGATCTGTCGTTGTATCCTGTGCTTGTGCTTTACCGAGTAGGTAGCTACCCACAAAAGGATCACCACCAAACGAAGGGTTGATGGGCTGATAGATTAAGTCGCCTGCGTGTGCTTGCGTAACTGCTATTATTATCAGCCCTACGCTGGCTGCTTTTTTTAGCATTTTCATTAGAATAGCTCCTCTTTCCCCAAGTCTTTGTCCGAGGTCAAAGCGGCTGATAGCTGCTGTTGAAGCAGCGCTTCCTCGACGGTTTTTACAGCGTCTCCCGCTACGCGATCAGCTTCGCTGATTCTTGGAGAAAGCTGTGTTCTGAAGTACATCCGGTTGCCTTCCATGACCCATACTTGACTGCCCCAGCGAGCGTCAGGACGCTCTTGAATGGTAATAGTGGCATTGCCGATGATGACGTTATCCATCGCCTGCTGACTAAATGCTCGATAGAACGTTTTACCCGCCATTGTGATAGTGCGGTCCACCATGATGCCGGTTAGCTCACTACTACCATTGGGTCTACCTTGAATTTCGGGCCCGTCCGGGCTCGATAATTGGTTAATCGCATCTACTTCGGCCTGCTCATTCCTGGTAAGTGACGATGCATCAACTAGCCCATTAGGTTGAGCGTTTGCAACGCTTGTTAAACACCATAAGAGAGCAATTGATATTTTATGCTTAGCTGCCATGATGTTTATCTCTTATTAAGTTTTACCGATGCCGCTGTAAGCTGCGTGCCGTTTCGATATTAGGCAGAATCGGACCCAAGTTTTGGTGAATCCAATTCAGTGCTTGAATGCGGTTATGCACATTGATTTTTCTAAAGATGTTGTAAAGATGTGATTTAACCGTGTGCTCACTCACAAAGAGTTTGTCGGCAATTTGTTGATTGGAAGAGCCTGCACTGAGTAATGAAATGATCTCCATTTCTCGGTTGGTCAAGCCGCAGGCAGGGCGAAACGCATTGCTTTGATACTTACGGTAAAAAAGGATCAAACGCGCCATTAAATCTCGAGACATCCATAGCTCACCTTCCAGCAGGGCATGAATGCCTTTGCAAATGACCTCCAAGCTTTCGTTGCGATAAAAGACGCCCTTGAGCTGTGCGCAGGACAAAGCTTCCAGCGCATGATCCATATCGCGGATGTTGAAGGCGGCCAGTGAGGTTTTAGCCAAGCTATCGGGAAGTTTGTCTTGCCATTCGGGCAAGGCGTCCACACCGATATGGTCGCTATCGATGAGGATCAGCAGCTTACTTGGGATGGCGGCAGGCAGTTGGCTTCTTGGCGAGTGGATGCTCACCGTACAACCCGTGTGGTCATGTAAATAGTCGGCAAAGAGCTGCGACTGGGGGCTTTTTTCGGTGACGATGTACACCAAGCCGTGCGTCTTCTCATGTGACATTGTGGAGGCCTCGGTTGGATTGAAAGCAATCAGGTGGTACGAAGAGTGTTGCCCAATACGTCCTTTTCGTAAAGTTTTGTTATTAAAAAACATGAAGAAAATGGTAATTAAAAATTTAATTGAAATAAGATATTGATTTTAAATAAATTATTTCAATATAAAAATTATTTACCCATTTTTCTAATATACCTTTAGTTACATATTGTCGCCTTTAGCTGCGCTCTCGGTAGGCGTAAACTGATCGCCTCATGTGAGGAGGTCGCCCCTATGAATGCAGCCAAAACGCTCGTTTTAGCCAGTGGAAATTCTGGAAAATTAAAAGAATTCAATCAGTTGCTATCGCCCCTTGGGCTGGATGTACGCCCCCAGGCGGAGTTTGGTGTGCACGATGTCGAAGAGACAGGACTAACGTTCGTTGAAAATGCGCTGTTAAAAGCCCGTGAAGCGAGTCGTGTAAGCGGGTTACCGGCGCTCGCCGACGACTCAGGTCTTGAGGTCGATGCGTTGCATGGGGCACCTGGCATTTACTCCGCCCGCTATGCCGGTGAGCCGAAAAGCGACGAGCGTAACAATGAGAAACTGCTGGCAGCACTCAGTGAGTGCGCGGAAGGCCAGCGTACGGGCCGCTATTGGTGTGTCTTGGTTTATTTACGCCATGCAGAAGACCCGGTACCGGTCATCGTTCAGCGTAGCTGGGAAGGTGAGGTGCTGGCCCATCCGCGGGGTGAGGGGGGCTTTGGCTACGATCCTCTCTTTTGGCTACCTGACCAGGGCATGAGCGCGGCAGAACTCCCCAGCGAAACGAAGAATCGCTTGAGTCATCGGGGGCGTGCACTGCATGCCTTGGTCGACATTTTGAAGGTGGCGCATGGCTGAACAGTTGCCGCCACTATCGCTTTACATTCATACGCCTTGGTGTGTGCGCAAGTGCCCCTATTGCGACTTCAATTCTCACGAACCTGGCACCAACGCACTACCCGAAGCGGCCTACTTGGCCGCGTTGCTGAGTGATTTGGACGGCGATTTGGCGTTGGCGTCTGGCCGCCCCCTTCAAACCATTTTTATTGGGGGCGGTACGCCTAGCTTGCTATCGCCAACGTTTTATCGACAGTTATTCGATGGCATTCGTGAACGCCTCTCCTTTTCGCCTACGATTGAAATCACCCTGGAAGCCAATCCAGGCACGACCGAGCAGCAGCGGTTCATCGGCTATCGGGACGCTGGTATTAATCGCTTGTCGCTGGGCGTACAGAGTTTCCGGCCCACTCAACTGAGTGCACTGGGGCGAATTCATACTGGCAACGAAGCGGTGACCGCCATCGCTGAAGCCAGAGCGGCGGGATTCGATAACCTCAATATCGATCTCATGCACGGGCTTCCTCAGCAAACGCCCGAGCAAGCCATGGAAGACATCGACCAGGCACTTGCCCTCAATCCAGAACATCTTTCCTGGTATCAGTTAACCCTGGAGCCCAATACGGCGTTTTTCTCGCATCCGCCCCCCCTGCCAGAGGAGGAGGCGCTATGGGACATTCAGGAGGCAGGGCATCAGCGACTGGAGCAAGCCGGGCTAAGTCGATACGAGATATCGGCTTATGCCCGCCCAGGATGTCAGAGCCGCCATAACCTGAACTACTGGCGATTTGGCGACTACCTGGGAATCGGTGCAGGTGCTCATGGAAAGCTCTCCTACATAGACTCCCAAGGGAAATGGCAGATCGAACGGCGTTGGAAAACGCGTCAGCCCGATGCGTACTTGCGTCGTGCCAATGATCCGCGTGGCTTCGTAGCAGGCCAGCAGCTCATTGAGCCAAACGAGTTACCGCTGGAGTTTGCTATGAACGCGCTGCGCCTGACCGAAGGCGTCCCCCTAGCGGATTGGACGGCCCACACTGGCCAGCCACAGGCACGATTACTTGCGCGTTTACAAAGTGCTCAAGAAAAAGGACTTTTAATGGAAATGCCTGAAAAGCTGCGTGCATCGCCCCAAGGTCTATTATTCTTGAACGAGTTGCTGGCCTTGATGAGCGAAGAGTGACCAGCGATGGATTCGGTACTATCTCAATCATAAACAAGGAGTGAGTGATGCGTATTTCTCGACTACTGACCCCACTGGCAGCGGCGATGTTACTGGCTGGCTGCGCGACGTCCGATCCTTACGGCGGTCAAACGCAGCGCTCTAGCACTGCCATGGGCACCGGTATTGGTGCGGCGATTGGCGCGGCGGCGGGCGCTTTATCCGGTGACGGCAGCACGAGTCGTCGCGACCGCGCGCTGATCGGTGCCGCTGTTGGCGCGGCCGCCGGTGCGGGTGTGGGTGCCTACATGGACCGTCAAGAGCAGCAGCTTCGCGATAACCTGCAAGGATCGCGTATCGAGATCGACCGCCGTGGCGACGATATCGTGCTCAACATGCCTAGCAGCGTCACGTTTGGCTTCGATTCCGCCGAACTCACCTCGGATGCGCGCAGCGCCCTGAACGAAGTGGCGAATGTCCTCACTCAGTACACCGATACCCGTGTAAACATTGCCGGCCACACGGACAGTACCGGTGATGCCAGCTACAACCAGCGCCTTTCAGAGCGCCGTGCCCAGTCGGTTGGTAGCTACCTGAGTCAGAACGGCGTGTCCTCCATGCGGTTGAACACCATGGGCTATGGTGCTAACCAGCCGGTGGCAAGCAACGATACCGAGCAGGGGCGTGCGCAAAACCGTCGCGTCGAAATCACCCTGACGCCTACCGGCAACGGCCAGTAACCTCATGCGTTAATCTCGGCATTGCCGTCCAACGCCCGCTATGCTCACATAGCGGGCTTTTTTTTGTTCAACTGCTAGCGAGCTGCCATGCTGTCGTATCAACACGCCTACCACGCCGGTAACTTTGCCGATGTTCATAAGCATTTAACGCTTTACGCGGTGAGGGATTATTTATTACGTAAAAAATCAGCGATTACATATATTGATACCCATGCAGGCAGAGGGCTCTATCCGCTGGTCACGAAAGAGACCCAGCGGCTTAAAGAGTATCGAGAAGGCGTCGCACCGCTCTGGCAGGCTCGGCAGCAGTTGAGCGATCCCTTACTTGAAAAATGGGTGGCGTCGTTGGAAAGCGTACAGCCACAGTCCACAGAGCTTTCGCACTACCCTGGTTCACCCTGGTGGCTGGCTCAGGGGCTGCGTGAGCAGGACTCACTGCGCCTATTTGAGCTGCACCCTGGTGAGCACGAACATTTGAGCGGGCAAGCGCTGCCCAAACAGGCCCGACGTATTTATGGCGATGGGTTGCTTGGCTTGAAGCAGCTGTTACCGGTGGCGACGCCACGGCTGTGCGTGTTGATAGATCCGAGTTACGAGCGCAAAGTGGAGTATCAAGAGGTCGTCGATGCGGTGGCCTACAGCCTCGAAAAAGCGCGCCACGCCGTGGTGATGATTTGGTACCCGCTGCTGCCCGCTGGGCATCATGACACGTTGCTCAGCGGCCTTGAAGCGAGCGGCATTCGCAAGATTTGGCACAGCGAGCTGCTGTTACGGGCCGCGGCGGAGAGCACGCACGGCATGTATGGAAGCGGCATGGTGGTCATCAATCCGCCCTGGGGGCTGGATGAGCAGCTAGCTGCAGCGATGTCCCAGGTGACACCGCTGCTGGGGAGCGACAGCCGCTACCGCGCCAAATGGCGAGTGGGCGAGTAGTGGTAGTGAGTGGCAGCGGCTATTTGCCGATACAGAATATTTATTATCTTTTAAAAACAATAACTTGTAAATTTTTCGGAGCACTTTCGGAGTGCCGAAATCAGCCAAAATTTATACTTTTTCCTTAACTTTCTGGTCATTCAGCGTTCGATTACCCATTTCCTAACTGGGAAAAGTGGGAATTTGGGAACACAACCAGCGTTACCCCAAACACTTTTTACGCCAAAAACCGAGAAATGAAGCCTACTTGGGCACTTGAGGATAGAAAATGCCCGTAAAAGGCAGTACATTGTACTGCATAGTATCATGATGAGGTGTGCATGGCACGGTCCAAACAAGAGACGTTGTCATTTAGAACAACTTCTGAAATCAAGCAGCTTTTGAAGGTAGCTGCCGAACATGAGCATAGATCGCAAGCATCCATGGTCGAGGTTCTAATATTGGAATATGCCAAACAAAATAACTTGCTGTCTAAGAGTCAGGATGAAACGAACTCCAGAATCTATAGAAGCAACGATATATAATAACAAATGGCGTGAGCTCAAACTTCGGGGAAACAGCTATGGCTAACGGGAAAGTTCTTCGACAATTAATTAAGGCTGGAGCCAGTGGTGACACTGACGAATTCCGTCGTGCGTCTGAAGTTGTAATTAGAGATGAACGCCAGAAGCAGCATCACTTACTGGCTAATGATCTTGAACAAATTTTGTATGGCGAACATCTAAAACCCGCAAAGCGTAACGGCCGTAACATTTTACCCATTCCCCCTGTTGATAAAGAACGAGGCTTGCCCTTGTTAGATATTCGGCAGGCTCAACGATCTATTGAGGAAATAATTTTACCTTCAACTAGCCTGGCGTCGGTCGAAGAGTTGCTCGAAGAACATCGTCGAGCCGACGTACTTAGAAGTTACGGGATGAAACCATCGGGAAAGGTTATTTTTCACGGCCCGCCTGGCTGCGGAAAAACACTTGCAGCAGAGGTTATTGCTTTTGAGCTTGATCTGCCACTTGCGATTGTCCGACTAGACGCTCTGGTCTCCTCTTTTTTAGGCGAAACCGCTGCGAATCTTCGTAAGGTTTTTGAATTTATTGCAGAGCAGCCGATGGTGGTCTTGTTCGATGAGTTTGACGCAATAGGCAAGGAACGTTCAGATTCTGGAGAACATGGTGAGTTACGTCGAGTAGTCAATGCTGTGCTACAGATGATGGACGCCTATGTGGGCAAGAGTTTGATCCTAGCAGCAACAAATCACGAGCAAATTTTAGACAGTGCAATTTGGCGGCGCTTCGATGAAACAATAGATTTTCCACTACCAAATGTTGAGCAAGTACAGCAAATTCTATCGCTTAAATTGCGAGGGGTACGAAGGCAATTCGAGATAGATGAAAAGCCCGTGCTTAACCTGTTTGAAAAGCGAAGTGGTGCTGACATCGAGCGCATTATTCGTCGAGCGGTGAAACGTATGATTCTCCGAGGGCAAGAGTTTCTGACTATGAAAGATTTGAAGCAGGCCTCCTTGAAGGAAAATTATAATAAAATTTAAAAGGGATTTTATGACTTATGGCTGGTGAATTTGAGCATCTTAGCATTGAGAAAGAGCCTTTCCATAACCCAAGAAGATCTGGTCGCCCTCCGAGATTTGCCAAGCGTAGTGATTTACGAGGGCATGGTCAAAGGTTATCTGGTGCACTCTCTGCCACTACAAAAACAATCAAAGGTCAGATAGCGTCGCGCCCAGATGCATATATTTTAAAATTGAAATATGAAGACGCCTTGTCCTTCGACAAACTTGGAGTACATGGCGTAGAGTTTATTAGCCAAGAGGATAACCAAGTTTGTGTTGTATTTACCTCGGAGCAAGGGTTGGCTATTTTTTCAGATCACCTGGCAAAATTGGGCATTGATGATAATGAAATAACAGCTAGACAGCTTTTAGAGGCCATTACTGGAATTGAAGCATGGGGCGCTGAAGACAGAAAAAGTTGGGCGGTCAGGCAATATGGATTTCCAGCGGTTGATTTTTTTACGTTAGATATAGAGTTATGGCCACTAGAAGTCAGCGGAAGCCCTAAGCGCAAAGAAATCATAGCCGCGTTCGAGCAATGGCTAGTGCGAAATGGAATTAAAAAGAAAGATTCCGTGAACTTAGACAGTTTGCTTATGTACCGGGTGGATCTTGACCGGGAAGGTGCAGAAAAGCTGCTCAATCACTCTGATGTTAGGCTTGTTGACCTACCACCTCAAACAGGCATTAATTACCAAACAATTAACAAAGATATAAACCAATTACCCGACGAAATACCCTCTCCAAGCGCTAATGCCCCCAAGGTTTGTATACTCGATAGTGGTATTAACACCAATCATCCGTTATTGAAACCAGCTATTGCAGAGAGTGCTAGTTTCGTTGACGGAGAGGATGAGTTCGATGCTGCTGGGCACGGCACACAAGTGGCAGGCATAGCGTTATACGGTAATATCGAGGAATGTAATGCTTCCAACTATTGGGTCCCCCAAAGTTGGATATTCAATGGGAAAATTCTCAATCGAGATTGCGAATTCGACATTAACACTATTGAATCGACAATTATCTCTGCGGTAGAACATTTTACAGAGCTAGGGTGTAGAATTTTCAACCTTTCTATTGGTAATGAAAATTCACCATATGATGGAAAACATATTCGAGGCCTCGCTTACACACTTGATACCCTTTCTCGGAAATACGACATTCTTTTCATAGTCTCGGTTGGCAATTTCAGAGGATCAGAAGAACCTCTAATTCCGAAGGATAGTTGGCGCGAAGAATATCCTGAATACCTGTTCGGTGAGCATAATCGCATCATAGACCCCGCGCCTGCTTTGAATGTTCTAACTGTTGGTAGTTTAGCACTTCATGATGCAACAAAAGGTGACCTCCAACGTCCCGATGACATTGAACATTTATCCGCAGCTAGAGCCAATCAGCCTTCGCCTTTTACTCGGCACGGCCCCTCCATAAAAGGTGCGATAAAGCCTGAGCTGGTTGCTCACGGCGGAAATTTCGCTTCTCCGATGCGTTTTGAAGGTAAACAATGGCAATTTAAAAATGATGATCCAGGCATTCTTAGTTTGAATGCCAACTTCTTTGGGAACACTCTATTCAGTGTTTGTCACGGGACTAGCTTTTCTACCCCCTACATAACACACTTAGCAAGTAGGTTATTGTCATTTTACCCTACAGCATCAGCCAACATGTTGAGAGCTATGCTTGTTAACCATGCAGCTGTGCCTGAGGAGTGTAAAACTATTTTTTCGGATATACATTCGAAGGAGTACGCCAAAGCAAACGGTCGTCGTGAACCACATATTGATTTGGCTGGTTATGGCTTGGTTAATGAAGAAAATTTGTATCGCTCTGATGAAAACACGGTGCTGTTGATGTCAGAAGATTCGATTGCTAACGATAATTATCAGTTTTATGAATTACCTCTTCCAGAAGAATTCTTGAGAAGGAAGAAATCGACAAGAGAATTAAGAGTATCCCTGAGTTACTCTCCTGCTGTCAGAACAACTCGCCTAGACTATCGCGCCACTAAAATCCTATTCAATTTGGTGAAAGGAAGATCACTTGATGAGGTACAAAAACACTTTCATAAAAAGCATCAAAAGGAGAACGACAAGTTAAGTGATACTATATCTAGCAAATCAAATCGGACTATTTCTTCATCGCTGCGGAGCAAGGGCACTGTGCAGTGCTCTACCTGGAACTTCAAGAAGCTCTCTCCTGATTTCAAGTGGTTCGTAGTTGTTACTCGGCAAGATGCCACCAACTGGGGCGATGCGCTCAGTTCGGAATTAGAGCGCTACGCTTTAGTTGTCACTGTGGCAGACCGAGAAAATGAAGAAGCTCAGTTGTACACGCAGATTTCTCAGCGTATTGATTTGAGAGCTAAAGCACGCGCCAAAGTATGAATTTTAGCCATTGCTAAATGGTAAATTCTCGGTCAATAGAAATAGCCCGGCGACTTTGGTTCCGGGCCATCCAGAATAGCATCTGAGACTGCTATTAACGGGTCCATGCAGTCTGCTTTGATCCGAGCCCAGCTTATCCAGTCCTTGAGTTCCTCGCTGAGCTCTCCATTCCTGACCGAAGCCTGCTCTACCGCATCGATATATTGCCGTAAACGTTCGGCTTCGAGCCACTGAGTGGCGCTTACCTTCAACTCTTCAAGTTGCTCCAGTTCCTGCTTTCGGAGCTCAACCTGGCGGTCGTATCGGTCTTTTTCTGTCTGCCATACTAGGCGTCTGCGTTCCTGCTCTTCAGCTCGGATACGATGTTCTGCGATCAGGTCTAATGCACCGGCAACAACTTGATGCAGCCGTTGCTCCAGCGGAGTTTTCGGCGTATCCCCCCAACTTCTGGATGGATAACCGCCGATTGAAATCGTCAATTTTCCGGTTGGGTGGTAGTCGTAATCAGGTGGTCTTGGGTAGTGGTATCCGGTTCCCCAGCGATTCGGAGAACGTTGCCAGCGTTCAATTGCTTTTTTCTCTGCTGCGGTTACTTCATGCTTGTTCCTGGCGACATGCTCGCTGATTGCTATGGTCAACGAAGTTTCGTCCAGTCCGATCAGGGTACGACTCTTTTCACGGTCCACCCAAACCTTCATACCCTGACGTTCAAGCGCTTTTATCAGTGTGTCGCCTATCAATAATGCTCTATCGATGGCATTTCTAGTCACTTCGAAAGCAAAAATTTCTCCCGGTGCTGAACGCAGTCCTTTGTAGTTGTCCCATCCGGCTTTTTGCCTCAGTCGCTTGGATGCTTTTTTTATCAAAGGATGCGGAGATTCGAGCAGTTCTGGCACATCAACAAAGCCTATACGTTCTTGGGCTGTCGTGGCTTTTTTCCGCGAGGCATCAGGATTATTGGGGTCGTAAGTGCGTGGCCGACTGAGAGGCAGGGAGTAATTTTCAAACTCCCTGGCGATAGGAAGCGGAATTTTCTTCGGTGAATGTCCGGCGTTGATTTTTGCCCAGTACCCACGTGGCGGCAAAGGTATCTTGTGCTTGCGACAAACTTTTCCCAATGCAACACCGGATATCCCATAGCGCGGCGCAACTCTGGAGACAGGCTCTGCCCATACCTCGTTGTAAAGTGATTCTCGCGTAATTGCGGCGACGCTTTCCATAGGTAACCTCTGCTGATCAAAAGTGCCATTTTCTTTTATAGCCAAAGATATGCCTGCCCCGCCAATTTTTCGCTACGTAAGAATTTAAACTTTGTTCTTTTAGCACAAACTATTGATTTACAAAGATTATTTTTAGTTTTCCTCTTGCATATTCTCAACCTCATGAGAATATTTAATAAAAGCAGGAGGACATAATGAAAAAATTAGCACCCTTAACTACGGCAATATTGGCCGCTGCCCTGGCTGGCTGCGCGGCTACCCCACGAGCTTACAACCCAGAAGAGTCTCGGGCTTTAAACTTGGCAAGAGCCGGTGGCATCTACGATATGGATTTGCGGGATTCTGGGGATGGTACCCGCTCCTACAGTAAAGGCATGTTGGTGGCATTACTGGATCTCGCCAGCCTGGCGACTTCATTTGATGCACCGCTTCGACATCTCTCGGGTAGCCAGACGCTTTTGTTCAACGCTACTGACATCATGATGACTCCAGACAATCCGTCGGCGAGACCAAGCCTGATGGGATGGATGCCAGCGTCTTTGGCCACTTCGGAGGCTCAGGCCTATGAGCATTATGTGGATCTGGTTGACCAGGCCATCCGGCTAGCTGCCAATGATATGACGTTGAGTGCCACCAAACTCAGTAACGTGAAGACGCCTGAGATTGATGGCCATCCACTGATGCTCTGGTCCATTGAAAGCACTGAGCATGGATGCGGTGCAGGTCAATGTGTGGTTGCTTACAACATCAAAACGCCGAATCTCTGGAAGTCTCCAGCCTACGTGGAAGGTGCTGAGCCCGAAAGCTACAACATCGCGGCTAATCATCCAGAGAATTATTCTCGCCTCGTTTTCCGGCAGTCAGGTGAGCAACTCAGCTTCCCTGTGGACGAGTTCTACCGCACGGTCAGTGGTGCCTTACCATCCTGGATGGTGGTGTATTTTCCTCCCGGCACCATCATCCAGGATGGAGAACCGCTACCGTACCCTGTGCTGTACGAGCAGGGGCAGCGACTGATGTTCAAGGAGCCAGATCATGAGTGACTGGCATGATGAACTTGAGTTCGCGCTGTTGCCGCTTGAAGACGCCAAAATCGATAGCGACTGCATGACCTTTGTGATCAGCAACGCCCTGAGTGAGCAAGGCATCTTCCATCAATGTCGTATCGGATACGCAGAGGACCGACTGAGCCGAATGTCCACTGCTCCCCATTGCTGGATCGAGCTCCAACAGGGGTGGTGTATCGATCTGCGGCTCAGACAGTGGCTGGGCGATGAGGACGACCTCCCTCATGGCGTATTCCAGCCATCCAACTATCCGCGAGTTCGATATCAAGGCACTGCGTGGCTGGTTTCACGCCTGGACACGGAGGATTTGAGGGCGATGACAAATGATGCCTACAGCAAGGTGAAACTGCCATGGCTGGCCGGGCAAGCCGCTGCGGCCTGACGCCGGGCAAAACTTGCATTTTCTCTGGTTCTGGTAGCTTCGAAGTAAAGAGCTATCGGGGACTGAAACCATGGTGAGGGTGACAAAAATAGTAGCAGTGGGTCTCGCCGGGATCGGCGTTGTGGAGCTCGCCTTAAGGGGTACCGATGCAGCGCTTTACGCATGGTATCTATTGTTCGTGCTCTGGGTGGTCCTACTGCTCATTCGCTTCGCAATGGCCGCAGTCGATGCTTACAAGACGGTTTTCGCCAAGGGACCAGATGGGCAAATGACGTTTCCTGAATTCGAGAAAAAGATGGCGTCGTTCAGTCGAGGCAGTGATGAGGAGGCAACCGTCGCGAGCAACAAGGCAACTTCCGGCAATGGGAGCGATGGCGGCACAGAGGGTTTCTTCGATGACGACAGAATCAACCAGATTTATCGAGCTGACGATCCGTTCGGGGAGTTTTTCGACTCTTGAGGTGGTTCCAGATGAGTACAGATCAGAAGAACCAGCGGTTCGATCCCAGTAAGGGCCACCAGAACCACTTAAACCAGACCGGCCCGAGAGAACCACTTATAACAGACTGAGGAACCGACGATGTTTATTCGAGCCTACCTTCGGGCATCCACGCAGGAACAGAATGCGGAGCGAGCCCGGGAGTCACTGGTACAGTTCGCAGCCAACCACAGTCAGCGCATTGCGGCTTTCTATGTGGAGAACGTGTCCGGCGCTACTTTGCACCGGCCCGAGCTGATGAAGCTGATTGCAGATTCCGGCGAGGGTGACATTGTGCTGGTCGAACAGATCGACCAACTGGCTCGCCTCAAACAGAGTGACTGGGACTCTCTTAAGCAAAAGCTGGCCACCAAGCGGTTAGCCATAGTCTCTCCGGAGCTTCCAACCAGCTGGCTGGCGCTGGAAAAGAAAGACGACACTGGATTCACCGACTCCATCCTCCGGGCCGTAAACGCCATGATGCTCGACATGTTGGCTGCCGTGGCTCGTAAGGATTACGAAGACCGCCGGCGCCGCCAGTTCCAGGGCATTCATAAAGCCAAAACGGAGGGAAAGTATCAAGGGCGGCAGCCAGACCTGAAGCGCAGACAACACATCGCCAGCCTTTTACGCAGCGGCCACAGCTACAGCGAGATCCAGGAGATACTGAATTGCTCCCGGCACTTGATTGCGTCTGTCGCCAAAGAACAAAGACAGGCCGATGCTGCGGCCTGAAACCAACAAAGTGCCCTGAAAGGGCAATCAACTATTGGAGACCTGAACATGCTGAACCTATCCGCCACCCTGATCGGATTCCTGAGCTTTGTCGCAGTTGTGCTTTTTATCTGCGTTATGGCCTACCGCAATGCCGACCGATTGGAAGCGTTCTTAGAGCGCAAATTCCAGAAAAGAGCATCCCGCCACAATGGCGGTCCGAAATAGATTTGGGCCAAACCGGTGTTCTTGCCCAAAACGGGCAGTTTGGCAGCCGTGCCTTCCGCGTCGTCCATGGCAGCATAATCGTGAAGTCGATATGAGGTTATGCACATGACGGACAAAACAGCCATGCTTCCCGACAGCTTTCTCCTTTTATTGGAACAGGAAGAAAAGCGGAGGCAACAGCGGGAGGAGTCGGGGCTTCCTGCGCTAAAACTGCTTATTGACGCAGCCCACAGTGGTGGCGGCCAGGCCCGGCATATCCGGCGCTTCCTGCTGGGTCTTTATAATTCCAGTCACTGGCCATTCGAGTTGGATAGGCTGAGGACGCTGGATGCCGATCTTCAGCAAGCGGCTCTAAAAGTTTTGGCGTTGGATTGGAATGGCCGGGAGGTTCACACCTACGTGTCTGGGGGAGACGAGCTCTTTCATTCCTGGTGGGTCTTGGAATCCAGAACCTGACCGCCGGCGCTCTCCAACAGACAATCTGATTCCATCTCGCCGAGGATGTCTGCGGCTTTTCGTTTTGCAGCATCAACAAGCTCAGGTTTCTCGGATGCCAGAATATCCTCAAGAGTTCTCAATACTCGTTCCTCTTCTGCTGTTCGGACTGGCCCTCAGTAACGGAGGCATTCCATATAATGGGGCATTTTACCCGTGATCACGCCTTAAATGTCCAAGCTCGCGCCCCGCTTTCGCAGCCACTCCTTTCGCTCGCGCCAGTCCGGTAAGACCTTGTCTACCTCATTCCAGAAAGCATCAGTGTGGTTGCGGTGGTGGAAGTGGCAAAGCTCATGAACAACAAAGTAGTCGATTATCTTCGGCGGTGCCATCATGCACTTCCAGTGGAAATTCAAGGATCCGCTGCGCCCGCAGCTGGCCCAACGGTAGCCCATGTCCTTAACCCGGATTGAGCTGATTTCAACACCCACTTTCGGGGCGAAATAAGCTACCCGGTCGGCAAACCGTTGTTGTCCCTTGTCGGCATAGAACTGTTCAAAAGCAGTTCTTGCCGCTTGTGCACCACCTTGCTCAATCAAGTCACGACTGAGGCAGAAACGTCCATCTTTCAGCTTCAGAGATTCGTCCTGACTAGACACCAGACTCAGCCGATACGCACCACCCAGGTAAAGAAAGGTTTCGCCATTGACCCACTCTCGCGCCACCGCCGTGGCGTTCAAATCCTTCCACTCGGCCAAGTTTCGGTAGATCCAAAGGCGTTTACTTTCCACCAGCGAGTCCACTTGTTCCGGTGTGTAGCCCACTGGCGGGCGTACGACTATTTGCCCATTACGCTCAATAACGATATCCGTCGTTTTACGCTGGCTTCCTGGCAATAACTGATACTCAATGTCTCGGACGCGTCTTGGTATCATCGGTTTCCTTATTGATTCTCTGAGCTTTTCAGCAAGGCATCGTGACGGTTCTTAGCCAGCTTCATGATCTCGACAGCGATGCGTTCCCGGCGGGATTTTAGCTCAGAGATTCCGGTTAGGGTAAGCGCGGTCTTGATCTCGCTACGTGTCCTCTTCTGTTTATCGGCATTGTTCCAAAAGTCGATGCTGCCGATGCTGTGCTGAAGCGTATCGACAATTGCTTCCATCAGGGCTTTCATCTTCGCGTTCGCTTCCGGAGGAACAACACCATCCTCGAAGGCTTCATTGGCGATATGCTCATAGAACGTCGTCGCCTCCCTACTCATGCCAGCTTCGCCCTGTTGACGGCCCTCTACGGCTACTTTACGAAGGTTCTGCAGCTCTTCAGCCAGCTTTTCCCATTCACCCTGATGGCGATCGATCAGCTGCTCAACCTTTTCCGAAAGGCTTTTATAGAAGGCCGGGTCTTCGTCATGGTGCACGGTGCAGTGCTTGCGGATTGCGTGCTCCATCTCGCTGGCCTTGGCTTCGGCATTTCCCCCCGCGTGCGCATTGAGCTGATCGAGAAAATCCTCTGACAACAACTCCACCGGCGGCACTTTAGGATTGATCCCAAGGCTGATCAGGTGTTCGTTGATCAGATCCCGCACCTTCTGTCCGGCATCGCCTAAGCTCAACGTATCGTCTTTGTAGCGTTCCTTTGCCACCCGCTGGATGTAACCCAGTCGCTTTGCGGGAACCCGATATGGCTGGCCCGCGGTATGGGGCAGAATAATATCCAGGCTGCTAAGAAACTTTTTGAGGTAAACGTCAAAGTCCGCCCGAAGCTTTTCGTCCTTTAGCAGCTTCACTGCCTCATGGACCACAGCCGCATCATCTTCAACTGAAGGCAGCTCCCCCTCAACGAACGCCTGAATCTGCCGGACCTTGTTATCTGTAAACAGGTTTAGAAGCCGCTGGTACCGCTCCTGCAGCACCGGAACCTCGGAGGTAATGTTCTTCAGCCCACTGGCCAATTCCTGCTGTTCATCCGTAGCAGCGTACAGCGTCAAAGCCTCAGTGAGCTTGTGCGTCAGGCCAACGTAATCGACTACATAGCCCCGTTGCTTGCCCTTTTTCACCCGGTTGGTGCGCGCAATGGCTTGCAGTAGAGTGTGCTCACGGATCTTTTTGTCCAGATACATTACCTGCTCAACGGGCGCATCAAAGCCCGTAAGCAGCATGTCGCAGACCACCAGGAACGCGATGCCAGTGTAGGATTTGTCCGGATCATCGAAGGCAAAGGGTTTGCAAAAATTATCGACTGCATTCCAGGCCCTAGCCTGTCTACGGGCCTCGGTGATATAGGCTGCTTCGTTGGTGCCATCGCCGGAAATTACCACTGCTGCCTTCAGAAACTCAATTTGGCGAATTCTCTCTTCATCCGGCGCCGACTCTGCTCTCATCACCTTAAGCGTATCGGCCAAGGCCTGATGAATGGCTTTCTGGTAGCGCACTGCTGCCAGCTTGGAGTGGCAAACCACCTGCGCCTTAAAACCATTAGGAAAGATATGAGCCAGGTAGTGAGCTACCAGGTCCCTGGCAACAGCCTCGATACGCTGTTCGGCCTCCAGAATGTCGCCCGTGGCACCGTACTTTTTCTTGATAGCCAACAGTTCCTCTTCAGAGCGATCTCTGAACAGGTTTTCAAACTTTGTATCGAAGGCGTGTTTTTCGTTCAACGCGGCGTCCGAGGTTCGACCCTCATAGAGAATCTGCAACGTGGTACCATCTTCAACCGCATCCATCAGTTTGTACTTATCGATGTACTCACCGAATCGCTTCACTGTGCGTTTTTCACCGTGGCGTTCGGTAATCAGCGGCGTTCCGGTAAACGCAATGCGAGCGGCATTGGGGAACGCCTCAAAGATATTCTCCCCCAACTCGGAGCTCTGGGTACGGTGGGCTTCATCGATCATCAGCACGATGCGGGAGGAGCGATTGACTACCCCAAAGGTTTCCTTACCCGGAATCGCCTGGTAGGTACCCAAGGCCTCAGCTACGGAAATCGGCAGGCTCTGATCGGCAATCTGGAACTTATGTGCCATCACCATGTTTATGTCAGACTGGTCCGAGGCCAGATCCCAGCGAAGGGCCTGCCGACTTTCAATCACGTTGACGCGCCCGCCGATAAGCGTCGCCGTTTTGGCCAGCTGTTCTTCCAGGTCGGTACGATCATTGATCAGCACCAATTTGTAGTCATTCAGGTCTTTCGACGCCCGCAGCATGCGCGCTACAAACACCATGGTCAGACTTTTACCCGAACCCTGCGTGTGCCAGACCACCCCGCTCCTGTCTTCTGCTGTCTCGCCGTGGCGCAGGCGCTCAATAATTCTATTGGCGGCGCGGAATTGCTGATAGCGGCATACCACCTTGATTCGCGGTCCTCCGTCAGTATCCATATACACCGACGATGTACGCAGAATGCGCAGCAGGTTCGTTTTATTGAGCATCCCCTCGATCAGTCGATGCTGGGCATTCATCCCCTCAGCGTCGGAGTCATCGCGGGGCCATAGAGTTTTCCACGGGTAGAAGTGCTCTTCGCCAGAAGTGATGGTGCCATAATCGGCCTCCATACCACTGGACCGAATCAACAACAAATTACTGTGAAACAGGCGAGACTCGCCTTCCTTCAGGCCCTGGCGTGCGGTGTCTTCGCGCCGGTTCATATAACGCTGCAACTGGACAAAAGCTTCGGCCATAGGATTGGCGCAAGTGGGCCCGCCCTTCTTGCACTCCACAACGGCAAGCGGAATCCCGTTCACGAACAGCACAATGTCAGGGATGATGAACTGCTTAACACAACCGGGAGTGTCTATACGAAATTGGTTGATAGCCAGAAAGTGATTATTCGCCGGTGTATCGAAATCAATCAGTTTAACGACCGGATCCTGCTCACCGGTCTCTTCGTTGGTATCCACCTGGGCCTTGAATAGCAGCTTCTGTACCGCTTCGTTGGCTTCAAGCAAGGTGCGATTAGGTTGCCGAAGAACCTGCTCCTGCAAGTCCACAAGCTGCTTGTCGGTCAGCCAGGTATGACCGCTGGCACCCTGGTTCAGCGATGCCACTGCCTTGGTGAACACGTCGGGTAGCAACCACTGGCGAAAGCTTGCACGATGACTACGGGTCGGGTCGGATGGAATCTCCTGGCCCTGGTCGATGATCTCCCAACCAAGTGCTTTTAATTGCTGCAGAAACGGCTGCTCAACCTCCGTGTACTCACTCATTATTGTTCTTCCGATACATTCTTCACACTGCTTGCTGCAACGGAACCTGTTGCAGACGGATCAAGGCCAGTTCAAGTTTCGGAAGATCGAACAACTTAAGCTTGCGCTGGGCTGCAAAGTCTCCCTCTGGCCAGTGGCTTACACCTTTCAGCAGTGCCGCCGGCTCTGGCTCGACATGCTCTTCGGCTAACAACCAGTCTACTGTGGATAAGAGCTCCAACCCAAAGGGCGACTCAAAGCCATCAATCAAACGTGTGGTCTTTTCAAGCGCTGGCAAGTAGGCGCTGGCTTCCGTTTTCAGATACAGCGCCACCCTGTCACGCTGGGTATCGTTGAACCAGATGGTATCCAAGGGATCACTGTCGCTGATGCGCTTTTCGCTTTTCAGATAACTGCCGTCCAGTGCGTCCAGAAGATGGCGCAACCGGTCGGCGTAAGGGCCGTAATGTTTGGCCTCAAAACGCAAATCCAAGGGGTTGTCCAGACCTTCGGCCTCAATAGCTCGCTCCAGGAACCAGGCCAGTTTTTGGATTTCCAGAAAGCTGCACTCCATCCCCAGCACCCAGTAACGGCGCACCAACTCAGCAATCAGAGCGCGGGCCGGCGTCAGTTTTTCCACACCTCTCTTTTTGGCGACATTCTGATATCGGCTGGTAGGCTCATACACGACAATCTCCACATCTTCGAGATCACCGAGTGCCTGATCGATATGAGGTTTCACTTCTGCCCATTTCAGGCCACCGTTACCGGCGCCCAGGGGAGGAATGGCAATGGAGCGTACTTGATTGTCTTCGATGAAACGGCGCAGGTCGGCGAGGCCGTCGATGATCCACTCCATGCGGGACTTGGCGCGCCAATGCTGCTTGGTGGGGAAGTTAACAATCCAGCGTGGCCCCATCAGTTCGCCGGTTTCAGTGACAAACATCCGTCCAGTTTGAACCTCCCCATCCTTACACGCCTTGGCGTAGGCCACCATATTGGTCGGGAAACGCTCCTTGAACATCAGTGCGATCCCCTTACCCATCACACCAACCGTATTGACGGTGTTCACCAGCGCCTCTACGTCGGCGTCGAGTAGATTTCCGGTGGTGTAACTGATCATTGCACTCTCCCAAGAATGACCGTTCAACTCAAAAGTACCACTGAGGTATACTGTGGATATCCAATTGGACACCTAATCTGGCCGCCTGTTCTTGCAATTCCTGCTGTACCTGCGGGGTATAGCACACTGCACCCAACAGTGCCTCAATGGGCATCTGCCCATGAACCAGAGCCTCGGCCTGGTAGCGTTCGACCTTCTCCGGATCATTCGGGTCGCGCTGGAAGTTGCGCTGTTGCAACAACGGCCAGTCGATTGCATTCAGGTTTATGGGGTCATTGTAGTAATTTGCCGTCATGGTGTAAGCATGGCGGTCAGTAAAAACATAAGGCAGCCCCAGCTCTACAACCCGGTGCAAGCTAGAAACCAGAATCACGATATCCGCATTCGCAACGCGAGCAACACCGCCACGACCGGTATAGATGTTGTACAACATCGGGGAAAACGGCGTGAAGTAAAACGGCACGTAGTCATTCAGCATGCCTCCCGGTGGCAGCGGGACCGCGCGATGTGCACGACGGTTAATAAGTTCCTGGTTGCCGATGGTCACCCAATCTGGCGAACGTGCAGTGCTGTTGCCTGCGTGCAGACCATTAACCAGAATCCACGGTAGGTTCCGGCGGTGGGTTATCCGCCAGATTAGGGCCTTCTCGGGATTGAGGTTCGTGTATGCCATCAGCAGAACATGCCTCTGTTTACAACTACGTCGAGTGCCAGGTTTCGACTGCTGACCTCTTTAAGGACCTTGTCTCGCACCGTTTCATTTGGGACATACAACTTAAAAAAACCTGAAGGACTGACAGGTTCGGGCGACAAACACTCCGCCATACAGACACTTTTACAGTCTGAGTCGTGATAGTTCCTTTCCTGCATCAAATCCCAGTTAATTAGCTCAAAACCCTCTTGATAATCGTAGAATCTAAACTCCTGTCTGGCTAACGGATGCTTTGGCAGTATCTTCCAGTTATTTCCCTCGGCAAGGGCGCGCCGCACAGTAATCAAAACGAATTCTTCATTTGGCCGATCTTTTTGAACCCGCCCGTCAAAGGGGTTTCGTGAGAACCAGTGGAAAGGGACGTAGTTCTCCAGCCCATGCCCACCTCGGCCGACTAAAATCTCCGCATCGGCCACATCGTGGAATTCTTGCAAACCAGCTCGTGGCTGCAAGCCATTGTCCAAAATCGACCCAATATTATTCAGGCTTGTCAGATGATAAAGCAGTTTTTGTTCTTTTATGGTTGGCACAGATTATCACTCCTTGATAGCTAAACGGTTTCGACAGCCCGCTCTTCCTCGGATTCGACACGCACCTGGACCTCGCCGGTGAGCAGGTCGTGCATTAAGCCGGATTTTTGTTTTTGAAATTTCGCCAGTAGCAACCTGTCCTTCTCAATTCTGCAGTCTATAGAATCAATCCTTCGAGCTATCTCTAACTGCTCATCCATTGAGGTTGGCAAAGATATTATTACTCTCTGCAAATTAGTAGGGTTTATGTTTACCTGTTGAACCCCTGGGGTCGCGTAAACCCGTAAAGCATTTTGCGAAGCAACCTGACTCATCCAGTGTGAAAAATACTCAGGAAAAACAGACTCAGTTATTAAGTTCAATCTAACCAGATACGATGCAAAAGAACATTCCGGAAGTTCATCCTTCCAGATGGCGGTCTTTCCGACGTGCTCAATGGAGTTTGTCCTGTTGTACAGAACATCTCCAACGCTGAGCTTAACCTTGTATGCCTCAGGAGCTCTGCTGTATTTCATTTCCGAAACATCAAAACTATTGCTTTGAATATTGTTCATTCTGAGAACAGGGATGCCAGACGCTTTGTCGTCAAGACTAGTAGATATTCCGTACTGTACAGATTTTACGTACTTCCCAATTGGTGCAAACTCCCACTCCTTTGGAATCCATCCAATCGGGGTTTGTTGATACAGCTCAGGGGACTGTTCGCGACATGGGCGTAGTTGGCCGTCCGGGCCTATACCGCGGGTGAAAAGGTCGTGCATCAGCCCGGCCTTGATCTGCTGGTACTTATCGATCAGGACTTGCGTCTTTTCGATGGCCTGGTCAATGGTTCCCAGAATTCTGGCGATTTTATGTTGGGCTTCAATGCGAAATGAAGGGACGGGGAATGATTTGAGATCTTCTCCACCAACCGCAAGAAACGTTGAACCTTGGCTTCTACGGTGCAGATAGTGAACATTATCCGAGATTGCGTAGAGCAAGAATCCAGTATCTGCGACCTCATTGATCGCTCTAATAGCAGCAAGTCCCCGGCCGATGCAGTAACTTTGTTCACCCCAGTTCAATGTGCCAACAGGGGCTCTAACACTGATCAGGATCGATTCTGGTTTGGAAATTCTGAGAGGAGGATTACAGTATACTGCTGTCTGGGGGGACTTCCGACCGAACTCGGCACATCCTTGAAGAAATGGAAGCCCTTGCTCACTTGTATTGAGATTCACTGAGCCTGGAGACTGTCCCATCGTTATATCCGAGACATCTCCCAAGCACACCTTAACCAGGGGCTGGCCAGTTTGGGTGGCGCTATTCATATCCCAACTCCATCAGAAACGTGTGCAATTGCCGTGATGCATCATCCCGCTCGGCTTCGATCTGGCGAGCAGTGACAGCGTATTTTGTCCAGAGGTTTTCGATGCTCCTGATGCAGGCCCGTTGCTCGGCACGCAGGTAGGCACTGTAGATGCCCAGCAATCGCGTCTTGAGACGGGCAATAATCACAGTGCGGGCCTCATCGATAGAAATCTTCTTGCGAGCACTTTCAACGAGCTCATCACGCTTGCTTTCGATACCTTTGAGCGTCGCTTTCAGTGCCTTAACTTCATCTTCGAGGGCCTTATGACGGGTCAGGCTGGTTTCGATTCGCTGAGCGCTGTTCCAAGCGTGACGGCCTTGAGCCACGGCATCGCGTAGTGGTGCATTCCATTCACTGTCGAAGCCCTGCTCTTCGGCCAACTCGACAATTCGCAGACCATTTTCAAAGGTGGGATCCTTTCCGGCCAGGCCTTCAGTGCAGTAATAGCCTTTCCTGCTAGCTGGTGGCAGTTTATCGACGGCTTTCAGTTCCGCGAACAGATTAGCGGTGAGGCTTTTGATAGCTTTGAGCTGGGCCTTCCAGTCGGCAGTACGGCCCTTGAGTTCATCCTTTTTGCTTTTGACCGCGTCACCGGGCATTACACCAGTATCTTCGGTGTCTTCAAAATCATCTTCGTCCGCTGCGGCAAACAATGCTTGCAGTTCGGTCAAGCGGGCCTGAGCCTGCTCCTGTTCGGCCAGCACCTCCGGGAACTGGCTTTCCAGAATCTCGTCATCCGGAATTAATTCAGGTCCCCAGCCACTAGCGGCGATGGACTTGAAGTCGGATTTAAGGCTGTCGAAATAACTGGCCAGAGCACCACGCACCTGAAAGGGCGTGAGCAAGCCGTTATCCGCCAGGGCCTCTTCGATGCCTCGCAACAGCTGGCTGCGCATCACATAGACATTGCGCGGCCTGGCCTGCTGATTGGCGGCATCCGGTGCCAGGGCCTCGACCACTGGTAAGTTGTCATCCCACCAGGTCTCCAGCACGTCCATTACTCGCTTGTTAGCGGCAGCTACGCCCGGATGTTGGTTGATAAGCCCGGCAATCTCTCGCTTGTCTGTCAAAGTCGGCGCAAAGTCCATGTAGGCGGTATCTCGTGGAACGAACAGAGCACCCTTGAGGTCAATGTAATTACGCCAGTAGTTATCGAGACTGTCGATTTCCACAATTGGCACGCCACCGTGGAGGTGTGCGCGCACGTCATGGGGTTCCGGTGGCGGAGCGTTGTCGACGTACCGGCGGATGTTGCAGTTGAATCCTTCCTCACGTAGCTCAGCGAAAGGTACCGGGCGGGCATAGCCCGCAATCTCCTGCCCCTGACGATAGGCGTAGATAATTTTATCGATATCTTCAGGACGCAGATGATTCTGGGCTTTGCCTTCACGGTATTCGCGATCGGCATTTATGAATAAAACTGAGTCACGCTCCCGGGCACCGGCCTTGTTCAGTACCAGAATACAAGCGGGAATGCCTGTACCGTAGAACAGGTTGCCGGGCAGTCCGATCACAGCCTCCAAGTAGCCCTGCTCGATGAAGTACTTACGCGCCTCTCGCTCCTCACCGCCACGGAATAGCACACCGTGGGGCATCACCGTCGCCATACGGCCATCGTGCTTGAGCACAGAGAGCATGTGCTGAACGAACATCAGATCAGCTTTCTTGCCCTTCTCTGGCATCATGACCGGAAATCGCCCGGTGAACTTGAGGTCTTTCTTGATGTAGTTCTGGCTAAAGGGAGGATTCGCGACCACCCGATCGAACCGCTTTAATTCGTTGTTCTCGTCAAGGTGCTGTGGCTCACGAATGGTATCTTCCTGGCGGATATCAGCGTGAGAAATGCCATGCAACAGCATGTTCATCTTGCAGATCGACCAAGTGGTGCCGATCTTTTCCTGGCCATACAACGCCAACTCCCGGGCATCGCCACCTTTTTCCCGCAGAAAGTCGCGCATCTGGATCAGCATGCCGCCAGACCCAACAGTCGGGTCGTAGACGCTCATGCCTTCTTCCGGATCGCAGATTTCAGCGCACAGTCGAACCACTTCCCAGGGAGTGTAAAACTCACCGGCTTTTTTACCGGCGGAATCGGCAAAGTATTTGATCAGCCATTCATAGGCGGCACCGAGAAGATCCGGAAACTCGAAATCCTCATCACGCAGGGGGATTTTCTCGAAGTTCTGAACGAAGTCAGCAAGAGTGTCATCATCCAGAGTACGCTGGCCGATTTTGCGGTTGAAGTTGATGCCGCTGAGCACGTCCTGCAGAGCATCCGGGTTGGCGTCTTCAATTGCGCCAAGTGCTTTGTTCAGGGCAGAACCTACGTTCTCTTTGACGTGTTTGAGAGCTGGACGCGGCACAGTTTTGGTCTGTATTTTGCCGTCCTCATCCTTGACCGCCTCGCCTTTCTCATTCTTTACAGTCACGATCTCTTCCCAAGACTCGTTCCATCGGGCACTTGGTGGCACATAGAAGTACTTGCCCGAATAATGATCCGGGTCGACCAGTTCTCCCTCGATGTCTTCCTCTGACATGCCTTGGGCCTTGAACTGTTTACGCAGTTCATCCCGCCGTTGATCGAACAAATCACTGGCACGCTTGAGGAACAACATGCCGAAGATGTATTCCTTGTATTCGCTGGCATCCATGCTGCCGCGTAAGTCGTCGCAGGCGCGTAAGAGCAGGGATTCGAGATGGGAAAGCGTCAATTTCATCGTGAAACCTTGGTATTCATCGGACTGCCTCTGCGCTCTGTGGCATAACCAGGGGCGAGGACAGCGTTTGAGCATTGTTTAAGTGTTTCGTGGTTCCGCAGCCACAGGTGATACTCGTAGGCGGGTAACCGGTGATCCGAGCTACAGTCCACATTCCAATGGCGCAGGAGGTAGCAGGCACGAGCAGCTCGAATGGCGACTCGCCGCACCGGCTGCGTAGTTTGTGAAGAAGTGTCTGCTCGGTCCATATTGAAGTCGAGCGCAATGGCCTTGGGATGATCGTGTCCCGGATGAGGTACTAACTCTAGAGTGAGCTGTTGGTTCCACTCAGTGTCTGCGGCTTGCAGTTCGGCAGGGGCTATCTCGGTATGGTCGATACGTATGTCAGTGATGCGGGTGCAGACAAAATCACGGAACTGACTGCGCTTACGGCAGTAACCGCGTACGTGCCAACGCTGGCCATTGTTGACGATACTATGCGGTACGATCACCCGTTGGCTACCGCCAGAACTGAGAGATATGTAGATAAGTTTGACAGCTTGCCCCTGACTGATGGCTCTACTCAGGGTAGCCAGGGTGTCTCGCGGTGGCGCAATCAGATCGGGGGTATCCTCGCAGAATCCCGACACTTCCCGGGGTGAAGTCACCCCATCGCCAAAGCCATGGGCCAGCGTGTTGAGGGCCGTCTGGCTGTCATGAGGGAACAAGGGCTTGAAGTGGCCTGTTCGATAATAACGCTTGTTTTCGTGGCGTAAGACCAAATTCTCCGGGGCGAGCTCGCGGTAGAGGGTAAAATCTCGGGTACCAGAAGCCACTGCCGTACCGAAATGTTCCATCAACTCGCCACGGGCGATAGAGCCCTGATACTGAAGCCGGAAATCAATATAGGCCAGACGCTCGCGTTGAGCATAGGCGTAGTTGTCTAGTTTTGATGCGGGCTCAGCGAACACCTGTAGGCACCTTCATGCGGTGGGCGATGGCTAGCTACCTTAGAGTATCCGCTGTAATGTAGCAATCATTTTGATTCTTTCTTCAACAAGCTAGACGTCAGCTGGTATCAGACCTTCCAGCTCCAATTCATCCATATCGCAAGCAAGCTGGAAGAGCGCTGCTTCATTAGCTTGGCAAAGCTTTCGAATCTGTACCTGATTGGCGTTTGCACGTCGTAGCACCTCGAAGCCCTTTTCGGTCGCCTCTATTACCGGTAGCTCCCAGTCATGAGCTCTTGAAAATGCTCGTTTGTGGTAACGGTACTGTCCTTCTCGGGGAATGTAGTGGCTGATCACCCGGTGCTTTCCGGAACCATCGTTCTTCCGCTTAAATTCGTTGTAAAACCAGAACATCTCAAGCTTGTTGTCGCGCAGTCTCGCCCTGCAACCGTAATGCCCCGGATAGCCGGGAGTGCTAACGCCACGATGTTTCCGGTTCTGAGCCCAGAAAAAATCACACCAGCGTTGTGCTATGTAAAAGTACCGGTGCTGTTCGAGAATCGTGTTCTTGTATACAGCCCGGAGGAATAGTTCAGAATCGCTATAGGCCTGAACTGTCAGTTCTTCATGATCAACACCCTCATGCCGAGCAGCTCTTCTCCAGGCAGCTGAGACTTCTTCAATCTGTGTGTTTTGATTGGTTGGTTTCATCATAAGGTGCTCCGTTTGTAATCACGGAGCAAATGTTATCCAACCGACGGCTTCAGGATCCTATCCGTTCTTTCCCTTTTTGGGCGCATAGAACGCCTTCAGGTCTCTGACTCGGGCGGAAAAGGGCCGAGACTTAGCCAGTTTCTCTCCAGATAACCTATCTGATGGGGGACCTGAGTCAGTCATTCCCATAACTACAGAATTATGGCAAAAGAGCGGACGCCCATACCTCCCCCTTTTATGGGGGACCTATCATTATGACCAGTTGATCCGGCAGGTCTCCTGAACATTTTTGAGTGTTGGGGTGGGAGTCGTTGATGCGAAAGATTCATCACAAAGGTCTGTTGCGAGACCCGAAGCTGGCTGCAAACTCTCATTCGCCATTCAGCGAAAGCAACGAGCCTCGAAAGGGACTCCGAAAAGACTCCCTAGAAAAAATTGTTGAGCACTGTGCTGTGCGAACCTTTAAAACTACTTGATCACAGTTCACTGAGGATCTCAGCGCATCAAAAAATGCAACTGATACCGAACACTGACTTTCACATGTGAAAGTCACACAACAGAACGGATCGAAAAATATACGAAAAACGGAAAAATCAGGGAGAAATGCCAGGGTTTTATTGTTACGGCTTCCCTTGTCTCGATTTTTTTAATTTTATTATCAGTTAGTTAAAAGACAGCCCCGCCTTTACGCCCTTTAAGAGCAATTCCACGGTTCTCCCCCAAGACGAATATTTCCGATGATTGCTCCCGGCAATCAACAAACGAACGGGAGTAGCCATGACGAAACAATTAAACGCCACCACCGAGCGCCTGCTGACATATGAGGAGGTTTGTACGGTTTTGAAAACGTCGCAGGCAACACTGCGCCGCTATGTAAAACAAGGCCGGTTTCCGGCACCAGTAAAGCCCAACCCCAGTGGCAGGGCTGTCCGCTTTCGCTACCAGGATGTGAAGGCTTGGCTGGACAAGCTGTGAGAGGAGCGGGCTGATGCAATACAAACTTCAAGAAGACGGGCTCTATGCTTTATCAGGTGACCACTGGCAGCGTGTAGGCGGTTGGATTCAGGTAATGGCTCGTACCAGATTAACCGACAAACGGCACGGGCATGGAGCGTTGCTGGAGTGGCAGAATTTCGATGGTGTGAAGCTACGCGAGGTCGTCTATGCTCGAGATCTCAACAGCGATAATGCCCGGCAGGTGCGAGATATGCTGGTTGATACCGGTTATCCACTGACACCCGGGCAGGCAAGCTGGAGCCGGCTTCAGCACTATCTGTTGGAACAGATGGCTCTGGCCGAACCGGCGACGGTGGTTAATCGAACTGGTTGGCACGGTGCGGTATTTGCTACCAGTAACTGGACGATCGGCTGTGCTGACGAGCCGCACCATTTTGTAGGCCAGTTATCAGGTTCTCCAACGTTAGAGGAGTCCGGCAGTCTCAGCGACTGGCAGACTTATGTCGGTGAGCTATGCCAAGGCAACCCATTAGCGATATTCAGCATTGGAACGGCGCTGGCTGCGCCACTGATTGCGTCTGCTGGTATGGAAAATGGCGCCATCCACCTGGTTGGAGCATCGTCGACTGGGAAAACGACCTTGTTGCAATTGGCGGCCAGCGTCTATGGGAGCAACCGCTATGTCCGCAGTTGGATCTCAACCAGTAACGGATTAGCGGCAGTCTCTTCAGAGCACAACGACATGCTGCTGCCGCTGGATGAAATCGGAATGGCCCGTCCGGAGGACATCGATACGGCCATATACCAGATCATGAACGGCTCAGGGAAGCTACGCGCTAACGTTTCCGGCGAGCTGGCCACGACCTCACATTGGCGAACGCTGGTGTTGAGTAGTGGAGAAGTCTGGATTGCAGAGCTACTTCAGCAGATCGGTAAACCGTTACGCGCTGGTCAGCAGATACGCCTGGTGGAGCTCCCAGTGTTTGGGACCTACGGTGCGTTCGACGAACTACATGGTCACAAGCATCCTCAACAATTTGTGGACGAACTGAAGTCTTCTTGTCAGCGCTACCACGGCGCTGTCATTCGGGAGTGGGTGTCATTGCTGACCGAGCGTCATGACGAGCTGAACAGCTACCTGAGTCACGAAATTGGTCGCCTAAGCGGTATTTGGACACGAGACCAGATGGCATCGCAGGTGCAACGGGTCATCAGGCGGTTTGCGCTCATAGGGGCGGCACTTTGTCTCGGTAGTAGGAATTTCATTCTCCCTTGGAGCGAGGAAGAGTCCTTGGCAGCCGTCCACCGAACCTTGAAGGCTTGGCTGGATAATAGAGGCCACTCCAGAAATTCGGAGGAATTCCGGCTTCTCAAAGCGCTGGAGCGGGCCATGAAAGTCTGGGAGCGCAGTCTCAGTGATATTGAACAAGCGAGTGGCCAGGGGGGAGCTGGTTTTCGACGCTTACACGAGGGACGCGAGTTGTGGTTGATCTATAAATCGCACTTCCTGAAGCGGCTCGGGCTGCCGACCCATTACATGAGGGAAGTGGAGGTGCTGTTACAGCGTGACTGCCTGGTGAGTAATGAGCGCTCCCGTGGGACCTACAAAACCAGGGTCAACGGAGATTTGCAGCGGTTCTTTGCGCTCAGGCCTGACCAAGTTAGGCGGCAACTTGAAGAACTGGAGAGAATTGAGCATGAGGACTGACACGGTGTTCCCAATTTCCCAGTTTTCCCACTTTGGTTATGGCGGTGTAGGGGTAGAGCTATGACAGAAAAAGAGATGTTACAGCGAGTATTGCAGGACATGATGGTCCTCAAAAAAATCATTTTGGACCATATTAATGGTAGCAAGGCCCCGGAGGCCGACAAGGAGATCATGAGCCTTGAGGAGTGTGCGGAATACACTGGGCTAAAGAAAAGCACCCTGTACCAGCTAACCTCCCAAAAGAAGATCCCTCATTTCAAGCCAAACGGCCATCGGATCTTTTTTCGCCGCGCAGACATCCTGAAGTGGCTCCAGTCCAACAGGATCGCGACGGCGGACGAGATCGAGCAGTCGGCTGCTCAGCACCTGGTGAGCCACCGAAGACCAGGACGGCGGAGTGTTTGATGTGAGGCAGGTGTATAGAGGGGCTCTGAAAGCCCCTCTCATCACCTAGGCTGCACATTCCCCAACCCCGTCCAAAGACTCCTCAAATATGTCAGGAAAACTCCTCATGGCCTCTGTGCGGCGGGTTTCGAGTATATCGGCATAGATTTCGGTGGTTCTCAGCTCACTATGGCCCAGAAGTCGCGACAGTGAGTAGATATCCACACCCCTGGCCAGTTGATTGACCGCAAAGGTATGCCGTCCGGCATGGAAAGTGACATTCTTGGTGATTCCTGCCCGCATGACCCACTGCGCTAATGCAACGTTGGTGTAGGAGTCATACTTCAGACCCTTGAATACCCTATCACCTGGCTTACCGCGATTCTCTAGGTTCAACAACCTCACCGCTGAGTCTGGAAGATCCAGGTATTGCAGTGAGTTCCCGGCGTTCACCAGCTTCTTCTGCCGAAAAATGATGCGGTAGTGGCCATCGGTGAATTCCTCTATCTCACCCCAGACCAGCTTGTGGATGTCTGACCAGCGAAGGCCTGTGGTGCAGGAGAACAGGAAAGCCCGCCGCAGCACGTCATAACGGCATTCGGCTTTGGTTAGAGCCCGTACCTCTTCCAGGGTCAAGTAAGTGCGTTTCGTGTTTTCCGGCTTGATGGACTTGACCTGTTGAACCGGGTTGTCGCGGACAATGCCATCCCGATAGGCTTGGTTGAGTGCTGCCCGAACCTTGTTGAAATAACTGCTGGTGGTGTTCTTGGCTAGTTTGGTACCGGATTTGGTGGTGGCCTCATGCAGAAGGTAGTGCCGGAACCCCTCCAGGAATCGCTTATCGACTTGTTCAAAGGTCAGTTCAGACAAGCCATGGTAGCGGTGCAGGTGGTGACGGGTGGAGATCCAGATCGAATGGTTGGATTTGCTTCCGGAAGCTTTCTCGTCAGTCAGCTGGTCGAAGTAATCGAAGAAGCTGGCAGAAAGCTTGGTCCGATCATCCAATCCATGTCGTGACGACTCGATTTCCAACAGCCGTTTTGCCCGGATGGCCTCAGCCTTCTGATTCACGGTCTTGTTGTGCTCGCGCTCCGCCGGAAGTCGAGGTTTGTCGTAGAGGAACAGGTTCAGGGGCTCATACGAGCGCTTCTGCGCCCGAGAACCGTTCTGGCCTGTCTTGGAACCGTGATAGTAGACCAGTCGCAAGGCACGGTGGCCGTTCTTGTCTGGTTCGCGTTTCTGGATAGTGATTTTCATGTTTTGCTCCTTTTGTGCTCCGAGTGCTCCGAAAACTTATACTCGGAGCACACACGGAGCAAGAGGGGGCAAAACGGATCAAATTGCCTGCAAAGAAATAGAATAAATTTCTTTATAAAACAATGTCTTATTTGTATTTGGTTGGATGCTTTTCGATCTTTTTGGCCATTTTACTTCCCGATGCAGAAGCTGCCAAAAATTTTGCCAAGCAGATCATCGGCGCTAAATTCACCGGTGATCTCTCCCAGCGCTTGCTGTGCGTCTCGCAGGTCTTCGGCGAGAAGCTCGCCAGCGCCGTAGCCATCCAACTGGGCGCGGCCGGTATCAAGGGCAGCCATGGCGCGGTCAAGGGCATCCAGGTGGCGGCGGCGGGCGGAGAAGCGGCCCTCCGTCGTTGCAGAGAACCCCATGACGTCTTTTAAATGCGTTTTCAAACTGTCCACACCCTCTCCGGTTTTTGCAGACAGCCGAACAATGGGAGTGGCTGTGGATAAGTCAATGCCCGGCGTTTCGGCACTGGCATCAATTTTATTACGCACCAGGGTAAGCCTGCTTTGATCGGGGAGGCGCTCCACGAACTCAGGCCAGATGCTCATTGGGTCGGTAGCCGCTGTGGTGGATGCATCCACCATGAGCAGTACTCGGTCGGCCTTTTCGATCTCTTCCCATGCCCGGGCAACACCGATTTTCTCTACCGCATCGGGCGTATCACGCAACCCGGCAGTATCGATGATATGCAGCGGCATGCCGTCTAGGTGAATGTACTCCCTCAGTACGTCACGAGTGGTGCCCGCGATGTCCGTCACAATAGCCGTATCCTGCTCGGTCAGTGCGTTCAACAGGCTCGATTTGCCCGCATTGGGGCGCCCTGCGATCACCACGCTCATGCCTTCACGTAGCAGAGCGCCCTGCCCAGCGGCTTTGCGAACGCCAACCAGCGCTTGCTGAACACTCTCCAGATGCGTGGCGACATGGCCATCGGCGAGAAAGTCGATTTCCTCCTCAGGAAAATCGATGGCGGCTTCCACGTAAACGCGCAGTTCGATCAGCCGCTCCACCAGGGCGGAAACCCGCTGTGAGAACTCGCCCTGTAACGAGCGCACGGCATTTTCAGCGGCAGAGCGGGAGGTGGCATCGATCAGGTCGGCAATTGCTTCCGCCTGTGCCAGATCCAGCTTGTCGTTGAGAAAGGCACGTTCTGAGAACTCCCCAGGCCGGGCCAGGCGAGCGCCTAGCTGCAGGCAGCGCTCAAGCAGCATATCCATAATGATGGGGCCGCCGTGGCCTTGAAGCTCCAGCACGTCTTCACCGGTGAAGGAGTGGGGGCCGTTAAACAGGAGCGCGATGCCCTCGTCAATAATGCCCTCAGCGCCGTGAAACGGACCGTAGTGGGCGTAACGGGGAGCAGGGCAATCACCCAGTATCTCAGCGGCTATCGAGCGGCAGGCGGGGCCTGATACGCGAATGATGCCCACACCGCCACGGCCAGGTGGGGTTGCCAAGGCGGTAATGGTGTCTTGGGTATAGAGTCGGTCGGCCATGACGCTTCCTAAAGACGAAAAAGGGAGAGTGTATCGCGATGGCGCTCATGATGAGCACGTTCGCCCTAAAACGCCAGACCCCCGCAAAGGCGGGGGTCTGGGAGTAGCAGAGGAGAGCGATTACTTGGTTCGCATCCCTTTGCCGACGCTTGGGTCATTCTCGATGCTGCGCGTAATGAAGTACTGCTGCGCCACCGAGATGATGTTGTTGACCACCCAGTAGATGACCAGACCTGCCGGGAACCACAGGAAGAAGAAGGTGAAGATGATCGGCAGCATCTTCATGATCTTCGCCTGCATGGGGTCTGGCGGTGTCGGGTTCAGCATCTGCTGAACGAACATCGAAATACCCATCAGAATCGGCAGGATGAAGTAGGGGTCTTTCACCGAGAGATCCTGGATCCAGAACATGAACGGCGCGTGGCGCAGCTCGACGGATTCCAGCAGCATCCAGTACAGGGCGATAAATACCGGCATCTGTACCAGAATCGGCAAACAGCCACCCAGCGGGTTGATCTTCTCTTTCTGGTAGAACTTCATCATCTCTTGAGACATTTTCTGGCGGTCGTCGCCATACATCTCTTTGAGACGCTGCATCTCTGGGCCCAGTTTGCGCATACGCGCCATGGACTTGTAGGCCTTGGCAGACAGCGGGAAGAGCACCAGTTTTACCAGCACGGTCAGCAGAACGATCGACCAGCCCCAGTTACCGACGATGTCGTGGATCTTATCCAGCAGCCAGAACAGCGGGTTGGCAATGAACCACAGCCAGCCGTAATCCACGGTGAGCTTAAGGTTCGGTGCGACTTGCTCAAGGTAGTCCTGAACCTTCGGACCCATGTAGAGCGTAGCACTCAGCGTAGCTTCACCCTCGGCGGCCACGCTGCTGGTAGGGCCAGCAAAGGCCACTACGTTACGATCACGAGAATCGGTCGTTACGTAGTAGAGGTTCTGCTGGTTTTGAGCCGGTGCCCAAGCCGATACGAAGTAGTGCTGGATCATCGCGATCCAGCCCCCTTGGGCCTCGCGATTGTCGAAGTTACGGCTTTGAATCGTATCGAAGTCGATCTTTTCGTAGCGCGCTTCTGGCGTAGAGTAGGCCGCCCCTAGATAGGAGTTCATGCCCATGGCCACACCGCTGGACGGATCCGGGCTGTTATCGCGAGCCAATTGGCCAATGAAGCGAGCGGTAACCGGGGCTTCGGTGTTGTTGGCCAGGTAGTAGCTCACGTTCACGGCATAGCTGCCACGATCAAACGTGAGGCGCTTGATGACATCGACGCCATTCACGTCGGCCGTCAAGTCAACGCTGAGCTGCTCTTCGTCATCGCCGAGGCGATATTCGTTACGCTCGGGCGTGAAAGCGATGCGGCTTGCTTGGCCATCCAGCTGCAGGCCAGAGCGGGCGACGTAGCTGCGCGTGGCGTTGTCCGACAGCAGCACGTAGTTGCGGTCGGAATCCAGCGTCAGCTTATGCTGCGGCAAGGCCGCGTAGACGATATCGCCACCGAAGGGGTCGATACGGACATCCAGGACATCCGTGGTGACCGCAATGAAGTCACGGCTAGCGGTGTCGCTCTGCTCGTCGCCAACGCCTTCACTGATGGCGTTATCCGGTGCGGAGGTACTGGGGACGGAAAGATCGTTACTAGCGTTCTCGCTCGCAGGTGTCCCATTGCTGCTTTGGGTGATCTCTGGCGTCGAGTCGTAGGTGGTCTGCCCGTAATCCTGATTCCACTGTACAACCAAAAGGTAGGCAAGCACTGCCAGTGGAATCAGTAATAAAAGTCGTTTTACGTCCATGAGGGTTCTGCCCGATGGGTGGTGAACATGCTAATGGCGCAGTGTCATTTACTCGACCCATGACACACGAAAGCCTGCCAAGCGGCAGGCCGAGGTCGAGCGGCGAGGTGTGTCGTCAAGCGTCACGTGTTACGCCATGAGGCGGGGGAGGTGCAGACACCGCCTGTGCGTCGCGCTGAAGCCGTTTCCACATGCCGTGTAGCTGGCGGGTGAGCGTTTCGTTATCGACATCCTGTACGCCCCGTTTTGCCAATATCACGATATCCACAGAGGGTAGGTGATCCTGACGTAGGCGAACGGATTCCCGAACGAGTCGCTTGAAGCGGTTACGATCCACAGCGAGCTTCACATTTTTCTTGCTGACCACCAGTCCAACGCGGGGGTATCCCCGAGTACTCATGCGCGCTAGCGCCATCATACCTTTGCCATGAACTTTGAGGTCGGCTTGTTCAAACACGTGACTAAAGTCCCCGGCAGTTAGCAAACGTAAGCACCGGGGAAAGCCTTGAGGCGACACACGCAATCCGAGATCAGGCGCTCAGACGCTTGCGGCCTTTGGCACGGCGGCGTGCGATCACGGCGCGACCGTTTTTGGTTGCCATACGAGCACGGAAGCCATGCGCGCGCTTGCGCTTGAGAACGCTGGGTTGAAAAGTGCGTTTCATAACTCGTTATTCCCACGTGGTTTAGGACGGAAAGTGAATTCCAAAAGACCCGGTCCAGTGAGGAACTAGCCGGGGAGTTTCAATTCAAGACCGGAAATTGTAGAGACTTCCCGCGCCGGGTGCAATTTTTCCTTGCATAAAAAGCGTGAAAAAGGCAATAGCGGCGCGGCTTGACGCCCACCACTCGTTTCCATGCATCACACTACTATTACTAATGAAGTTATTTAAAACCTACTGTTATTAATAGTGGGGATACTATTTGTGGATAAGTCATTTTAATATATTTTTATCAACAGCTTGAAGGGATAAAAAATCTGTGCATAAGCATCGAATAACGCGCGAATAAACTGTGAATTTGGTGTGGCCAAGCAGAGACATCTTGCCCAAAAAGAGGCTTGTACCCATGACGTCACCGGGTTTTCCTAAGAGCTTATGGTAAGTTGTCCACAGGCGAAAAAGAGCCGCTAGCCCGTGTGGATAACCGTCTCGTTGGGCGCTACAATGGTCGGCCGTTTTCAACCGATGGTGAGATGAGTGTCACTCGCGCTTTGGCAACAGTGCCTGGACTACCTGCAGGACGAACTGAATTCACAGCAGTTCAATACCTGGATACGTCCGCTGCAGGCAGAAGAAGGAGAGACCAATGAGCTGCGCTTGTTGGCGCCGAATCGCTTTGTGCGCGACTGGGTGAGTGATAAGTACGCCAAGCGTATTAGTGAACTGATGCGCGAGCTGGCGCCCTCCAAGCCTCCCAAAGTCAGCTTGACGGTGGGTAGCCGCCGGGCCGCAGCCCCCGCCCCTCAGCCTCGCGATCTAGGTCATCCGGTGTCAGCTGCACCGGCGCAGCCAGCGTCGCCTGCAGTGCATACGCCGCCCCGGGGAGACATCGCCGACGAGCGTGAAATCGATCAACTGCGTGAAGAGAGCGCCGCCAATCGACGCGGTAATGAGCGTCAGGTTCAAGTCGAAGGCAGCTTGAAGCACAATAGCGGCCTGAATCCCAATTTCACGTTTGATACTTTCGTGGAAGGTAAATCTAACCAGCTGGCCCGTGCGGCGTCCCGCCAGGTGTCGGAAAATCCTGGCGGTGCCTATAACCCGCTGTTTTTATACGGTGGCGTCGGCTTGGGTAAAACGCACTTGATGCACGCTGTGGGCAATGCGCTGGCAGGTCGCCGGGAGAATGCTCGCGTGGTTTATCTCCACTCTGAGCGCTTCGTGGCCGACATGGTGAAGGCGCTACAGCTCAATGCGATCAACGATTTCAAGCGTTTCTACCGCAGCGTCGATGCCCTCCTGATCGATGACATTCAGTTTTTTGCCGGTAAAGAGCGCTCCCAGGAAGAGTTCTTTCATACGTTCAATGCGCTGTTAGAGGGCGGTCAGCAGATGATCCTGACCTCTGACCGCTACCCAAAAGAGATCAGCGGCGTCGAAGAGCGTCTGAAGTCGCGCTTTGGCTGGGGGCTCACCGTCGCCATCGAGCCGCCGGAGCTCGAAACCCGGGTAGCGATTTTGATGAAGAAGGCCGATCAGGCCAAAGTGGATCTGCCACACGATGCTGCCTTCTTCATTGCCCAGAAGATTCGGTCTAACGTGCGTGAATTGGAAGGCGCGTTGAAGAAAGTCATTGCTGACTCACACTTCATGGGTAAGACCATCACCCAAGATTTTATCCGTGAGTCGTTAAAAGATCTTTTAGCGCTGCAGGATAAGCAGGTGGGGGTGGATAATATTCAGCGCACGGTGGCTGAATATTACAAAATCAAAGTGGCGGATCTGCTTTCCAAGCGGCGTTCACGCTCGGTAGCGCGCCCCCGACAGGTCGCGATGGCGCTGGCGAAAGAGCTCACCAATCATAGCTTGCCAGAAATTGGCGATGCGTTTGGTGGCCGTGATCACACCACCGTGCTGCATGCCTGCCGCAAAGTAAAAGCGTTGCAAGAAGAGAATGCGGATATTCGCGAGGATTACAAAAACCTTCTTCGTCTGCTAACCAGTTAACCTTTTTCGTTTACGCCTGCCAAGCGGCAGGCCTTTCAGGATAGAAAACCGGAGTTTCGATGAAATTTACCATTTCCCGAGAGGCGCTGCTTCGCCCGCTGACTCTGGTGGCGGGCGTAGTAGAACGGCGCCAAACGCTGCCTGTGCTCTCTAACGTACTGATTCAAGTAGAAGGCGACCAGGTCGCCCTGACCGGTACGGACCTAGAAGTTGAACTAGTAGGCCGCACGGTCGCCAGCCAAGTTGACCAAGCGGGCGCTGCTACGGTGCCGGCTAGAAAGCTGATGGATATCTGTAAGTCGCTGCCCGATCAGTCCGACATTCAACTGGCGGTCGAAGAAGGGCGTGCGGTTTTACGTAGCGGTCGTTCGCGCTTTACACTTTCTACACTTCCTGTGGCAGAGTTTCCCAATATCGAAGATGCCGACGGAAGTCAGGAGCTTAGCGTTCCCCGTGGCACGTTAAAGCATTTGATCGAGTCCACCTCCTTTGCCATGGCTCAGCAGGACGTACGTTATTACCTCAACGGCATGCTGCTAGAGATTCAGAGCAACCTGCTGCGCACGGTCGCCACCGACGGGCACCGGTTGGCGATGTGCTCGCGTCCTATCGAGGTCGCGGTCAGCCAATCCCAAAAGCTGATCGTGCCTCGTAAAGGTATTTTGGAGCTGTCCCGTCTTTTGGATGACAGTGACGAGCCGGTTAGTCTGACGCTTGGCGCTACCCATGTACGCGCCCATACGGGAGACTTCACGTTCACGTCGAAGCTGATCGACGGCAAGTTTCCGGACTACGAGCGCGTGGTGCCGCGTAATGGCGACAAAGTACTCATCGCCGAGCGTGCCGAGCTTCGTCAAGTGCTGTCGCGTACCGCCATTCTCTCCAACGAAAAGTACCGCGGGGTGCGCCTCTACTTGGAAGAAGGCAACCTCAAGGTCATGGCCAATAACCCCGAGCAGGAAGAGGCCGAAGAGAACGTCGCCGTGGAGTACAACGGTAGCGCCATGGAAGTGGGGTTCAACGTGGGCTATCTGGTCGATGTGCTCTCCGTGCTGGACGAAGAGCGGGTACAGATGACCCTAGCCGACCCCAACAGCAGTGCGCTGCTGGAAGAGCCAGGCGGTGGCGATGCGCTCTATGTCGTGATGCCGATGCGCCTGTAACGCACGGAAGGGAGTTGAAGAACGGCGCTTCTGCAACCAGAAGCGCCGTTTTCGCATAGGGCACGTCTGGCGATTTGAACGGTCTTACAAGGTGCATTGACGGATGAGCGTGACACAACTCACTTTTCAGGGGCTGCGTAATTTAGCGCCGGTCACGCTTCATCCCTCATCGCGTATTAACGTGATCCATGGCGTCAACGGCAGCGGAAAGACCAGTCTGCTAGAGGGCATTCATATCCTCGGCATGGGGCGTTCCTTTCGCACTCGCCAGCTCAAAAACGTCATCCAATCGGACGCCCCCTATATGACGCTGCACGGCCGTTTGGCAGGGGATCCCGAGGTGACCCTTGGCGTGAGGCGTATGCGCGCTCAGCGTGAGCTGGAGCTACGCCTGAGGGGAGAGAAGGGCGTGAGGTTAGCCGAACTCGTCGAGGCCATGCCGCTGCAGCTCATCAATCCAGATGCGTTTCGTTTGCTGGAGGGGTCGCCAGCAGGGCGTCGTGAGTTTTTGGATTGGGGTGTGTTTCACGTGAAACACCACTTTCTGGATGCTTGGCGTCGGACCCGGCGTGCGGTGAAACATCGGAATGCGCTTCTCAGGCGTGGTAGAATAGTTCCCAATGAAATAGCGGTTTGGGAGCAAGAGTTAGCACTCTGGGGCGAACAAATGAATGCGCTTCGCCAAGCATGGTTCAGCGAATTTCTCCCCGTGTTCGATAAAACTCTGAAGACGCTATTGCCGCTACCGGGATTAACGTTGCGCTATGCCCGCGGCTGGGACAAGCAGCGCTCGTTGGCAGAGGTGCTGCACGATAGCCGCGATACGGACCAGCAGATGGGGTTTACCCAGCAAGGCCCTCAGCGTGCGGATTTGCGCATCCGGCTGAATAAACAGCCTGCCATTGAGGTGCTTTCCAGAGGCCAGCAGAAGCTCGTGGTGAGTGCATTGAAACTAGCTCAGGGTAGGCTTCTGGAAAGTACCGCACAGCGGCACTGTATCTATTTGATCGACGACTTACCGGCAGAGCTGGATGAGCATCACCGCCGCCAGTTCTGTACGTTACTCGAAGAGATGCAGTGCCAAGCATTTATTACCAGCGTCGAACCCACCGCGCTAAGCGACGTTTGGCAGCCTTCTACAGCCGTCGAGATGTTTCACGTGAAACACTCCGCGCAAGGGCTCAGCCAGTGCCAGCCAGATGGGTAGACGACACGGAACGAGACAGACTTCACGACGGAGTGGTCAATGAGCGAGCAGGCTTACGATTCATCAAGCATCAAGGTGCTCAAAGGGCTAGACGCAGTACGTAAGCGTCCAGGCATGTACATCGGTGACACCGACGACGGCACCGGGCTGCACCACATGGTTTTCGAGCTGGTGGATAACTCCATCGATGAAGCTTTGGCCGGTCACTGTAGCGAAATTCGCGTGGTGATCCACCCGGATGAATCGGTAACCGTGAGCGATAATGGTCGGGGGATTCCAACCGAGCTGCACGAAGGTGAGGGTGTCTCTGCGGCTGAAGTCATTATGACGGTGCTCCACGCGGGCGGTAAGTTCGACGATAACTCTTATAAAGTATCGGGCGGCTTGCACGGTGTGGGTGTATCGGTGGTGAACGCTCTCTCTGAAGAGCTGCGCCTGACGATTTGGCGCCAAGGGGAAGTGTTCGAGCAAATTTACCATCACGGCGTGCCGCAAGCGCCGCTAGGCGTCGTAGGAAAAACGGAAAAAAGCGGTACCCGCGTGCATTTTCGTCCGTCACCGGCGACGTTTGCCAATATCGAATTTCACTACGATATTCTGGCGAAACGCCTGCGCGAGCTCTCCTTCCTCAACTCGGGTGTGGCCATTCGCCTGATGGATGAGCGTAGCGGCAAAGAGGAGCTGTTCCACTATGAGGGTGGCTTGAAGGCATTCGTCGACCACCTGAATAAGAATAAGACTGTCCTCAACCCGGTCTTCCACTTTAATGCTGTGCGCGAGGATGGTGTCGAAGTAGAAGTGGCGATGCAGTGGAGCGATGCCTTTACAGAAAACATCTTCTGCTACACCAACAACATTCCTCAGCGGGATGGCGGTACCCACTTGGCAGGGTTCCGTGCTGCGCTAACGCGGACGCTCAACCACTATATCGAAGCGGAAGGCCTGCTGAAAAAAGCCAAAGTGAACACGTCAGGTGACGATGCGCGCGAAGGCTTGACGGCCATCATATCCGTCAAAGTGCCGGATCCGAAGTTCTCATCGCAAACCAAGGACAAGCTCGTCTCGTCCGAGGTGAAGACAGCGGTGGAGCAGGAGATGGGGCGCTTGTTCGCCGACTACCTGATCGAAAAACCCAACGAAGCCAAAGCCATCGTCAACAAGATGCTGGACGCCGCACGTGCTCGTGAGGCAGCGCGGAAAGCCAGAGACATGACGCGTCGCAAAGGCGCGCTAGATATCGCGGGCTTGCCGGGCAAACTGGCCGACTGCCAAGAGAAAGATCCCAGCCAATCAGAGCTTTACCTGGTGGAGGGTGATTCGGCGGGGGGAAGTGCCAAGCAGGGACGTGACCGTCGTACCCAGGCCATTTTGCCGCTAAAAGGTAAAATCCTGAACGTCGAAAAAGCGCGCTTCGACAAGATGCTCTCCTCCGCCGAAGTGGGGACACTGATTACGGCGCTGGGGTGCGGCATTGGTCGGGAAGAATTCAATCCCGATAAGCTGCGCTACCACTCGGTCATCATCATGACCGACGCCGACGTTGACGGCTCGCACATCAGAACGCTGCTGCTGACGTTCTTTTTCCGCCAGATGCCGGAGCTCATCGAGCGTGGCCACATTTTCATCGCGCAGCCGCCGCTTTATAAAATCAAACGTGGTAAGCAAGAGCTCTATCTGAAAGATGAGCAGGCGATGATCGATTACCTGACCACCACCGCACTGGATGGGGCAGGGCTGCACGTCAATGCAGACGCGCCTGGCATTACCGGGTCGCAGTTAGAAGCACTGGTCAATCAGTACCGTAACGTGATGAAGCGTATCGACCGCTTGGCACGGGTGTACCCCATCGAAGTGCTCAAGCAAGCCGTCAATGCGACAGCGTTGCAGGGTGAGGGCAGCTTGAAAGATCGCGTCACCATGGAAAACTGGATTGCCGAGCTGCAAAAAGCCATGGACGACATGGTGGCCTATGAAGGCGGCCCGCGCTATCAGTTCTACCTGCAAGAAGACACCGAGCGTGGCCTGCATCTACCGACGGTATCGCTGATTGCCCACGGCGTCACCACGGAATATGTGTGGGGCCTGGACTTCTTCGAAAGCGCCGATTACCGCGCCATGGCAGGCTTAGGGGAAACCCTCAACGGCTTGCTGGATGAGGGTGCCTATATCGCCCGTGGTGAGCGCCAGAAGCCCGTTGCACACTTCTCTGAAGTGCTGACGTGGCTGATGCAGGAAGGCCAGCGTGGCCTCTCTGTGCAGCGTTATAAAGGGCTAGGCGAGATGAACCCGGACCAGCTGTGGGAAACCACCATGGATCCGGATAGCCGTCGCATGCTGCGGGTTACCATCGAAGATGCGGTAGCGGCAGATATGATGTTCAACACCCTGATGGGTGACGAAGTGGAGCCGCGTCGCGACTTTATCGAGACCAACGCGCTCGTTGCTAACCTCGATATCTAAAGTGGCTTCTTCAATGTGTTTCACGTGAAACATTGAAAAGTAAAAACCGCAGGCGAAGCGCCTGCGGTTTTTTTATATGTGGTTAAGACCAGCGTGAAAATCGCATCAAAAGGTTAATCCAAGGCCCCTGATAATAGGTCGTCTACAAAGGCAGCCAGGTCAGCGTAGACCAGTGCGTGCTCCAGCCCATCCCCTTTGGCGAGAGTCTTTTCCCCTTTACCCGTTTTCACGAGAACGCTACGGCATCCCATCACTGCCCCCGCCTGTAGGTCGCGAAGGCTATCGCCCACCATCCAACTGCCTGTCAGATTGGAGAGCGTCAGCTTGTCACGTATTTCGGTCAATAGCCCGGGCAGCGGTTTACGGCAGCCACACTGATCGTCTGGCCCGTGAGGGCAGTAAGCGATATGTGCTATCTGTCCGCCTTGTGCCTCCACCAGAGTATGCAAACGCTCGTGCATGGCACTTAGCGTGGCGTCATCGTAGTAGCCACGGGCGATGCCGGATTGGTTGGTAGCCACTGCCACGGTAAAGCCTGCCTGCGTTAGACGGGCAATCGCGTGTATGGCAGACGGGTAAGGGATCCATTCATCCAGGGATTTGATATAGGCATCCGAGTCGTGATTAATCACGCCATCGCGGTCCAGTATCACAAGTTGCTGCGCGGTGATCATAAGGCTCTCTTCTGCGAAAACGTCTCTGGGTAGGGTAAGCTCTGGTGTACGAATGAGCGAGTGTTTCACGTGAAACATTCATGCGTTCAATAAAAAGCCCGGCTTATCAAAGCCGGGCTATCGATTGCGCCTCTGGGACCGTCGGCGCTCTCAAACATTCACGGTATTACTGGGGTAGCTGAGAGATATCGGCCACTTCCAGGAACAGCGCTTGCAGGCTGGCCAGCAGAGCAAGGCGGTTACGACGAATGGCATCGTCATCCGCCATGACCATGACCTGATCAAAGAAGGCATCGACCGGCTCACGCAGCGTGGCAAGCGCGTCTAGCGCTTGCTGGTAATCGCCTGCTGCGAACAGCGGAGCCACCTGCTGCTGGCTAGCCGTGACGGCTTCAAACAGGGCCTTTTCCGCGGCTTCTTGAAGAAGCGAGGCGTCTACCTGCGTGCTGCCGTCGTGTTCCTGTTTGCTCAAGATGTTGGAAACACGCTTGTTCGCAGCGGCTAGTGCCGCGGCTTCTTCACGCTGGGCGAAGGCTTTCACGGCGCGTAATCGGCGCGCAAAATCCAGCGGATTGGTGACCGGGCGAGCACGAACCGCGAGATACATCTCGGCAGAGATACCCTCTTCCTGACCCCAAGCGCGGAAGCGGTCGAGCATGTACGTCAACACGTCGTCTACCAGGCCATCAGCTTTCGGGAGATTCTGGTGCTGATCAGCCGCCACTTGCAGCAGTTCACGCAAGTCGAGGTTCAGCTCGCCTTTCACCAGAATGTTCAGCACGCCAATGGAGGCGCGGCGAAGGGCGAAGGGGTCTTTTGCGCCCGTGGGGCGCTGGCCGATACCGAAGATGCCCACCAGGGTATCCAAACGATCTGCTAGCGCCAGCGCCTGTCCGGCGAGGCTTTGCGGAATCGCATCGCTGGCAAAGCGGGGCAGGTATTGCTCTTCTAACGCTTGGGCAACTTCCGCAGGCTCGCCATCCTGCTCGGCGTAGTAACGACCCATGATGCCCTGCAGCTCTGGGAATTCGAGCACCATCTCAGTGACGAGGTCACATTTTGCCAGTGCCACGGCACGCTGCGCGTGGGCCACATCGCCGTGAATGCGCTCGGCGATAAAGGTTGCAATGGCCGTGCTACGGCGGGCTTTGTCCGCCAGCGTGCCCAGCTGCTGCTGGAAGACCACGCTTTCTAATTGCGGAATGCGCGAGGCCAGGGTCTGTTTACGGTCGGTATCGTAGAAGAAGGCCGCATCCGCCAAACGCGGACGAATGACCTTTTCGTTACCGGAGATCACCTGATCAGGGTCTTGGCTCTCGATATTCGAGATGGTGATGAACAACGGCTTCAGCTTGCCCTGGTCATCGAGCAGGTGGAAGTACTTCTGGTTGGCCTTCATGGAGGAGATCAGACACTCCGCGGGCACTTTCAAAAAGCGCTCGTCGAAGCTGCCGGTCAGTGCGACGGGCCACTCTACCAAGCCGCTGACCTCGACCAGCAGGTCTTCGTCGATGACGGCGTTGGCTTCTTGAACTTCGGCCTCGGCAAGCACCTGTTCACGAATACGCTCCCGGCGCTGCTGGCGGTCGGCCAGTACGTAGGCGTTTTCCAGTGCTGATAGATAGTCATCGGCGTGTTCGAGCTGAAGGGCATCCGGCGCGTGGAAGCGATGGCCGTAAGTGGTACGGCTGGCTTGAAGCCCCAGGGCCTCGGCCGCAATCACCTCGTTGCCATACAGCGCCACCAGCCAGTGAACCGGGCGGGAGAACTCGACGCGGGACGCGCCCCAGCGCATGTTCTTGGGCACCGGCAGCGACTGGAGCGTTTTACGTACCATCTCAGGCAGCAGCGCCTGTACGCTGTCACCCTGCTGCTGTTCGCGGTAGCCAAGCCAGGTGCCTTTATCGGTTTCCAGGTGAATCAGGTCATCCACGCTGACGCCGCAGGAGCGGGCAAAGCCTTCTGCTGCTTTGGTGGGGGCGCCGTCTTTAAATGCGGCGGCCAGGGCGGGACCGCGGCGCTCTACTTCGCGGTCTGGCTGCTTGTCGGCAAGCCGGGTAACTTTCACGGCTAGGCGGCGCGGCGTGGCGTAGGCAGTCACCGCATCGAAGGGAATCTCAGCGTCTTGCAGGCCTTTTTCAATGCCAGCAGCAAACGCGTCTGAGAGCGCGTCCAGCGCGGTGGGTGGAAGCTCTTCTGCGCCCAGTTCTAATAAAAGCGTATCAAAGGCCATTATGCGTCTCCCTGCTCGGCGAGCTCTTCTTGTAACAGTTCACGGCGTAATGCTTCCGATGCCATGGGGAAGCCTGCTGCTTTACGAGACTCGAAGTAGGCGGTAGCAACATCACGCGCCATGGTGCGTACGCGCAGGATGAAGCGCTGACGCTCGGTTACGGAAATGGCGTGGCGGGCATCCAATAGGTTGAACGTATGAGACGCTTTGAGCACCTGCTCGTAGGCGGGCAGCGGCAGGCTCGCAGCCAACAGTTTGCTGCACTCTTTTTCCTGGTGATCAAACGCCGCGAAGAGCTGATCCACATCGGCGTGCTCGAAGTTATACGCCGACTGTTCGCGCTCGTTTTGCAGGTAGACATCGCCGTAGCTGACTTTGCTGCCGTCCGGCGCGATGGCCCATACCAAGTCGTAAACGCTATCGACGTTCTGCAGGTACATGGCGATACGCTCGAGCCCGTAGGTCAGCTCGCCGGTGACGGGGTAGCACTCGATGCCGCCCGCCTGCTGGAAGTAGGTGAACTGCGTCACTTCCATGCCGTTGAGCCATACTTCCCAGCCAAGGCCCCAGGCACCCAAGGTGGGGGATTCCCAGTTGTCTTCCACGAAGCGCACGTCGTGAATCAGCGGGTCGAGCCCTAAACGCTTCAACGATCCCAGGTAAAGATCCTGCAGGTTACTGGGGGAGGGCTTCATCACCACCTGAAACTGGTAGTAGTGCTGCAGGCGGTTGGGGTTTTCGCCGTAGCGGCCGTCGGTTGGGCGGCGGGAAGGCTGAACGTAGGCAGCGTTCCAGGTTTCTGGACCAATCGCCCGCAGGAAGGTGGCGGGGTGGAAGGTGCCCGCGCCGACTTCCATATCGAGGGGCTGAAGGATGACGCAGCCCTGTTCTGCCCAGTACTGTTGCAGAGCAAGGATCAAGCCTTGAAAGGTCGACACATCGGGTGTCGATTGGTTTGTCGAGACACTCATCGCGGAAAGCACCGTTGGCCATGAATTCATAAGCCGTCAAGTATACAATCACAGGCAGATGGGTTATAGGCACGTTAGCCAAAGAGCCGCTTTTGGTAAGGAGAACGAGATGATCGTTGTAACAGGCGGGGCCGGGTTCATCGGCGCCAATATTGTCAAAGCGCTAAATGCTCGTGGCCGTGATGATGTGATGGTGGTCGACGACCTGCGCGATGGCACCAAATTCGTCAACTTGGCGGACTGCACACTCGCTGACTACTTGGATAAAGATGATTTCATCGCCCGCGTGAAAGCCGCGCTGCGTGGTGAAACGGTGGATTTGCCCACCATCGATGCGATTTTCCATGAAGGTGCTTGCTCGGATACGACCGAGTGGGACGGCCACTACATGATGGAAAATAACTTCGAGTACTCCAAAGTGCTGCTCAACTACTGTGAAAAACTGGGCATTCCTTTTCTGTACGCATCGTCGGCAGCGACCTACGGCGGCAGCGAGGTGTTCAAGGAAGCGCCGGAGCATGAAAAGCCGCTCAACGTGTACGGCTACTCTAAGCTGCTGTTCGATCAGCACGTACGCTCGCGCTGGAACGAGCTGACCACCCAGGTGGTGGGCTTCCGCTACTTCAACGTTTACGGGCCGCGAGAGCAGCATAAAGGCAAGATGGCCAGCGTGGCGTACCACAACCACCTGCAGATCCGTAACGGCGAAACGCTGAAGCTGTTCGGTGCTTACGGCGGCTACGAGGCGGGCATGCAGAGCCGCGACTTCGTCTACGTGGGCGATGTGGTCGATGTAAATCTCTGGTTCCTGGATAACCCCAGTGCGTCGGGTATCTTCAATCTGGGCACTGGCCGCGCCGAGCCGTTCAAGGCGATTGGCGAAGCGGTCATCGACTTCTATGGCCAGGGCGAAATCGACTACATTCCGTTTCCTCAAGAGCTGAAAGGGCGCTACCAGAGCTACACCCGCGCTGACATTAGCAACCTGCGTGCGGCAGGCTGCGACGTGGAATTCAAAACCGTTGCCCAGGGCGTGAAAGCGTACTTGGAGTGGTTGAATGGCTAACTCTGCCAAGCGTCTGCTGGTCGTAGGGCCTTCCTGGGTCGGTGATATGGTCATGGCCCAAAGCCTATTCATGACCTTAAAAGCGCGCTACCCAGGTGCCACGCTGGGGGTAGTTGCCCCCGGCTGGTCACAGCCGATTCTCGAGCGTATGCCGCAGGTGGATGAAGTGCTGCCATTGGCAGTGGGCCACGGAGAGTTTGGACTGGCCAGCCGCCGGGAGCTGGCGGCCCGGCTACGGGGCCGTTTTGATCGTGCCATCGTGCTGCCACGCTCCTGGAAAGCAGCGCTGGTGCCGTTCATGGCGCGTATCCCCGAACGCGTGGGCTTCTTAGGCGAGCACCGCTACGGCTTGCTAAAAGAGCGTCGAAAACTCGACAAGCAGGTGCTGGATCAAACCGTCAAACGGTTTGTATCGCTGGGGCTGCCGTTGGAAGAGGCACAAAGCGGGCAGTTCACGATACCCAAGCCACGGCTCACCATCGACCGCGATAATTTGGTGAACTTGCGCCTGTCCCATGCGCTCTCCTCTCGTCCTGCCATTGGCATGATGCCTGGCGCAGAGTATGGCCCCGCCAAACAGTGGCCGTTGGCGTACTTTCACCAACTGGCTGCCAAATTGATCAAGGAAGGCTTCGAGGTTCGAGTGCTGGGCGGGGCGAAAGATCATGCGGCAGGGCAGACCATCGTCAAGGGCCTGCCGCATGCGCATAATCTGTGCGGAAAGACCCAGCTGGCCGATGCCGTGGATTTGCTCGCCGATTGTCGTCAAGTGGTCACGAACGATTCGGGCCTGATGCACGTGGCAGCGGCGGTAGGCGTGCGCATCCATGCGCTGTATGGCTCGTCATCGCCCGCTTATACGCCGCCGCTGACGAGCAACGCCGAGATCCACTATCTGGGCCTCTCCTGTTCGCCATGCTTTCAGCGCACGTGCCCGTTGGGCCATACGAACTGCTTGAACGAGTTAGACGTGGAGCGGGTATATCAGGCAATGCGAGCCGATCGCCATAACGCCAGCGGTGTCATCGTTAGCGCATGATCTCCATTTCATTGGCTTGGTCGGCAGGGGTTTCGGTGACTTGGTCAATGGCGTTCTCGTCAGGCTCGCGCCGTTGGGGCGTGAGTCCATCCCATAGGCGATGTTGCAGCGCGGTTTCCTCTCGTAGGCGCTCGTTTAGCGCTTGCAGTCCATGAATCTCGACCAGCGTAGGCTGGCTGCTGAGCAGCGAAGCGCCTAGCCCTGCGCGATGTTCCTCCAGCGGTAGCCCCATGGCGTCGAGGATCGTGGGGAAGACATCGAGCATGGTCGCGCCTCGGCGCACTCGCTGCGGGCGTATACCGTCGCCCAGCATGATGAGCGTATTGTCACGATCCAGCGCGGTGAGCTGATCCCACACCGATACGCGCATGGTGAGATGATCGCTGAGCACCACGACCAGCGTATTCTCCAATAGCCCCTCTTGTTCCAAACGCTCGATGAAGTCTCGGGCTTGGCGTGCAGAGCACTTCACCGAGTAGAGAATGTCCTGACCATCGAACGGGCCCTGGCGGTCCAGGCAGGTTTGCGAGGGAAAGCCGCTGGGCGCATGGCCCGCGATGCTTAAATTCACCACCGCCCAGGGGCCGTCGTCCTCGTCGCTCAAGCGGCGAATCTCGTCGGCGGTCACGTCGTATAGTGTGTCGTCATACAGCCCCCAGCTATTCACATACTCGGGGTCGTCGAGTTCAGGCAGCAACTCCTCTTTGCCTTTTACGGTATCGAACTGGTGACCGCGATAGAAAAGGCCCTTGCCGGCAAACTGGGTGCTGGCCCCCCCAAAAAAGCTGAGCCGATAGCCCTGTCCGGCCAGCACGTCTCCTAGGCAGTCAACGCCGGGCACCACCTGATTGAGTGGCTCGAACTGACTATCGTGTAGCAGGCCTGCGGGCATGAGCGGCACGCCGCACTGGCTAGCAATCATTCCGGCCATGGTCCAACCGGTGTTCTCCATCTGATGAATTCCCTCAAACACCAGTCCGCGCTCGCCCAGCGCGGTCAAATCCGCGTACGCGTCGCCAAACAGCTCGTTGCTGTAGGTGCGCTCCATGCTTTCCAAATACATCAGCAGCAGGTTGGGGGAATCGGGCTGGTCGCTGGTTAGAGGAGCCACGTAGCGGCGGTCGAGCCACGCGCCGTCGTCCGTGACGATGGCAGCGCTGCGCTGACCGATGCCATAAAGCAGTGGATTGGCCGCCAGCAGCGCGATGGCGAAGAAGCGCTCGGTCAATCGCCAGCGCTGGTCGTGACGCGATAGCCACGTCACCGACACGAGGACGGCCAAGACCGTCACGGTATAGGTAAGCGCCAGCAGCATTTTACCCGCACCGCCGTGCTCCGCCATGCCCGCCTGCAGGTGAAAAAACACCGCACCCAGGTCGACGTTGCCAAAGCTGTCCGCTAAATAGACATAGATACTGAATAAGCTAAGGGGCGCCAGCGACCACGGCCACATGGGGCGGTAGCGCGCATTGAGCGGTGCACCCCAACGCAGCTTGATACCTATGCCAATCCATACCGCCGCTATCAAAAAAAGCGTCCACCAGGGCAGGCGCGTCAGTACGGTAACGGCATAGCCAAGGCTAAGACCCATCACGACCAGCGGCAGCCAGGGGGTAAGTTTGAGTGACCTTGAGGCGGACATCCTGTATTCCTTTTCAGAACGTGCTAAATGAGGAGGCCAGCTTATCAAAAGACGCGCCTCGTGGCCGTGTTAGCATGTCACTCAACAGGCTTGGAGCACGGATGAACCGTGTGCGCCTTAAACTGAGTGGGCAAAGGTGAGACGTGTCTATTTCCGCTGTGTTAATTGTCAAAAACGAAGCGCACCACTTACGTGAGTGCCTTGAAACCCTGACCTGGGCCGACGAAATCGTGGTGCTCGATGCGGGTAGCCAGGATGAGACGTGCGCGATTGCGCGAGAGTTCACTCAGAATGTGAGCGTCAACGCCGACTGGCAAGGCTTTGGTATTCAGCGCCAGCGTGCGGAAGCTTTGGCAAACGGCGAGTGGATTTTAATGGTCGATGCCGATGAGCGCGTGACGCCTGAGCTGCGCGCCAGCATTCAGGCCGCCATTCAGCAGCCGCCCGCTGCCTACAGCGTGAGCCGCCTGTCGTGGTGCTTTGGCCGTTTCATTCGCCACTCTGGCTGGTACCCAGACCGCGTGCTGCGCCTCTACCCGAAACGCCAGGCAGGCTATAACGCTGCGCTGGTGCATGAAAAGCTGGTGGTAGAAGCCGGGCTGATGGAAAAGCCGTTATCCGGCGACCTGCTTCACTACACCTACCGCGACCTGCGCCACTATCTTGAAAAATCGGCACATTACGCCCAGGCCTGGGCAGAGCAGCGCGCCGCCCAGGGTAAAACGGCCACGCTGTGGCAGGGCATTAGCCACGGCCTAGCCTGCTTTCTCAAAATGTATGTGCTCAAAGCGGGCTTTAAAGATGGCAAACAGGGACTGTTGTTAGCACTGCTGTCCGCTCACTCAACCTTCGCTAAGTACGCCGATCTCTGGGTTCGTACTCAGACCTCCGAGAAGCAGCGCTGAGATTTGTTCGGCTGCCGCGTTGAGATCGATAGCGGTCATGTCCTGTTGGTCGGCGCCTGAAGGCGGGCTAAACGCTAAGCGCTTTTCCGCCCGGTTGCAGGTTTGCCAGCGCAACGGCGTGGCGGAGCGTTTAGCCGGATAAAAACCCGCCGTGGCGATGTCCAGGCAGCCTGCGATATGTAGCGGGCCGGTTGAACCGGCAATCAGCATGTCCGCTCCGCCAAGCTGTCGGGCAAAGGCATCGACACCTGCGGTGCTGGGGAAGTGGTCTGCTGTAACGCCCTGTTTGGCAAGCTGCTCCCTCAACTCTTGTGCCTGAGGCTGCTCACTGGGGCCAGCGCTGATCAGCCAGCGTAGTGGTAGGTGCTGGCACTGCTGGTGCACTTGAGTGATCAGCGCGGCGTACTGCGCTACCGATAGATTCACAGCCGAGCCGCCGCTGCCAGGATGAACCACCACCACGTGCTCTGAAGCGCCGTTGACCAACGTTTGGCGCTGGGCATGACGCTGCGCGCTATCCAGTGGCCAGAAGGGGGGCGAGGGCATGGTAGAAAGCTTTAGTGAAAGGCGAGCTAGCAGTTCACAGGCCAAATCGACGTTGTACTGGTACTCCGGCTTTGCTGACTGCGAGCGGCGCTGGCGTACCCGCACGTTATAGAACACCTGCGCCCACTTGGTCGCCGGGGCAACGCGCAGCGGAATGCCTGCTTTCATGCCTAGCCAACCAATGCGCGGCGTCGAGAACAGCGTTAGCAGTGCATCAAATTTCGATTGTTTCACGTGAAACAATAGCGCCTGCTGCGCCGCTTTATCGGCCTGGCTGCCAGGGTCGATAATGACCTCATCTACCCATGGGCACGCCTTAGCTAACGGGGCCGTATAAGCGGGCACCAGCACAGTGACGTGGGGCGCAGGCGATGCCTGTTTCAAACACGCCAAGGCTGGCCACGCCAACATAAAATCGCCGATTTTGTCGTTACGCACGACAAGCAGTCTCTGCGCCATGATTTAGGCCCCGTTAATAGCAGCCTGTATACTACAAGAGATTGTAAGGATTGTTTAACAGTGGGCGGCTGGGTAGGGCAAGCGATGGCAAATAAGGTACTGCAACTGTGTCTTTCCGATGGTAAAGGCGGAATGGAGCTATACGTAGACCGGGTGATAGAAGACCTGCTGGCGGAAGGTTGGGACGTCATCGGCATCTGCCTGAAAGACACCAAGGTAGAAACTTACATGCAGCGTAATGGAGTGGCGTATAAGGCCTTTGCGAGCAACGGGCAGGCGCTGGTCAACCTGCTGTCGATACGTCGCTGGTTGAAGGAGGAAAACATCTCCGTCATTCACTGCCATAAATCGAGTGATCTACGCCTCACCACCCTGTTAAAAGCGCTGCTACCGAAGCTAAGAATAATTTATACAGATCACGTGGGCGGGCAGCGCCCTAAAAAAAGCCCCTATCACCGTGTTGCCTATGGCAGCGTTGATCGTGTGCTGTCTATTAGCCAAGCAACGTATCAGCGCAATATCCGCAATTTACCGCTTCCCCAGGAGCGGGTGATTTGCTTGCCCCACGGAGTCGATATCGATAAGTACCAGCCCAATCGTGACCCTGCCGCCATTACGGCTAAGCGTGAAGCGCTGGGTGTGCCGGCAGACGCGGTGCTTATCGGGCTGCCGGGCCGGGTGACGCCTGGCAAAGGCCAGGACGTCTGGGTAAACGCCCTGCTAACGCTTGACCCCACGCTTAACTTTTATGCGCTCTCTATCGGTGGCACTGACTATGCGTCAGGTGGCGTGGAAGCGTTCTATGCCGAGCTGCAGCGCACCATCGCGGGCACGCCGCTGGCGGATAAAATCACCTTTCTAGGGCATCGCAGTGACCTGACGGATATTTTGCCCGTACTGGATGTGGTGTGCATTCCTTCGGAAAACGAAGCGTTCGGCCTGACCATCATCGAATCCATGGCCTGTGGGATGCCGATCATTGGCTCGAATACCGGGTCGTTGCCGGAGCTAGTGGATGCTGATTCCGGCGTATTGGTAGGCCCGTTTGACGTGCCCGCCTGGCGCGATGCCATGGACACGCTCATTCGTGATGCGGCCACACGTCAAGCCATGGGGCGTGCCGCGCGTCGGCGCGTGGAGGAGCACTTCAGTAACAAGCAGCACGTGAAGCGCTTAATGGAGATTTACACGGCGTCTGCATAGCCTGCGTAAAGCGGTGCCATCAGGTTTTCCACTTGGCTAGGGGCAAACTTCACCACCGACCGCTCCAACCGCTGCAAGTTACTTGCCTGCCACTTGCCTGGCGGGCGCAGGCGGCAGCGATCGAGATCGATCAGCCAGGGCTTGCCTGTTTCATCCACCAGAATGTTGCGGGCGTTGAGGTCGACATGGTCCAGGCCTGCTTGGTGAAAACGCTTGATCATTGCGCCAACGCGCTTTAATAGCGCCTCATCAGCCTCGCCATTAGTGAGCAGTGAGGCCAGTGCCCGAGCGCCGGGAATGCGCACGGTCAGCAGTGCCGCCTCATAGGTCAGCCCAAACCGTGTGACACAGCAGGCCACCGGGCGCGGCACGGGCAGGCCTTGCTCATACAGCGCGGCGGTCAAGCGCACTTCACGAAACGCTCGGGTGCGCTCGACCCCCAGCCACACGTAGCGCTGCTGGCTAAGTTTGGCGATCAGCCCGCCTCGCTGGTAGGGCCGCAGCACCCACTGTTCGTCGTCGCGTGCTTGCAGGAACAAACTGCTACCACGGCCCGGCGCTTCGCCGACCACCAAGTGACGTGTTCGCCAATACGCCGCTTCAAACAGCGCCGTGCTCAAGGGGTGAGTAGGGGAGGACAGTTGGTGTGATGCGCAGGCGTCACTTAAACTGTCAGCATCATGTAGAATCAGCCCATTTTTCTGCTGGAGTGCCGCTAAGCGCATGAAGCCCTCTCTGCCTGCTCAACCAAACCATATTGCCATTTTGCGCCTCTCCGCGTTGGGAGACGCATGCAATCTCGTGCCCACGGTGCGAGCGCTGCAGCGTCAGTGGCCGAACGCGCGCATTACCTGGATTATCGGCAAGGGGGAGCACAGTTTACTGGCGGGGCTTTCTGGGGTCGAGTTTGTTGTGTACGACAAATCGACGGGGCTCTCCGGCATGCGCGCTATCTGGCGTGAGCTGGCGGATACCCGCTTTGATGTGCTGCTGCATATGCAGCAGGCCATTCGCGCCAGCGTGCTCTCGCTGGGGCTTAAAGCCAATGTGCGCGTCGGCTATGACAAAGCCCGCGCCAAAGATGCTCAGCACTGGTTTACCCAACACCAGCTAGCGCCCCATGCCAACGCCCACGTGCTGGAGTCATTCATGGACTTCGCCCGTTTACTGGGCGTCGAAGACGACCGCCTAGAGTGGAATCTCGCGGTGCCCGCAGTGGCCTATGAGGAAGCCCGCGCTATCAGCGGCGATGCGCCTTATTTAGTGATTAACCCCTGTAGCAACGCGCGTTTGCGCAACTTCCGCAACTGGTCGGTGGAAGGCTACGCCAGCGTGATTGAACACGCGTGGGTGCAGCACGGTCTGAAGAGCGTACTCACCGGTGGCGGCAGCCCGCTTGAGCGGGAAATGGGTGACCATATCGAAGCGCTCTGCCAGTCAGGAAGTGTGATCAATGCCATTGGCGGCACCTCGTTGAAGGGCGTATTGGCGCTGATCGACAACGCCCGCGCGGTGATTGCGCCGGATACTGGCCCGGCTCATATGGGCAACGCCATGGGCACGCCAACGCTCGGCCTTTATGCCACCACCAATCCCCAGCGGGCCGCGCCCTACTTGTGGCGCGACTTTGCCGTCAATGCCTACCCCGATGCGGTACGCACCTACCTGCATAAATCGGTGGACGAGGTGAGCTGGGGGCAGCGAGTACGCCATGCCGATGCCATGGACTTGATCAAGGCTGACGATGTGATTGCCAAGCTAGACGCGCTGCTGGCGCATACCGCAGCGCAGACCACAACAGGACCCTCGGATGAAAGTTGATTTAACCGCCCTGGAACATGCCCGCGTACTGGTGGTAGGCGACGTCATGCTCGACCGCTACTGGCACGGCGGCACCTCGCGGATCTCCCCGGAAGCGCCGGTGCCCGTGGTACGCGTGGAAGATGCCGACGACCGCCCCGGTGGCGCGGCCAACGTAGCGCTTAACGTGGCGTCCTTAGGCGGCCATGCGGCGCTGGCGGGGGTCGTGGGCGAGGATGAGAATGCCGAGCTGCTCACCAAGCGCTTGGCTGCATCCAATGTAAGCACTTACTTTCAGCGCAGCCCAGAAATACCAACGATTACCAAGCTGCGCGTGATGAGCCGTAACCAGCAGTTGCTGCGCCTGGACTTTGAACAGCGCCTCGACAGCGTGGATACCAGCGCTCTGTTGGCACAAGTAGAAAAGGCTCTGCCTGAGTGCGACGTGGTGATTTTGTCGGACTACGGCAAAGGCACGCTCAACCAAGTGGAGCGGCTAATCGAGATGGCTCGCCACCACGGCAAGCGGGTGCTGATCGACCCCAAGGGCCAAGACTTCACCAAGTACCGGGGAGCCAGCCTGATTACCCCCAACTTGACCGAGTTTGAAGCCGTGGCAGGCCCATGCGCCACCGACGCCATACTGGCCGAGCGAGGCGAAGCGCTGCGTGCTGAGCTGGAACTTGAAGCGCTGCTGATTACCCGCAGCGAAAAGGGCATGACGCTGATTCGTGAAGGCCATGCACCGCTGCACCTGCCCACCCGTGCCCAGGAAGTGTTCGATGTGACCGGTGCCGGTGACACCGTGATTGGCCTGATGGGGTTAGCGCTAGCCGCTGGCCACTCGCTGCCGGAAGCAATGATGCTGGCGAACCTCGGCGCGGGCCTAGTGGTGGCCAAGCCGGGTACCGCCACGCTCTCCATTGCCGAGCTCTACACCGCGCTGCACGGCGATAAGCTGGCCGAATTTGGCGTGATTACGCAGGCAGCATTGGTGGAGGCCGTGCGCGCCGCGCAGCGTCGCGGCGAGCGTGTGGTGATGACCAACGGCTGCTTCGATATTCTGCATGCGGGCCACGTGGGTTACTTAGAGCAGGCCAAGCGCCTAGGTGATCGCCTGATTGTGGCGGTGAACGACGACGCCTCCATTGGCCGCTTAAAAGGGCCAAAGCGCCCCATCAACCCGCTGAACCGGCGGATGCAAGTACTGGCCGGGCTCGGCGCGGTGGATTGGGTCGTGCCGTTTAGTGATGACACGCCCGCTGCACTGATTGAGCAAGTACTGCCGGATATCCTGGTTAAAGGCGGCGACTACCGCCCAGAGGATATCGCTGGCGGCAGCGCCGTGATTGCCAACGGTGGCGAGGTGAAAGTGCTGGGCTTTGAAGACGGTGTGTCCACCTCGGCGATGATCAGCTCGATTCTGGATCGCGAAAGTTAATGGCGCTATCCCGCTGGCCGCGATTGGCCTATTCGGCGGTGCTGTATGGGCTAGCGCCGCTGATGGGCTGGCGTATCTGGCGTGAGCAAGTACCCACTTACTCACGGCTCCAGCGGCTGGGGATACGCCTTGAACCACTGCCGCCCGCGCCGCGCCTTTGGCTGCACTGTGCCTCGGTAGGCGAGGTACGCGCTGCCCGCCCGCTAATCGAAGGGCTGCTGGGGCGGTTTCCTCATCATAGCGTGTTGCTGACCACCATGACCGCCACCGGCGCCCAGCAGGCGCTGGCGCTGATCGCAGAGCAGAGCGCTACTGATCAGCGTCGTCTTACCCACCGTTTTCTTCCTCTGGATTTCCCCGGCGCGGCCAAGCGCTTTGTGGCCCGCGTACAGCCTGAGCTTGCCATCCTGTTTGAAACCGAGCTGTGGCCGAATCTGCTTCACGCCTGCCACCGGCAGGCGGTGCCTGTTGCAGTGGTCAACGGCCGACTATCGCCCCGCGCGTTTGCCCGCTACCAGCGTCTTCGCCCGCTGATGCACAGCGCGTTAGCCAACGTGACGTGGCTTGCCGCCAAATCGTCAGAGGACGCCGCGCGCTTTCAAGCGCTGGGGTGTGCGGCCGACGCCACCACCGTAGTGGGGTCGCTGAAGTTTGAACAGGTACTGCCTGAGAAGGCGTTGGCGGAAAGTGAGCACTTACTTCAGGCGTGGGGAGAGCGGCCCGTCTGGGTCGCGGGCTCGACCCGCGACGGGGAAGAAGCGCTGCTGCTCACGGCCCACCGGCAGTTGCTCAAACGCTTTCCAGACGCACTGCTGGTGCTGGTGCCTCGCCACCCTCAGCGCTTTGACGAGGTGGCGGCACTGTGCGAGCGCGAGGGCTGGGAGATTAGCCGCCGTAGCGAGCAGCAACCCGTTACACCCGCCACCCAGATTTACCTGGGCGATACATTGGGCGAACTGGCGGCGCTGTACGGCGCGGGGAGCGTGGCCTACGTAGGCGGAAGCTTGGTGCCGCTGGGCGGGCACAACGTATTGGAGCCTGCCGCACTGGGTAAGCCCGTGCTGTGTGGGCCGTCGCTGGAGAACTTCAGCGATGTTGCCGAGCCACTGCTGGCGGCCAAGGCGCTGACCGTGGTGGATACCCCAGAAGCGTTGGCAAGCACCCTGGCAGAGTATATCGCCTACCCTCAACGTGCTCGGCAGGCGGGTGAGGCAGGGCAGGCGGTGATCGAAGCCCATCGCGGGGCGCTGTCGCGCACCCTGGATGGGCTGGGTCGCTATTTATAGCGCCGTCCGCTCTAGCCCTTCTGCTTTGCCGAGCAGCAGTACGTCGGCTCCGCGTGCGGCGAACAGGCCGTTGGTCACGACGCCCACGATGCTGTTAATGCGCGCTTCCATGGCGACCGGATCATCGATCATAAAGTTAAAGCAGTCGATGATATGGTTACCGTTATCGGTCACCACGCCCTGACGATAGACGGGCTCGGCGCCTAGCTTGACCAGCTCCCGCGCCACGTAGGAGCGCGCCATGGGAATGACTTCCACCGGCAGCGGAAAGTGGCCCAGCTGTGGCACGTATTTGGAACCATCGGCGATACAGATGAAGCGCTTGGCGCAGGCGGCGACGATCTTTTCTCGAGTCAGCGCTGCACCGCCGCCTTTAATCATATGTAGGTGAGCATTCACTTCGTCTGCACCATCGATGTAGAAAGGCACGTCACCCACATGGTTCAGTTCAAATACCTCGATGCCCAGGCCTTTGAGTCGTTCGGCGCTGGCTTCCGAGCTGGCCACGGCGCCTTTGAATCGGTCACGCAGAGGGCCTAAGCGGTCGATAAACAGGTTGGCTGTCGAACCCGTGCCGATACCTAGTACCGTCTCTTTTTCCAGGTACGGCTCAATTTCGCGAATAGCGGCATCCGCCACAGCGGCTTTTAGTTCATCTTGTGTCATGATGGTTCCAGTATCAGGGAGGCAGTCGCCCTTAGTATAACGGCCTAAGCGGCGAGTGCCGATGGAAACGCCGCTAGACGTTGCCAGTCGTAATCTGCTACCAATAAAGGTTTTGTTCGCACCCGCCAGGGCCACGTCATTTTTCTGGGATGTCAGCATGCTCGAAGCAACCGTCAAAAAGATCCTCCAAGCCCGCGTTTATGAAGCCGCTTGTGAGACGCCCATTTCGCCCGCTCCCTTTTTGTCGCGTCGTTTCAACAACCAGATTTTGATTAAGCGGGAAGATTTGCAGCCGGTCTTTTCGTTCAAAATTCGCGGGGCCTACAACAAAATGGCCCAGTTGACCGATGAGCAGAAAGCCAAGGGCGTGATCGCCGCTTCCGCGGGCAACCACGCACAAGGGTTGGCCATGGCAGCCAAGCTGATGGGAGTGAAAGCGGTGATCGTCATGCCACGCATCACGCCAGACATCAAAGTACAGGCGGTGCGTGCCCGTGGGGCGAAAGTCGTGCTGAAAGGCGATGCCTTTGCCGCCGCTGCCGAACACGCCCAAGAGCTGATCAAAGAGCATGGCTACACTTATATTCCCCCGTTCGACGATATCGACGTGGTGGCCGGGCAAGGCACCATTGGCGTCGAGATTCTGCGTCAGCACAGCGGCCGTTTGGATGCGATCTTCATCCCCGTGGGCGGCGGCGGGCTGATTGCCGGGGTGGCTGCCTACGTGAAGTACCTGCGCCCGGATATCAAAATCATCGGTGTGGAAGCGGAGGATAGCGCCTGCTTGAAAGCTGCGCTGGACGCCGGTGAGCGCGTGGTGCTGGACCAGGTGGGCGTCTTTGCCGAAGGTGTGGCGGTCGCGCAAATTGGCGAGGTGCCGTTCTCGCTGGTGCGTGATTTGATCGACGATGTGATCACCGTCAATACCGATGAAATGTGCGCCGCGGTGAAAGATATCTTCGAGGATACCCGCGCCGTCGCTGAAACCTCCGGCGCGCTGTCGTTAGCGGGCCTAAAGAAGTACGTGCAGCAAACCGGTGCAGAAGGCGAGACGCTGCTGTGCATTAACTCGGGCGCCAACACCAACTTCGACCGTTTGCAGCATATTGCCGAACGCACCGAGCTGGGCGAGCAGCGCGAAGCCATTCTGGCCGTCACCATCGCCGAAAAACCCGGCAGCTTTAAGAAGTTCTGCCGCACGCTGGGCAAACGCATGGTGACCGAATTTAGCTACCGCTATGCCGACGATAGCGAAGCGCACATTTTCGTTGGCGTACAGGTCAAGCCGGGTGGTGAAGATCGCCAAGCGGTGATCGATAAACTGCGCGAAGGCGGTTATCACGTCGAAGATTTGACCGATAACGAGTTAGCCAAGCTGCATATTCGACATTTAAGCGGCGGCCGCCCCAGCGAGCGTTTCGAAGAAGAGCTGTATCGTTTCGAGTTTCCAGAGCGTCCCGGGGCCTTGATGAATTTCTTAACCCAATTGCCACACGACTGGAATATTTCGCTGTTTCACTATCGCAATCATGGGGCCGCCTATGGGCGTGTGCTCGTGGGAATGCAAGTGCCGAGCGAAGACCGGGTTCACGTGACCGAGTACTTAGATGCCATCGGTTACCGCTACTGGCAAGAGAGCGACAACCCCGCCTACCGACTCTTCATGGCGTAACGTAATGTAAGTGCCCGCTAACGGCGCAAGCTAGAACTGCTAGGCAGTTGAGGGAGTCTGAAACGTTTAATTGCGGGGCTAAAATAGTGCTTTTAGCAGTTGTCATCGAGCCCCTTATGGCCCTATAGTCGTGATCGAAATTAATGAGGTGTGTCATCTTCCCAAAATGAAAAGCTTGGTGACGCACTAAGGGCATTTGGCAACTGCGAAAGACGTTGGAGAAGAGGCATGCGGCGTAGAAAGCCTGATATGGTGATGGCATTGACAGTGGTGTTTTTGCTCGGTGTATTAGCCACTGGATATGCACAGGCGCTGTCGGGGAGTTAACCAATGGTTAATGATAGCGCGCTCAGCACTCATGCTGCACCTACTAGGTGACTAGATAACAAAACGGGCTGATCCTTGTGATCAGCCCGTTTTGTTTGGGCGCGCCACGCCGATATCGCTGGCGACCGCAGTGAGCGGAATATCCCAAGGTTCCACGGGCAGCGCTTCTACCTGCTGGCAGGCGTGGGCCACGCCAATCAGCGCAGGCGCAGGCCCCGGACGACGCATAAACGCCAAACTGCGGTCATAGAATCCGCCGCCCATACCCATCCGGTTGGCCTGCTGATCGAACCCCACCAGCGGCACGATGAGCGTATCCAGGGCCCAGGCGGGCAGCCGATGGCGGCGCTGGGCAGCAAATCGGGGGCAGGGCTCAGCAATGCCGAAACGATTGTTGATCATCGGGGTGTTGGCATCATACGCCACGAACCAGAGGCGGTTGCCGCTAAACGGGCGAAGTACGGGCAGGTAGATGGCCACACGGCGTTGGCGTAGCCAAGGAATCAGTGGCGTAGGATCAATCTCGCCATTGACCGGCAAGTAGAGGCTGATGCGCTTGGCGCGACGAATTTCAGGAAGCTGTTTCAAGCGCTGACACAGAGCCAAGGCGGCTTGCCGTTGCTGCTGGGCGGATAGCGCACGGCGGCGGCGTTTCAAATCGCGCCGAAGGGCCTGCTTGTCGCTAGGTGAGGTAGAGGTCATCTCGCGAAAGGTCATCACAAAGTGTTCCCCAGAATGCCGCTGTCGTTCTGGCCCTGAACCTACTGGTTCAGGTGGGTGGCCGCAGCCAAACCGTCAGGCTTTCCGACGCACGAACATGCACACGGGTCTGGCTAGCATTTGGCCCCCTGGGTACTGCGCATAGGCTCGAGGGACTATAACGACTGGCGTACATCCCAGAGAACACCGCTATCCTAACAGAGCCGCTGCCAATGCCAAAGTCTCGGTTGCAGTGGGCGAGCCGCTCAAGGCTCTTTGCGCGGCCGGGCACCGGCCAATGCACGTTCGAGCCGGTCGTTTAAACGGCTGAGGTTGGCTTCACCCGCACGGTGCTCATCCAGCGCTTCCAGCAGTTCATGGGTAATATTGAGCGCGGCCATGATTGCGATGCGCTCGCTGCCCAGGACGCTGCTTTGGGCATGAATGCCGTGCATGGCGCGGTCCAAATAGCGAGCAGCGCGTTCGAGCTGGGCTTCTTCGCCAGTGTCGCAGGCAATCATATAGCTGCGACCCAGTAGGGTAATCTCTTTCGTTGGCCGCTTTGCGTGACTCATCAAAGGCTCCAGCACGGGCCAGCAAGGGGCCCGATGCGTTAACATCACTACATAGGAAGGATAGACGGCGTTCACTATAAGAGAGCCGCTCATGCGGGGTCAACGCGCAGGCACCCCGCCCTATCCCTGTGGTCATACCTTCATCTTTGGTAAAGCGAGCAAGAATCATGTCATTGATTGACGAGCGCCAGGATTTTTCTGACGTAGCGGATGTATTTTTACTCCACGGCAGCATGCAGTCCCCAGCCTTTCTGGATGGACGACTGTGCGGCTTGTTGGCGCTGCGCGATGTCACCGCCGACGCATGGCTGGAAGAAGTGTGCCTCAGTCTAGGGGTAGAGCAACCCCGTGACCCGGCCAGCGCCGAGCGCCTGTTAGGCTGGCGGCGCCAGACGTTGGAAGCATTGAGCGCGAGCGATATGAACTACGCGCCGCTGCTGCCCGACGAGCTGTTCTCTCTTGCCGAGCAGGCACAGGGGCTGAAAGAGTGGACATTGGGTTTCATGGAAGTGATCGAGGACGTCGCCGACGACACCCTGCGGGAGCGCTGGTCGCAAACCCTAAAAGAAGCGATCGATGACCTGGAAGGCCTCGGTCAGATCGAGACCGACATCGACGATAGCCCCGAGAACGAGAACGATCTGTTTGCCCTGACCGAACACGCTCGGATGGCGGCCATGCTGCTCTATACCGAACAGCATCCGGGGCAGCCCCAGGTAGAGCAAACCGACGCCCCCGTTCATTGAGCCACCACGCCTAAAGGAGCCGTTATGCCCACGCAACTGCCTCTCCCCGCTGCCATTCAGCCTGAGGAGTACCGTCAGCGTCGAGAGAGGCTCATGGCCAAGCTGCCGAGCCATGCTGCGCTGCTGGTGCCTGGGGCGTCTTTGGTGACCCGCTCCCACGACAGCGAGTACCCCTTCCGCCAGCAGAGCGATTTTTACTACTTGACCGGCCTTCAGGAGCCGGAGGCGCTGCTAGTTCTGTTGCCGGGCCGTGCTGAAGGGCAAAGCGTGGTGTTCTGCCAAGACCGCGACCCCACCCTGGAAGCCTGGACCGGCCGCCGTTTAGGGGCGCAGGGCGTTGTCAGCCAGCATGGCCTCGACCAAGCGTTCGAAAATGCCGAGCGCGACGCTCTGCTGCCCACGCTGCTCGATGGCCGTGAGCTGCTTTATGTGCCGCTGGATAATCCCGACGCGCTGAGCATTGCCGAAGACGCGTTGGCCTACGCGCAGGCGGGCATGCGCCGTGGCAAGCCCGCGCTAAAAGGCTGGTTGGATAGTCGCCCGCTGATTCACGAGATGCGCTTGATCAAAAGCCCCGCCGAAATTGCACTGCTGCGCCATGCGACGGCGATTTCCGCTCAGGCCCACGTGCGCGCCATGCGCACCTGCCAAGCTGGGCTGAGCGAATATCAGCTCCAGGCCGAGCTGGAGCACACCTTTGTTTGGCACGGCGCTAGCGGGCCTGCCTACAGCACGATCGTCGGCGGCGGCGCCAATGCCTGCGTGCTGCACTATATTGAAAACAGCGATGTGCTGGAGGAGGACACGCTGGTACTGATCGATGCTGGGGCGGAGTTCGATCTCTACGCAGGTGACATTACGCGCACCTTTCCGGTCAACGGTCACTTCAATGACGCTCAGCGGGCGCTCTACCAAGTGGTGCTCGATGCCCAGGTGCGCGCGGTGAATGCCATCGCTCCCGGCGCGACGTTAGCGGAGATCCATCAACGGGTCGTGGCGGATCTCACCGCTGGCCTCATCGAGCTAGGCCTGCTGTCGGGCGACGTGCAAGCGCGTATCGATGACGAGAGCTATCGGCGCTTCTATCTTCACTCTACCTCGCACTGGCTAGGGCTGGATGTCCACGACGTGGGCACCTATCGCCTCGACGAGGCCACTCCACGGCCGCTGGAACCCGGCATGGTGCTGACCGTCGAGCCCGGCCTTTACATTCCCAGCGACGACGATATTCCCGACGCTTATCGCGGTATCGGTATTCGTATCGAGGATAACGTGGTGGTCACCGACCAGGGCCATGACATCTTGACCGCGGACGTACCGAAACAGGTGGCCGATATTGAGCAGTTAATGGCGAATAAATAACCAGCTGCATCACGCGGCTAATTGATTATGTAAGCTACGTTACGAAATTACGAATCGCAGTGATCGTGCGATATGAACGAGGAGAGGCCAATGCATGGGGCTGAGCAGGGACCACATCCACAAGCGCCGTCGCCCACCCATGACATCGTGATCGTGGGCGGAGGGCTGGTGGGGGCCAGTTTGGGCTGTGCATTGGCACCGCTCATCGAGCGCCACGGTTGGCGGGTCGCCATCATCGAAGCCAATGCGCTACCGCAGAGCACTGAGGACACGACGTGGCAGCCGAGCTTCGATGCCCGGGCAAGCGCCATTGCCGAAGGCTCGGCGCAGCGCTTTCGCCAGCTAGGCGTGTGGGAAGCGATGCAGGTCGAGGCCACACCGATCCATCGTATTCATATTAGCGAGCGGGGCCGTTTGGGCGCGACGCGCCTTAATGCACAAGAGCTAGGCGTCGCTGCCTTGGGGCACGTGATTCCCAACGCCTGGATGGGGCGCGTGCTGCATCAAAAGCTGCAGCAACTGCCTATCGAGTGGTACTGCCCGGCCACGGTGGCACGGCTAACGCCCATGGCCAGCGGCCACCATTTGCGGCTTTCCGATGGAAGCGAGCTAACGGCGGCGTTGACCATTTTGGCCGATGGCGGCCGCTCGGGGCTGAAGGAGCAGCTCGGAATCGCCAGCCGCCGTCACTCCTATGAGCAAACGGCGGTCATTGCCCATGTGGGCATTAGCCAGCCCCATCAAGGGGTTGCTTACGAGCGCTTTACCTCCGAGGGGCCTATCGCGTTGCTGCCACTGCCGGGGCAGGCCATGGAGCTGGTCTGGACCCACGCCAGCGGTAGTGAAGGCACTCGAATGGCGCTGCCGGATGCAGCGTTCTTACGCCAGCTTCAGCAGGCGTTTGGCGACCGAGTCGGGCGCTTCACCCGCGTTGGCCAGCGGTTTAGCTATCCGCTGTCGCTAGTGACGGCAGAAGAGCCCGTTCGCCCCGGCTTAGCCGTGTTGGGCAATGCGGCCCATGCGCTGCACCCGGTGGCTGGCCAGGGCTTCAATTTAGCGCTGCGCTCGGTGATGGATTTAGTGGAAGCGCTCTCCCAAGGGGCTCAGCAGCAGCGCTCCTTGGGAGATATGAACACGTTGCAGGCGTTTGAGCGCCGCCGCGCCCAAGACCGCGCCAATGTGATCCGTTTTAGTGACGGCTTAGTGCGGCTGTTTGGTTACTCGTGGCCGCTGCTGCCCCACGCCCGTGGCGCTGGGTTGATCGGCCTTAATTTGATTGGCCCGCTGCGCCGTGGCTTGGCACGCCGCGCGATGGGCCTGGAGCGCTGACGCTCTCATCCAGCGCCCTCAATGACCTAAGCCAAGGAGTGTTATGACAACGCAATCACAAGCAGCTAAGCCGACCGTCACGCGTTTCGATGCGGTAATTGTTGGCGCGGGTATGGTGGGCGCTGCGCTGGCCGGGCTATTGGCAGAAGCGGGAATGCAGGTGGCGCTGGTGGAAGCCAAGGCATCGACGTTGCACCTGGATGACGTCGCTGGCGAGATTCCCACCCCCCGCGTCAGCGCGCTGACCCCGGTGTCCCAGCGACTGCTCACCCATTTGGGTGCCTGGCCCGCCATGCAGACGGCACGCGTCACGCCGTACCGTTACATGGAGGTATGGGATGCCGAAGGCAGTGGTCATATTCGCTTCTCGGCAGACGAAGCGGGGACCGCCGTGTTGGGTCATATCGTCGAGAATGACGTGACGCTGGCCGCGTTGAACGAGCAGGTCGCCAAGCAGCCGACCCTGACGCGCTTGAATGGCGTGCGGGTAGAGGCGCTGCAAACCACGGCGCGTGGCCGCTGGCTGGTGCTCGACGATGGCCGACAGCTGCAAACGCCGCTGCTTGTCGCGGCCGATGGTGCGCGCTCTGCCTTGCGCGCGCTAGCGGGCATCTCGGTAGCTGAGGAGTCCATGGCGCAAGAGGCCGTCGTCACCACGGTGCGCTGCGCACAGCCCCATGGGGCCACCGCACGGCAAGCCTTTATCGCGGGTCGTCCACTGGCGTTCTTACCCCTCACCGTCGACGGGGATGATCGCTATTGCTCCATTGTCTGGTCCACCACGCCTGAGCATGCCCAAGCGCTGACGGCGTGCTCGGCAGAGGCGCTGGGGCAGGCGCTGGGCGAGGCGTTTGATCATCGTCTGGGTGATGTCATGCCCGTGGATAGCGCCTATCGGTTTCCGCTGGTACAGCGCCACGCCCAGCATTATGTGCAGCCCAACTTCGCGTTAGTCGGCGATGCCGCCCACAGCCTGCATCCGCTGGCCGGGCAGGGCGTCAATTTAGGATTGATGGACGCGGCAGTGTTAGCGGAAGAAGTGGTCTTGGCTTGGCGGCGCGGCGCGCCGTGGGGCAGTGTGGCCACGCTGCGCCGCTACGAGCGTCGTCGGCGCTTCGATAACAGCGCCATGCTAGGCTTGATGAAGGGGTTCAAGGGGCTGTTTGGCAGCCAGCATCCGGTGTTTACGCTGGCGCGCAACGTGGGTATGAGCGGTATGAACCAGCTCGTGCCGCTTAAACGCTTGGTAATGCGGCAGGCGACCGGAGAGCGAGGCCGCCTGCCGCTATCGTGCCGCTAGCTAGCCGCGACGACGATCCACCACGTTCAGCGCTTTCAGCAGGTTCAGCGCTTCGCTGAGCTGGTAATCCTCGCGCAGCCGCTGAGACATGGCAGCGCGCTCGGGTGGCATATCGCTTTGGCTGCCTAGATGGCCGTCTAAATCCGATTCGCGGATTTCGCGACGCCCTTCCGCCACTTCCAGGCGGCCGCGCACCACTTCGACGTCCGGCTCGATGCCTTGCGCCTGGATCGAGCGGCCATTCGGGGTGTAGTAAAGGGCGGTCGTCAACTTCAAGCCTTCGCCATTGCCTAGCGGCATGATTTGCTGCACCGAGCCCTTACCGAAGCTCTCGGTCCCCATGATGACGCCCCGGCGCTGATCTTGCAGCGCGCCCGCGACGATTTCCGCCGCCGACGCGCTGCCGCTGTTGATGAGGACCACGAGCGGGATGTCGCCCGCTGGTGTATCCGGAGACGCCGAAAACGACATTTCGGTATCCGAGAGTCGTCCTTCGGTATACACGATCAGCCCATCATCGAGGAACAGATCGGCGACGCCCACCGCTGCCTGGAGGACGCCACCGGGGTTATTGCGCAGATCCAGAATCAAACCTTCCAAGGGCTGCTCTCGGGCCATACGCTCGAGAGCACGGCGAGCCTGTTCGGGCGTGCGGGACTGAAATTGGCTAATGCGCAAATAGCCGTAGCCGGGCTCCAGCACCTCTTGTTTGACGCTCTCACTGCGGATCACTTCACGGGTGAGGGTGAACTCCCGCGGTGACTCTTCGCCGGAGCGCAGAATCGTCAAACGCAGTGGCGTGCCGGGTTCGCCACGCATCAAGTTGACGGCTTCCTGCAGTGAGAGGCTATCGGTGGGGGTGCCATCGATGGCCACGATGATGTCCTGAGACAGCAGGCCTGCCCGGGAGGCGGGCGTGTCATCGATGGGAGTGACAACCATCAGTTGGCCATTTTGGGTGCCGACTTCGATACCGATGCCGCCAAACTCGCCCTGCGTGGATTCCCGCAGGCTTTGGTACTCCTCTTCATCCAGGTAGGCCGAGTGGGGGTCGAGCTCGCTGAGCATGCCCCGCATGGCGTTGCGCAGCAGCGTGCGGTCGTCGACCTCTTCGACGTAACCGCGTTTGATACGCTCGAATACCTCGGCGAAGGTTTGAATCTCCTCCAACGGCAGGTCATCGGCGACGCTGTTCGCCGGCTGGGCGGCCAAGGGGAGCGGGGCAGCCAGCAGCGCGAGCGGAAGCAGGGTGGCCAAGAAACGCTTGGCAGGGGCCGATACCTCGGTAACAGATAGCGTCATGCGGACTCCGCTAGGCGAAAGGCAGCGCCAGTGGCACTGCGCGGGTTGTGAGGGTCATGGTCAAGAGAGTAACTATAAAGAGAGTAGCATCAGCTTATCCCGTCAACGGCGCGCAATCCAACGTTGCGGATTAATGGGTTCCCCGCCTCGCCGCACTTCGAAGTAGAGCGCTGGCCGGGGCTGCCCGCCGCTGTTGCCCACCCGGCCAATAGCGTCGCCACGATTCACCTGCTGTCCGGGGCGGGCGCTGAACTGCTGCAGGTGCGCATAAAGCGTCATAATCTGGTCGCCATGGTCGATGATCAATAAGTTGCCGAACCCTCGCATCCAATCGGCGAAGACCACGCGACCCGAGTGGACCGCCGTGACCGCCGTGCCTTCGCTGGCCTGAATCACGATACCGTTGTAGTGCACCCCATCCCGCCGCTGAAAGCTGGCGGTGATGCTGCCCTGCACGGGCCAGGGCAGATCCCCTTGCGTGCGGGTGATGTGCGTAGTGGGCGTGGGCTCTGCCAGGCGTGCCAATTCGGCTTGAATCGCGCGGAGCTGCTGCTCTGCCTGCTCGCGGCTCTGGTTCAGGTCGGCCAAGCGTTCCGCCTCGCTCCCGTAGCGATCATCGAGCGTATTGACGACGCCCCGGCGCGCTTCGGTGCGCTCGGCGAGTAGGGCGCTTTGGGTCTCCAGCTCGTCCGCCAAGGTATCCAAACGCGTTTGGCGCTCTGCCAGTGCTTGTTCGGTATCGGCAAGTGCCGTGTCCAGCCGCGCAATATCGGCCAGGCGCTGCTGGCGCGCCTGTGTCAGCCGGTTCAAATAGGCCTGCATACGGTCCAGCTCGGCAGGGTCGCGTTGGTTGAGCAACAGCTTGAGCTGGGGCGTAGGCCCTAGCCGATAGAGCGCGGCGAGTTGCTGCCCGAGCGCTTGATACTGAGCTTCCCGTTCGCTCTGCAAGCGTTCGCGGTGCTGACGTAATTGGGTGGTCTCGTCATTGAGCTGGCGCCGCTCCGCCTGAAGCTGGTCCAGCCGCTGGTGGGTCTGGGCGAGCTCGGTTTCCACCGCCTTTAGCTCGCGTTGAGCGCTATCGCGAGCTTGGCCGGTCGCGCTGAGCCGCTCGGCCATGGCGTCGATCTCCTGCCCGAGCGCATCGAGCTGCTCACGAGCAGCGCGTTCGTCCGGCTGCGCCAAGGCGGGCTGCTGGCCCAAGGCCAGCAGCAGAGTGGCAAGGGCGAGTGGTCGCCACATGGGCATTACGTGAAGCGCAGCAGCGGCGTGCCGGTCATCGCCTCAGGCTGTGGTTGATTCATCATGGTCAGCAGCGTGGGGGCCAGGTCGCACAGGCGGCCGTCGTCGAGTTCTGCCGCCCGCTCTCCCACGTACACCAGCGGCACCACAAACGTGGTGTGAGCGGTTTGCGGGGCGCCGGTTTCCGGGTGGACCATCTGTTCGGCATTGCCGTGGTCGGCGGTAATCAGGCAGGCTCCACCCGCGCGCTCGATTGCTTCCACCACGCGGCCAACGCAAATGTCGACGGTCTCGATCGCTTTCACGGCAGCGTCGAAATCCCCGGTGTGGCCGACCATGTCGCCATTGGCGTAGTTGCACACCATGAGATCGAAACGGCCGCTATCGATGGCCTCCACAAGCTTGTCGGTAATCTCGAACGCGCTCATTTGCGGCTTTTCGTCGTAGGTTTTCACGTCGCGGGGGGAAGGCACCAAGATGCGCTCTTCGCCTTCGTATTCGGCTTCGTTACCGCCGGAGAAGAAGAACGTCACGTGGGGGTACTTCTCTGTTTCGGCAATGCGCAGCTGGGTGAGGCCACGCTTGGCCACCACTTCGCCTAGGGTGTCGGTGAGGTCGGTAGGCGGAAACGCCGCAGGGGCATCGATGTCGGCGGCGTATTGGGTCATCATCACCAACCCATCGCCCGCCAGCGTTGGGCGCACCTGACGCTCGAAGCCGTCGAAGTCTGCCTCGGTGAAGGCGCGAGTGAGTTCGCGGGCGCGGTCGGAGCGGAAGTTCAGGAATAAGGCGGCGTCGCCATCCTGTAACGTCACGGCGTTACCGTTGCCCGGTACGCGCGTGGCGGCGACGAACTCATCGGTTTCGCCGCGTTCGTAGGCATCACGCAGGCCGCTTTCCGCGCTGGTGGCGGTGTACTCCGCGTGGCCGTTGGTGAGCAGGCGGTAGGCTTTCTCGACGCGTTCCCAGCGGTTGTCGCGGTCCATGGCGAAGAAGCGGCCAATGATGGACGCGACAAAGCCGTTATCGGCACCGACCAGTTCTGCTAGACGGGCGTTGGCGCGCTCGATAGACGCCAGCGCGCTTTGCGGCGGCATGTCCCGGCCATCTAGAAAGGCGTGTACATAGATGCGCTGGGCACCGCGTCGCGCCGCCAGCTCGGCCATGGCGATAAAGTGGTCTTCGTGGCTGTGCACGCCGCCGGGTGAGAGCAGGCCGAGCAGATGCACGGCACGGCCATTGGCGACCGCGTCGTCGATGGGCTTGGTGAGCACCTCGTTGGTGTCCAGGTCACCCTCTTCGATGGCTTTGGTGATACGAGTGAAGTCTTGGTAAACGATACGCCCGGCACCCAGGTTCATATGGCCGACTTCGGAGTTGCCCATCTGGCCGTCGGGTAGCCCCACATGACGGCCATCGGTATGCACGAAGGCGTGGGGGCGGTTGGCCCATAGCGCGTCCATCACCGGCGTATTGGCCGCTGCCACGGCGTTGTGAGCACTATCGGGGTTGTGGCCGTAGCCGTCTAGGATGATCAGCGCCACGGGGCGCGGTGCAGATGATGCCATGAAAGAATCCCTCGTTTGTGGGTCAGCCAAGCGACGTGAGGTACTGTTTGAAACGCTGGTGAGGCCAGCTCCGCCAGTTTTCAGACAACACCTGATAATCGGGGTCGCGACAGGCGCGCGCTTGGGGCATCATAACGCAGGCAGCCGTCGGGCGTCATGGCCTGCGCGGTATGCCCTGTGACGTGTATACTTGTCGCGTTTCTGAGGGCGGTGACGCCGCTTTTTTTTTCTGCATAGACCAAGAGATTGTGTTCGCGATGATCGATCAGCTGTTCGAATTCGTAATGAACCACCCCCTTCTCGTAGGGGCATTTTTGCTGGTGCTCATAGCGTGGATCGTTTACGAAACGCGCAGCGCCTCCTCGAATGCGGTGTCCTCTACCCAGGCCACGCAGCTCATCAACCGCGAGGACGCGGTGGTGCTGGACATCCGTGAGAGCAAAGACTTCAAAGCCGGCCACATCGCAGGCGCTCGTAACATTCCCCAAAGCAGCCTGGATAGCCGCATGAACGAGCTGGAGAAAGTGAAGAGCCAGCCGATCATCGTGGTGTGCAAGCATGGCCAAAGTTCTGGCGCTGCCCAGGCAAAGCTTGCCAAAGCCGGGTTTGAGCGGGCAATGAAGCTGCGCGGCGGCATGATGCAGTGGCAGGCGGATGGCCTTCCGGTGGTCAAGAAGTAAACGAGAGCATACGTCGCGGTAACGCCGCACCCCTTTTTAATGGATGAACAATCAGGAGTATCCCATGGCGGAAGATAACAACACCCCGCAGGCAGGCGCCGCAGAAGGCGAAAAGCCTCAGCTGAAATTCTCGTTACAGCGTATTTACGTGAAAGACATTTCTTTCGAAGCGCCGAACTCTCCGTCCGTGTTCAAGCAAGCGTTCAAGCCGAAGGTCAACCTGGACCTCAATACCACCAGCCAGAAAGTGGCCGACGACCAGTATGAAGTCGTGGTGAAAGTGACCGCACAGGTCAACGACAGCGAAACCGGCACTACCTCGTTCTTGGCGGAAGTCGAGCAGGCGGGCCTGTTCCGTATTTCGGGCATCGAAGGCGCACAGCTCGAGCAAACCTTGGGTGCATTCTGCCCCAACCTGCTGTTCCCGTACGCCCGTGAGTGCGTTGATAACCTCGTCAACCGTGGTGGCTTCCCGCCGCTGATGCTGGCGCCGGTCAACTTCGAAGCCATGTACGCTCAGCGCAAGCAGCGCGAAGCGCAGCAGGCCAGCCAAGCGGCTGAGAACACGCACTAACCCATGTCGGACACGCTGACCGCCGCCGACTGGCAGGCCCAACACGGTAAAATGCCCCGCCTGTATGTGCCTGCCGAGTTAGCCGCGGGCACGACGCTGGCGCTCCCTGACGGCCCGGCCAAGCACGTGACCCGCGTACTGCGCATGGGTGAAGGCGCGCCGCTGATCGTATTCGATGGCAGTGGGCACGAGGCGGGCGTGCGGTTAGCCGAGGTGAGCCGCAAGCAGACGACCGTGACCGTGGAAGCGGTATGGGCGGGTAGCGGCGAGTCACCGCTGGCGGTGCATCTTGGGCAAGCGATTTCCAAGGGCGATCGCATGGATTACGCCATTCAAAAAGCCGTCGAACTCGGAGTGGCGGCGATTACCCCGCTCTATACCGAGCGGGGCGATGTGCGTTTGAAAGGCGAGCGTGAAGAAAAGAAGCTGGCGCATTGGCAGGCCGTGGCGGCCAGCGCCTGCGAGCAGAGCGGCCGGGCAGTAGTGCCGCCTGTTCACCCCCCGCAGACGTTAGGCGAGTGGCTGGCCGAGCGCCAAGAGCCGCTGCGCTTGATGTTGCATCTAGCGACGGGTAACGGCTTTGCTCAGTCAGAGCGGCCTACGTCCGCCGCGCTGCTGATCGGTCCGGAAGGTGGGCTGAGCGACACGGATATTCAGGCTGCGACGGCCAGCCACTTCACGCCTCTCACCCTGGGGCCGCGAGTGCTGCGCACCGAAACCGCTCCCGTCGTTGCGCTCACGCTCTTGCAGCACCACTTCGGCGATTTGTAAGCGCTCACTATCGAACCGCTGCCGCAGCAAAGGCGGCAGCGGTTTTTTTGTATCCGGCGCTCGCGTCACTCGACGCCGCTTTGCCTTGCTTTGGCAAGGTACCATAATGAAGATCTACTTCCTGTAAGGACGGCACCCATGGTCCGTGAATCACACGCCACCCCTCGATCTGTCAGCGATGCGTCTGCCCAACTGGGCGATGTGGCCTATTTAACCGTGACGGCGGTGAACAGCACCGGGGCGTTTTTGCGTTGGGGGCAGCCCAAAGACGTGCTGCTCCCTTATAGCGAGCAGCGCTTTCGCCCCGACCCCGGTAAGCGGGTGCTGGTGATGTTGTATAGCGATGACCAGGGGCGACCGGTTGCTACCATGCGACTCGACCGTTTCCTAACGGACGACGCCTGGGCGCTAGAGAAAGGCGACGAAGTCGATGTGGTGGTGGCCGACCGCACGGATTTAGGCATGAAAGTGGTGGTCAATCACCGCTACTGGGGGCTGATCTACCAAGACGACATCACTCAGCCGTTGCGCCGTGGGCAGTCGCTAAAAGGCTTTGTGAAACAGCGCCGCGAGGATGGCCGCGTGGATATTTCGCTGCTACCGCCCGGCGCCGCACGTCTGGACGTGGTGGGTGACAAAGTGCTGAAGGCGCTGCGCGAAAGCGGTGGCTATTTACCGCTAGGCGATAAAAGTTCGGCGCATGATATCAAAACGCGACTAGGGGTGAGCAAAAGCGCCTATAAACAGGCGATTGGCCGACTCTATAAACAGCAGTTGATTACCCTGGCGCCGGATGCGATCCGCCTGGTACCCGGTGCGCTCTCCGATACGTCGGATACCTAGCCGCGGTTGGAGCCGTGCCTGCAGTGCGGCATACTGATGACCTATTGATCCTGCATGGACTGTATTTCGATGAGCCAATCAACGTTGCATCTCGGTGTGGTGATGGATCCCATCAGCGACATCGCGTACAAGAAAGACACCACCTTAGCCATGCTCTGGGCCGCCCAAGAGCGCGGCTATACGCTCCACTACATGGAGCAGGACGATCTTTTCTTGCAGGCGGGTAAGGCCTATGCGCGGATGCGTCCTCTCACCGTGCACCGCAACCCTGAACACTGGTACGACCTGGGCGAAGCGACTCAACGCCCGTTGGCCGAGCTGGACGTAGTGCTGATGCGAAAAGACCCGCCGGTGGATGCCGAATTCATCAACGCGGTACACCTGCTGGGCTTTGCCGAGCGTGAGGGCGTCCTGGTGGTGAACCCCACCGCCGCGCTGCTGCAGTGTAACGAAAAGCTCTTTGCCCAGCAGTTTCCCCAGTGCTGCGCGCCGACGGTCGTCGCCAGCCGCGATGACGTGCTACGCGCCTTTCATGCCGAGCATGGCGATGTGATCTTCAAGCCGCTCGACGGCATGGGCGGCACGGGGATTTTTCATATTGGCCCCGAGGGCCGCAACATTGGCGCGGTGATCGAACAATTGACCCTACGCGGTCAGCGCCAAATCATGGCCCAGCGCTACCTGCCGGACATCAAGGATGGCGACACGCGGATTCTCTTGGTCGATGGCGAGCCGGTGCCCTACGGGCTGGCGCGCATCCCGTCGGCGGGCGAAACCCGTGGCAACCTGGCCGCAGGCGGGCGCGGCGTGAGCCGTGAACTGACCGAACGCGACCACTGGCTGATTCAACAGGTGCAGCCGATGATTCGTGAGAAAGGCCTGATGTTTGTCGGCCTGGACGTGATTGGCGACTACATCACGGAAATCAACGTGACGAGCCCTACCTGCGTTCGTGAAATCGACGATCAGCGTGGCACCGACATTTCCGGAATGCTGCTGGACGCGATCGAGCGTCGTCTGGCTTAACCGGTCACGGCGCACCCGTCCTATGACGCGAGGCTTGCCGAACCATCGGCAAGCCGTAGGAGACGCATGCAAAGTTTAAAGCACCATTTTTTGATGGCGATGCCCCATTTGGAAGACCCCAACTTCGCGGGCAGCCTTATCTATCTATGTGATCACGACCACAACGGTTGCATGGGCGTGATTGCCAACCGCCCAATGGACATCACGCTAGATGCGCTGTTCGAGCAGCTTTCACTAGGAGGCGACGATAGCCCGCATCGCAATGCGCCCGTTTACTACGGCGGCCCGATGCATAAGGATCGTGGCTTCATCCTCCACATGGGAGATAGCCAAGCGTGGGATTCCAGCATCCAGGTGGAGGACGGTATCGCGCTGACGACCTCCATGGATATTCTGCAAGCCTTGGCAGACGGTACCGGTCCCGAACACTTCCTGGTCTGTTTAGGCTGCGCGGGGTGGGACGTGGGGCAGTTGGAAGAGGAGCTCAAAGAGAACGCTTGGCTGACCGTCGAAGGCCAAGGCAGTGTGCTGTTCGATACGCCTCCTGCAGAGCGGCTAGCGGCAGCGGCCGGTATTTTGGGTGTCGATCTCAATTTGATGACGCGCAACGCGGGTCATGCATGACCTGTGCGGAGAAGACCTAGCATGGCAGAGCAAGGGCAGCGTCTCATCTTGGCCTTCGATTTCGGTACGCGCCGTATTGGGGTCGCCGTGGGTAACGAGTTGCTCCACAGTGCCCGTGAGTTGCCGCCGCTGACGGCGCGGGATGGTATACCCGATTGGCATTTGGTCACGCGTCTCATCGAAGAGTGGCAGCCAGACCTATTCGTCGTCGGCTTGCCGCTCAATATGGACGGCACCGAGTCATTGATGAGCACCCGTGCCCGCAAGTTTGGCAATCGCTTACACGGCCGTTATGGGAAGCCCTGTGAAATGGTCGATGAGCGGGGCTCGACGCGCGAGGCCAAGCAGATTGCGCGTGCGGCGGGCCACCGAGGCAACTACCGAGAAGAGAGCGTGGATGGCATCGCCGCTGTACTGATTTTGGAAGGTTGGTTTGCCCACCAGGAAGGCCTTCCCGGTGGGCGCAGCGCGTACTGATCCAGCACAGTATTAACGATCGAGCGTACCGGTTTGAGTGGGCACGAACCAGCGGACAGGTCGAAGGTCTTTCTCGATCAGGTCATCCACCTTGAGCAGCGTGGCAAAAATCGCCATCCGCATGGGGATGCCATTATCGGTTTGGCGGAAAATCGCCAACCGCGGGTCGCCGTTCAAATCGACGTTCAAATCATTGGCGCCAGGGCGGCTATCGCGGGGCAGCGGGTGCATTACGATCGTACTTTGACTGCAGCGCTGGTCAAGAAAATCACGGTTGACCATAAAGTCATCGGAAAGCCCCTGGAAGCTCTCGTTCATTTCATCCGTAAAGCGCTCTTTCTGAATTCGGGTGGTGTACACCACATCTAAATCGGCAAAGTCACTGGCCAATGAGTCGCGTTGCTCAATGCGATGCCCGCGAGAAGCGACTAGATCAATTAAGTAGGAAGGCATCTCCAACCCTGGTGGCGACACCAGCGTAATGCGCAGCGGGTCATAGAGTGACAGCAGCTTAATCAGCGAATGCACCGTACGCCCATATTTCAAATCACCGGTCAGCAGAATGTGCGCCCCGCTTAAGCGCTTACCCAGTCGCTGGAACTCCTTGTCGATGGTATAAAGATCCAGCAGTGCCTGGCTGGGGTGCTCGCCTGGGCCATCGCCACCGTTAATGACGGGGACATGAGTGGCAGCGGCGAACTCGGCTACCGAACCTTGGTCGGGGTGACGCATCACGATCGCATCGCAGTAGCCGCTCATGACGCGGCTGGTGTCGTAAAGCGACTCGCCCTTGGCCATGGACGAGAAGGTAAAGCCTGTGGTGTCGCACACGCTTCCCCCCAATCGGCAGAACGCGGCATTGAAGCTCACTCGTGTCCGAGTGCTCGCTTCAAAAAACAGGTTGCCCAGCACGGCCCCTTCCAACACCCGCGTCACCTGGCGGCGACTAGCAATCGGCTCCATGCGTGCCGCCACGCGTAATAGGTGATCGACGCTATCGCGGTTTAATGAATCGACGGTTAATAGGTGCTGGCTCATCATGGATCTCATCATAAGTGGGCGTGGGTGAAGGTGGCCGCTGTATTAAGGCGCTAAGTGTAACCGCCAATCCAGACGTGCCGAAGCGGTTTCCGCTGTCCAATATAAGCGGGCAGATGTTCTGACCGAGACTTTTTTCGACTATTTGATAATTAGCCCTTGCCAACCCGGCTTCGAATCCGTAAAGTACGCATCCGCTGCCGGGGACGCCAAGCGTTACCAGCGGTGAATGAGGCAAAAACCTCTAGTTTGTCAGGAAGTTAGCGCCATCTCGTTATTGATTGGATCGCTCGCTTCACTCG